>Ga0164243_10007214_pt1 | contig 16631 bp, 16 predicted proteins | sample OricompcompostOP_FD_108781 | JGI IMG/M metagenome (GOLD analysis project Ga0164243, IMG submission 108781) | Organic Plus compost microbial communities from Emeryville, California, USA - Original compost - Organic plus compost (OP) | ecosystem: Engineered > Solid waste > Mixed feedstock >... | reverse complement strand
GGTCACCAGCGCCGTGACATTGCGATGGAACATGCGCGCCGTCAGGATGTCGCCGAAAATACCGCAGGTGTTGATGCCCATGGCATCGCCGACCGCGATGCAGCCTTCCGGCATTTCCTCGATCGCGCCGCGGGTCGAAATCGGCTTGGCCCAGCTTTCCGGCGTAGCGAGATCCTCGCGCGCCGGCACGAACCGCATGGTGAAAGCCGGCCCGATCAGGCGCTCGCCATAGGACTGCAGCGGCTTCGGTCCGTTGAGCCAGCAGCGGCGGATGCCTTTCTGGAGCAGAACAGTCGTGATCGTCGCCGTCGTAACGTGGCGCAGGATTTCGAAAGCCGGGTTCATGCGTCAATCCCATTGCGGCGCAGAACCCATCGTAACCATGCGGCCGTCCGGGTTCGCGAGCTTTCGTACTTCATCCATCTCCGCTTCGTCGAGGGCGAAATCGAGCACGTCCAGGTTTTCAGACAAACGTTCCACCTTGGACGTGCGCGGGATGACGATAGCGCCTTCCTGGATCAGATAGCGCAGGCAAACCTGCGCTGCGGTCTTGCGGTGATGCAACCCGATCAGCTTGAGTTCCTTGTCGCCGGCCGCCCTGCCTTTCGCGATCGGACTATAGGCGGTGACGGCGATGCCGGATTTCGCGCAGGCCGCCCTTACCCTGGACTGGTCGAGAAACGGATGCCACTCGATCTGATTGGTGACCAGTGGCTCGGTCGACAACCGCACCGCTTCATCGAGCAGCGCCGTGGTGAAGTTGGACACCCCGATATGGCGCGTGAAGCCAAGGGTCTTCATCCGGCATAGCGCGGGGATCGTCTCCGACAGGGGAATTTTCTGACTCGGCCAGTGAATGAGCAAAAGGTCGACCTCGGTGAGCCGCAACCGGGCCAGGCTCTCCTTGGTGGCCCGCTCCAGTTCACGCGGCGCCAGATGCGAGGGCCAGATCTTGGTCGTGATGAAGACATCCTGCCGCCTGATACCCGATGCGCGCAGCCCCTCCCCGACCTCGCGCTCGTTGTCGTACATTTCGGCGGTGTCGATGTGGCGATAACCGAGCCGCAGCGCCTGCTCCACCACGCGCGCGCAAACGCGCCCCCGCAGCTCCCAGGTGCCGAGACCGATTACCGGAATGCGTGCGCCATTCGCTTCAACCGCTTGCATCGCCTTGCTCGCCTGATTGAGATACGTGAAGACCAATCTGCGCAAAACCCAAGAATCCGGGCAAAACGATTACGATCGCGTTATCGTGTTTTCTCAAAAATTTCCCGTCCGATCAGCATACGCCGGATTTCGCTGGTTCCCGCACCGATCTCGTAAAGCTTGGCGTCACGCAGCAGCCGGCCGGTCGCAAAATCGTTAATATAGCCGTTGCCGCCGAGGCACTGGATCGCCTCAAGCGCCATCCAGGTGGCGCGTTCGGCCGCATAGAGAATCGCGCCCGCGGCATCCTCCCGCGTAGTGCGGCCTTCGTCGCAGGCGCGTGCGACCGTATAAACATATGCTTTCGCCGCATTCATGGTGACGTACATGTCGGCGAGCTTTGCCTGGATGAGTTGGAACCGGCCAATCGGCTGGCCGAACTGCTCCCGGTCGTGGACATAGGGGATCACGACATCCATGCAGCCTTGCATGATGCCGAGCGGCCCGGACGCCAGCACGACACGCTCGTAGTCGAGCCCCGACATCAGCACGTTGACGCCGTTGCCAACCGCACCCAGGACATTTTCCTTCGGCACCTCGCAATCGGAGAATACAAGTTCGCAGGTGTCGGAGCCGCGCATGCCGAGCTTGTCGAGTTTCTGGGCAGTGGAAAATCCCTTGAAGCCTTTCTCGATGATGAAGGCCGTAATGCCGCGTGCACCCGCCGTAGGATCGGTTTTGGCGTAAATAACGAACGTGTCGGCAACGGGGCCGTTGGTAATCCACATCTTCGAGCCGTTAAGCACATAACGATCGCCGCGCTTGTCGGCGCGCGTGCGCATCGACACCACATCGGAGCCAGCCGCGGTTTCCGACATAGCGAGCGCGCCGACATGTTCGCCGGAAATCAGCTGCGGCAGGTAGCGGCGCTTTTGCTCGGCGGTGCCGTTGCGGCTGATCTGGTTGACGCAGAGGTTGGAATGCGCGCCGTAGGACAGGCCCACCGCGGCGGACGCCCGGGAAATTTCTTCCATCGCCACGCAATGGGCGAGGTAGCCGAGCCCCGCCCCGCCGAACTCTTCCGGCGCAGTGACGCCCAGCAGTCCCAGTTGTCCCATCTGGGGCCACAGATCGCGGGGAAACGCGTTGGAACGGTCGATCTCATCGGCGCGCGGCGCGATGCGATCGGCGGCGAATGAACTGACCGAATGGCGAAGCTGGTCGACTTCCTCGCCGAGACCGAAATCAAAACCGCTCCACGCATTGGAGATCATCGCGTTCTCCCGGACGCTCTTTGATGCCGACAGTCTAGGGTCCGCCGCACCGAAAGTCAGTCCCGCCGCGGGCCGGGTGACGAGAACGCGGTTACCTCAGTCCAAACCACAAAGTGGCGATGCCAAGGAACGAGAAGAAGCCGACCACGTCGGTGACGGTCGTCACGAATACCGACGACGAAATGGCGGGATCCGCATTCAGCCGCGCCAGCACGATCGGAATGAGGATACCGGCAACGGCCGCGGCGGTCAGGTTGCAGATCATTGCGAGGCCCATGACGATCCCCAGATCGGGAACGTTGAACCATGTATAGGCGATAACACCCGTGATCACCGCAAACGCCAGCCCGTTGAGCAGACCGACGGTCATTTCACGAATAATGACGCGCCACGCATTGGCGTGGCTGAGTTCCCGGGTGGCCATCGCGCGGACGGCGACCGTCATTGTCTGGGTCGCGGCATTGCCGCCCTGACTGGCGACGATCGGGGCAAGCACCGCCAGCGCGACCATTTTCTCGAGTTCTCCCGAAAACAGCTTCAACACGGAAGCCGCCAGGAAGGCCGTGCCGAGGTTGACAAGAAGCCAGTTGAACCGCCCGCGTGCAATGGTCAGGACGGTGTCGGAGAGTTGCTCCGCGCGCGCCACGCCGCCCAGTGCCTTGATGTCTTCTTCCGCCTCCTCTTCGATGACATCGACGATGTCGTCGAAGGTGATCACGCCCACCAGCCGTTCGCTTTCATCGACCACCGGCGCCGCAAGCAGATTGTAACGCTCGAACAGGCGCGCCACTTCCTCCTGATCGTCCGTGGCCTTCACCCGACGCAGGTCGTCGTCGATCAATTCCGCGATCGGGGCAGTGCGGCGGGAACGCAACAGCCGGTCCAGCGACACTGCGCCCAGCAGCCGCTGGTCGCTGTCGACGACGTAGAGTTCATAGAAACGCTCGGGCAGTTCCCTTGTCTCGTGCAGGTAGTCGATGGCATGCCCAACCGTCCAGTCCGGCGGGATGGCAATGAACTCGTCCTGCATCCGCCGCCCGGCCGAGGCCTCGGGATATTCGAGACTGCGCGCCAGCGCGACACGTTCCGACACCGGAAGCTGATCGAGGATTTCCGCCTGCTCTTCCTTCGGCAGGTCTTCGAGAATACGAACCGCGTCGTCCGAATCGAGTTCGCGGACGCCCTCCGCCACCGTTTCCGGCGGCAACTCCTCCAGAATTTCTTCCCGGACGGCGGCGTCGACTTCCGTCAGCGCGGTGAAATCGAAGTCCGTGCCCATCAGGGTGACGAGCCGGACCCGATGATCCGGTTCCAGCGCCTCGATCAAATCGCCGCTGTCGGCCTCGTGCAGGTCGCCGACGAGGTCCCGCAACCGGCCGGCATCGGCGGCGTCAATCGCCGCCGCAACCTCATCCACAAATTCAGGACGAATGGCCCCCTCCGCGTTGCGCAACTCGACGGCGCGCGCCGCGGCAGCTACGACAGTGTCGTGCCCTTCGACCATTCCTGTTCCCGCAAGCGTGGATAATTCGGAGCGATGACCGCTTGTACGCTGCACCTCCACGAGTGGCAAACTGGCTGCGCGCGCATCGTCGTGGGCCTCGCGATGTTGCTTATGACGCTGGCATCAGCGCAAGCGCAGGATAGCGCCTGCGCGGACCGGGACGACGTGCTCGGCACCAGCCGCATCCTGCATGTCGACACGTCACGGCTCCGCGTCGGCCGCAAGCACTTCCCCGACACGCTGGCGCTCAACGACAAGGAAGTCGTGCTCACATTCGACGACGGACCGTTCCCGCCGACGACCGGAAAAATCCTCGATATCCTCAAAGCCGAGTGCGTCCGGGCGACGTTTTTCATGGTGGGACGCATGGCTGCGGCGGCGCCGGCCATCGCAGAGCGCGTCCGTGCCGAGGGACATACGGTGGCCTACCACACGTATAGCCATCCGCTGCTGACAAGGCTCCATCCGGACAGGGCGATGGCGGAGATCGAGCGGGGCATCGCCGCAGTGAATGCCGCTGCCTATGGCGCCGCCGGCAAACAGCCGGAGCCGGTGCTGTTCCGGTTTCCGGGCTTTGCGTCCTCACCCGCTCTCCTCGCACGCGTCGCGGCGCATGGCTTCGTCGTCTTCGGCGCCGACCTGTGGGCGAGCGACTGGAATCGCATGACCCCGCAAGCCGAGCTGCGGCAGGTCATGGGCCGGCTTGCCAAGAGCGGCGGCGGCATCCTGCTGATGCACGACACCAAGCGCCAGACCGCCGCGATGCTGCCGGCGCTGCTGCGGCGACTCAAGACGCAAGGCTTCCGGATCGTCCACATCGTTCCGGCAGGGCCGTGAACGGCAGGCTCAGCGCCGGCCCACCCGGTTCACCGGACCACCGCGATTCATCGGGGTGCCTGGACGAATGCCAACCCCCGATGCGCCGGCGCCAGGCGTCGCGACCACCGGCGCCGGCTTGAGGACAACACCGGGCCGCGCCACGCAGCCCTTGGGCACCCCGATATATTTGCAATAGACGACCGCGGCGGCGGAATGGGGATTGGCCGTGAGAAAGGCGACGGCCAGGCCGATTGCGGCGGCTCCCGAATATTTCATGTCGAACTCCCGATGTGTTCGCCTGCACAAAGTCGCCAGCCCGGCGATGCAGGATCATCGGGGATTGGCTACCCGGCAGAGGTGAACCTTCCCCTAAATCGGTCGCCTCAATGCCGCATGTTTTGCCCGCCCCGCCGCATGCGGGCGAACCTCGGTCGCGGCATGGCCGGCGCGCGCCCCGGAACGAGCGAGTCAGGCTCTTTTTCCCCTGATTTTCCGGGATCAATTGATTTTTCCGGTAAGCCTTGTCCCGGCGCGGGCGATTTGTTACATGGCGCCCGCCTGCCGGATCAACCGGGCGGGCTTTCTACCTGCGGCCGTGGCGGAATTGGTAGACGCACTAGCTTGAGGTGCTAGCGGGTAACACCGTGCTGGTTCGAGTCCAGTCGGCCGCACCAAAAAATCAAACAAAATCAATGCCATGTCGGCGACACTGGCATCTTCGCCGTAGCGCGCGCAAGGACGCGCGGCCTCATTTGGCCGCGCGCCAGCCCGTCTAGCGTTCAAACTTCTCGATGCCGGCCTCTTTGACGTATTCGCTGTAAACCTGAAGTTGGCTGTCAAAGAACTTGGCGAAGCTGTCGACGGAGCCGCCCGAAGGTTCACTCGACACGATTCCGACCACGTCGAAAAACTTTTTCCGCATCTCCGGCTGCGTAATGAAATTCCTGGCCAGCTCGGTGTTGATGCGATCGACGAACTCCTTCGACGTACCTTTCGGCGCAAACAAGCCAAACCACGCCAACACGCCCTTCACCTTGAGTTCTTCAAGCGTCGGAACTTCCGGCGCGCTTTTGATGCGGACCGGATTGTTGACCGCGAGCAGCTTGACCTCTCCCGGCTTGGAATTCGCCATCGCCGGGCCGATCGCGTAAGACCCGACATCGGCTTCGCCGGTGACAATGGCGCGGAATGCATCCAGCGCAGACTTGTAGTTCACGCCCGTCATCTCGACGCCGCGTTCCCGCTTTAGCCACGAGACATACATAGCGCTGCTGCTTGCGGCGCCGAACGTCGCGAAGTTCAGTTTGCCGGGCTGCTTCTTCGCGAGCGCAAACAATTCCTCCATCGTGCTCGCCGGCACGTTCTTGTTCGCCCAAATCCCGGCCGGGAAGTAGCCCAGCAAGACGACGGGCACGAGATCGGTTTTGCTGTTGTAAGGCAGGTTTGTGAAAATCGCGGGAGCCAGAGTCGTATTGAACGCGTCCAGCACACATAGCGTCCGACCATCCGCGGGCGCCTGCGCGCAAACCTGCGCGGCTATCGTCCCGCTCGCGCCAAGCTTGTTCTCGACGATATAGGTCTGCCCTGTCGCCTTGCCGAGAACTTCGGCGATGCCGCGCGACAGGTGATCGCCTGCCGAACCCGGCGGGTTGGGAGTCACAATTTTTACCGGCTGCGACACCACGCCTTGCGCGGCAGCGATGTCGCAAGTCGCAATACAGGAAACAGCAAGAACAAGAGCGGGCAAGCCCCTCAGTGATAGCATCGTCTTCTCCTTTGAGGCTTTGCAGGCGGCGGAGCCAGCAAGCCAATTAATTGAGCGCCCGGCCGCTCGTCACGACCGGAACGACGACGCCTCACCTGATATGAGACAAACACACACGATCACGTCCGCGGTCAGCGCCATAAGGCGCCGCGGGCGATCTTAAAGACTGCCATATGCGCCACAATAAATTTGTCTCGCGCGCGCGTTTTATAATTTAGGCGTTGTGCCTCATGCCGCGCCTACTTTTCAGACGAATCCGGATAAGAGTTTAACATCGCACTCAGGCGTGCACGTTGCTTGTGCATCTTCGCTGCGGAACGGATCGCCTTTCCACCGCGCACGTCCCGGTTGTCATCCGCTTGCAAGCGGCTCCATATTCACGCCGGGCGTACTGACTTTTTGCTTTGCCGGACTCTATGAACTCCAGGATGCAACGTCTCGCGGACCGCTAATCAACGATTGCATTGATGATGCTGGAACGGCCGGCTTCAAGCTCCTTCAAGCCCTGCCGAAGCGCCGTTGAAAACTCGGCCGGACTCTCGACCCGCGTCCCGCCAAATCCGAAATGCTTCCCGAAGTCTTCAAACGGCGGAGTGTCTATCGCAACACCATAGGCAAACTCTGTCCTGCTCGCCAAGCCGCTCGGATAATGCTTTTCGTGCCCGCTTTTCATGGATGCATAGCTGTTGTTGTTGAGCACGACGATCAGCAGCGGCAGCGCATGATCCCGTGAGGCGCCAAGCGCCGCAATAATGGGGTTATACAGCATGCTGCCATCCCCCACGAACAGAACGGTGTGGCGATGGGGCGCCGCCAGTTTGATCCCCAAGGCCATTCCGATCCCCTGCCCCAAACCGCCGCCGTGCCGGAAAAAAGACTGCGGTTGCGTCAACGGCAGATAGCGCCGCAGCGGTATGGAATGCGACAAGGTTTCGTCCACAAAGATGGTATCGTCCGGCATCACCTCTGCGACGATGCCGCAAATTGAACGTACCCCCAGTCGTTCCTTCGAAAGCGCATCAGACCGATCCGACTGAAGTTGGGCGTCCATACGCTGATGCTCCGCCGCCCATCGCGCCCGGCGCGTCTCGATTGATGCAGTGTCGAGACCGGTCGCGCCCGTCTGCCGCGCCAGCATTTTCAGAGTTCCCGCACTATCGCCTTCGAGATACTCATCGGCCTGCAGGTTTTGATAGATCAACCATTCCTTCTGCGGATGATCATGGACAGCGACGATCTTGCCCGCTGTCACACGTTTAGAGGGCGGATACCATGGCGTGCGCCCGCCGACGAGCAGGACAAGGTCGGCATCGGCAAGATGCTGATAGCTCCCGTACCCCAACCATAATGGATGATCGGTCGGAAAATTGCAGAACGCCGCGCCCGATGCGGCGATGACGGGAATGGCCAACTGGTCCGCGAGTTCTTGCAGCGTCGTTCCTCGCTCCACGCCGCAACGTGGAACTGCTGGGTGTGTGTTGCTCTTTTGGGGCACGCCGCGGCTTCACAGGAACGCGGACCACGCGAGGGATCCGCGTCACGTCATGAATGCGCTCGGATGCGGTCGCAGCGCGACCGTAAGCTATTATGCGGCGTTCGCTTTCGCCGCGACCGCCGGTTCGGTGAAGTCCACCTCCCCGGTCTTCGCGTCGCAAACCGCAAACGTCACGAAATACTCGATCTCGGGATAACCGCCGTAACGGCTCACAATCCCGTCAAGCCAGGGTCCCTGATAAAACGCCTTGGCATCCTCAATCGAGTCCCATTGATACACGCCGCCGGCGGTGCCGTTCTCGCTCCAGATAAATTGCTTTCGGATGAGTCCTTTGACGCCGCCGAAGCCCGGAGCGATCTTGTGAAAATGCGCGAGACAGTCGGCCCGCTTGATCGACGCCGGCAACTTGTAACGGACGATTGCTGTTATCATTTTTTCTCTCCTTTGTGCGCTACTGAATCTTGATGTTGTTCGCCGACACGATGTCCCGCCATTTCGTGTATTCGCGTTTCGCGAGTTCGTTGTATTCTTCCGGCGTCGACGTTGCCGGCGTCAGCCCGTAAGCGACCATGCGCGACTGAACTTCGGGCAGCTTGACGACGGCGTGAGTTTCCTTGACCAGGCGGTCGATGATGGGCTTCGGCGTTTGCGATGCGACGGCAAGCGCATTGATCAACTGAAAGTCGAACACCGGATAGATGTCGTTCATAACCGGCGTTTTCGGCGATTCCGGCAACGGGGCGTTCGTCACGACAGCAATGAGCTTGAGCCTTCCGGTTTCCACGTACTGTTTCGATGATGACCACAGATCGAACATCAGCGGCACGCGGCCGGCCATCACATCCACCAGCGCGGCCGGGCTGCCGCTATAGGTCACGTGGTCGAGCTTGATGCCGGCCGCCCGCATGAACAGCTGGCCGGAAAGGAACGGGACGCCGCCGAAATTCGGACTTGTATAAAGCAGGCCATCGGGAGATTTCTTCGCCAGCTCGACGATCTCGGCGACCGTGTTGGGGGCGAAATCCTTGTTCGCCACCAGGACAAGCGGCGCGCGCGAGAGCAGACTGATGCCGGTAAAATCCTTCACGGCATCGTAGGGCATGTTCGAGCGCAGCGCCGCGGAGGAGAACAGCAAATTGCTCGAAGAAAGAATCGTGTAGCCGTCGGCAGGCGCCTTGGCAGCGGCGGTCGAGCCGATCACGCCACCCGCGCCCGGACGGTTTTCCACGACCACCGGCTGGCCGAGACGAGCCGCCAGCCCATCGGCGATGATGCGGATGAGAACGTCGGTTGGGCCGCCGGCCGACGTCGGCTGAATAAGTTTGACCGGCCGATTTGGATAGGCATCTTCCGCCAAAACCACGTCGGGACGGACGAACAGGGGCAGTGCAACAACAAGCGCTAGCAGAGCCTTCATGGCTAAATCCTCTTGTCAAAGCCCGGTACCTTGACTTCGCAAGTGGCTAACTACACGGCTGGCGGACCGCGCCTGGACCTCCCTTTATATTTTCTCCGCGCCGAACGCTTCGGCGCTGCACGCTCCGTCAGAACGCGCCTTCCTTCGGATTCGTCGCTTCTCTCACCAATCGAACGGTCGAGCCCACGTGCTCGTCCATCACGCGGATCGACCACTCCACGTCTCTCGAAAGAAGCGCCTTGACGATCTCCGCATGTTCGCTCGCCACATCGCGCGTGCCGAACAGATCGCTTCGCATGGCAAGATTTTGGTGACGTTCCGTCAGGTCGAACAATTTTGCGGAGAGTTCGAGAAGCCAGCGGGAGCCGCACGGCATCAGGATCGCCATGTGAAAACTGCGGTGCCGCGCGAGATACTCTTCGTTCAGTTGACCGTCCGACGAAAACGGCGGCGTCTTTGACAGGCGGAAATGCGCCAGCACGACGCTTTCTTCCCACGCTTCATCGCCTCGCTCCAGGATCGCCGGCATCATGATGCGATTGAGCGCGGAGCGCGTAAACGCAATTTCCTCGAGGTCGGCTTCGCTGATACCCGCGACAGTGAACCCGCGCTGATCGATCTGGCGCACCAGTCCCTCGCTGGTGAGCCGGTTAAGGGCTTCCCGGACCGGGCTTGCGCCCGCGCCGTACCGCTGCCGAAGCAGCGGAATCCGCAGCCATTCGTTCGGGGGCCACTCGCCGCGAATGATGTCCTGACGGATGGCGCGGTACAGCGCCGTCGCTCTTGTGGTGCCCTGTCCGGACTCCGGCTCGTCGCCCGGCGAAAAAATCCTATCGATCACTTCACGCGCTCCAGTCCTCGGCCTGTTGCAACGGACATGCCCGGAACAGGCCGGCCAGATCAATCACAGGAAGCCTCACGCTGAAATATATTCCTGCCATTTGGTCCAGAACACGCGCATGCGGCCTTCATCGCCGTTCTTGATGAAGCTTTCCGGATCCTTTGGCGCGACGCCGGCGGAAATATCGTTCCAGCCGCCGTAATCCTCGGCGCCCTTGTAGCCACGCTGCGCCGCTTCGATCGCCTCGACGTCGTCGGGCGTGCCAAATCCCGCCGGTCCAAGGAAATCCATGTAGCTGTAGAGCCGCAGCTTGCGGATTTCCGGAGATTCTTCCTGCGGCGCCAGCGTCCAGCTTTGCACCAGCATCTCCTCCGGCTTCTTGGAAAAGTACGTCCTGATCATGATGCCGTGGTTATCGACGATCGCGAGGTTCGGGAAGATCAGGATGTGATGGTCGAAATGCGCGATGCGTTTTGCGCGCTCGGGGCCGACGCGCGCGACGAGCTTTTCATACAGGCTGTCGAGTTCGGGCTTGAATTTCGGATCCCAGCTCGGATGCCATTGCGCAAACGGGCGGCCATGGCTCGACGGATAATTATAAGCCATATGGCCGTTGCCAAGATCGAACGCCATCTTGGTCTTGGTCTGCATCAGCGCCGCAAAGCGGCCCTTCATCATCTCCTCGGCGCTCGCCTTGCGATCGAATTCCGCAATCGAAACGCCCTGTGACTGCGCGCGCTCCTTGCCGGCCTTGGCGGTGTCGGCGGAATATTCAAAATAAGTCGCATGCACGCTGTGGACGTGGAACGGGTCCATCCCGTTCTCGTGCCATAGTTTCCAGTTCGCATCGACCTGGAAATTCTGGCCGCCCGGAACGACCATCATGGCGATTTCGGATTGATCGACGATATCGTCGATATATTCCTTGGCGCCCGCCAGATAATCGGACAGCGACATCGCGTTCGCATCGAGGTTGATGAACCAGAAACCGCGATATTGCTCGAGGCGCGGAACGTGCACGAGGCCAAGACCCTTGTTCTTGTACCCGTCCGGATAAGCCCCTTCCTGCGGAATGACGCGCAGCCCACCGTCGGAGCCGAAAACCCAGCCGTGATAGAAGCACTGGAAGACGGTGGCCTTGCCTGACCTCTCGCGACACACGCGGCCACCGCGGTGTGTGCAGAGATTGTAGAAAACGCCGACTTTGCCCGTGCTGTCACGATTGAAGATGAAATCGCGTCCCGCCACGGTGCGGGTCAGGAACGAGCCCGGCTCCGGGAGCTCCGTGTCATGCCCGCAGTAAAGCCAGCAGCGCTCGAATATCTTCTGATGTTCCAGATCGAGAATATGCTGATCGGTGAACACCCGCCGCGAGACCTGAAACAGACCTTGTGCCGGATCGGCGTTGATCTCGAGCGGCGGCGTTACTTGCTGATCCATGTCAATCTTCCCCTGTCATTGCTCTCTGACGGCACCGCGGCGTTGCCTAGAGAATGATCGTGAGCCGGCCTTGCGGGACGAGTTCGTCCATCGCGAGATCGCAGCGTTTGTAGCGGATGAGCACTTGCTCACCCTGGCGGACGAGGACGTAGCGAACACGGCCCAGGAAAATATCCATGATGCCATCGCGATAACGGGAAACCTGGAACGCGCCGTTCACGCGTGTGCCGTCGGCGTCGTGACCGGCAATCCGCAGATTCGAAAACATGTGAACGGTCGTCGAGTGCGGATATTCGGAATGTGCCGTGCGCTTCTTCAACCGCTTGACGCGGCTTTCCATCCGGAAGCGGTCATCGTTGATGAGGAAGAGGCTGGTGTCGGGCGAGCAGTCCGCCGGCATCCCCGGCGTCGGAACGAGATAGGTCAGTTCGTCGCTGTAAAGGCCAAGCCAGTCATCAAGCCGCCACTCGTCCAGCAACTCCGCTTCCAGGAAAACGAGCTGTTCTGCTTCGGCAATCGTCACGCTGGCAGCAGGCGCAAGCATTGAGCTCTCCGTTTTATCCCTTCTAAAGAAAAATCATCGACAAAAATCTTTCTGTCAATAATCGTCGATGATTATGTTTTGCGCATTCGATGCTCGATTTTAAATCTTCTGCTTAGAAGAGTTTCATGTTTTGAATCCGGTGATGAATATTTCGACCGACGTTCTTTCGCCGGCACCGCACAGTGCGCGGCTTATCGATGTCCGCGTGACAAACGTCCGCGCGCTCACCGCGGACACGAAGCTGATCGAATTCCAGCCTGTCGCCGGCGCTGCATTGCCGGCCGCTCAGCCGGGCGCGCACATCGACGTGCATCTGCCGGACGGCATGATCCGCCAATACTCGCTCGTAAATCCGAACGCCGCGCCTTCGAGTTATGCGATCGGCGTCAAGCTCGATCCGAACAGCCGGGGCGGCTCGCGTTATTTGTTCGAGCGCCTTGCGTCCGGTCAGTCGCTTTCGATTGGCGCGCCGCGCAACCACTTTCCGCTGACGCCGAACGCAAGGCACTCGGTGCTGTTTGCCGGCGGCATTGGCATCACGCCGATCTGGGCGATGCTGCAGCAGCTCAAGGCCAGCGCCAGCAGTTGGGAACTGCACTACGCCGCGCGCTCGCGCGCGGATATGGCTTTTCGCGAAGAGCTTGAAGCACTCGAAGCCGCCCACCTGCATTTCGACGACGAGAACGATGGCAAGGTGCTCGATCTCGGTGCCATCGCTTCACAAGCGCCGCCGGAAACGCATTTCTATTGCTGCGGCCCGGTGCCGATGCTGGACGCTTTTCGCGCCGCGACGGCCGCCATGCCGTCCGAACAGGTCCATTTCGAGTATTTCGCCGCGAAAGAAGAACGCAATCTCGACGGCAGCTTCGTGGTCGAACTCGCGCGGTCCGGGAAAGAGTTTTTCATTCCGCCGGGAAAGTCGATTCTTGAGGTTCTGCACGAGGCGGGTTTTGATGCCGACTCTTCCTGCCAGGAAGGTATCTGCGGCATATGCGAAACAGCGGTGATTTCCGGAATCCCCGATCACCGCGATGCGGTGCTTTCGGACCATGAACGTGCGACGAACAAGATCATGATGATCTGCTGCTCGGGCAGCAAAACCGACAGGCTGGTCCTGGATAAATAAACAGGCGGGGATATCCGATCAGGATACCGCCGCCCGTGCATGCGGCTAGCGCAGTTCCGGCGGCCGGGGCAGCATGTCCTTCACCTCAACCGCGATCCGGTTGCCGATCACCGATACCGTCCCCCTTGCGACGGGAAAATTGTTCGCGAGGATTTTAACCTCGTCGTTGTCGCCGCCCGTCAATTCAATGATTGCGCCACGGCCAAGACGTAATACCTGATGCACCGGCATGGTCGCTGTGCCCAGGACGACGGCGATGTCGATGCCTACATTATCGATGCGTGCCACAGTGATTCCAGCGCTGGATTGTCCGCCCCGATCTGGCCACGGTATGGTTAGCGAATGGTTAATATACGCGACAGTCTCGCCCCATTGTTCCCGGTGACGGCATCCGATCCGGTCGAATGGCGCATCAGCGACGAACTCGTGCCGTATGCGGAGGCATTGGCATTCATGGACGCCCGCGCCGCCGCCATCGCCGACGGTACGGCCCCCGAAACCGTCTGGCTGCTGGAGCATCCGCCGCTCTACACCGGAGGCACCAGCGCGCAGGATGCGGATCTGCACAGCGAGCGTTTCCCGGTTTATCGCACCGGCCGCGGCGGCCAGTTCACCTATCATGGGCCGGGCCAGCGCGTAGCCTATGTGATGCTCGACCTGCGCCGGCGCGGCCCGGACATCCGCCGCTACATCGCGACGCTTGAGGAATGGATGATCCGCACGCTGGCCGCATTCAACGTGCGCGGCGAGCGGCGTGACGACCGCATCGGCGTATGGGTGCGCCGGCCCGACAAGGGCGACGGCTTTGAGGACAAGATCGGCGCGATTGGCGTGCGCATCAAGCGCTGGGTGACGCTGCACGGTCTCGCCCTCAACGTCGAGCCGGACCTGACGCATTTTTCCGGCATCGTGCCTTGCGGCGTGGCGGATACGCGCTACGGCGTGACGAGCCTCGCCGATCTCGGTCACCTCGTCACAATGGAGGAAGTGGACGGCGTGCTGCACCGCGAGTTCGATACATTGTTTGGCGAGACCCGCCAGCGGTTGCGAGACTAGCCGATCCGCGAAAATTTCTCGCCGGGCCTGCGCAGGCCGAGAGTGTCGCCATCGGCCGTGAACAACTCGATCTCCGATACACTGGCGAACCGCGGTCCGACCCGGCACAGCGCAATCATCGCGTCGACTTCGACTTGCGGACCGGAAAACACCGCTTCCACGCTCCCGTTTTCCAGGTTGCGGACCCAGCCTTCGAGTGAGCGCTGGCGCGCCTCCTCCACCACGAAGCTGCGAAAGTTCACGCCCTGGACGCGCCCGTGAACGATAACACGCTGCATTACGACCATGTCCGCGCCCGCCGCTCGTCACAATTTTGCAGAATGCAATTCGATCCCTGCCTTACGCGAATTCCAGAATCACCGCATCGACCGCGAGACTGTCGCCGGGCTTCGCGAAAATCTTCTTCACGGTGCCGTCGCGCTCGGCGCGCAAAAGATTTTCCATCTTCATTGCCTCGACGACCGCGAGCGGCTCTCCGGCACGCACCTCCTGACCGACAACGACGGCGATCGAGCGCACCAGCCCGGGCATCGGACACAACACCTGCTTGCCGCTGTCCGACGCTTCCTTCACCGGCATCAGCCGCGCCGCCGCCGCCTCGCGCTCAGTATAAACGTACACCGTCGCCTCGATCCCGGCATGCGCCAGAACAAATCCGTTCGTGACCTGCCGCACCTGCACGGCGATCTCGCGGCCGTCCAGCGTGCCGGACCATAGCGGCCAGCCCGGAGCCCAGTCGGATGCGATGTCGACGCGGCCCTTTTCATCGCCGCCAAATTCCACGACGAAACCGCCGTTTGTCCGGCCGATGGTCAGCGCGATCTCCCGACTGCCGATCCGCACCACGCGGGACGCATCGCGCGTGACAAGACGGCCGGCGAGTTGCCCCGAAATCATGCGCTTGCGCTCGCCCGCCACAGCATCGACCGCGGCGGCAACCGCCGCCATGGTGCGCGCCACCTCACCTTGCGGTTCTGCCTGTGCAAAGCCTTTCGGAAACTCCTCCGCAATGAACCCGGTCGACAGTCTTCCGTCACGCCAGCGCGGATGCTGCATCAGCGCCGAGACGAACGGGATATTGTGACGGATGCCGCCGATGACAAAACGGTCGAGCGCGTCCGCCTGCGCATCGATGGCCTCAAGCCGCGACGGCGCATGGGTGATGAGCTTCGCGATCATCGGATCGTAATAGATCGAGATTTCGCCGCCCTCGTAAACGCCGGTGTCGTTGCGGACCGTGATGCCGTCGGAGATTTTCTCCTGCGGTGGACGATAGGTCGTGAGCCGTCCGGTCGATGGCAGGAAATTGCGATAAGGGTCTTCGGCATAGATACGGCTTTCGACCGCCCATCCGTTGAGCCTGACGTCGTCCTGGCCGATCGTCAGCTGTTCGCCGGCCGCAATGCGGATCATCTGTTCGACCAGATCGATGCCGGTAACAAGTTCGGTCACCGGATGCTCGACCTGCAGCCGCGTGTTCATCTCCAGGAAATAGAACCGCCGGTCCTGTCCGGCGACGAACTCCACCGTGCCTGCGCTATCGTAGTGGACCGCTTTCGCCAATGCGACCGCCTGCTGGCCCATTCTCGTGCGCGTCGCATCGTCAAGCAGCGGCGACGGCGCCTCCTCGATCACCTTCTGGTTACGCCGCTGGATCGAACATTCGCGTTCGCCGAGATAGATCACGTTGCCGTGCTTGTCGCCCAAAACCTGGATTTCGATATGGCGCGGGTCGACGATGAATTTCTCGATGAAAACGCGGTCGTCGCCAAAAGAAGCCTTGGCCTCGGAACGGGCGCGTTCGAAACCTTCGAGCACTTCCTCGGAAGAATACGCGATGCGCATGCCTTTGCCGCCACCGCCGGCGGAAGCCTTGATCATCACCGGATAGCCGATCTCATCGGCGATCTGACGCGCCTCCGCGGCGTCCTCGATCACACCGAGATAGCCCGGTACGGTTGACACTTTCGCGGCGGCCGCCGCTTTCTTGCTCTCGATCTTGTCGCCCATGGCGGCAATTGCCGCCGGGTTCGGTCCGATGAACACGATACCGGCCTCGGCCAGAGCCCTTGCAAATGCCTCACGTTCGGACAGAAAGCCGTAGCCGGGATGGACGGCCTGCGCGCCCGTCGCCTTGCAGGCCGCAATGATCTTGTCGATCACGAGATAGCTGTCGGCAGCCGGCGCGGGCCCAATGTGTACCG
>Ga0164243_10007213_pt1 | contig 16631 bp, 13 predicted proteins | sample OricompcompostOP_FD_108781 | JGI IMG/M metagenome (GOLD analysis project Ga0164243, IMG submission 108781) | Organic Plus compost microbial communities from Emeryville, California, USA - Original compost - Organic plus compost (OP) | ecosystem: Engineered > Solid waste > Mixed feedstock >... | reverse complement strand
GGTGCCGAAGAACGTGGCGCTGGCTTCGCCGGAGCGGGCCGCCCTGGCGCTGGAACCGCCGCTGGTGGCGCTCTCCAGGGCGCTGCGTCCGGTGATCTTCTCGGTGAACGCGTTCGCGAACGGGCTGCTGCGGCTGCTGCGAGTGCAGCCCACGGGCGAGGTCGTCTCGACGTTCTCGGACGACGAACTGGCCCAGATGGTCTCGGATTCCGGGGAGGCCGGGCTGCTGGACGACCGGTTCCAGGAGCGGCTGAAGGATGCGCTGGAGCTGGGCCGCCGTCCGGTCGGCGAGATCGCGCGGTCCGCGGAGCGGGTGGTGACGGCGCGGCTCGGGGTGACCCCGGAGGAGCTGGAGCGGCTGTCGGCGGAGTCGGGCTTCTCGCGCTTCCCGGTCGTGGACGGTTCGGGCCGCGCCCTTGGCTATCTGCACGTCAAGGACGCGCTGGACGCCTCGCCCCGGGACAGAGCGTTCCCGGTCACCGTGATGCGGCCGATCGCGCTGGTGCGCGCGGCGATGCCGCTGGACGACGTGCTGGGTTCGATGCGCGACAGCCGCAGCCATCTGGCCGCGGTGATCGGGGCGGACGGCCGCGCCGCGGGCGTGGTGACGATGGAGGACGTGCTGCGCGAGCTGGTCGGCACCCAGCCGGCGGCCTGACGCGCCCCTGAAGCACCGCCTCCGGGCGGCGGCCGGCCCCGCCGGCGGCGCCGATTCCCGCCTGGGCCACGGGAGTTGGACCCGGATCCGGCGCCACCGCACGAGGGCGCGGACAGCGGCCCGTACGGACGGGGCGGCCTGCCGGGCGTGCAGGCGCTCCCGCTACGCTGGCCTGCCGTGACCAGCTCGATCCACGCTTCCGGCCCCGCGGATCCGCGCGGCTCCGCGCCCGCGCCGGGGCACGGGCCCGCCCCCGAGGCGGCCGCTTCGGACTCCGCTCCGCCCGCGCTCGGCAGCTTCGTCGCCCTGGGCGACTCCTTCACCGAGGGCATGTCCGACCCGCTGCCCGGCGGGGACGGCTACCGCGGCTGGGCGGACCTGCTCGCCGCCCGCCTGTCCGCCCGTACCGAGGGGTTCCGCTACGCGAATCTCGCCGTACGGGGAAAGCTCATCGGGCAGATAGCGGCCGACCAGGTCGACGTCGCGGCCGCGATGGGCGCGGATCTGGTCACGCTCGTCGGCGGACTCAACGACGCACTGCGTCCCCGCTGCGACATGGATCACGTGACGGCGCGGCTGAGCGAGTCGGTGGCGAAGCTCGCGCCGTCCTGCCGGCGGCTGGTGCTGATGCGCAGCCCGGGCCGCGCCGGGCAGGTGCTGGAGCGCTACCGGCCGCGAATGGAGCGGCTGTACGCCGTCGTCGACGAACTGGCCGAGCGGCACGGCGCGTTGGTGGTGGACCTGTACGCGGGCGATGTGCTGGCCGACCCGCGGCTGTGGGCCGACGACCGGCTGCATCTGACGTCCGAGGGGCATCGCAGGGTCGCCGAGGCGGTGTGGCAGCGGCTCGGTTTCCCCGCCGAGTTCGACTGGCGCGCTCCGCTGCCGCCTGCCGACCGGCCGTCGCTGCTCGCGCGCAGGGCCGCGGACCTGCGGTTCGCGCGGGCGCATCTGCTGCCGTGGATCGGGCGGCGGCTCACGGGGCGCTCCTCCGGCGACGGGCGGTCCCCGAAGCGGCCCGAACTGGCGCCGCTGACCGGCACGGACGCCCGGTGAGCAGGCCAGAGTCCGGTACGTAGAATCGGGCGGCGTGAGTGACACCCCGCGCATCCCGAACGTTCTGGCCGCCCGCTACGCCTCGGCGGAGCTGACCCGGCTGTGGTCCCCGGAGCGGAAGGTGGTGCTGGAGCGGCGGCTGTGGCTCGCGGTGCTGCGCGCGCAGCGCGAGCTGGGCGTCGCGGTGCCGGACGGGGTGCTGGCGGACTACGAGCGGGTCCTGGAGTCGGTGGACCTGGCCTCGATCGCGGAGCGGGAGCGGGTCACCCGGCACGACGTGAAGGCGCGTATCGAGGAGTTCAACGCGCTGGCCGGGCACGAGCACATCCATATGGGCATGACGTCCCGCGATGTGACGGAGAACGTCGAGCAGTTGCAGATCCGGCTCTCGCTGCAGCTGGTGCAGGAGCGCACGGTGGCGCTGCTGGCGCGGCTGGGCCGGCTCGCGGGCGAGCACGCCGAGCTGGTGCTGGCCGGGCGTTCGCACAACGTGGCGGCGCAGGCGACGACGCTCGGCAAGCGGTTCGCGACGGCCGCCGACGAACTCCTCGTCGCCCACGGCCGGTTGGGCGAGCTGCTGGCGCGCTACCCGCTGCGCGGCGTCAAGGGCCCGGTGGGCACCGCGCAGGACATGCTGGATCTGCTGGGCGGCGACGCGGGACGGCTGGCGGAGCTGGAGCGGCGGGTCGCCGAACACCTCGGATTCGCCGCCGTGTTGACGTCGGTCGGCCAGGTGTATCCGCGGTCGCTGGACCACGAGGTGGTCTCCGCGCTGGTGCAGACGGCGGCGGCGCCGGCCTCGCTGGCGAAGACGATCCGGCTGATGGCCGGGCAGGAACTGGTCACCGAAGGCTTCCGGGAGGGGCAGGTCGGCTCCTCGGCGATGCCGCACAAGATGAACACGCGCTCGTGCGAGCGGGTCGGCGGACTGCTGGTGATCCTGCGCGGATACGCCTCCATGGCGGGCGAGTTGGCGGGCGACCAGTGGAACGAGGGCGACGTCTCGTGCTCGGTCGTGCGCCGGGTGGCGCTGCCGGACGCGTTCTTCGCGTTCGACGGTCTGGTGGAGACGATGCTGACGGTGCTGGACGAGTTCGGGGTCTTCCCGGCCGTCGTCGCCCGCGAACTCGACCGCTACCTGCCGTTCTTGGCGACGACGAAGGTGCTGATGGCGTCCGTACGCGCCGGGGTCGGCCGGGAGCGCGCACACGAGGCGATCAAGGAGCACGCGGTCGCGTCCGCGCTGGCGCTGCGCGCGGGCGCCGGCCACAACGAGCTGCTGGAGCGGCTGGCCGCGGACGAGCGGATCCCGCTGGGCCGCGGCGAGTTGGAGGCGCTGATGGCCGACCGGCTCTCCTTCACCGGCGCCGCCTCCGAGCAGGTCGCCTCGGTCGTCGCCCGGGTCGAGGACGTCGCGCGCGCGCACCCGGAGGCCGCGGGCTACACCCCCGGAGCGATCCTCTGACGTCCCGGGCGCGCTTCACTCAGGACGAACTGGAGGCGGCGCGGGGCCTGTTCGTGCCGGACGTGGCCGCGCCCGGACTGCGCGTGCTCTTCTGCGGCATCAACCCGAGCCTGTGGTCGGCGGCGAGCGGCCACCACTTCGCCCGGCCCGGCAACCGGTTCTGGACCGCGCTGCACCGTTCCGGGTTCACGCCGCGCCTGCTGCGGCCCGAGGAGGAGCGCGAGCTGCTGTCGTACGGGCTGGGCATCACCAACGTCGTGGCGCGGGCCACGGCGCGCGCGGACGAGCTGAACGCGCAGGAGTTCCGCGACGGCGGGCGGCTGCTGGGGCGGAAGGTGCGGCGGCTGCGGCCGCGCCGGCTGGCCGTGGTCGGCATCACCGCCTACCGCTCCGCGTTCGGCGAACGCCGCGCCGGAGTAGGGCCGCAGCAGCGCGACATCGGTGGTACGCGGGTGTGGGTGCTGCCCAACCCCAGCGGCCTGAACGCACATTGGACGCCGACGACGCTCGCCGAGGAGTTCGCGCGGCTGCGCGAGGCCGCGGACGAGGAGTGAGCGGACGCTCGCGGGCGGGGCCTGTTGCGGCTGTCCTGCGGGGTCCCGCTGCGGCCGCCGTCCGCGCTACTCCCCCGCGGCTGCGGCGAGTTGGTGCGGCGGACCGGGCTTCTGCCGCCCGGCCCGCCCGCTTCGTCGCCCTCGTCCCGGACCGAGTGGCCGGCCGCGGCGAGACGTCCGGACCCGAGCACCGGGCGGTGCCGCAGCCGAGCACGGAGACCGCCGCCCGGGCTTGCGGCACCTTCCAACTCGCCGCGCGGACGGGCCCGTCGGCGGCCGGCGAAGCCCTCGCCCGTGCCTCGGCCAGCGGATACCATCCGGCTCAGGCGCGAGGCCAGGGAGGCGGACGTTGGGTCAGCTCACCGGCAGGGACCCGTCCCTGCTGCGACGGATCAACTCCACCGTGGTGCTGCGCGCGCTGCGTTCCGAAGTGGGACGGGCGCCGCTGACGCTCAGCGATCTCGCCGGCGCCACGGGGCTGTCCCGGCCCACCGTGGAGGGCGTCGTCGAGGGCCTGCTCGACGCCGGGCTGGTGGCCGAGGCCGGCGAGGAGCCCGGCGAAGTGCGCCGCGGCCGGCCTGCGCGCCGGTTCCGGTTCCGCGCCGAGGCCGGGCACGCGCTCGGCGTCGAGATCGGGGTGCACCGGGTCGGCACCGTACTGTCCGATCTGACCGGCCGCCGCGCCGGCACGGTCGTCCGCGGCATCGGCGAATCGGACGGCGCGGACGAGCGGTTGAAGCAGACGCACGAGGCGGTGGCCGAACTGCTGCGCAGGACGGGCGTACCGCACACTTCGCTGCGCGCCGTCGGCGTGGGCACCCCCGGCATCGTGGAGGCCGACGGCACGGTGCGGCTCGGCACGGCGCTGCCGGGCTGGACGGGGCTTCCGCTGGGCGAGCGGCTGCGCAGCTTCTTCCGCTGCCCGGTGCTGGTGGACAACGATGCCAACGCGGCGGTGCTCGCGGAGAGTTGGCAGGGCGCGGCGACGGGCTCCGAGGACGTGGTGATGGTGCTGGCCGGGCTGAGCCCGGGCGCCGGGTCGATGATCGGCGGCCGGCTGCACCGCGGCCACGGCGGCGCCGCCGGCGAGATCGGGGCGCTGCACCTGCTGGGCCGCGAGGCCACCCCGGAGCATCTGCTGTCCACCAACGGCGAACCGCTGCACCCGCTGGACGAGGCGGCCGTGGCCGAGGTGTTCGCCCGCGCCCGCGGCGGCGACGAGCGGGCGGCGCGCGCGATGGAGCGGTTCGTGCATCGGCTGGTGCACGACGTGGCCGCGCTGGTGCTCGCGCTGGACCCGGAGTTGGTCGTGGTCGGCGGCTGGGCCGCGGGCCTGGACGACGTACTGGAGCCGCTGCGCCGGGAGTTGGCGCGCTGCTGTCTGCGTCCGCCGCGGGTCGCGCTGTCGCAGCTGGGCGGCGCCGCGGTGGCCACGGGCGCGCTGCGGCTCGCGCTCGACCAGGTGGAGAGCGACCTCTTCAGCGTCGGCGACGAGGACTAGGGTCGATCCTTTGGACCCTGGCGGCTCGCGTGCCCTGGCACGCACTCTTCCCCCTGCCTTCGGCGGGGCCCGGCTCTCTGATCCACCCTGAACCGAACGACGGCCCCCGATCCCGCGGCCCCGCGCCCGTAACGGGACCGGCTCGCAAGCGAGTTGGCAGAGGCGTCGGCGCCGCCGCCGGCTCGACGTCTCTTGCCGGGCTCAGCCGGCCAGCACCGGTTCGGGGGCGCCGCTGTCGGCGAAAGTGAGCCGGCAGGTGTCCGCGCGGTAGGTGGCGACGGCGACCGCGGCGGTGCGGCCCTCCGCCGCGTAGCGCGTGGTGACGACCAGCACCGGGGCGCCGGGCAGCCGGTCCAGGCGGCGTGCGTCGTCCGCGCCGGCCGAGCCCAACTCGACGGTGCGCTGCTGGCCTTCGAGCGGCAGCCGGCCCAGCTCGCGCAGCACGGCGCGGCCGAGCGCGGCGCCGTCCGCGGGCGTGATGTCGGGCAGTCCGGGCACCGCGTCCTCACGTACGTACACCAGCTCGCCGGCGACGGGCGCTCCGGCGGTCATCCGCGTACGGCGCACGGTCAGCACCGGCGGCGTGCCCTCCGCGTCCCCGGCCTCGGCGCCGGCCAGTTCACGGGCCACGGCGGCGGGCGGTACGGCGCGCTCGCAGTCGTCGGTCTGCCAGTCGTCGCCCGGCGCTCCGGGCCAACTCTCCGCGGCGGGGCCGACGTCGACGCCGACGCGCGGCGGCGCGACCGTGGTGCCCACGCCGCGGCGGCGCTGCAGCCGCCCCTCCAGCTCCAGCTGCTCCAGGGCCTGCCGGAGCGTGGCGCGGGCGACGCCGAACCGGGCCGCGAGTTCACGTTCGTTGGGCAGGATCTCGCCGACCGAGAACTCCGAATCGAGCGCTTCGGACAGCACGGTCTTCAGATGCCAGTACTTCGGCTCCGGAACCGTCTCCAGCTGCGTGGTCCCCACCCTTGCCTCCGCAAATCGCCGTAGGACGCCGGCCGGCCGCGGCGCAACCGGACTTCTGCGTGCTTGTTTTTTAAAGGTTGTTGCGTATGACTGCGACCATAAGGCTCCCTTAAGGTCTGGTCAAGACCAATCGACGAGCCTGTGGGCGGCGGGAGTTGGGGCGCGGTCCGCACGTACGGGCCCGCGGCGCGCGCACCGGCCCGGGCCGTACTGCCTTGCGGGCGGCGGGAGTTGGGGCCGCGTGCGGACCGCGCCGGCCGACCCGGCAGCCCCGGCCCTCCTTCGGCGGCCCGCCGCGCCGGCGTGCATGCTGGTGCAGGTGACCACGGAAGCTGCCGCAGAGTTCGCATCGCACCGGTCCCGGCTCTTCTCGCTCGCGTACCGCATGCTCGGTTCGGCGAGCGAGGCCGAGGACGTCGTGCAGGACACGTATCTGCGCTGGAGCGCGGCGGACCACCGCGCCGTGCGCTCACCGGCCGCGTGGCTGACCAGAGCCGCGACGAACCTGTGCCTCAACCGGCTCAACTCGGCCCGCGCCCAACGCGAGTCGTACGTCGGGCCGTGGCTGCCCGAGCCCGTCTTCACCCGCGGTGCGGCCGGCGAACTCGGGCCGCTGGAGACCGCGGAGCAGCGCGAATCGGTGTCGCTCGCGCTGCTCACGCTCATGGAGCGGCTCACCCCCGCCGAACGCGCGGTGTTCGTCCTGCGCGAGGCGTTCGGGCACAGCCACCGGGAAGTCGCCGGCGTACTCGGCGTCGAGGAGGCGCACTCGCGGCAGTTGCTCCGCCGCGCCCGCGAACGGCTCGGCAGCGCACCGCGGTTCGACGTCGACGACGCGCAGCGCAGGGCGATCGTGGAACGCTTCCTCGCCGCCGCCCTCGAAGGCGACGTGGCCGGGCTGGAGCGGCTGCTCGCCGGCGACGTGGTCGCCTGGACCGACGGCGGCGGCCGGACGACCGCGGCCCGCCGCCCGATCGCAGGACGCGCGAAGGTGGTGCGCTACTTCCTGGGTATGGGCATCCGGCCCGAGGCCGCACGCATCGAGGTCGAGTACGCGGAAGTGAACGGCGAACCCGCGGCCGTCGTCCGCGACGGCGGAGAGCTGCGCGCCGTCGTCGCGCCGGAGATCCGCGCGGCCCGCATCAGCGCAGTCCGCACGGTCGTCAACCCCGCCAAGCTCGCCTTCGCCGCCCGCCAGACCGCGTGAGGTGACCCACCTCACGCGGGGAGCCGTCACGAAAGCCCGCGGCCTCCGGTTCAAGAGGCATGACGCATCACATCGTGGTTCTGGGAGCCGGGTACGCCGGGCTGGCCGCGGCGAAGGGCGCGGCGCGCAGGCTGCGCCGCCGCGCGCGCCGCGACGACGTACGCATCACGCTGGTGAACGCCGACGCCGGGTTCGTGGAGCGGGTGCGACTGCACCAACTCGCCGCGGGCCGGCGGCTGCAGAGCCTCCCGCTGAGCGGCCTCCTCGCCGGCACGGGAGTCGAGCTGGTCGTGGCCCGGGTGACCGCCGTCGACGCCGCCGCCCGGGCGGTCCGCCTCGACTCGGCTCCGTACGACCTCGGTTACGACACCCTCGTGTACGCACTCGGCAGTGCGGCCGACACCGGCGCCGTCCCGGGGGCCGCCGCGCACGCGACGGCGGTGGCCACCTACCGGGACGCGGTGCGGCTGCGCGAACGCGCGGCGCACACACGGGGATCGCTGGTCGTGGTCGGGGCCGGACTGACCGGTATCGAGACGGCGGCCGAACTCGCCGAGGCGTACCCGGGTCGCAGGGTGCGCCTGGTCACGGCGGGCGAGTTCGGGGCCGGGCTCTCCGAGCGCGGCGCGCGCTACCTGCGCCTCGCCCTGGACCGGCGCGGGATGGCGCTGCGCGAGCACACCCGGGTCGCCGAAGTCGCCGCACACGGACTGATCCTGGCCGACGGCGGTGAGATCCCGGCCGACGTCGTCGTCTGGGCGGCCGGGTTCCGCGTGCCCCAGCTGGCGCGTGCGGCGGGCTTCGCGGTCGACGCCCGCGGCCTGCTCACCGTCGACGCGACGCTGCGCTCGGTCTCGCACCCGGAGGTCTTCGCGGCGGGCGACGCGGCGGCGGCACACGGTCCCGGCGGGGCCGCCACCCGCATGTCCTGCCAGACGGGGCTGCCCATGGGCGCGTACGCCGCCCGCAGCGTCGCCGCGTCCCTCAGCGGGCGAACCCCCGACCCGCTGCGCCTGCGCTACGTCTGGCAGAACATCAGCCTCGGCCGGCGCGACGGCCTCACCCAGTTCACCCGCGCCGACGACAGCCCCGTCCCCGCCGTCCTCACCGGCCGCCCCTCGGCCCGCTTCAAGGAGACCGTCACCAAAGCCACCGTACTGGCCCTGCGCCGCTAAGCCGCAGGGACAACTCCTCCCGCACAGCGGGCCGTTGGCGGCGATGGCCCGTCGCCGGGCGCGGTCGGCACAGCCCAACACCCGCCCGGACGGCGGGAGTTGCCCGACCCGGGTGGACGGGCCGTTTGGACGTCCCGTGGGCCCCAGTGCGGCTGGGCGGGTGCAGGTGGCCCGGCCTGGCGGCGCCCTCGGCCCGCTTCAAGGAGACCGTCACCAAAGCCACCGTGCTCGCCTGCGCCGCTAAGCCGCAGGGCAACTCCTCACACACAGCAGGCCGTTGGCGTCGAGGGCCCGTCGCCGGGCGCGATGGGCCAGCCCAACACCCGCCCGGACGGAGGGAGTTGACCAGCCGGGTGGACGGGCGGGGACCCGCCGAGTGGGCCGGGACCAGTCCGGCCCGCGGGGGCATTAGCCAGCCAAGGCGGCGCGCCCTCGGCCCGCTTCAAGGAGACCGTCACCAAAGCCACCGTACTGGCCCTGCGCCACTGAGCCGCAGGGGCAACTCCTCGCGCACAGCAGGCCGTTGGCGACGAGAGGCGTCGCCGGCGCGCCTCAGCTCTTGGTGAGGGTGCGTTCCAGGAGGGGCAGCAGGCGGTCCCAATGGCGCTGTAGCGCAGAGGAGTTGAAGGCGTCGGTGTCGGACATGGTGAAGCCGTGGACCGTGCCGGGGTAGACCTCGGTGGTGTAGTCGACGCCCGCAGCGTCCAGCGCCTTGGTCAGCTCGGCGAGGTCTTCGGCGGTCATGTCGCCTTCGGCCAGGCCGAGATGGACTTCGGCGGTGAGTTCGGGTACGAGGCGGTGCGGGCTGTCCGGCGCGTCCGTGACCAGGAAGCCGGGGTGGAATCCGGCGGCGACCGCCACCCGGCCCGGGTGGGCCGCGGCGGTGCGCAGAGCCAGGGCGGCGCCGAGGCAGTAGCCCACCACGGCGACCGGTCCGGCGCCGGCCTCGGGCCGGTCGGCGAGAAAGCCGAGATAGGCGTCGGCGTCGCGCAGGATGCGTTCGCCGGTGTGCTCCTGGATCAGGGGCATCAGCCGGCCGATGACCTCGGCGCGTACGTCTTCCCCGATGTGTGCGGGGAGTTGGGTCACGGGTGCCGGGCCGTGCCGGTAGTAGATGTTGGGGACGAGTACGTAGTAGCCGTGCCCGGCGAGTTCGCCGGCCAGCTCCTCCAGTACGGGCCGCAGTCCGAAGGCGTCCGAGTACAGCAGCACGCCGGGGTGCCGCCCGGCGCGGTCGGGGTAGGCGGCGAAAGCGTCGGCGTGGCCGTCTTCGGTGGGAATCCGCAGCGTCGTGGTGGGCATGCCCGTGATCCTTTCCCGGGCCGGTGCGGGAGCACAAGTTCGCGGACGCCCGGCGGCCGCGACTCCGCACGCCGACGCGTACGCCGCCCTGGCCGTGAGCTGCCGTACTGCCCCGCGGGCGGCGGGAGTCGAGGCGGGCCGCCGCTACCGGCCGGCGGCTGCGGGCAGGTGTGCCACCTTGTCGGGGTTGGTGATCGCGTGGACGCGCTGGATGCGGCCGTCCGCGATCTGGATCTGGAAGGCGGCCTCGGGGCGGCCTTCCCTGGTCGCCAACACGCCCGGGCCGCCGTTGAGTTCGAGCAGCACGAAGTCGTACCGCGCGGCCTGCCGGCCGATGGCGGCGAGGAAGCGGCCGACCTTGTCGGCGGTGCGGATCGTGCGGCGCGGCGCCTTCGCCTTGCCGCCGCTGTCCGCGACCAGTTCGGCGTCGGGGGCGAGCACGGCCAGCAGTCCGTCGAGGTCGCCGCCGGCCGCGGCGGACAGGAACCGCTCGGTCAGCGCCCGCCGGCCCGCGGGATCCACCTCGAAGCGGGGCCGCCGCTCGGCCACGTGCCGCCGTGCGCGGCCCGCGAGTTGGCGCACGGCGGGCTCGGTGCGGCCGAGGGCGCGGGCGATCTCCGCGTACGGGAAGCCGAACGCCTCGCGCAGCACGAACACCGCCCGCTCCAGCGGGGAGAGCGATTCCAGCACCACGAGCATCGCCATCGACACGGACTCGGCGAGGACCGCGCGGTCCGCGCCGTCCGGCACCGGCTCGGCCGCCACGTCGGTGGGCAGCGGCTCGGGCAGCCACTGTCCGACGTAGGTCTCGCGGCGGGCCCGCGCCCGGCGCAGCCGGTCGAGCGCGAGCCGGGCCGTCACCCGGATCAGGAAGGCGCGGGCGCTGCGCACCGGTTCGCGCCCGGTCTCCCCGGGTCCGGAGCCGTGCCCGGGACCGTGCCCGGAGTCCGCCGCGGTCCCCGACGTCGCCGCGTCCGCGGTGCGTTCGCGCCAGCGCAGCCAGGCGTCCTGCACGGTGTCCTCGGCGTCGGCGACCCGGCCGAGCATGCGGTAGGCGACGCCGAAGAGCACCGGCCGGTGCGCTTCGAAGACCTCGGCCGCGCACCGCTCCGTACCGTCTGCGGGCGCGCCCGTTCCGTCCGCCGCGCCGTGCTGGTCTGCCACGCGGCCATGATGGCACCGGCCACCGGGGCACGCGGCCCGCGGGCCCGGCGAGTGTGCGGCGGGCCCGGCGAGTGCAACGGCTGCAACGGGGTTCCGTACGGGCCGAGTTGCTGACATCGTGTCTAAATACCCTTCGGTAACCGGTGGTTACGGGCGCGGGACCGGCGCAACGGCGCTGCGCAACGCCAACGGGCCGCCCCCGCACCGCACTTGGCGCGGCGGCCGCTCACCGCACCGCGGCCCGTCCGTACGCCGTCCTCGCCGGCCGGTCCGTCCGGGTCCAGTCAGAGTCGAGTCAGAGTCCGCCGTCCGTCGAGAGCCCGCAGCAGGAGTGACCATGACTGCCGTCGCCTCCCCGCATCCGCCCGTCCGCGCCACCGAGTCCTTCGTCCGCGTCTCGCCCGCCGCGGCGCCCTCGTTCGAGGTCGGGTACGAGCGGCGCGGCAGCGGCGAGCCGGTCGTGCTGCTGCACGGCATCGGCCACCACTGGCAGGCGTGGGAGCCGGTGCTGAGCATCCTGGCGTCCTCGCACGAGGTGTTCGCGCTGGATCTGCCCGGCTTCGGCTCCTCGCCCCGGCTCCCGGACGGCGTCTCCTACGAACTGGGCAACGTCACCGGGCTGTTGGCGGAGACGCTGGCCGCGCTCGGCCTCGACCGCCCGCACGTGGTGGGCAATTCGCTCGGCGGGCTGCTCGCGCTGGAGCTGGGCCTGCACGGCCACGCCCGCTCGGTGACGGCGCTCTCCCCCGCCGGGTTCTGGGTGGAGCCGGAGCGGCGCTACGCGTTCGCGGTGCTGCGCACCATGCACGCGCTGGCCAGGGCGCTGCCGGACGCGCTGGTGCGGACGCTCGCCCGCAGCGCGGCGGGCCGGGCGGCGCTGACGAGCACCATATACGCCCGGCCTGGTGCCCGTTCGCCCGAAGCGGTCGTGGCCGAGACCCGCGCGATGCGTCAAGCGCCCGGTTTCGCCCCGGTGTTGGAGCAGGGCCGGAACCCGGACTCGGTCTTCCGCAGCGATATACCCGGCATACCCGTGACGTTCGGCTGGGGTTCGAAGGACCGGCTGCTGCTGCGCCGCCAGGGCGTACGCGCGAAGAAGGCCATTCCGCACGCGCGGCTGGCCCGGCTGGCCGGCTGCGGGCACGTGCCGATGAACGACGATCCGGCGACCGTGGCCCGGCTGATCCTGGACACGGCGGCCGCTGCCGACCGTACCCGCGAGCCGGACGTGGCGCGTGAGACGGCCGCGCAGAAGCGGCCGGCGTGAGACCGGCACCATGAGGCCTGCACTATGAGCCCGGCACAGAAGACGTGAGCCGTGCGGCGGCTCAACTCCCCTGCGCGGTACGGGAGGTGGGCCAGCCGCGGGTGCTGAGCACCAGCCGGTAGCCGTCCGGGTCGCGGACGGTCACGCCCCAGCGGTCCCAGTACGGGTTGCGGGCGGCGACGCGTACGCCGCCGTGCTGTTCGAGTCGCGCGACCAGCTCCTGCGGGACCAGCCCGTCGAGGTAGACGACGAGCAGGTCCTCCTCGGTGGGTGCCGGCCGCACGGGTCCGCCGCCGGCCGGGGCCGGACCGGAGCCCTGCCCGTGCCCGGGGCCGGCGTCGTCCGGGCCGGGCGCGAACTCCCGCTCGGCGCCCGGCTCGTGGGCGAGTTCGAGATGCCAGGCCGCGTCCGGCCAGCCCACCATCAGCAGGTCGTACTCTCCGCCCGCGCCGTCCCGCGGAGCGGGCTCCGTACGGAAGAGGACGTCCATCCCCAGCCCGCGGGTCCAGAAGCGCTCGGCCGCCGCGAGGTCGCGGCTGGGCCGGGCGATGCGGATGTGCGCCCGCGCGTAGTCGGACATGCGGCTCCTCACGCTCCCCAGGCTCGTCGGCTACGGCACGGGCCACCGTAGGCGCGCGTACGGGGCGCGGCATCGGTCCGCGGTCGCGGCCGGCCTCGGGCGCACGGACCGGGACCCGAGGCCCGGGTCCGTGCGCCCCGGGCCGCGGACCGCGGGTTCAGACGATCTCCTCGCCGAGCGTGGCGAGTTCGCGGTCGTCGCCGAAGGAGCCGGTGGGCGTCGTGTACGCGCGGCGCCCGGCCACCATCCACCACACCGTCGCGAGGACGAGGATCACCACGAGCGCGACCGGGGCGTAGTTGAACGACTCGACGTCGACCGGGTTGCTCTGCGGCAGGCAGAACAGCACCGTCACGAAGACCACCCAGACCACCGCGATCCAGCCGACGAGGACGCCCCAGCGGCCCAGGTTCCACCTGCCCGGCTGGAACCGGTGCCGGTTGCGCAGCCGCAGGTAGATGGGGATCGCGTAGGCGGGCGTGATGCCGATGACGTTGATGGCCGTGACCGCCCCGTACGCGGTCTCGCTGTACAGCGACGGCGCGGCGAGCAGCGCGGCCACGGCGACCGACAGCCACACCGCGCGTCCCGGCGTGCCGGTGCGGGCGCTGACGCGGCGCCACTGCGCGGAGAACGGCAGCGCGCCGTCCCGGGAGAACGCGAAGACCATGCGGCTGGCGGCGGCCACTTCGGCGTTGCCGCAGAACAGTTGGGCGCCGACGACGATCAGCAGCAGCAGCTTGGCGCCGGTCACGCCGAGGGCGTCGATGAAGATCTGCGCAGGCGGTACGCCGGTGTGGCTGTCGACGGTGCCGGCGTAGTCCTGGATGGCGAAGGTGAGCCCCGCGAGCAGTACGAAGCCCGCAACCCAGGACCAGCCGATGGCCCGGATGATGCCGCGGGAGGCGCTGACTTCGGCGCCGGTGGTCTCCTCCGACAGGTGCGCGCTGGCGTCGTAGCCGCAGAACGTGTACTGGGCGAGCAGCAGCCCGATCAGGCACACGTACACCGGGCTGGACCAGCCGGTGTCGTTGGCGAAGTGACCGAAGACGAAGGACGCCGACTGGTGGTGGGAGGGGACGAGCACCAGCACCGCGACGATCACGGCGACGCCGGCGAAGTGCCACCACACGCTCACCGAGTTCAGGACGCTCACCAGCCGCACCCCGAACAGGTTCAGCGCCGCGTGCAGCAGCAGGATGCACAGGTAGATGACCATCAGCGTGCCGGGCGAAGGGTCCAGCCCCCACTGCAGGTTGAGCAGCGCGCCGGTGAACGTCGCGGCGCCGTAGTCGATTCCGGCGATGGCGCCGAGCAGGCCCAGCAGGTTCAGCCAGCCCGTGTACCAGCCCCAGCGGCGCCCGCCGAGCTGGTCGGCCATGTAGTACAGGGCCCCGGACGTGGGGTATGCGCTGGTGACTTCGGCGAGCCCGGCGCCGACGAACAGCACCATCAGGCCGACGCCGACCCAGCCCCACAGCATCACGGCGGGGCCGCCGGTGATCAGTCCGAAGCCGTACAGGGTCATGCATCCGGAGAGGATCGAGATGACCGAGAAGCTGATGGCGAAGTTGCCGAACGGGCCCATCCGCCGGATCAGCACCGGCTGGTAGCCCAGGTCGCGCAGCTTGGCGTCGTCGTCGATGCCGGCCGCCCGACGCCGTCGGGCAAGGGAGAACACGAGGAGGACCTCCTGTCGGGGACGTGGGAAGAGGACGTGAGAAGGGGACGCGGGGGGGGTGGGGCGCGGCGGTCCGGGACCGGCGCGGGGCCGGACCGCCCCGGGCTCCGCACGGCGCGCCCCGGCGCCAACGCGCCCGAGTACGGGCGGAGTTCGCGGCCCGGCGGCAGACCGGGCGGCCGGCCCGCGGGTGCGGGCACCGCGGGTCAGCCGGTTAACCGGGGCCGCGGTGCCGGTGGGCGCCGGCCGGGGCGCGGACGGTCGGCGACCGCCCGCCGCCGGTCGCGGCACGGCGGGCACGGCGCCGGCGGCACGACGTGACCGCCGACTCCCGCCCGCCGCACGGGATGTGGAGAGCACGGGCGCCGTCCGACGCGGCCGCCGCGGCGGGCGGACGTCGCGTGCCCGGCACCCATCGCGCGGCTCACCCGCGCGCGCCCAGGGACTGGGAGCGGGCTCGCAGGAACTCGGTGCGGGCCGGCTCCGGCCCGTCCGGGTACTCGGTGACGTGCAGCCACGGATACGGCGTGAAGTAGGGCCCGAGCGCGTCGAACACCCGGGCTGCGGCGGGGCGTTCGTGCCCCGCCCACAGCGCGTGCGCCAGATGGTTCAGGTCGCTGACGGACTCGCCCGCCGGGTCGGTGTGCTCGAACCAGCCGCGCAGCGCGCTGCGGGTGTCGAGGATGATCGGCTCGTGCGCCCACTGCTGGCGCAGCCCCGAACCGGCGCCGCCGTGTGCGGTGTCGATCTGCCGCCGGTACTGCTCGACGTACGCGTACAGCGGCAGCGCCAGCAGCGGGGAGCCGACCGGAGCCCAGGAGGACACCCAGCGCACGAAGTCGATCGCGGGCGCCTGCGAGCCGAGCCCGCCCGCGGCGCGCGCGTGCAGGAACTGCAGCATGCGGTGGTGCGCTTCGCGGTTGTACCGGTCGCGTTCGCCCACGCGGTAGAGCAGCCCCCACGGGCCCGGCGGCAGCATCGGCTCCCTGGCGCGTTCGCGGTGCTCGGGGCGCTCCTGCCGGTCGTCGAGCTGAGCGAGCGTCAACAGGCAGATCCACGGCACCGGGTCGGCGGGCACCCGCTCGACCGCGGCGTAGCACGCCTGCCGCGCCTCCTTCTCCACCTCTCCCGCCTGGCGGTAGCGCTCGCGGTGTGCGCGCACCGCGCGTTCGACGGCGACCCGCGCGGCCATCACGGCGGCGTCCGCGCTGTAGGGGTCCTCGCGCAGCCACGCCTCGACGAGATGGGACCCGGCGGCGACCACGCCGAGCACCTGCGTACGGGCGGTGCGCCGGCCCCAGTCGGCGCCGGTGTCCGCCAGCAGCGCGCGCATCGCCATCCAGCGGCCGGCCCGCAACTCCTCGATGGTGCCGCGCAGTTCGTTGTCGAAGCCCGCCGGGCTGTAGACCGGCCGGAAGTCCTCCCGTCGCTGCCGCGCGTTCCGGCCGCGCATCAGCCCGGCCTCACGGCTCTGCGGTCCGCGCGCGACGGCGCAGGTTGAGTCGTCACGATCCGTCCTCGGTGCCGGCTGGGGGCGGCGGGAGAGCGACTACGTTCCGGAATGCGTTCGCGTCCCCCCGTACATGTGCGGGATCAACTTAGTCCGCTCTCGCTCGCGTGTGCCAGTGGAGTGGCGATCTCTGTCCGGTCAACTCACGTAACCGCGCGTACCGTTGCCTCTCCTGCACGTTTGCGCACGGATCGTCCGGAACCCGCACACCGTCCGCACACTCCGGCACCGACCGGCTCCGCTCCGGCACCGGCCCCGGCGGCCGCCGCGCACCGGATCCGGAACGCGGCGCCCGATTCCCGCACGTACAGAACCCGGCGGCGGCCGCCTCCGCGGCATCACGTCCGCCCGTCCGACACCCCCAACCGCGCCAACAACTCCCGCGCCACGGCGCGGCGTTCGGACACCAACGGGTCGGCCTCCACGTCCGGGAGAGCCGCGAGCACCGCCCGTGCGCGCGCCGCGCCCGAATCCCGCACGTACAGAACCCGGCGGCGGCCGCCCCCGCGGCATCACGTCCGCCCGTCCGACACCCCCAACCGCGC
>Ga0164243_10007212_pt1 | contig 16635 bp, 18 predicted proteins | sample OricompcompostOP_FD_108781 | JGI IMG/M metagenome (GOLD analysis project Ga0164243, IMG submission 108781) | Organic Plus compost microbial communities from Emeryville, California, USA - Original compost - Organic plus compost (OP) | ecosystem: Engineered > Solid waste > Mixed feedstock >... | reverse complement strand
GCAGCAAAACTCGCCATCACCGTCATCATGCGAAAGCTGATCGTCCTGGCAAACACCTTGCTCAGGGACCGCCGGAAATGGTCCCCAAACCTGCCTTGACCAACACGGATACTCTAGGCTGCATGATCCACTGGGCAGGTTGCCCTGGTCGGGTGCCGTCGGCGCATCCCCAAGCGGAGCCGACCCCCTGGGGAAGGGGTCGGCTCCTAACCCGGTCGTTGGGGACGGGGAGGTGGGGACTCGACCGGGTTTTCGTGAAATCAGTTGCTGGAAGGTACGCTGCCGACCGCGATTGCGCGGCCATCGGTGATGGAGACCCAGCGGGATGCGTCGCTGGTCGATTGGCGCTTCAGGTATTCATAGGGTGTTTCGCTCCAAAGCAGGATACGCCCTTCCATGTTGTCGAGAATGAAGTCGCCCATGCTGGTATTGACGGTGAGCACCGCGTGACCGCTGCCGTTGGGTTGACGCACGACGGTGATGAGGAGGTTGCCGGCTGGCACTCCCGCCTTCATCAGCAGCCGACGCTTTTCCAATACATAATCTTCGCAATCGCCGTAGATGTCGGGATATGACCAATACTCCTCGACACCCCAGCGCTCCTGGTCGGTTACGGGCATGACCGAGGTGTTGACCGTGTTGTTGATCTCGACCATCAGCGCCCAGAGTTCGCGCGTCAGCTCGATCGGTGCCTGATGCTGTGTCTTTTGGCGGCACTCGGCCGGATGGCGCTGGCAAAACTCGTAATGTCCGACCGGCTGTGAAGTCTGGCCCGCCGTTGGCATGAAATCCGCCGCCGCGTGAGCGTTCACCGCAAAGGACGCGAGCAGGATCGCGATCGCCGCAAACAGCGGCTTATCCTTCTTGGACTGCATTATTCGTCTCCCCGTTATGAGGAGACTATGCCAGGGTCAGATTTACGCCACGCAAAAAGAAGAAGTAGAAATAAGAGTAGTATTGAAACAAGTTAGAAATAACTATGTATAAATGTATTAACAGAGAATATTGATTTCATTTACCATCAATCGAAATCTCTCCGAAACCATGGCGGCACTCGGATGGCAAAAATGCGATGGACGCGAAGTTGTTCGCGCCCATTGCCGCTGAAGGGAAGGAATGAAGTCGATCAGCCGAATTCGGCTGTCAGCGTCTCGCGCTCATGCACGACCGCGAACTCCACGGCGAGCCCGTTTTCGAAATGACGTACAACACGCGCACGCAGATTGCCCAGCAGGATCTGAGTACCGATGGCAGGCCGGCTTGCAGACTCCACCGCGGCGCCGGAGACCGAAAGGTCCACGATCCGACAGGGATACTGATGTCCGTCAGGTGTGCGGATGGTGCTCATCGGATTGAGCGGGGTAACGCGTTCGTGGCGTCGATCCTCCGGAAGGCCGAGTTCATGCCGGTTGGCCAGCCAGGTGAGCTGTGCGGCAAGCTTGTCGCGTTTCCTCTCGGAGGCGCTAATCGTCATCGCGAAGCCGTCATCCAGAAGGCGGGCGATTTTGCCTTCGATACGGCCAATATGATCGAGATAGACGACGACCCGCTCGCCAATGCGGCCGATCCGCTCGCCTTTCAGTGCCACGTTACCCGGCGACATATCGACGACGCGGCAGGAATGCTCACTCCGATCCTGGAGCATATAGCGGCCGTAGATCGTGACCTTGACGCGCTGGAAGCTGCGCCTTTCGGCGCGCGGGGGCATCTGGTTCATCGCACGACCATCACTATCGTATTTTCCGGACTCCTGAATTGGCCGGTCAAATCGCGACGACACTAAGCCGTGAACGTTAAGATCGCGTAATCTATTTGCGCCGGCCGCCTGGCAGGACGACGAGATGGCGGATGCGCCGGCCGCCCGTATCGACGAGGCGCTCCATCATCGCTTCGGTCTCGGGCAGGAGAGGCGGGACGGCGACGGAAGGCCGGTTCCGAAGGAAGAGCGGTTCGCGATCCGGGTCGATCAAGCGGAAGGTCTGAAGCCGGTTTTCCAGAATCGGATCGGAACCGAGCCAGAATGCCTTTTCGACCGGTTGCACTGTGCCAAGAGCGCGAGAGCGTCCAACATCATCGTCGAGAGGCAGGATGATCAGCTCGAAATCGTTGCTGCGACCGTCGCGGCTGGAGCCATCGAAGGTGATCACCACGACGGACTTGTCCTCCAGCGCATGCTGTATCAGGCGGGCGATCGCCTGGCGGTCCTTGCTCGCCCAGAAGGAGGTGAATGCATGCCCTTTGAGCTCCTTGCCGTAGGTGGAACAGAGGCGGGTGCCGGCAAGGCGGAAAACGGTGTCTCCTTGTGTGTCGCGCTCCAGGATGAAGGTGTCAGCCAGCAGTGTCTTGATCTCGACAGGCTCGATCTCGGCGCGCTTCGGTGCGCGGCGGTTGCCCCGCAGTCTGTTCCAATAAAGGAACAGCTCCATTGAACCATCCTGGAACATGCCTACCCGTCTCGTTTTGAGATTCTTTCTGTTTCAGAGGTGAACAGGATTCACCTCCTGCCCACTTCAATGCAGGACAAGCAGGTTGCGTGCCAGCCCGGGAGCAAATTGTTAACGGGAACAGACTGTTAGGGTTAACAAGTTGTTAACGCTTGAGATTCGGCGGTTTGACGGAGCATGGGACGGCTCGGGCAGCGCTTCGATACGGCATCAAGCGGTCGTGGCTTTCGACTGGCACGGTCCTTGCAAGACTTGTCCCAGGGCAGGGGGCTCGACCGAGAAGCCGTCCGGCGGGAACGCTGGGCGGCTTCTGTTTTTCCGCTATCTCTGATACGGCACGCGGAGAAACCAGCCACGACGGAGCCATGACCTATAGCGCAACCGACCAGGAGCCGCAGACGGGAGAAGACAAGCCACGAAGAGAGCCGGTCTTCAACCTTGCCGGGGTGGTGCTGGCCATCATCGGTCTCTGCATCGCCATTCACGTCCTCAAGGTCTATTTCCTGAGTCCGGATGCCGACGATCGACTGATCCTTTACTTCGCTTTTCTGCCGATCCGCTATTCAGGTGGGTACCCGATAGATTTCTTCGCCGTGATCAGCCCGCTGACTTACGCTTTCCTGCATGGCAGCGCGGCCCATCTCGTGCTGAACATGATCTGGCTTGCCGCTTTCGGCTCACCGCTCGCCAACCGCATCGGCACGGCGCGTTTTCTGGCCTTCTGGGTGGCGACCAGCCTTGCGGCGGTTTTGCTTCATTTTGTTCTGCACTCTTCCGACGCGTCTCCACTGATAGGCGCTTCGGGCGCGGTATCGGGCATGACGGGTGCCGCGGCCCGGTTCGACTTCCGTATCGATCGATCTGCGGGCAAGCCCGGATTTGCGGGACCGGTTCTGCCGCTCAGTCAGGTCCTGCGATCGCGAATGGCAGTGACCTTTATCGTCGTCTGGTTCGTCGTGAACCTGGCGGTCGGGCTTGCATCGGGCAGCAATGGGACGCCGAGGATCGCCTGGGAGGCACATATCGGAGGCTTCCTCGTCGGTTTTCTGGCGATACGTCTTTTCGACAGATCACCGCAGGCAATTGCCGCTCCGGACTGATTCTCTTGCAAAATTAGCGTTTTGAGCGCAACATCTTCCTTTCCGAATGGGGCCGGGGGCGGTTTGGTGAACGGAGGAGCTCGCCATGACGGTGAAGGCCATTCTGGATGCAAAGGGCCGCGATGTAGTCACTATCGCAGCAGACCGGACGCTCAGTGAGGCGGCTGCGCTGTTGGCAGAGCGGAAGATCGGCGCAGTGGTGGTGATGAATGGGGAGCGCATTGGCGGCATCCTCTCGGAGCGCGACATCGTGCGCGCCATTGCTCAGGACGGCCCGACCGCGTTGGAGAAGCCGGTATCTGCGGCGATGACGCCGAAGGTGCGGACCTGCCGTGAGAGCCACACGGTGAACGAAGTAATGCAGTTGATGACACAAGGCCGCTTCCGTCATCTTCCCGTGGAAAAGGAGGGGCGGCTTGACGGTATCGTCTCAATTGGGGACGTGGTGAAGCGGCGCATCCAGGAGGTCGAGCGCGAGGCGGAGGAAATTCGCACCTACATCGCAACTGCCTGAAGAAGGCGGCCGGCCAAACCGACCGCCTGCAGGGTGGTCAGCGGTTGTCCGGCTGCGAGCGGACAAACTCCAGTCCGCGCCGCGTGATGCGGTACGGGCCGCCATTCACCGATGCAATCGCCCGCTTACGCTTGACCTTGCGGAATAGAGCAAGGTCGAAGCCCGGAAAACGCCAGCCGTCGCGGGTGATGCAAGACAGTTCGACGATGCGGCCCTTCTCGTCCTTTTCGATTTGGATGCGGCCGCCCTGTGCCAAAATATGAAGAATGCGCTGTTCCGCGCGTGAGATGTCCATTTCTGATCCTGGAAAAACCTGTGGCGCATACGCGCCAAACCTCATTGCCGCATCGCCCGAGGACGTGCGGGGATTCAGGTTCAGCCCTGGCCCAGAGGGCGCAGGGCTTCAGCAGGTCTCCAGTTGGGTAGACATCAAAACCTCATCTGCGGAACGCGCTCATAGCGCAATCGTGCAGCTTGGGAAAGCCTGAAGGCCATCCCTGTTGGAGCTGGCGCGCCGCCTTTCGCGCGGATCATCCCCGCCGGATGAGAAACAGAATGGTTTGATCCTACCTTGAAAGGCTCTGCCGCCTTGCCAGGCTGCCGCGATTGTTCTAGCGAGGGCGGTATTGGTTTTGACGAACGACAACACCATTCAACAAAGCATCTTCGAAGCCCGGTCTACGGCCCATGACAATCATCGATACGCGCAAACCTGACCCCAAGCGGCTCATCCCCGGCGCCACTGGCGACTGGGAGGTGATAATCGGCATGGAGATCCATGCCCAGGTGACGTCGCGCGCCAAGCTCTTTTCGGGCGCCTCGACCGAATTCGGTGCCGAGCCCAACGCCAACGTGTCACTTGTCGATGCCGCTATGCCCGGCATGCTTCCTGTCATCAACGAGGAATGTGTGAAGCAGGCAATCCGCACCGGATTGGGCCTGAAAGCGCAGATCAACCATCGTTCGGTGTTCGACCGGAAGAATTATTTTTATCCCGACCTGCCGCAAGGCTATCAGATCTCGCAATACAAGCAGCCGATCGTCGGCGAAGGCGTGGTGAGCGTATCCGTCGGTCCCGCCAAGGACGGCAGTTTCGAGGAGATCCAAGTCGGCATCGAGCGCCTGCATCTCGAACAGGATGCCGGCAAATCGCTGCATGATCAGCATCCGACCATGTCCTACGTCGACTTGAATCGCTCCGGCGTGGCGCTGATGGAGATCGTGTCGAAACCCGACATGCGCTCCGCAGACGAGGCGAAGGCCTTCCTTACCAAGCTGCGCAGCATTCTGCGCTATCTCGGCACCTGCGACGGCAATATGGATGAAGGCTCCTTGCGCGCCGACGTAAACGTTTCGGTGCGCCGGCCGGGTGAGCCCTTCGGTACACGGTGCGAGATCAAGAACGTGAATTCCATCCGCTTCGTCGGCCAGGCAATCGAATCGGAAGCACGGCGCCAGATCGCCATTCTTGAGGACGGCGGGCAGATCGAGCAGGAAACGCGGCTCTTCGATCCGAACAAGGGCGAGACGCGTTCCATGCGGTCGAAGGAAGAGGCGCACGACTACCGCTATTTCCCCGATCCCGACCTCGTGCCGCTCGTTTTTGATCAGGCTTATGTGGACGCATTGGCGGCGGGATTGCCGGAACTGCCGGACGAGAAGAAAGCGCGCTTTATCGAGGTTTTCGGCCTTTCTCAGTATGATGCGTCTGTGCTCGTCTCGGAAAAGGCGGTTGCCGAGTATTTCGAGAAGCTGGCGGCCGGCCGCGACGGCAAGGCGGCCGCAAACTGGGTGATCAACGATCTGCTCGGCGCCTTGAATAGAACCGGAAGGGATATTGAAGAAACGCCGGTTTCCCCCGATCAGCTCGGCGCGATCATCGACCTCATCAAGGATGGCACGATTTCCGGCAAGATCGCCAAGGATCTGTTCGAGATCGTCTGGAACGAAGGAGGCGATCCGGCAAAGATCGTCGAGGAACGCGGCCTGAAGCAGGTCACCGATACCGGCGCCATCGAAAAGGCCGTGGACGAGGTGATTACCGCCAATCCGGACAAGGTGGAGCAGGCGAAGGCCAAGCCCACCCTTGCGAGCTGGTTCGTCGGCCAGGTGATGAAGGCGACCGGCGGCAAGGCGAACCCGCAGGCCGTCAACCAGCTGGTGAAACAGAAGCTGGGCATAGAATGAGCCGGCGGGCCGAAGGCTTTTTCGTCCGCACCGCCGCGCGGGCGGATCTTGAAGCCGTCCGCGCGCTCCTCGTAGCGACATGGCACGATACTTATGATGCCCTCACTGGGCGCGAAAAGGTGACGGAAATCACCAATTCCTGGCATTCCATCCCGGCGCTCGCAGCACGGCTGGAGCGACCACGTTCCGAGTTCATTGTTGCCGATGACGGGAAAATGATTGCGGGAATGGCCTACGCTGAAGCAAGCGAGGACGGCAAGACGTTGATGCTGCGTCAGCTCTATGTGCTGCCCGTCTTGCAGGGGCGGGGCATTGGCAGCCTCCTTCTCAACGAGATCGCCGGCTGCTATCCCGAAGCGCAGCGCATGCGGCTGGAAGTGGAGGAGAAGAACGGGCGAGCGGTGGATTTCTATCGTTCCCACGGGTTTCTCGACGCTGGGCGCGCGACCGATGCCCTTGGCGGCGAAGTACTGATTTTCGAGCGCGCGGCTGCGGCCTGGAGCGGTCGATGGCACTGAACCCTCAAGACCTCGTCATCCGCCCTGCGAGGGCGGATGACTTGCCGCAAATCGTCGCGATTTTCGCTCAGGACGAATTGGGCGGCCACGGCGATACGACCGATGCGGCGGCTGCCGGCGCCTACCTGCAGGCATTCGAGGCGATCGAGGCAAGCCCGAACGACCGGCTCTATGTGGCGGAGCTCGACGGCGAGGTGGCTGGAACCTTCCAGACGACGCTCATCACCTCTTTGACGGGACGAGGAGCCACCAACATGACCATTGAGGCTGTGCAGACGCGGCCCGATCTGCGTGGACGAGGCATCGGCGCTGCCATGATTCGCTTTGCGATCGAGCGGGCGCGGGAGGCGGGCGTGCGGCAGGTGCAGCTCACGTCGAATGCAGCGCGCGTGGATGCGCACCGCTTCTACGAGAGATTGGGCTTTTCGAAAAGCCATGTGGGCTTCAAGATGAAACTGAGATAAGAGCGGCGAAAGCGCGCGGCCCCTTGCGTTCGGCACGCTGCGCCGCCATAAGCAGGCAACCGGCTATTCGATCGCCGCACGAGGAATGCAATGAAGAAATTCCTGCTTCAGTTCTTTACCTGGTGGAACGGCCAGACGCTCGGCACACGCTTTCATACGTGGCGCAAGGGCGAGCGTGTGGGCGAGGACGAGTTTGGCAACATCTACTATCAGGGCGGAACGGACTCGGAAGGACGCACGCGGCGGTGGGTGATCTATAACGGCTACTCGGAGGCTTCCGCGGTACCGCCCGGCTGGCATGGCTGGCTGCACCACAGGGTGGACACGCCGCCTACGCAGGAAGATTACAAGCCCTGGTCTTGGCAGAAGTCGCACTTGCCGAACCTCACGGGCACGCCCGCTGCTTATCGTCCGCGCGGCTCTGTCCTTACCGGAGAGCAGCGCCCGCGCGTGACGGGCGATTACGACGCCTGGACACCCGGGGGCTGACCATATTTCCCGCCACAATTGCGCAATAGGCCGGAAGGCAAGGGGCCTGCGCAAAGCGAAGGGAGTGGATGAGAAATGATGGCAGCCAAGGGCATCTCCTGCTGCGCGGCGAAGATCGCATTTGTGGCCTTATCGCTTTCGGTCGCGGTTCCCGCTTATGCGGAGCGGATCAAGAACCCGGTCGCCGAATTCAGCGGCATTGATAAGATCACCGGCACCATCCACACCTTCGACGTGTATATGGACGAAACCGTGCAGTTCGGCGCGCTTCAGGTGACGCCGCGGGTCTGCTACAGCTCCCCTGAGACGGAGGAGCCGAAGACGGATGCCTTCGTGGAAGTGAATGAGATCACCCTGAACCGAGAGATCCGGCGCATCTTTACCGGCTGGATGTTCGCCGAAAGCCCCGGCATCAATGCCATAGAGCACCCCGTCTACGACGTGTGGCTGAAAAGCTGCAAGCAGCAGTCAGACGTTCCCCCTCCCGAAACGAACTGAACGGCTAGAGCCTTTCAGGGCTAGATTGAAGCATTCTGCCGGGCCGGTTTGGCTCAAGAGCAAGGGGTTTGGCGAAGGCCGTATCCTACATACGGTCGAGCCAAAGCCCGCTGGAATTGGGGCAAACCGGCCCGGCCCTCCGGGTTTCCGTCCGGCGGACGCCCACTTTGTCGGGCGGCTTGCCCGATGTCCCGCATCGCGCTGCGCCGCCCTTCGCGTGGATCGTCTCACCGGACGAGAAACAGAATGATCAATCTAGCCCTGAAAGGCTCTAAAACTTCGCACTTCCTTCCAGTGCGTCGGAGAGGAGCTGTTCGTATTGCCGGCGCGGTACATCCACGGCGCCGAAGCGCTTCAGATGCGGCGTTGTGAACTGCGTATCGAGCAGCAGGAATCCGTGTTCCCGCAACCGGTTGACCAGGTGGACGAGGCAGATCTTTGAGGCGTTCGGCTCGCGCGAGAACATACTCTCACCAAAAAAGGCCCGGCCGAGCGTGACGCCATAGAGGCCGCCCACGAGCCTGCCGTTCCGCCAGGCCTCCACCGTGTGGCAATGGCCGCGATGGAACAATTCGGTATAGGCCTCTCGGATCGGCCCGTTGATCCACGTGTCCTGTCGCTCCGGTCCTGGTTCGGCGCAGGCCGTGATGACGCCGGTGAAATCCGTATCGTAGCGAATTTCGAAGGGCTCCTGACGCATCAGCTTTTTCAGGCTGCGCGGAACGTGGAACTTGTCGAGTGGTATGATACCCCGCGTTTCCGGCCGAACCCAGAAGACTTCCGGGTCGTCCGCATGCTCCGCCATCGGAAAGACGCCAGTGGCGTAGGCGCGCAGAAGCAGATCCGGCGGAATATTGAACCCGGGCGCGAAGGGACGACTCATCGCGCTCCCCGTGAACCGGAGCGGACTTCGCTTCGATATGCGAAATCAGCTCTCGTGGCTCTGGGCCAGATAGTTTTCCAGCCAGTGAATATCGTAATCCCCATTCGCCACATCGACATTGCCGACGAGATCCCGGAAAAGCGGCAATGTCGAATTGATGCCGTCCACGACGAATTCGTCAAGCGCACGGCGCAGGCGCATCATGCATTCGACGCGATTGCGACCGTGAACAATGAGCTTGCCGATGAGGCTGTCATAGTAGGGCGGAATACGATAGCCGGAATAGACGCCTGAATCGACACGTATGCCGAGCCCGCCAGGCGTGTGGAAGTGCGTGATCGTGCCGGGCGAAGGAACGAAGGTGCGCGGGTCCTCGGCATTGATGCGGCATTCGATGGCATGACCATGGAAACGTACCTCCTCCTGGCGCACCGAGAGCCCGCCGCCAGCGGCAACGCGGATCTGCTCATGCACCAGGTCGATGCCGGTGATGGCCTCGGTCACCGGATGTTCCACCTGAAGCCGCGTGTTCATCTCGATGAAGTAGAATTCCCCATTCTCGTAGAGGAATTCCACTGTGCCTGCGCCCGAATAGCCGAGATCGGCCATCGCCTTGGCGACCGTCTCACCGATTTGCATCCGCTGCTCTACATTGAGCGCAGGCGAGGTCGCTTCTTCCCAGACCTTCTGATGGCGGCGCTGCAATGAGCAGTCACGTTCGCCGAGATGGATGGCTTTGCCCGCCCCATCGCCCATGACCTGCACTTCGATGTGCCGCGGCTTTTCGAGATATTTCTCGATATAGACCGCATCATCGCCAAAGGCGGCGCCCGCTTCGGTGCGCGCGGTGGAAAGGGCGGTGGAAAGCTCTGCTTCGCTGCGTGCCACTTTCATGCCGCGGCCGCCACCGCCAGCCGAAGCCTTGATCAGCACGGGATAACCGATTTCGGCGGCAATGCGCTTGGCCTCGCGGTCGTCACGAACCGCACCTTCGGAGCCTGGAACGACGGGAATGCCCAGCCTCTTCGCGGTGCGCTTGGCCTCGATCTTGTCACCCATGAGGCGGATGTGCTCGGCCGACGGACCGATGAAGGTGATGTTGTGGGCGGCCAGTATCTCGGCGAATTTCGCGTTTTCCGAAAGAAAGCCGTATCCGGGATGGATGGCGTCCGCGCCCGTGATCTCGCAGGCGGCAACGATCTGGTGAATGTTCAGGTAGCTGTCGCGTGAGGCCGGCGGCCCGATACACACGCTTTCGTCGGCAAGCCGGACATGCATGGCGTCGGCATCCGCGGTCGAATGCACCGCCACGGTGTTGATGCCGAGCTCCTTGCAGGCCCTGAGGACCCGGAGCGCGATCTCGCCGCGATTGGCAATCAGTATTTTCTGGAACATTGCGCTGGGCGCCCCCGATTATTCGACGACGACGAGCGGTTCACCATATTCCACCGGCTGACCGTCTTCGACCAGGATGGCCTTTACAACGCCGGCGCGAGGAGAGGGTATCTGGTTCATCGTCTTCATGGCTTCGATGATCAGGAGCGTCTGGCCCTTCTCCACCGATTGGCCGACCTCCACGAAGGGATCCGCGCCTGGAGCGGGTGCCCGGTAGGCGGTGCCGACCATAGGGGAGGGAACAGCGTTCTTGGTTGTGTCCAGCGCTTGAGGGGAGGCTTCCTCGGCTGCAGCAGCGGGCGCTGCGGCAGCGGTCCCCGCAACGGTTGGCGTGGGCGCCATGGCTGGAACCGTCGTCTGGACCACGGAAGATTGACGTGCCACACGCACGCGCATGCCGTTGTCTTCGACCTCGATTTCCGTCAGGCGGGTCTCATCAAGGATGGTCGCCAGATCGCGGATGAGCTGCTGGTCAACACCGTTTTTCTTCATCTATGTCTTTCCCGTCTTGCTTCCCGTCTGCCGGATCAAAGCCGCGCCGCTAAAGCATCCAGCGCCAGCGTGTAACCGATCGGGCCAAGGCCGCATATCATCCCCACCGAGACAGGGGCTATCATGGATGTGTGTCGAAACGGTTCACGCGCATGTATGTTCGAAAGATGCACTTCGATCACTGGTAGCGGAGCCACCGCTCGGATTGCATCGTGCAACGCTATGGAAGTATGCCCGTAAGCGCCGGGATTGATCACAATGCCCGACGCGGTTTCGCCGGCCTCCTGTATCCAATCGACCAGCACTCCCTCGTGATTGGACTGCCGGAACTCGACCGCCAGACCCAGTTGTTCCGCGTGGGCGCGGCAATCGCTTTCGATGTCTGCGAGGGATTTGCCGCCGTAGATGCCCGGCTCGCGCTTGCCGAGCATGTTCAGGTTTGGGCCGTTCAGGACATATATCGGTTTTATCATTAACTTTTCCTGCGCGATTTCGCCGCCGGCCCTCTATAATCGGCTTCGGCGGCTGCGGAAAGAGCGCAATTGCGCTCTTCCCCGGTCCTCCAAGGTGGCAGGGAACCGGGCGGAAGTGCGGCAATGCTGGCGAGCGGGCCGGGTTACTGGCGCACCGCGGCGATCTTCTCGCTCAAATGGTCCTGGCCCATCGCGCCGAAGACGACTTCCTTCCCCACCACGTAGGATGGCGTGCCGGTTATCTGCAGGCGGTTAGCCAGTTCGTAGGTTTCCCGGAAGACCTGCTCGATCTCCGGGTTCTTCATCTCCTGGCGCAGCGCCGCTTCGTCGACACCAAGCTCCAGCGCAATTTTGATGGCCGTTTCTTCGTTCGCCCGCCCCTGGCCGCCGAGGAGGCGCCGATGGTAATCGCCGTACTTTTCCGGGGCGAGCTTGCGAAAGGCCATGGAGACGATGTGCGCGGCGTGCGAATCGGGGCCGAGAATCGGGAATTCCTTGAGGACGAAGCGCAGGTTCTTGTCATTTGCGACAAGCGCTTCCATGTCGCTCAGAGCGCGTTTGCAATAGCCGCAATTGTAGTCGAAAAACTCGACGATCGTGACATCTCCTTCGGGATTGCCGATGATGCCGTCATGAGCGCTGTCAAAGATTTGATCGGCGGCTTCCGAGATAACCTGCTGGCTTGCCGCGGCCTGCTCGGCCTGCATCTTCTGCTCGAGTGCTGATTGCACCTCGACCAGTATCTCGGGGTTTGCGAGCAGGTATTCGCGAACAATGCTCTCGATCTGTGCGCGGCTGAAGCCGTTATCGGCGGCCGACTGCTCCTGCGCCAGAAGGCCGCTGGTGCCCGCGATGCTGCAAACGGCCACTGAGGCGGCAAGAAGCATTTTTTTCATCGTCTGTTCCTTCACAGATTCGTATCGGCCCACCCTTTGTATCATCAGACATCAAAGGATGGAAAACGCGGGATTCATCCTTTGCCCGGTGGGCGAAATTCGATGATGTCCTGCGCGCGCACCCACTCGGGCGAGCCGCGCTTGAGCTTCGTTTGCGCCCGCGCGGCGAAGATCTTCGCCTCACGATAGGATCCGGAGTGATAGTGACCCTCCGCCGTGGCAAGCTCGGCCGCGCCGATGTCCCCGATCTGTCCGTATGCTTGCGCAAGAAAACGATAGCCGTTGACGTATTCTGGCTCGCGCGCAAGGCCGTCCTTCAGCTCGGAAGCGGCGCGGCGGATGAGGTCCGGCTTTCCGGTTGCAAGCAGCGCCTGTCCGTAGCCCACCTGGAGAAGGCCGGATTTGCTCGGAGCGAGCTTGATGGCCTTCGCATAAGCCTCGGCCGCTTCACGCGGGCGGTTCGCGGCGATCAGGATTTCGCCGCGAAGCTCATGAAAATACGGGTTCTGGGGCTGATTGGCGATAAGCTGGTCCGCCTTGGCCAATGCGTCGCGGGGATTGCCATGGAGATAGCTTGTAATCGCCTCGCCGTAGAGTGCCGGCAGCCCGCCAGGATTGTTGCGGAACACGCGGGCAATGGCATTCGGCCCCGCCGTATAGGCGGCGATCTTGGCCCGGGCGAGATCATGCCGAAGCTGCAGGGCAGGCGGGTCCTTGCGGTCGTAGAACCGGCTTTGCTGCACGAGCGCCTGAAGATTGGCGATGCGCTCGCGCGGCATGGGATGGCTGATCTGATAGGGGTCGACATTGACGCCTGCAAGCGCCAGGTCCCCGGCCATGCGCTCGAAGGTGACGAGCATGCCGCGGCCGGACTGTCCTGTGCGCTCCAGATATTCGATGGCCGAGCGATCGGCGGTGATCTCTTCCGTGCGCTGGTATCCGAGCAGGCCGCGGCGAGCGATCTCCGAGCCGCCCATTGCAAGCCCCATACCGGCCTGAGCAAGGCCGCCCTGGTCCGACGCTGCGGCAGCAACGCCAGCGCCGATGCCGAGAAGCGCGGCGACGACTGCCATGGTTTGGGCACGGGCAATCTGTTCGCGCAGCCGGTGTTGATGACCTCCAGCCAGATGGCCCACTTCATGGGCGATTACGCCAATGACCTCGTTCGGCGTTTCCGCCGTGAGCAGAGCACCGGTATGGATGAAGATACGGCGTCCCGCCACAAAGGCGTTGAAGCGATGGTCGTTGACGAGGACGATCTCAACGCCGGACCGGCTGAGGCCGGCGGCCTCCAGAATCGGCCCGGCGTACTCCGCCACCAATGCCTCGATCTCCGCATCGCGGACCACCGGAACGTTTCGCTGCTGGGCCTGCGCTGGAGCGGCAGCGACAAACGTATAAGCCACGGCAAGGAGCGCAGCCAGGACTCGGCAGAAGCGGGCGAAGGGCTGATCGAGCATGGTCACCATTTTAGCGGTTGATATTTCGCCATCATGGCGATGAAAAGGCGGATTCGGCAGGTCATCAAGCGCTTTTGATTTGGCCAATCCACGCTGCCGAAAGAGGGAACCGCAGGATCGATGGAAAAACAGCCGGGCATTTCTGCTCCGGCTGTTCGTCGTTCTAGAAGAAGCTCTTGCGCTGCCACCACCCCGTCTTGCGCGGTGGCTCTTCGTTATCCACCCCCGTCGAGGAGACGATCGGCTCCGGTTTTTCCGAAACATTCGCAGCCGTTCTGCGCCGAGGAGCGGAGCGTTGTTCCTCAGCCTTTTCCTCGGGCTCCGGCGTCACTTCGGCAGCGGTGGCCGGCGCGGCTTCCACGGGAGGAGCTGCAGGCGCTTCCACCGTCTCCTGAACCGTTTCGTCTGGCTTCTCCTGCTTGGCGGCGCGCGTTCTGCGGCGGGGCTTCTTTGCCGGCTGCTCTTCGGCAACGGACGGCTCCGTTTCCGAAGCAATTGCCTCCGGCACCGCGGCCTCAGGAACGGCTTCGGGGGGAGAAGCTGATTCGAGGCTTTCCGCCGCAACCGGCTCAGAAGCCGTTTCCGACGCGGCGGCCTCAGGAGCCGCTTCAGTCTCGGCGGTCGCTCCGGCTTCCGCCTCTTGTGCTATGTCGGCGCCTTCCTCGCGGCGATTGCGCTTTCCACCGCGCTTGCCGCGGTGGCGCTTCTTGCGCGGTTCGGCTTCTTCGCCAGCAGGCACTTGTTCCGCGGCGTCAGCCTCGGCCGTGGACTCAGGCTCTTCCGCCGTCTTCTCTGCAACCGCCGTTTCAGGCGCGGCGTGCTCCGCGTTTCCGCGATCACGTCCACCGCGGCGGCGCCGCTTGCGCCGCCTCTTGCGGCCGGGCGAGCCGGGTTCTTCCGTGCCGGCGGGAGCTTCCTGCGCCTCAACCGTTTCCTCCAGATCAACGTCTTCATTGATCTCCGGCTCGGGCTCCAGCGTGTTCGACTGAACCGCCGCGGGGGCCGGCGCGCGGGTGGAGGGCTGGCCCTTCACGATGACATAGTGCTGGCTGCCCAGTTCTTCGTCCGTTTCGATAGTGATCGACACCCCGAAGCGAGCTTCGAGCTCCATGAGGTTGGAGCGCTTGTGATTGAGAAGATAGAGGGCGGTCGAAGTGGGCGTGCGCACCGTGATGTCATGGCGCCCGTCCTTGAGCAGATACTCCTCGATCGCGCGTACAACCAAGAGCGCGACGGAGGAATCGGAGCGCACATGGCCCGTGCCACCGCAGTGGGGGCAGGGCTGCATGGTGCTTTCCAGGACGCTCGAGCGGATGCGCTGCCGTGACATCTCGAGCAGCCCGAAATGCGATATCCGGCCCACCTGAATGCGGGCGCGATCGTTCTTCAGGCACTCCTTGAGCCGCTTTTCGACCGCGCGGTTGTTGCGCGGTTCCTCCATATCGATGAAGTCGATGACGATGAGGCCGGCAAGGTCTCGCAGCCGGAGCTGCCGCGCGATCTCTTCCGCCGCTTCCAGGTTCGTCTGGAGTGCGGTGTCCTCGATGGAATGCTCCTTCGTTGACCGGCCGGAATTGACGTCGATGGCGACCAGCGCCTCCGTCTGGTTGATGATGATGTAGCCGCCCGATTTCAGCGTCACCTGCGGCTGCAGCATCTTGTCGAGCTGTGCCTCGATGCCGTTGCGGGCGAAGATCGGCACCGAATCGCGATAGGGTTGTACGACCTTCGCGTGACTCGGCATCAGCATGCGCATGAAATCCTTGGCTTCGCGATAGCCTTCTTCGCCCGCCACCAGGATTTCGTCGATGTCCTTGTTATAGAGATCGCGCACGGCACGCTTGATGAGGCTGCCTTCCTCGTACACCAGGGCAGGCGCGATAGACTGGAGCGTGAGCGTGCGCACGCGCTCCCACAGCCGCATCAGATAATCATAATCGCGCTTGATCTCGGCCTTGGTGCGGTTCGCGCCGGCCGTGCGCAGGATGACGCCCATGCCTTCCGGCACGTCGAGGCCCTTGACGACCTCCTTGAGCCGCTTGCGGTCCTGCGGATTGGTGATCTTGCGCGAGATACCGCCGCCACGGCCGGTGTTCGGCATCAAAACCGAATAGCGGCCCGCAAGGGAGAGGTAGGTGGTAAGCGCAGCGCCCTTGCTGCCGCGCTCTTCCTTCACGACCTGTACCAGAAGGATCTGCCGCCGCTTGATCACTTCCTGGATCTTGTAGTTGCGGCGCACCGCCCTGCGGCGGTTCTGCGCTTCGTCCAGGGCGTCCTCGGCGCCTACCGTATCGACAAGCTCGGCGGAGCCGTTGGTCTCATCGCCGTTGCCTGACGCTACGGCTTCGGAGACCACGTCCTCGTGCACGGCCTCAGCCTGCGCGGGCTGGTCTGCGGCTTCCGTTTCCTCCGCGGAAACCGATTCGTCATGGCTTTCCTGTTTGCCTCCGCGTCGCCCGCGCCGGCGTTTCTTGCCGCGGCCGGCTTGCGCCTCCTGCTCTTCGGCTTCCTCGTCGGCAGCCTTTGCTTCGTCGGCTTCCGCCTTGAGAAGGGCTTGGCGGTCGGCGACCGGGATCTGATAGTAATCGGGATGAATTTCGCTGAACGCGAGGAAACCATGGCGGTTTCCGCCGTATTCGACAAAAGCGGCCTGAAGCGATGGTTCTACGCGCGTGACCCGCGCTAGATAGATATTTCCTCTGAGCTGCTTCTTATCCTGTGATTCGAAATCGAATTCTTCGATCCGGTTACCGCGTAGAACGACGACGCGTGTTTCCTCCGGGTGGGAGGCGTCTATCAGCATCTTGTTTGGCATAAAGTCT
>Ga0164243_10007209_pt1 | contig 16637 bp, 13 predicted proteins | sample OricompcompostOP_FD_108781 | JGI IMG/M metagenome (GOLD analysis project Ga0164243, IMG submission 108781) | Organic Plus compost microbial communities from Emeryville, California, USA - Original compost - Organic plus compost (OP) | ecosystem: Engineered > Solid waste > Mixed feedstock >... | reverse complement strand
CGCTAAGCTGTTCATGCATTCACCGCCGGGGGTTCACCCCGAACGCGGGGCTATAGCTCAGTTGGTAGAGCGCTTGCATGGCATGCAAGAGGTCTGGGGTTCGAATCCCCATAGCTCCACAGGGTTTTCGTCACTCTGGCCCCTCAGGGGGTGCCAGTAGGGGGTGCCAGCCTTTGGTTGGCACCCTTCGTCATGTCGGCTCAGCCGAAGATGTCGTCCATCACCGAAGCGCTGCCCTTGACCGACGGCGCGATCACGTGCCGGTAGACCGTCTCGGTGACGTGCGTGCTCTTGTGACCGACCATGTCGCTGATGTCCTGGATCTGCACACCGTTGTTACTCATGATCGACACCCCGGTGTGCCGCGTCTCGTTCGGCCGCCAGTGCCCCAGCCCTGCCTTCTCCGTGATCTTGCTGAAGTAGTAGCCCAGCGAGTCCTTGGAGTACCCCGTCCCGTCCTCCCAGGTGAACACCAGATCGGTCGTCGCCCAAGACTTGCCTGCGACTTCGCACTCAGCCTGCTGACGCTCCCACTGCGCCCTCAGCGCCGCCACGCCCAGCCGGGGAAGCTCCAGCGTCCGTTTGGCCCATTCCTTCTTCAGCCGGCCGTCCTTGTTCGCCGTCGTCCACACCTGCACCGCGAACCGTTCATGCCTCCAGCCGATCTCCTTCACCGACACCCAGCGGCTCCGTCGTTCATCCCAGGCGACGACGTGCTCCCAGCACATCCCGCGGAGCTCTCCCGGCCGCACAGCCAGTGCCACCGCCGTCTTCACCGCGAACTCCAGCCGCTCCCCCACCGCTGCCGCGAACAGCCTCTGTGTCTGCGCCTCGGTCATCGCCCGCGACGGCCGCCCCGGACGCCCCTGCGGCAACGTCACGAGCTCAATGACGTTCTTCCCGATCATGTCCCGCACCTGCGCGTACCGGATCGACCGCCGCAGCGTGCTCTTGATCATCTGAAGCGATCGCTTGCCCAGGAACGCCGCGATCTGGTTGAAGAACTCCTGCGCCTCTCGCGCACTGAACTCCTTCAGCAGCCGACTCCCGATGCGCGGGTAGATCCACTTCCGCGCTTGGCCCGCATACTCGGCGACCGTGTCCTCATCCAGCTTCAGCTCATCTGAGGTCAGCCAGTCCACGACGCACCGCCGGACCGTGTAGTCGGCCGGCGTGACGATCCCCTCCTCAAGCTCCTCCCGGAACCGGCGGAACTTCTTCTTGAGATCGTTGACCGCCCCGCGCCGATCGTTCTCAGCGCAGTAGCTGCGAAGCCTCTTACGATTCCGCCTACCCGTCCCGTCGTATCCGAGCGGCACCGCGGCGAGCCATCGCTTATCCGTTCGGTCGTAGTAGACGGAGACATCGTCCCACTCGGGCAGGTCAACCAACATATCCGCACACCCCTCGATGGCCGACGACATTGAGGCGGCATGATGCGAGCGCGCGCCAACCGGCCTCCGCACAGGAGGCAATGCCATAGGAGCGCCCGGCGGCTCGCCATCACGCCGACGGCGCAAGCCAACCACAGGTCACGGCCACGCCCAACCGCCCTCCACAACGGACCACCCGCCACCCACGGGCCGAAATTAGCTTCGCCCGTCGTCTTCTTCAGCCATTTTCCGATCGACGTACTCGTCGATCGCCTCAGCCGGTATCAGGCGAAGTCTCCCCACCTTCATCGACCGGAGTTCGCGTTTTCTGAGCAGGCCGAACAATGTGTCGCGGCTGATATTCAATATCGCCCATACCTCGCAGGGTCGGTACAGCCTTCGGGCGATCTCCCGCCCATTGCCAAAGCCATGCCCAGCGTGGCTCTGCGGATCCTTCTCGGGACCATTTCCGAACTCATCAACGTAGGAATCCATGTCATCCCCCCGGTACTAAGCAGATCCCTTCGGCCGGACCGAGTCCGGCATCAACCCGTACTCGCCACGACCAAGTGGGCGGGTGCGGACGTTGGCTCCGGTGTGGGGGGCTTCGACGATGCGGTGGTGACCGGCGTAGATGGCGACGTGGTGGATGGTGCGCCAGTTGCCGGTGTCGCCGGCCCAGAAGACGAGGTCGCCAGGCTGAGCGCGGCCGAGCGGGACGTGCGTGCCGTCGTGGTACTGGTCGGCGGCGAGCCGATCAAGATGGGTCCAGGGTGCCCAGGCGTACTGCGTGAGCCCGGAGCAGTCGAACCCGACCGTGCCCGCGCCCCGCCCGATCCCACGGGTCGGCCCGTCCGGCCCGCCGCCGCCCCAGGAGTACGGCACACCGAGCTGCTTCACCGCCCGCGCCACGACCCGCGCCCCAGCACCGCCCGCCTCATCGGCCGCCGCGCACGCCATACCGGCCCCGTGACCGAACAGCACCGCGGCCAGCTTGATCGCGAAACCCTCATGCCGCGCGTACGCCTGTCCGTCGGCCGACCGTTGCACCGCCTGCGCGGCCCGCCACATCGCCATCTGCTGCCAGCCAGGCACCCGCACCAGATGCTCGTAGAACTCACTCGAGGCATAGACCGGGTCCCGGATCTGCTCCGGCGTGCCCCAGCCCTGACTGGGCCGCTGCTGGAACAGGCCAAGCGAGTCCCGATCCCCGTGATCCAGATCCCGCAGCCCGCTCTCCTGCATCGCAGCCATCAGCGCGATCGCCGACGCCCGCTCCACCAGCCCTCGCCGCCGAGCCACCGCAACGATCGTCTGCGCATTCCGCGCCTGCTCCGCATCCAGGGTCACCCCGGCGATCCGCCGCGGAGCCGCACCAACCGGCCCCGAAGCCGCCAACGCACAATCCCCGCCGAACAGCTGATCCCCCACCCACATCAGCAGCGGCACCGCACCCACGACGACGAGAACGAAAGCCACGCCCACGACCCCCCGCGCGGGCCGACCTCCACCCCCAGCCGACATGTCTCCCCCCAGGACCAAGATTCACCGAAGCGCTCAGCCACCAGGAAAGACCCGCCCCCGCAGGCACGGAAGTGCACAAACGATCACACACAACAACTCACACGCCGAACCCCCAAGAACCCCTGCGCACACGGAAACTATCCGCCCGTGAGTTCCGCTCAGAGACAACAAGCGCTCATAGCTCGTCGCGAAGTCCACCGCGGGGCCGCCGGCTCGTACGACGGCCAGCGAAGGCCCGTCCCCGCGCGTGCGGGGAGCACTGCGTGGTGCTCGCGGAGGGGGCCACGTTCTGGGGACCATCCCCGCGCGTGCGGGGAGCACCACGTCCGTCCTGGTGAGCAGGACACGGTGCGGGGACCATCCCCGCGCGTGCGGGGAGCACTCGGAGTCGGGTACCCGATTCCGAAATTTGCTGGGACCATCCCCGCGCGTGCGGGGAGCACGTCGGCGCGGGTGACGGTCACTTCCCAGCCGAGGGACTATCCCCGCGCGTGCGGGGAGCACTGCGGGACATGGCGGGCGCGACCGCGCTCATGGGGACCATCCCCGCGCGTGCGGGGAGCACCATCTGGCCACGGTCGACCTTCCGAAGCCAGTAGGACCATCCCCGCGCGTGCGGGGAGCACACTCGCTGACCTGGGGATCTGCGGCGGACTGGAGGCGATTTTACTTACTTCTTGAGATTCAGCCATTTCCGGCGCCCGCTCCTTGTAGGCGCCGCCATCCGTTCGCCTGGCGTGCAGGAGGTCGTCAGCGATGCCGTAGGCCGTGTGGATGGAACATCAAAGTTAGCTGGGGCAGGTCCAGGACTGCGGGGTGGGTAGCCCGTGCCGTTCGATCTCGGTAAGACGCTGTCATCCCGGCGTAGCAGGGTGGGGATCACGGCGCCGATTTGCGGAGGGATCTCCTCGTAGGGGACGTCGACGGCTTCGTCCGCGCCGACGAGATGGAAATCGCCGTCGCGGGAGCTGGTGAACGTGGTCTGGAGTGGGTCCATCCAGAGCCGGAAGCCGAGCGTTGCCCTGGCCGGTTTCGCCGCGGGAACCAACCCGTCGGGGGGCGCGGTCACCCAGTGCAGATCGCAGACGAGTGCGTAGGGACGGACGCCGTCCGCGTACCAGGAGTCGCCCATCCACAACGCCGAGTACTTAGTGAGGTACGCGCGTGCATTACATCGTTCTCGGATCGTGCGGCACACCCGCAGGCCGAACTGCCACACGCCCCAGCCGAGCGGGATCACTTCGGTCCCTTCGAGTGGACCTCGCTGTCAGCAAAGGCCCAAAGGGTGCGGCGTCGCCAACGACGACGTTTTCGGCCTCCGGCGAGATCTTCTATGTCGTCGGCGATTTCCAGGAGGCGGCGCGGGAGGCTCGCCGGCCGGACGTAGCCGAGGACTTTGGCGGCTTGGCTCGGGGGGAGCAGCTCCTCCGGATCGCCGCTACGGTCGATTCGCCGGCGTGCGGGGCCGAGGCGGTTGGTGCTTCCCCGGGGTGCGCCGGTGCCGCCTCTGCCGGTCCGATTCTCCGCGTAGGTCCACACGGTTCGGCGTCGCCATCGGCGGCGTTGGTTGCCGCTGGGGAGCTGTTCGACGTCGTCGGCGAGTGCGAGGAAGTCGGGGTGCAGGCTGTCCGGCCCCTGATAGCCGAGAACTCGTGCTGCCTGGGCTGAGTTCAGCAGCTCGTCCGGGTCGCCGCTCCGGTCCACGGGGGTGAGGGCGGCGCGCTTACGGTCTTCGAACCCCTGCATCCACGGGTCGGCCTCGTCGAGCCACCACCACCATTTCTGGCGTCCGTTCGCCGCTGCCTCTGTGACGGGAGCCGGCGGCCGGTCGTTCGCGATCCGACGGTCGAGGGTCGCGACGCTGATGTCCCAGCGCTGCGCGAGGCCCGCCCGGTTGATGGCGAGCCGGCCGTTGATTTCGCGGATGGCCATGCTCCGATCTTGCCTGATCACCGATCCGTGCGACCGCAGCCGGGCGGGAGCAGATGACGGCGAGGAACGCGGACCTGGCCAGCAACGATCCTGGTTATCCTGGAGGAATCCTCGGTGAAGGGCCTTTTCCTTTCGGTAGGCCTGGTGGCATCGGGGATTCAGATGGCCGGTCAGGTGTTGCCGCCCCGCCTCGCGGGGAATCCTGACCGGCCATCGTCTATGCGTGCCCCCGTCTCCCCAGTTGACGCGGCACGCATGATGCCAAGCGATGTTGAATTCGAGCCCGAACATATCGGCAACGGTGACGGGCGCGATGGATGTTCGTCCGCGGACCGTCACGCGGTACGGCTTCGGGGGCCTGCGCTCAGCGCAGGGCCCCGGTTATCGCTGGGCTGTTCAGCTCGTGGTGGCGAGTGGGGTCCAGGCGTCGTCGAGCCAGATCTGCCAGATGCCGCCGTCGCATGGGGTTCGGGTGTCGAGGAGCCGGGTGAGGGTCTCGCGTTCGGATTGTGTGGCGTACCGGATGGTCTTGTGGAGCTGCTGGGTCTGGCAGACGAAGGTTTCGCCGGCCAGGCCGTGGTGGGGGTCGTTGATGAGCGGGTGGACGTGGCGGACGAGTGTTGTGCCGTGGCGCTGTGCGGCGGCGATTTCTTGGGCGGTGGCGTGTTCCTCGATGAACGCGTCGAGGAGGTTCTCCTCGTTCGGGGTTCGGCCGGTTTGGGTGCGGCAGGCGTCGGCGAAAGCGGCGATTTCGCGGTGACCGAATGGGCTGTCGTCCTCGGGCTGGTAGTAGGTTCCGCCGCCGTTGCCCTGGTTGGCGATCACTCCGGCGGTGCGGCCGTCGAGGGTGAGTTTGGCGGTGAATGCGACGCCGTTGGGCATTTCGAGTTCGGCGAAGGTGTGGACGTTCAGCCGGTCGTGCGGGACTTGGAGTCCGGTGTGCGGGAGCGTGATCATCGTGCTGGGTTCCTTCCGGTTCGGTTGGTGGGTGGCGCGGGGTTGCCGTCCCGCGGTTGCGTGATTCAGCGGCGGTCGGGGCCGTCGGTGCACTCGATGTCGTAGAGGTCGGATGCGGCCCGGGTGAGTTCGCCGGGATCGATGCCGATGTGGTGGAGCAGGTAGAGCAGGTCGGCCAGCAGGCGTGTCACGGCGTCGTTGGCGATGGTGGGTATGTACAGGTCGGCGGCGGTGAGGCGCTGCCCGGTGTGCCGCAGGTGGGCGGCGACGGCATAGGCGGCGTACATCGCGCGCTCGCTCGGGGTGGGGATCGGCATCGGCGGGTCGTCATCGGGCGCGCTGGACGGGTGTGGGCCGTACCGGTGTTCGGCGGCGAGTGCGCGCAGCTCACGGACGGTGTGGTACTGGCTGTCCAGACCTGTGAGCAGGTCGATGAGGTTCTGCTGCTGTTCGGCGAGGAGGCGTTGGGCCGGGGCGATGCGCTCGGCAGCGGTGCGGGTGGCGGCGCGCCGGCGCATCCGCTCGGCGTCGGAACGGTTCGCCCAGTCTCGGATCACGGCGCGCAGTACGGCGGCCAGCTCGGGTCCGTTGATTCCCGGGGCGCCGGGGATCAGGTCGTCGGGGACGGCTGCATCTTCGCCGCGGGGTCCGATGTCGGGGATCGTGACGAACTCGCTGATGCCGTTGCAGACGAGTTCGAGGTCGACGCCGCGCGGGATCGTGGTGTGCCCACCGCCGTACTCGGGCTCCACCATGACGACCAAGCCCAACGAGCGGGTGCGGACCTTGTAGGTGACCCGCGTTTGGGCTGGGTCCGCTTTGGCCAGGACGGTGGCCGGGCGGTACGGGGCTTCCAGGTTCAGACGCCGCAGCGTCCCGTCGTCGCCGTGTTCGGGTATCGGATGCTTGCAGACGTTGCCGTTGGCGGGTTCCATGCGTGTTCCTTCCGGGTTCGGTGGCGGGGCCGGTCGTCTACGGGGGTTGCCGATCTCCGTAGACGGCGGTGGGTGCGGGTGGCCCGCGCCCGCGCGGCGCGGGCCACCCGGTTTGGTCAGTCCGTGTCGTTGTTGTCTGCGGCCTGGTCGTGGCCGGGCTCGACGTCGTGTTCGGCGAGTTCCATGAATTCGGAGAACATGGCGACGTGGTCGTCGTCGGGATTCGCGGATTCGGCCCGGCGGATGGCGGTCAGCGCGCCGTGTCGGTCGTGGTTATGCCAGGCCGCGAATGCGAGCAGGGTGAGGGCGGGCACGGTGAAGGGTGGAACGGCGCGGCGTGCGAGGTCGGTCCAGAGCTTGACGTGTGCGGCCAGCGACTCGTGGGTGCGGATGAGCAGGAGCGCTTCATTGCGGATCCAGTCGTCGTGGAGCTGGATGGCCAGCGTCGCGGCCTCGATGTCGGTTAGCCGGCCCCCGGCGGCGTACCGGACTACCGCGTCGCGGATGAAGCGGCGGGATGCGGACCGGTGGTCGCGCTTGGCCAGTCCACCGGCGACGCCGTAGGCGCCGCAGATCAGGTCGGTCGCGATGTTGGTGGCCTTCCTCATGCGCACGGTGCCCGCGTCGGGTTGGTCCGCGTTGTCGGTGGGCGTGTACGGGATGCCGTCGGCGGCGCAGGCATCGTCGGGCAGGTAGGAGTAGCAGCGGTCACCGGTGACGCGTACGGCGAGCGGCACGCCGATGCCGTACGCGTTCAGGCCGGTGATGAGCCGCTTGACCGGGTGGGCGTGCGGATGGCCGAAGACGATGAGCGCGCACTGGGTCATCCCCATGCGGGCCAGCGTGCTGGCCGTCGAACGAATCCGATCGATGCAGACGCCGGGCTGGTCGCCGAGCGGGATCGGGACGACCACCAGGAGCCGCGCGCGGTGGAATCCGCAGACGACGATCCGGTCGTACGGTTCGTCGCCGCCGAGTGCGGTGGCGGTCGCGATGATGACGTCCGGTGTCCCGCCGAGCTGGGGAATTCGCTCGTTGAGGTCCATGATGGTTGTCCTTTCGGTTCGTTCTGGTGGAATGCGGTGGATCGGGTTGCCGTCCGGTCCACCTGGGCCGGTGGTGAGGGCGAGGGTGCCCCGCGCATCGTCACCACCACGCGACGCGCGGGGCGGTCTGGTCAGGCGGCCGCCACGCCCAGAGCGTCTGCGTCGTCGGGATCGGGCTGTGCGTCGTCGTCCGGTCCCGGGACCGTGTCGTCCACGGCGCCGTCGTCGCCCGAGCTTGTGTCCGTCCGGCCGCTGTCCGCCGGGTGATGGGGCCTGGCCTCGTGGTCTGCGGTTTCCTTCGCGAGGATCTCCACCAGCGGGGTTCCGGTCGGTGCGGGGTCGCCGGTGTAGGCGGCGTCGTCGAGGACCGCTTGCTCGATCGGGCTGGGCGTGTAGCCGAGTTCGATGAGGAAGCGCAGCCACGTTCGCGCGTCGGCGCGGCGGTCGGCGTATCCGATCTGTTCGGTGCGCCAGACGTAGTTGGAGTCCGGGGCACCGGCGGTGCTGTGCTCGTACGCAGTCGCGATCGCGGCGAGCTGGAGCAGCGGGAGCCGCTTGTCGGTGGTCTTGTTCCGCAGCTCCGGCGCGCCGTGTTCCAGCGCTTTGTCGCCCTGGCCGAGGAGTTCGGCCATCAGCGGCATGGACGGCGCCCGGGTCAGCCAGCAGGTCAGGGCGTTGGGCATGGTCATGATGGCTTCGGTGACGAAGCGGGCGACCTGCGGCGGCGGGGTCTTCCGCGCGATCAGCGCGACGAGGAAGATCTTCCGCGCCGAGGCGGCGGCCTTCCACGCCTTGTTTCCCTCGATCACCAGCTTCCGGGGCGGCGCATCCGTACGCGAGGGCGCAGCGCTACCAGAACCGTCCGCATCGCTGGCGGGCGCGGTGCCGTCCGGGCTGGTGGAATTGCTGCGAAGCGTGTGGCCGCACCGTTCCCAGTCGTCGCAGTAGTGAATGAAGCGGGTGAGGTCGTACGGTGCCGCGTACGCGCCGCGCCCATCACAGGTCGCGTGCGATTCCTCGTCCAGCGGGACACCGTCGTGTTCTAGATCGGCGAGCGGGCGCGCGGATTGCGGCAGGTGCTCGGTGACCGCGTGCCCGGCGGTCACCAGGTCCGCGCGCAGCCGGGTGTGCTCGGCCCGCTCGGCGCGGTTGAGGCGGATCGCCTCGACGGTGTAGTCCCAGCGTCCGAACCCGGCGGCCCGGGTCAGCCGTTCCACGTCGTCGGGGTCGTCTTCGAACTCGGCCAGCGTGGCGAGCTGGTCGAGGGTGAACGCGTAGCCGGACCCGGCGGTGGCCTCCCGGGTGGTCTCGCCGAGTTTCCCCGCGGCCAGCGCCGCCTTCACCGTGTCGCGCTTGCACCCGGTGACCTTCTGCAAGGCCTTCTGCGTCGCGCCCGCCTCGTACGCGGAGAACAGCGCGTCGGCCTCTTCCTGGACGGTGAGGTCGCGGCGGTGGTGATTCTCGGTGTACTGCTCGGTGAAGTCCTCCCATTCCTTCCGTTCGGACGCCGACGTGACCAGGCAGGGGACGGTGGCCCGCCCAGCGGAGATCGCGGCGGCCAGCCGCCGGTGGCCGGCGACCACCGTCAGCGTCTCGCCCGACTGCGTGACGTGCAGCGGCTGACGTACGCCGTTCGCCGCGATGCTGGCCTGGAAGGGCTCATCGATGTGCAGGGCGCGGCGTACGTTGCGCGGGTTCGCCTGAAGCTGCCCGACCGGTACCTCCCGGAGCTCGACAGCGGCTGGACGCTTGGCCGGGTCCGCTGCCGGGTCGGCTTTCTCACCGGATGTCTTGGGGGCCGACTTCGTGGCCATGGGAATCACGGGTCCTTTCGGTTCGGTGGTGGGTCGTGTCGGTGCGGGGTTGCCGTCCCGCGCCGGTGCGTCGAGGTCAAGCCAGGTCGGCGGCCACTTCGTCGTCGTGGCCTTGGACGAGTTGCTTCATGCGGTCGTACTGGGCGTGGTTGCGGTGCTGCTCGGCCATGAGTTCGGCGATCTCGATGCCGAGGTCGCGCATGGCGGCCGCCTTGTTCGCCAGATGGGAGCCGGTGGTGATCGCATGGCGCGCGGCGGCCAGCCGCACGGCGGAGTTGTCCGGCGAGCTGCGCCAGTGGTCGCCGATCGCGGCGATGACCGAGGTGATCCGGTGCCGGGTGGGCTCTGGTGCCTCGTCGCCGGACGCGCGCCAGATCCGGCCGATGCCCAGGTCGTGCGGTGTGACCCGTTCATTGGGCGTGATCCGGGACAGGTCGATGACGGGTTGCCCGGCCAGCGCCACGGAGTTGCATACGGGCAGGTGATCGCGTTCGGAGTCGGAGCGCCACGCGTGACCGGCCGCGCAGTCGCCGAACCGGGCAATGACGCGCGTGGTGTCCGGGTCGACGTAGTCGGATTCGTAGCACGGGATGAGGACCACGACGCCGGTGACGCGATGGCCGATGATCCGGTATCGGGTGTGTCCTGTACCGGGATCGACGCGGTGGACGACGTCCACGGTGTCGTATCCGGGGATCTTCACCGTTGTCAGGCAGTCGTCGGTGTTCATGGTCGGTGTTCCTTCCGGTTGAAGGTGGTCATGCCGGGCGGAATGGGGTTGCCGTCCCACCCCGCCCGGCGGATAGGACGGGTCATTCGTGTTGGTCGTCGCCGAGTTCGGTCGGCCCGTCGGTCGTGAACGGACACCGCCGGGGCACGACATCGAACAGGTCGGCGATGACGACGCGTGCGGCCAAGGCGATCCGCCTCCCTGGGGGCGGGACCAGGTCCGTGGACCACACCACCGCGCCGTGGAGCCATTCGCGGTCCCAGTCGCCGACGCTGGCGATGGTGAACACGGTCGGCGCGAGCTGGTGACACCGCAGCAGGACGGCGGCTACGGCGACGTCGTACGGGGCGCGGTCGGTGTCGCAGTGGCCGGTGACGAATCCGTCCGTACTGAATCGGGACGCGACCAGCGGGTCCCGGCGCCGGTCCGGGACCATCGGGCGCAGCACGAACGGTTGCTGATGCTCCCCGCGTCGCGCGCTTCCGTTGAACGCGATGACGCCGTCGCCGCTCCGGTCGAACTCCGGTGCGCTGTAGCCGGTACGGGACCGCAGGGCCACGTTGAAGCTCTCCAAGTAGCCCACGATCCGTGCGGCGTCGGCGACCATGCGGGGCCACATCCGGCGGAACGTCGCGGCCGTTGGCGCGTACCGGAAGGAGTGCGCGTAGCTCATCGGGCACCGCCCGTCCGGCCGCTCTGTCCGGCGACGGTGCGTAGCTCGTCCGCCGCCGCCCGCAGGAACGCGACGATCTCTGTCTTCGTACGGCACGGCCGGGCACCCGGGTAGTCCGTCTCGCTGTGCCAGGCCATGAACGGCTCGCCATGCTGGGCGAACCATCCGTCCGGGTAGATCCGCAGGTATCGCTGGTCGAGGCAGTCCATGACCTGGTCGACCTCGTCCAGGCGCCGGTCTTGGCGAGGCGTGTCCCACCGCGCGGGCGACCCGGTGATCACGTGTTGGATCGCGCCGAGCGCGGACATCGCCCCCGGCCCGCCGTGCGCGTACGGCCGCGAGTGCTGCGCGGCGTAGAAGCGCAGCCAGCCGTGGCCGTCGATGTAGTCGGCCGCTGCATAAAGGACATCGGCGATCTGGTGATCGGTCAGCATGAGTGTGCTCTTTCTGCGAGGCGCCCCGGGGCATGGCGCGATCTGCCGGGAATCTGGGCATGACGCGGGCAGCGCACGACACCGGGGCGCGGGCTCAGGGAATTGCTGCGAAGGCGGTGAGACGTCCCACCGGTACCGGTGGAGGGGCGGGCCCCGCCCCCTTCGATCCAGGGCCCGCCCGGCTGGTCAGCCGACCTTGAGCAGGTCGAACGCCTTCGCCTTGACGTCGGTCAATGCGCCGCTGGTCAGCACGCGGTTCGCGCGGACGAGGTCATTCTTCGCGGGGGCCTTGTGATCCAGGTACTCGGTGATCGCCTGGTAGCCCGCCCAGCGGGTGCCCCGGATGACCTTCTGCGTGTCCGCCGCTTCGAGCAGGTACCGCAGTTCGCCGTGCCGCCGCTCGCGGTTGTTCTTCGCCCGCGTGCCAGGGTTGGACGGCATCGGCCACAGCTCGGCGACGATCCGGTCGAACTCCGCGTTCGTCAGCGTCTCGTTGATCATCCGATCCGCTTCGGCCTGGAACGTTTCGCAGTACTGCCAGGTCAGGCGCAGCGCCTGCCGCGCCTCCTCGATCCGACCCTTCGCCCCGGAGGTGTGCCGGAAGGAGTAGTGGCCGCGCGACTGCCGGAACGCGGCGTGTTGGGTGTTCGCGCAGACGATCCGTACCGGGGTCACGTCGACCCGCAGCGCCGCCGTACCGTCGTGGCCGTTGGTCCCGGCGAGATACAGGTCGAGGCCATCGACTCCGCCGACCCGCATCGTGTGCGGCAGCTTCATGGTCGTGAACATCCGGCGTCCGTCGTTCAGGCTGCCCGCCGTCTCGAAGTGCGCGCCCGCCTCATCGACGAGGATGTTCAGCAGCTCGCAGACCTCTTCGTTCTGCACCGGCGTGTAGTCGTTCCCGACTACTCCCAGGTACTCGGTCCTGCCGTTGAACGGGTTGGTCCGCACCGTCATGAACCGGTCCGATGCGTGGATGATGTTGACGCCGCCATCCGGGCAGTACTCGGTCCCGGTGATGTCGATCTTGCGGACGTTCCAGCCGCCCAGGTGCGCGACCTCCATGACCTGCTCCGCCGTCATGCAGTCCTGGGTGACCGTGCCGAGCCGATGCCACGCGTCCATCCGTGCTGACGCGAACGCCGCCTGATTGCCGTACGTCTCGATCTGATGCGCCACTGGTGATGTTCCTTTCGGTTCGCCCGGCGGGCGGGGTGTCGCGGGTTGCCGTCCGCTTCACTCCCGATCCCTCCCGGCTTCGGTGGTGTGCTGGTTGGGGTTGCCGTCCCTTCCAACAGTTATCAATATACCCGCGTTGACGAGGAAGGTCAACACTGAACTCGATGTTTTCCCTGCTCAGAGTGCATTTCTGAGCTTCCACACGGGGTCATCGCAGGGCATCCAGGAGGAGCCCGCCACACGCGCAGCGACGGACTCACCCAGCGTCGCGCTTACGCCGTAGCGGACCGCCCTGCGCCTCGCTGCCGTGGCACAGGACCCGCCAGCGAGTCGGCCACGGCAGCGGCTCGAGCGGCACGGACGCCCTTCGCACCTCGCTCCACCTCGGCGGCCGGGATGCCGGTCACCTCGGCGACGTCGGCCGCCGACCCGAAGACACGCAGCGCGGCCGCCATGCCTTCCGCTTCCGCCGTGACCGCTTCGGCGAGTTCAGCCCGCAGCTTGGCGGTACGCGACCGAGCCCGCCGTACGGCGTCGGCAGCGGCCAGCTTCGCCGCCGTACGCTGACGCTCCTGGACGCGAACCCGCCGCCGCAATTCCGCCGCCGACACGATCCCCGCATCCCCACCTGACGCGGCAGCCGCCGAGCGCGCGGATCGACTGGAAGCCGACCTCCGAGGCGATGCCGCAGAGCCAGTAGATTCCCCCGCTGACGCCGCACCTGACGCTACGTCCAGTGACTTCGCATTCTCCCCCATGATCACGATGCTACGACGTAGATTAATGCCTTGACCAGCACAGATGGCCTTTATGACCTCTAGCATCATGTTCACGTGGAGTGCTAAGGTATCAACACTTCGTGTTGATACGAGGTGTGTGCCGACGGTGCGTCATCGGGGGAGGCGAGCCGGGCATGGCGTGGGTGACGGTGATCGGGCCGTCCGACGCCCAGGTTGAGTATCGGTTGACGAGCCAGTCCGGGTGTTCGGCCGGCGATGCGGCGCAGGTTTCCGCGGCGCCGCTGGTGGCCGCGATCGAGCGGCGGGCCGCCCGGCTCGGTGTGGAACCGGATGCGCTGTTGCGGTCGAACCGGCAGAAGGCGATGTTCGCCGATGCCCGGGCCCAGGTCGCCAAGCGTGGCGATGGGCACAGGGTGAGCGCGGCGGATGCGCTGCGGCTGCTCACCGCGGTCGGCCTTGATGCGAACACGGTGTTCGGGCCGGACGAGCGGGCTGCGCTCGCGGGTCAGGCGGACGCGCAGATCGCGTACCGGGTGGGTGGGAACGAGCGGCCGCTGCGGTGGATCGGCGAGGGGTGCCGGGAGTTCGGCATCACGCCCTGGTCCGAGCTCGGCGAGCAGCAGCTGGACTGGGCGCGCGACATCATGCGCGGTTACCACCCGCACACCGGCGAGCAGTTGACCAAGCCGAAGACCGTCACCGACCCCCGCGGCAAGCTCCCCGCCGCGCCGCTGCTGCACGCCGTCGAGCAGCGTGCCGAGCAGCTCGGCCTCGACCCGATCGAGCTGCTGGATTCCGGCCGGAAGCGGGACGCGCTCGCCCGCCTGCAGAACCAGGTCGCCCGGTACGGGGACACGCACCGCGTCCGTGTGACCGACGTGATCAAGCTCGCCGACGCGGCCGGCGTCGACGTCCGCGCGCTGTACGGCGAGGAGGAGTTCACCGAGGCCGTACGGCATGAGCACGACGTCGTGGTGATCGGCAACCGCGGCTACGACCTGACCATCAACCTGCCCAAGCCGTTCTCCGTGCTGTTCGCCTTCGCCCAGGGCGACTTCGCCGCCGAGCTGGAGGACGTGTTCATGCAGGCGCTGCGCGAGACGGTCGCCGCGGGCGAGGGCTGGACGGCGTACGGGATGCGCGGCCACCACTCCGGACGTAAATCCGCCGAGCGCGAGGACGCGACCGGGTGGATCGGCTGGGTGAACCTGCACCGCGCCGCCCGCCCGGTCGGCAGCGCATCGTTCGGCGACCCGCACCTGCACGCCCACGTCGTCATCGCCAACCTCGCCCGCGGCGCCACAGACCGGAAATGGTCGACGATCGCGGCCGGCGGCCGGGACCTGCACCGGCACGCCTCGGCGATCGACGCCCTCATGCAGGCCCGGATCCGCCACCTCACCCACGCCAAATGGGGCATCGAGTGGGCGCGCAACGCGCGCACCGGCGTGTGGCATATCGTCGGCGTGCCCGAGTCCACGGTGCGGCTGTTCTCCAAACGCGGCGCCCAGGTCGCCGGCCTCTTCGAAGCGCTCGGCCTGCCGGTCCAGGCCGCTTCGGCGGCCCAGCAGCACACCGCCGCCGCCCTGGTGAAAGAGGAGAAACCCCGCGGCGCGGCGAGCGCCGCCGATGAGGCCATCCGTACGTACTGGCGCAACGAGGCCGCCCAGGCCGGTGAAGACCCCGACCGTACGGTGGCCGAATCCCTCAGCCCCGCGACCGTGCCACCGCAACGCCGGGTCCCCGCGATCCCGGCCCCGGCCGACCTGGACCAGACCTGCGCGTGGGTGTTCCGCGTGGACGGCGGACTCACCTCACACCGCAAGGACTTCACCCGCGCCCAAGCCCTGGCCACCGTGCAGGACGCCATCGCGAACGGACTCGCCTCCGCGACCGACGGCGAACGCCTGACCGACGACGTTCTCGCCCACGGCGGCTTCACCATCCGCCTGGAACCCCGCGGCGGAACACACCTGTCGAACAACCAGCGCTACACCACCGCCGACATCCTCGACGCCGAGAACGCCATCATCAACCACACCAAGAACCGGTACGGCGAAGGCGCCGCCATCGTGCCCGAGCACACGCTGCGCATGGCGATCGGCACATACCAAGCCCTGCAGAACCCCGGCTTCACCCTGTCCGAAGAGCAGCGCGCCGTGCTGGAACGCGTCTGCACCGGCGGGCACGGCATCGACGCCGTCATCGGCGTCGCCGGCGCCGGCAAGACCACCCTGATGGACGCCGCCCGTACCGCCTTCAACGCCGCCGGACACACCGTCGCCGGCGCCTCCACCGCCGCGGTCGCCGCCGCCAACCTCCGCCTGGAAACCGGCATCCCGTCCCGCACCATCGCCTCCTGGCTCGCCGGCATCAACACCGGCGGCACCGGCCTGTCCGGCGTCGACGTCCTCGTCCTCGACGAGGCCGCGATGTGCGACGACCGCGACATCGCCACGCTGCTCGACCACGCCGCCACCACCGGCACCAAGGTCGTCGGCATCGGCGACCCGAAACAGCTGCACTCCCCCGGCGTCGGCGGATCCTTCGCCGCCGTCCACACCCTCGTCGGCGGCCACACCCTGACCACCAACTACCGGCAAACCGACGCCGTCGAACGCCGCGCCCTCGAACTCTGGCGCGACCAGAACTACCGCGAAGCCCTCGCGGCCTGGGCCTCACACGGACGCGTCCACGCCGCCGCCACCCGCGACGAAGCCCTCGCCACCCTCCTCACCATGTGGGACGCCCAGCGACGCCAGTACCCCGGACCGCACGAACTGATCGACGGCATCGCCATCCTCGCCGGCATCAACTCCGACGTCGACGAACTCAACATCGCCGCCCAAGCCATCCGCCGCCACAACCACGAACTCGCCCCCCGGCACGCCACCTACGACCTGCTCGGCGGCGGCACCGCCACCTTCCACGTCGGCGACATCGTCCTCATCCGCGAAAACGACTACCGCGAATGGCGCACCCACGGCCACCACGCCGACCTCCTCAACGGCCACCGCGGCGTCATCACCGCCATCGACACCCACCGCAACATGGAAATCGAATGGCGCGAACCCGGCCCCGACCACCGGCCCCACACCGTCCGCGAATGGGTGACCCCCGACTACATCGCCCGCGAAGGCGCCACCCTCGGCTACGCCATGACCGTCCACAAAACCCAGTGAGCCGCCCCGGGTTTGTTGGAGGCTTGATCGGGAGGGAAGATCAAGTCATGGGTCGGAAGTCTCCTTACTCTGCGGAGTTGCGTCGGCGGGCGGTGGCGATGGTCGCCGACGTGCGTGG
>Ga0164243_10007207_pt1 | contig 16647 bp, 11 predicted proteins | sample OricompcompostOP_FD_108781 | JGI IMG/M metagenome (GOLD analysis project Ga0164243, IMG submission 108781) | Organic Plus compost microbial communities from Emeryville, California, USA - Original compost - Organic plus compost (OP) | ecosystem: Engineered > Solid waste > Mixed feedstock >... | reverse complement strand
CCGCCATGGAAAAGATGGCCTGGCCATGCTGGATCGCCTTGACGCGGCGGGTCGTAAAGCTCTTGCCGTCCCGGATGCGTTCGACGTCGTAAACGATCGGTGCCTTGGGATCGCCGCCGAGGAGGAAATAGGCATGGAGCGAATGCGGGCGGCGGCTCGCCACCTCGACGGTCCGGCAGGCTGCGACCAGGGCCTGACCGATCACCTGCCCACCAAATACGCGCTGCCCCCAGGGCTGGGGCGTATGGCCGCGGAATAGATTGTCCTCGAGTGTTTCAAGATCGAGGGTCTTAAGCAATTGATCAACAATGGACATGCCAGCCTGGGCCATACAGTTTCGGCGGGTGGTTTTGCAGTGGGTTCCGATGCTAGTGTGCGGGAAACCCTAGGGGAAGCGGCCAGCAATCATGCCGGGTAATATGCGCAAAACCGACGTCCTGATCGCGGGCGGCGCCTTCGCGGGCCTTTCTCTCGCGATTGCGCTGCGGCAGGCGCTGGGAAGTTCGTTTGCGGTCGTCGTTGCCGATCCGGCTTTCGGCCGTTCGGGTGCAGATCCTCGTGCCTCGGCCATCGCGGCGGCGGCGCGGCGGCTGCTTGAGACGATCGGAGTCTGGCAAGACGTCGCCGCCGAAGCACAACCGATCCTCGACATGGTGGTGACGGATTCCAAGCTGCAGGATGCGGTTCGGCCGACCTTCTTGACCTTCGGGGGCGATGTCGCGCCGGGAGAGCCGTTCGCCCACATGATCGAAAACGCGCCGCTGCTGGCCGCCCTGTATAAAAAGGCTGCTGCGGAAGGCGTAACGTTGATACCCGCGGCGGTGGAGACCTTCGGCGACGATGTGCCGGTCAGCGATGAATATCGGAGCCATCAACCGCGTTCGGCCGCAATGCCGGTGTCGCTCGATGACGGCACCGTCTGGCAGACCCGGCTTCTCGTCGCTGCCGACGGCACACGCTCGCGGGTCCGCGAGCGTGCCGGCATCGTATCGCATGGCTGGTCTTACGGTCAGTCCGCCATCGTGACCACCGTTGCGCACGAGCGCGATCATAAGGGACGAGCGGAAGAGCATTTCTTGCCGTCAGGGCCATTTGCGATCCTGCCGCTGAAAGACAACCGCTCCTCGATCGTGTGGACAGAGCGCGCGGCCGAAGCGGCGCGCATCGTGGCGCTCGACGACGCGGCGTTCCTGGCCGAGCTCGAACAACGTTTTGGCCTTCACCTCGGCGATATTTCGCTGGCCGGCTCGCGCCATGCCTATCCTCTTGGCTTTGCCGTTGCGCGGTCATTCGTCGCAGATCGCGTCGCCCTGCTCGGCGACGCCGCGCACATGATCCATCCGATCGCCGGCCAAGGCCTCAATATGGGGATGCGCGATGTGGCCGCCCTGGCCGAAGTAATCGCCGACGCCGCCCGCCTCGGCCTCGATCCGGGCAGCGCAGATGTGCTCGAACGCTATCAGCGCTGGCGGCGGTTCGACACCATGACGATGGGAATCGCGACCGACGGCCTGAATCGCCTGTTTTCGAATCACTCGGATGTGCTGCGTCTGGCGCGCGATATCGGGCTCGGCATGGTCGATCGCATGCCGGGGCTGAAGGGCAGTTTCATCCGTCAAGCTGCTGGCATATCAGGTGTGATACCAAGGCTGTTGCGCGGCGAGAGCCTATGAATTTTGTTGTGTTGCGAAGCGTCATTCCAATGGGAGGAGACATGATGGATAGACGGCAATTCCTGTTTGCGTCCACTGCGGCAACGTTTTCCATGGCCGGCATCAGAAGCGCGGCCGCCGAGGATTATCCCACCCGTCCGGTCACCATGATCGTTCCGTTCACGGCCGGCGGGGCGGGGGATATTCTCGCGAGAGCGCTTGGCGCACGGGTCGAGCCGGTCTGGGGCAAACCGCTTGTGGTCGAGAACAAGCCGGGCGCCGGAGGCGTCATCGGCGCGCTGGCGACACAGAAGGCCGAGCCTGATGGCTATACGCTGATGATCGCGCCGAGCGCGACCATGGCCGTGAATGTCAGCCTGTTCAAAGCGCTGCCCTACGATCCGATGAAGGACTTCGTACCGGTCGCACTGGCGGCCCGGACGCCATTTGTCCTTGTGGTCAATCCCGACATTCCCGTGAAATCAATTCCGGATCTCATCAAGTATGCAAAAGAGAAAGGCAGCAACCTGTCCTATGCGACAGCGGGTCCGGGCGTGCCCCATCATCTGTTCGGCGAACTGCTCAAGAGCATGATCGACATCGAGATGATTCCGGTGGCCTATCGGGGCAGCCTGCCGGCGCTTAACGACGTCGTCGCCGGCCACGTTCCGTTGATGTTTGTCGATCTCGGCCCGGCCATGGGAATCATCCAGTCCGGCAAGGTGCGTCCGATCGGTATCTCGACCAAGGAGCGCTTCGCGGGCATGCCGGATGTTCCACCGTTGGCGGAGGCGGGAGTGCCTGGATTTGACGCAGCGTCATGGCAGATGGTCGTGGCGCCTGGAAAGACGCCAAAGCCGATCGTCGAAAAACTTCACGCCGATTTCAAACGTGTGCTCGACATGCCGGAAACAAAGGACCTGATCCTCAAGAACGGTATGCTCCCGGCGACCAATACGTCGGTCGCAAGCCTGCAGGATTTCGTCAAGAGCGAGATCGACCGCTGGAGCAAGGTCGTTGCGAAGGCGGGCCTGACGGCTTCGCAGTAATACGGCGTCGCACGATCAAGCCCCTGTCAAAATTGCACTGCTCATGCCCGGCATCGCGCCGGGCATGACAGTCCAGTTTTTATTGTTGCGCTTGGGGCGCCGCCATATCCGCACCGCTCATGTAAACGGTACGTCGAGGACGTGTTCCTTGAACGCCGGCCGCGCGCAGATTTCCTTGTACCACCGCTCGACGCTCGGGAACGGAGGATGATCCGGCACCAGCCGGAAATAGCGATAGACGAATGGTGCGATCGGGATATCACCGTAGGTGAATTCGTCGTCGGCGATATAGCGCGTTTTCGTAAGCTGATCGTCCATGATTTTCAGCGCCGCAACGCATTTCGCCTTGCCTGCTTCGATCGCCTTGTGGTCGCGTTGTTCCGGCGGGGTGCGGATCAGTCCCCAGAACACCGGAAAAATCGCCCCGTTGGTGACCGAAAGATTCCAGTCCATCCACCGTTGCGCGCTGAACCGCGTGTGCAGGTCCGAAGGCTCCAGCGTGCCGACGCCGTGGCGCGCGGCGAGATAGCGGACGATGGAATTCGATTCCCAGAGAATAAAGCCGTCGTCTTCTTCCAGCGTCGGCACCACGCCATTCGGATTCATCGCGAGATAAGGCGGTTCGTTGTTTTTTCCGAATGGACCGCCGACGTCGATGCGCTCGCAGGTCAAGCCAAGTTCGCCGATCGCCCACATCACCTTCTGGACGTTGGCCGATGTGTTACGCCCCCATACCCTCATGATGTTTTCCTCCCACGCTATGTCGTCGCCGGCGCTGACATCGACGCGCCGCCCTCCGTCCGCGATAGAAGAAGAAATACCGGTTTAATCGAGCCGCCGCGCCTCGTCGGCAAGCATGATCGGTATGCCGTCGCGGATCGGATAGGCAAGCCTGGCCGAACGCGAGATCAGCTCCTGCTTTTCCGCATCGTATTCCAGCGGGCCCTTGGTGATCGGGCACACCAGGATTTCCAGAAGCTTTGGATCGATGCTCCCGGCGGGGCGATCGATATTGGACATGAACGGCTCCGTACTAAGTCTGTCCAGTAACCGACAGTTTACTGAAGTTTGTTTTCGCTGTCTCCGGCCTGAGTCTTGGCCAACTCAATTTCGGTGGCGGCGACGAGGATCCTGGCGCGCGATTTCAAATCCGGCGCTTCGAGCAAGGCCTGTTTCTCGGCCGGTCCGAACGGCGCCATCATGGATAGCGCATTCACGAGCGCCTCGTTGGGGGCTTTCTCGATGCCGTCCCAATCGGCGTGCAGATGGCGGGCCTTGAGAAAGTCGGTCAAAGCGGCGAGCACTGCATCGCGATCGACATCCGCTTCGCCCTTGCGGGCGGTGAAGTCGTCGATGAACGGCGCAAAGGTGACGCGACACTGCCGATAGGCCGTGATCACCTTCTCCTCCTCCTCCACCCGGAACCGCGCGATGCCGGTGAGCTGGATGAGGTATCGTCCGTCGCCGGTTTCCGCAAATTGCGTAATGCGCCCGACGCAGCCGACCTTGTAGAGGTTGGGATGCTCCTCCGTCCCGGGATGAACGGCGTCCGGCTGGATCATGCCGATCATCCGGTGGCCGTCGCGCAAGGCGTCGTCCACCATCTCGAGATAACGTGGCTCGAAAATATTGAGCGGCATGTGGCCCCGCGGCAGCAGCAGCGCGCCGCTCAGCGGAAACACCGGGATGACCGCGGGCATGTCGGATGGCCCGCGATAGATCGTGTTGATAGGCATTGGTGTATCCACTCCCTCTGTCAGGCCGCCTACCTGCGAAGTCGGGACATCCCGTGCCGGACGTTCCACCTGTCATTATGCCCGCGCCGCGCGGCGGGCAAAACCCCTGCCGGGTCGCGGCTGGTGTGCCCCGGGATCAGGAGAACAGGATAGACGACAGCCGCTTGCGGCCGTCGAGTGTGGCTTCGTCGGTTGCACCCCAGGCATCGAACAACTGAACAAGCTGCTTGCGCGCGGCGTCGTCGTTCCATTTGCGGTCGCGCCGCACGATTTCGAGCAAATGATCGAGCGCCTCCTTCTTCCGGCCCTGCGCGTTGAGCGCGACCGCAAGGTCGAACCGCGCCTGGTGATCGAGCGCGTTCTGCACGAGCTTGTGTTCAAGCTCGGCGATGGGGCCAACGGAGGTCGCCTGCTCGGCGAGTTCGAGCGCGGCCCGTGCGGCGGCAACGGAAGCTTCACCATGTTTTGCTTCCGGCACCATCGCAAGCGTTTGTTTGGCCCGTTCGAGTTCGCCGCTCTCCACGTAACAGCGCGTCAGGCCGGCCAGCGCATGGACGTTGTCGGGTTCGTTGGACAGAAGTTGCGCATAAAGCTCGGCGGCTCCCGCCGGATCGCCTTCCACCAAGGCTGCGTCAGCCGCCTTGAGCAGGTCCTGTTCCTCGGCGCCGATCTTCCCCTTGGTCAGCCGCTCGACAAATGCCGTGACCTGGCTCTCGGGCAGTGCGCCCATGAAGCCGTCGGCCGGCTGGCCGTTCACGAACGCGATGATCGCGGGAATGGATTGGATGCCGAGTTGGCCGGGAATGGCCGGATGCTTGTCGATATCCATCTTGGCAAGTTTGACCTTGCCCTTGGCCGCCTTGACGACTTTCTCGAGCACCGGCGTCAGTTGTTTGCAGGGGCCGCACCATTCGGCCCAGAAATCGACCAGCACCGGCTGGTGCTTTGATTCCTCGATGACGTCCTTCATGAACGTCTGGGTGGTGGTGTCCTTGATATATCCGTCCGCCGTGCCGGCGAGTCCGCCATCCTGAAACATTTTCAATCCCATAGGATTTCGATTTAGGGGGCCTTGGGCCCGCGATGCGCCAACGATTAAATGGTCATGACGGGCCCGAATGCAATCGCACGATCGTGATCAGCCGTCTACCGAAACCGCCTCGATCCGAGGCTCATGTCCGGTCGCCCGCAGGAATTTTACAAGATCGTCCCGGGCGATGGCCGTGGTCATTGTATTGGTCAATGGATGGTAGTTCAGGAGGTCGTGCGCCAGCATGGCGCGGTCGAGCACTACCGTGACCAGCCCTTGAGTATCGTTGACAGCGGCAAACGGCGTCACCGAACCGGGCTCCACGCCCAGAATGGCGCGCATCATGTCGGCCGGCGCGAACGAGAGCCGGCCGGTGGCGCCGAGCTGGCGATGCAGCCCACCGAGGGCGATTCGGGCATCCTCCAGCGCGACGACCAGGAAAAGGGCTCCCTTCTTGTCTTTCAGAAACAGGTTTTTGGTGTGTCCGCCGGGGATTTCGCCGCGCAGGCCCTGCGATTCTTCGACTGTGAACAGCGGGGGGTGGGTCACGGAGCTGTGTTTGATGCCCAGACCGTCGAGATAGGCGAAAAGATCGGCAGGAGATGCGGACATGCGGGGTCGAACGAGGGTTTTCACGGAAAACCGGCCAAAAGGCGGGCTTTTGGGGCCCGGTATTCTATCGTCCAATGGCGACAACGGGAGGAGTTGCAATGCGTGGTCCCGTTTGGCATACGAAGGGCCCGGTGGCCAGTCCACCTTACCCATCTCGGATGCGGGTGTAGCTCAGGGGTAGAGCACGACCTTGCCAAGGTCGGGGTCGAGGGTTCGAATCCCTTCGCCCGCTCCAGATTTTTCAGCGATGTCCGCTCGGGTTCCCTCCGCTTATGCGGAGGCGGGGATGATCTGCCTGTGCTTGGCGCGCTTGGCATTCCCGGCGATCAGCAAAGCGGCGAGCAAAAACGACGCGGCATTGACGGCCCAGACCGCCGGATGGAGGTCGACCGGCAAGAACAATCCGATAGCGCAGGCGAAGAATGCCGCACGCGCCGGAATACTCACCTCGGTCTTGAAGTAGCCGCGCAAGGCGATGCTGAGCGCCAGGACGCCGACAAGCGCGGTCACGAAATTGATGGCAATTAACCACCCCGGCCCCTGCGCGAGCAGCGAGGGAGAATAGACAAAGACAAAGGGAACGATAAAGGCGACGGCACCCAGTTTGGTTGCTTCCCATCCGGTCGTCATTGGGGATGCCTTGGCGATACCGGCCGCCGCAATGGCGGCGACGCAAACCGGCGGTGTGATGAGCGAGAAAACCCCGAAATAGAAAATGAAGAAATGTGCGGAGATCGGAACGATGCCAAACGCGACGAGGGCCGGAACGATCAGCGACACTTGCATGAAGTAAATCGCGATGCCCGGCAGCCCCATGCCGAGGATCAGGCTGATGACCGCCGTTGCAGTCAGCAACACAAGCGAACTGGCCTCGCCGAGCATGAGCAGCGGTTCGGTCAGGGTGAAGCTGAGGCCCGTCATCGATGACGTGCCGAGCACAATGCCGACGAGCAGTCCGACGATGATGATTTCGGTCGCGCTGATGCCGGCATCGGCAATGACGCGATACCACCAGGATGGCGGCTGGTGGCGGACGTACCAGAAGCCGCAGACGATAAGAACGAGCGTCGCGAACATTCCCGCCGTGTCAGGCTGCCAGAGCAGCCACACGAGCGTGTAGACGAGCACAGGCAGTGGCACGAGGTAAGGCCATCCATGCTTGAGCACGGGCCACACGCGCGGAATCTGATCTCTCGGCAATCCCTTAATGCCGGACCGGCCGGCTTCGAGGTCCACCTGGATGAGCAGGGCTGCGTAATACAGGATGGCCGGGATCGTTGCTGCCAGAACAATCTGCCCGTAGGGCAGTTGCAGGTATTCAGCCATGACAAACGAAACAGCACTCATCACCGGCGGCATGACAAGCCCTCCGGTCGAGGCCGTCGCCTCGATCGCGCCGGCGACTTCCGGTCGATAGCCCGTGCGTTTCATCAAGGGGATGGTAACCGAGCCGGTGATCACGACATTTGCGACGGCCGAGTTGGAGACCGAGCCGAACATCGCGGATCCCACCACGGCCACTTTTGCCGGTCCGCCGCGATAGCGGCCTAGTGCGGCGAGGGCGAGGTCCGTGAACAGCGTGCCCCCGCCCATCGAAAACAGCAGGTGGCCGAAAAGAATAAAGACAAGCACGACCGTCGCGACGATCGACAGAATTATTCCCAGCATGCCCTGATCGGACAGCAGCAGTTCCACGCTCATGCGCTGCCACGGAATCGGCCGCGTCTGCAGGATGCCAGGGAAATGATCCGCGAAGACCGCGTAGATCATGAACAGCATCGCGATGAGCGGAAGTATCCAGCCGAAGATGCGGCGGCAGCTTTCAATCACAAGGACAATCGTGAGGACCGCGAAGACGATCTTCGTGGTTGTCAGATCGGCGATGTGAAGGGTCAGCTCGGGAAAAAAGATGATGATGTAGCCGCCGCAGGCGAGTCCGGCGACGGCCAGCAGGACGTCATACCATGGCGCCCCGTTTATTCGGCAGTGGCGGCCGGCCGGAAACATCAGCAGCGTAATGAACAGTGAAATCGCCAGGACGAGTCCATAAAACTGCTGCGACAGAATGCTCCAGCCCATATAGATATGGACGTTCATCGCAAACATTGCCGCGGAAACAATCAGGACGACGCCAAAAAGCTCCACCAGAGCTTGCAGGGCCGGCTGAAGCGTTCGCTTGCGGATAAATTCCGGATCGGCAGCCATCGTTGCGTCGCCTCGAATGAAAAGAAGCCCGATCGGGCATCCGGCAGGGATGCCCGAAGCCATGCAGCCTTTACGTCTCAGCTACCGTGAAGCGCCGTAAGCTTTTTGTTTTTCGCGTCCAGCGCCGGCGTCCATTGGCCCGCTTCCTTGAAAAAGCGGACGGCTCCTTCGTGGACCGGCGCAATGATACGGTCCGATGTCATCGTGTCGTGCGTCCACGTCTTCATTGCGGAATGCATCGGGTCGAGTTCGCGCACGTGTTCCCACAACACTTTCGTCAGTCCATAGACAGCATCGGCCGATACGTCCGGGTTGGTGAGAATCACGATGTCCTTGGCCCACACCGTGGTGTCTTCCAGAACGCCGGTGAAAGATCCCGCTTTCAGCGTCACCGGGAAATAACCGATCTTCACCTTGTCCATCGCGGCATTTACGGCCGGTCCGGGCGGCGGCAGGGTCAGGAAACGCACGCCTCTGAATTTCGCATCGGCCTGACTGATGATGCCGCTGCCGACCGACGCATTCGCGGCGTCGACCTGCCCATCCATGAAAGCCTGATAGTTCTCGCGGATTCCGGCGACAGGGAGAACCTGAATGTCGTTCCAGCTCAGTCCGTCGGCTGCGAGGGCGACGGTGGTATCGTCGAGGAACGCCGCGGAGCCCGGAAACTTGCCTGGAACCTTCTTGCCTTTGAGATCTGACACGCGCTTCATGCCGGAGGACGTAGCGGCAAAAAACCCGCCGAAGAGCGTCGGACCGACCATCACCATGCGAAGGTTCTTGCACGGCTTGCCGGCGTAAAGCGCCAGTCCCGCGTAGCAATCATAGGACGTCGGACCGGCACCGAGCCCGAATTCCGTCTCGCCGTTCGCCGTTAGCTGTTCAAGCTGGGTCGGGGCCTCGCGCAGCCGCATTCGACCCCCTGAATATTCGTTGAAGAGCTTTGCAATGCCCGCCGCGGTGGCATTGTAGGTCGTGCCGGGCGGCAATGTGACGATTGAAAAAATTCCGGATAATTTTGCCTGGGCCGAAGCCGGCGATGCGAGCGACGCTGCGAGAACAAACGCCGCGGATGCTGCAAAAGAATAAAAACAGAGTCGTCCCGTCTTCATGCTCGATATCCTCCCTGCTTGCGGCTGCTGTTGCAGCATCTGCGTCGCCGAGTTCGCATGTGTGGCGACCGGCGTTTATTTGAGGACAGAGTGAGGGACCGTTACCTGTTCGTCAATTCCCGAACATCATTTCCGATATCTGCCATGAGCCGCACATGCTGCAGTGCGAACGGGTGCAATCAGAGGACGCAAAGTCGCTGTCGCGACGACATGCAACGTCCACGCGGATGTCGAAAGAGAAATCAATAGCCTGCAGCCAGCGATCCGCGTGCACGCCGATCTGCAGCGCCAACAAATCCGTCGGAGGTTGCGGCAATCGAATGCGCCGAGCCTGATGGGGGACCGACGCGGACGTTATGCCCAAGCGCTTCCAGCGCATGAACAGTCCCGATTGGCAGAGCGCGCTCGACCACGACCTGATCCGGCATCCATTGATGGTGCACTCGCGGCGCGGCGACGGCCTCGCCGATACTCCTGTGATAGTCGATGCTGTTGACGATCACCTGCAGCACGGCGGTGATGATGCGGCTGCCGCCGGGCGCGCCCGTGATAAGGATCGGCTTCCCGTCCTTTAAAACGATCGTCGGGGTCATGGACGAGAGCGGCCGCTTGCCGGGACCTGGCGCGTTGGCGTCGCCGCCGACTAGTCCGAATGCATTCGGCGCGCCTGGCTTGGCGGCGAAATCGTCGAGCGTGTTATTAAGCAGCACGCCGGTGCCGTCGGCGACGAAGCCGAGACCATAATTGAAATTGAGCGAATAGGTGTTGGCGACGGCGTTGCCGTCCTTGTCGATAATGGAAAAGTGCGTGGTATTGCCACCGCTGGCGTTGGCGGCGGCGCTGTTTGGCCGCACTTCTTTGGCGCTGCGCGCGCGTTTCGGGTCGATCTCCGCACGGACCTTGTCGGCGTAGGATTTTGAGATCAGGCGATTGACCGGAATCGAGGCGATGGCGGTGTCGCCCATGAACTCCGCGCGATCGGCGTAAGCGATCTTCATGGCTTCGATCATCAGATGCAGCGCCTGCGGCGTGCCAAAGCCAAGACCGGCTTTTTCGTCGCCGAGCGGAAAGCCTTCCAGAATATTGAGCATCTCGATGAGGTGCGTGCCGCCGGAGGAGGGCGACGGCATCGACACAATGTCATAGCCGCGATAGGTGCCGCGCAGCGGCGTGACTTCCCTGGCAGAGTAGTTTTTCAGGTCAGCGGTATCGATGATGCCGCCGGCCGCCTTGACGGCCGCCACGATTTTTTGCGCCACTGGCCCTTCGTAAAAACCCCGCGCGCCGTCATGCGCGATCGTCTCCAGCGTCGCTGCAAGGTCCGCCTGTACCAGCAATTCGCCCTGCTCAGGTGTTTTTCCGTCGCGCAGAAATATTTTTGCGGAGGCTGGCCAGCGTGCCAGCCGCGGGCCCGACAGCAGGAGGGAGTCGAGCAGGTCGTTCTCGACCGGAACGCCGGTGCGGGCGAGCGTAATTGCCGGTGCGATCAGTTCGGCCAGCGTGAAGCGTCCCGAACCGTAATCACGATGTGCCATCACGAGGCCTGCGACCGAACCGGGCACGCCGATGGCCAACGCGCTGTTGCGTGACTTCTCCGGGTCGGCTTCGCCCTTGTCGTTGAGAAAGCTGTCACGTCGGATCGCCGCCGGCGCGCTTTCGCGGTAGTCGATGGCAATGTCCCTTGGACCGTGGGCGAGATGGATTACCATGAATCCGCCGCCGCCCAGATTGCCGGCCTTGGGTAATGTTACCGCCAGGGCAAATCCGACAGCCACCGCCGCATCGACCGCATTTCCCCCCCGAGAAAGGATGTCGACGCCGACGCGCGTCGCCAACGCTTCCTGCGTCGTCACCATACCGTTGCGGCCAGTCGCAACCTGCGCCTGCGCTACGCCAAGCCCGGGCGTAACGTCTGTCGCCGCAGGCTGGACCAAGGTCTGGGTGATCGCCGGAGACGCGGCCGACAGAGCCAGGACCAGCACGATGGCCGCGCGCATGCGGTAAAACACGGCGCCGAACCGCGGTGAAAGGCGATCAGCGAAAGATTTCATGCGCATCGTTATCGCGCTTGCGCGCTTCCTTGTCTGCGGAGTCACGGAAGTTTGCTCATATTGCGATGCAAACCCACGGCCGCGCCTCGAAACGTTCTTTATATCAGCACCTTGAGCAGTTTGCGTCGAGGTCATGAGAATGCCGGGCTTGTCACGGTATGATCGCGCAAAATTGCCCAGAGCCGCACCGGACGGCGGCGGGAAATCTTCCCGTTGTCTCGACGCTCCCCCGGTAATGGGCAACACTCATCGCCCCGAATCACCGGGATGCATCGGGACCAGCACCATGACGACGGCCCATCTCGACGGCGACCAGCAGGCCGATCAAGAACTCGACCTTGATCTTGATATCGTTCAGGTCGACCGCCCGCGCGACGGCCTGGAGCAATTCGCAACCTTGTTGTTCGCGCGCGTCGCGCCGGAAGATCTGCTCCAACATCAACCACGCGAGCTTTCGGAGCTTGCCGCCAGTGCGTGGGAATTTCTTGCGACACGAACCCCGGGCAAGCCGAAAATCCGCATCACCCAGCCGAAGCAGAACGCCAGTCCCGCATTAAGCAGCGCATCGATCGTCGAAATCATCAACGACGATATGCCGTTTCTGGTTGATTCCGTGATGAGCCAGCTTGCGGAGCGGCGAATCGGAGTGCGGCTGGTGGCGCATCCGGTTGTCTCGGCAGGACGCGACGTCGCGGGACGCCTTGTCATGTTCGGTCCGCCCAATCCGGGTGTGCCCGGCAATCGGGAGAGCTTCATCCACGTTCACATCGACCGCATCAGCGACGAGGCGGAACGCAACGCTCTCATCGCGGCGCTCGCCTCCGTCCTTGCCGATGTGCGCCAGGTGGTCGAGGACTGGAAACCGATGCTCACGCGCGTGCGCGATGTCATCGCCGACCTCAAGGCCAACCCGCCCCCCATTCCCGTCGACGAAATCGGCGAGGCCATCCAGTTCCTCGAATGGCTGACGGCGAACAACTTTACCCTGCTCGGCGTGTGCGACTATCTGCTGAGCGAAGACGAAACCGACTATTTGCCCCGCACAGACGGCGCGCTTGGCGTTCTGCGCGACAGGAATTTTCAGGTGTTGCGCCATGGCAACGACCTTGCCGCGATCACACCGGAAATCCTGGAATTCCTGCGCGAGCCGAAGGCGCTCATCATCGCCAAGGCCAACGCGCGCTCACGCGTGCATCGGCGCGTGCATATGGATTATATCGGCGTCAAACGCTATGCGCCGGATGGCCGCCTGACAGGCGAATTCCGCATCGTCGGATTGTTCACGTCGACCGCCTACACGTCGCAAGCGCGCGGCATTCCGTATCTGCGCCATAAAGTGGACCGGGTCTTGCGCCGCGCCGGTTTTCCGCCCGAGGGACATCTCGGCAAAGCGCTGGTCAACGTGCTGGAGACCTACCCGCGCGACGAACTGTTCCAGATCGACGATGAGCAGCTTTACGATTTCGCGCAGGCGATCCTGTACCTCGACGAGCGCCCGCGTGTACGCGTCCTGGCGCGTCGCGACCGTTTCGATCGATTCATGTCCGTGCTCGTCTACGTGCCGCGCGAACGCTACGACAGCGCCGTCCACGCGGCGGTTGCCCGATATCTGGTCGAAACCTATCGTGGCCGGTTATCAGCCTTTTTCCCCTACTACACCGAAGGTCCTCTGGTTCGCATTCACTATATTATCGGCCGCTCCGGCGGTGACATGTCCGAAATTTCCCGCGCGACGCTGGAAACGGCAGTCACCGACATCGTCCGGACATGGACGGACAGGTTCGACACGGCCGTCGCAAACTCCCATATGCCGGAGCGCGCGCGCGAGGTGACCTCGCGTTTCCGCTCGGCGTTTTCCGCAGCCTACCGTGAAGCGTATTCGCCGGAAGCTGCGGTCGCCGACATCAAGTCGATCGAGGGCTTGTCCGCCGCGCGCCCGCTCGCGGTAAGTTTCCATAGCGGCAATGGCGACGAAGAAGGGACCGCGGCGCTCAAGGTGTGGAGCTACGACCGCCCGATCCCGTTATCCGAGCGCGTTCCGGTGCTTGAGAACATGGGCTTTCGCATCGTCGACGAGCATACTTATCACATCACGCCGAGAGGCACGGATGCCTCCGACTACTGGCTGCATGACATGATGCTGGAACGCTCAGGGGGCCAGGCGGTGGATATCCCCGCGCTCAAGGCGCCGCTTGAAACGGCGTTTGTCATGGTGATGCAAGGCGTCGCCGAGAACGACGGTTACAATGGACTCGTGTTGAACGCGGGGCTTGGATGGCGCGACATCGCGTTGATCCGAACCATGTCACGCTACCTGCGGCAGATCAGGGTGCCGTTTTCGCAAGACTATATGTGGGCGACGCTGGTCAAGCACGCCGATATCGCGCTGAAGATCGTGGCGCTCTTCTATGCCCGTTTCGGTGTCGACATTGACCTGTCCGGCGAACCTCGGACGGAGCGGGAAAGCAAGATCACCGCGGAAATCGAAGCCGCGCTCCAGAATGTCGCAAGCCTCGACGAAGACCGTATTCTTCGCCGCTTCCTGAACGTCACGACCTCGGCGCTGCGCACCAATTATTTTCAGCTTGGGCCTGATGGCCGGCCGCGCCAGACCATCGCCATCAAGTTCGACTGCAACGCGCTGGACGGTCTGCCGCTGCCGCATCCGCTTTACGAGATCTTCGTCTATTCGCCGCGGGTCGAAGGGCTTCACCTGCGCTTCGGCAAGGTCGCGCGCGGCGGCATCCGCTGGTCCGACCGGCCGCAGGATTTCCGCACCGAGATCCTCGGCCTTGTGAAAGCCCAGCAGGTCAAGAATGCCGTCATCGTGCCGGTCGGCGCGAAGGGCGGCTTCGTGCCGAAGCGCATGACGGTGGGCGGCACGCGGGACGAAATCCAGGCGGAAGGAATCGCGACGTACAAGATATTCATCAGCACGCTTCTGGAACTGACCGACAATCTCGATAAAGCTGAACTGGTGCCGCCGCCGGAGGTCGTACGCCACGACGGCGACGATCCCTATCTGGTCGTTGCGGCCGACAAGGGGACGGCGACTTTCTCGGACATCGCCAACACGATCGCGCAGGAGCATCACTTTTGGCTTGACGACGCGTTCGCCTCGGGCGGCTCGGCCGGCTATGACCACAAGAAGATGGGCATCACCGCACGCGGAGCGTGGGAGGCGGTGAAGCGCCATTTCCGCGAGATGGATATCAACATCGGCACAACGCCGTTTACGGTGGTCGGCATCGGCGATATGTCGGGCGATGTGTTCGGCAACGGCATGTTGCGCGAGAGGACGACTAAGCTTGTCGCGGCCTTCGATCACCGCGATATCTTCATCGATCCGAATCCCGATCCCGAAAAAAGTTTCGCCGAGCGCCAACGGCTGTTCGGCCTGCCGCGCTCAAGTTGGCAGGACTACGACAAAACGCTCATTTCCCCGGGCGGCGGCGTTTTCTCGCGGACGCTGAAGGAAATCGACCTGTCGCCGCAGGCCCAGACGGCGCTTGGCTTTAACAAGGCCAAGGCGACGCCGCAGGAAATCATGAGCGCGATTTTGAAAGCGCCGGTCGACCTTCTGTTCTTCGGCGGCATCGGCACCTACGTGCGGGCTTCCGACGAAAGCGACGAGGCGGCCGGCGACCGCACCAACGATGCGATCCGCATCAGCGGGAGGGAACTGCGCTGCAAGGTCATCGGAGAAGGCGCCAATCTCGGGATGACGCAGTGCGGCCGCGTCGAGTCGGCGTTGCATGGGGTCCGCCTCAACACGGACGCGATCGACAACTCTGCCGGCGTCAACACATCCGACGTCGAAGTGAACATCAAGATCGCGCTCAGCCGGCCGATGAGCGATGGGCGCTTGACCCGCGAGGATCGCAACAAGCTCCTCGCCGACATGACCGAGGAGGTCGGCCATCTCGTATTGCGCAACAATTATGAGCAGACCCTCGCGCTGTCGCTCGCCCAGCGGCTTGGCCTCGACGCTCTCGGCTTCGAGCAACGGCTGATGCAAACGCTGGAAGCCCGCGGCAAGCTTGATCGTGCCGTGGAGTTTCTGCCGGACGATAACGAGATCGCCGAGCGCCGCCGCCGTTCCGAACCGTTGACGCGGCCTGAACTGTCGGTGCTGCTCGCCTATGCCAAGCTGACGCTCTATGACGATCTGCTGGCGTCGTCCGTACCTGACGATCCTTACCTCGCGCGTGAGGTTTTTCACTATTTCCCGCCGCAGATTGCGGAAAAATATCCCGATGCGCTCGAGCACCATCGGCTGCGCCGCGAAATTATCGCCACTCAGCTCGCCAATGCGATGATCAACTGCGGCGGCCCTTCGCTGATCGTGCGTATCGGGGACCAGACCGGAGCGTCGCCGGATCGTATCGCAGCGGCTTTTACGGCTGTGCGCCACAGCTATGATATGCTTATGCTCAACGCGGCTATCGACGGGCGCGACAACAAAATTCCAAGCGCGCTGCAATTGTCGCTTTACGCCGACGTTCAGGATTTGCTGCTCGACCGGCTGGTGTGGTTCCTGCGCAATGTCGATATGAGCCAGGCCCTCGCGTCCATGATTGAGCGTTACCAGTCCGGTATCGCGGAGGTAGCGGCCGTTCTCAATCAGGTCTTGCCGGAAGGCATGCTCAAGGCGCGTGCCACGCGGGTCGAGGAGCTTGGCAATGCCGGCATTGCCGAGCCGCTGGCGCGGCGCATGGCGGATTTGCCCGCGCTCACCTCCGCGCCGGATATCGTGCTGGTTGCCGATCGCACGGCGAAATCGGTCAGCGATGTGGCGGCGACATATTTCGCCTGCGGCGCATATTTCCGGCTTGATCGCATTGTCGCGGCCTCGCGCAACATCCGCGTCACGGATTATTTCGATCGCCTCGCATTCGACCGGGCGCTCGATGCCATCGGGGACGCCCAGCGGCGTCTGGCGGCGGACATGATGTCAACGGGCGTGGCTGGAAATGCGGCGGTCGAAGCCTGGATCAAGCCGCGCAGCGCCGAGGTGGAGCGTATCCGCCTCGCCGTGCATGAGATCGCCAATTCGGGCCTGACGTTGTCGAAGCTCGCAGTGACCGCCAGCATGCTCGGCGATCTGGTGCGGGGATAGCTTCCGTCGCCGTCACGGCCGGACGTAACGCCAAACCGCTAATGCCGAAAATGCCGGACGCCGGTGAACACCATCGCGATG
>Ga0164243_10007206_pt1 | contig 16647 bp, 20 predicted proteins | sample OricompcompostOP_FD_108781 | JGI IMG/M metagenome (GOLD analysis project Ga0164243, IMG submission 108781) | Organic Plus compost microbial communities from Emeryville, California, USA - Original compost - Organic plus compost (OP) | ecosystem: Engineered > Solid waste > Mixed feedstock >... | reverse complement strand
GTTCCCACGCGTTACGCACCCGTGCGCCACTAGACCCGAAGGTCTCGTTCGACTTGCATGTGTTAGGCATGCCGCCAGCGTTCGTTCTGAGCCAGGATCAAACTCTCAAGTTTGTGTCACGACCTGTCCGGCACGATCCGAGGATCGCCCACCGAGCAGACCGAGCTTCAAGGAGCCGATACCTGCACTGTCAAACGTAATGGATACGAATGGACATGCATCATCACAGCAGGAACGCGAGCTCCTGCAGGATGTGGCGTCGGCTTATAGGTTACCGGTTTCCGGAGCCTTGAGCTCCCCGGACCGGGCGCCGTCGCCCACATGTCCCTTCATCAAAAATCGACAATGTCAAAGAGCCACTCAACAAATTAGGCGGACAACCAAGGTACCCCGATTTCTTCTACCGGGGGACCGCTGTCCGTATCTGTTGGCGACCGTGCGGTAAGTCCCGGAAAAACCGGCTGCACCGCGTCGGTGAGCGGGCATATATGTGCGGTCTGAGATTCGGTCAACAGCCTTTTTGCAATTTTATTTCGGCGGACAAAAAAAGGGCGGCGAAGCGGGGTTTCCTCGCCCGAGTTAGAAGGCCGGGCAGGCATGGGGTCGCGGTCGAGCCTCTCGGAACCGGTGCGGGCGTCCGCGCGGAGCCGCGCGCTTCGTTGGAAGTCCGCCCTTCATTGTGGTATTCTGCGCATAACGCGGATGGCGCCGAAGCGCGGCCCCGCGGGAGAGTTCGCAATGGCTTGGCTTTTCGCAGCATCGGCAGCCCTCGCGGCGGCTTCCGCGCCGGTAGCCGAATCTGCTCCGCCTGCCGAGAACGCTCCCGCGAGCAATCAAGGCGTCGAGATCATCCTCCCGCACGGAAGCCAGTCGATCTCCCTGACCGGCGACGTCGAAGTGATCGAGCTTGCGGCGGAACGCTATGACCGCTTCACGCTCGAAGTGATGATCGGAGAGCGCGGGCCGTTCGACTTCCTGATCGACACGGGGTCGCAGGCGACCGTTCTCGCACGGGAGATAGCGGATCGCCTCGGCCTGCATGAGCGGCAGCCGGCAATGCTGATCGGAATGGCCAGCACGGTAGCAGTGGAAGTCGCCCGCGTTCCGGACCTCACGATCGGAAGCCGAATCGTCGACGTTCATCTCGCGCCGCTGCTCGAGCGCAGCAATATTGGCGGCGCGGACGGCATTCTGGGCCTCGACAGTTTGCAGGGCCAGCGTGTCCTGCTCGATTTCGAAGCGCAAACGATCGCAGTGGCCACTGCGGATGACCTTGGCGGCGATCGCGGATTCGAGATCGTGGTCAAGGCCCACCGCAAGCTGGGCCAGCTGGTGATCACCCGCGCCGAGATCGACGGGGTGCGCACGGCGGTGATCGTCGATACCGGCGCGCAGGGCAGCGTCGGCAACCTGGCACTGGGGCGCAAGCTGCGCGGGCGCGACCTAGGCGCGACATCGATGATGGACGTGAACGGCTTCTCGGTGGAAGGGCAGATGCGGCTTGCGCGTGTCCTCTCCATGGGCGGGATTGAATTGCGCAGCTTTCCCGTCGCCTTCGCAGACGCTCCTCCGTTCGAGGCGCTCGGCCTCCAGGACGAGCCTGCCCTGATCATCGGCATCAGGGAGCTCAAGCTGTTCAGGCGAGTGGCGATCGATTTCGAGGCGCGAAAGGTGCTGTTCGACCTGGCGAGCGGGACCGTGCGCAGCGGCCGGCCGGCGAGCCGAATCTACGGCTTTTAGAAGCCGCCAAGCCTCCACCCCATTGCCCTTTCGGCACCGAGCGCCCAATTTCCGCCCGATGCCGCCAAATACAGAACTGCAGCCCGACCTGAAACGTCATGCCGACTGGCGCACCGTGCGCCGCTTCCTCCCATATCTGTGGTCGCGAGAGCGAGTAGGCGTGCGCTGGCGAATGGCAGGCGCGATACTGCTGATTCTCCTCGCCAAGAGCACCGTTCTCTCCATGCCCTATGCGTTGCGGGGGGCGGTGGACACGATGTCGCTGCCCGGCGCGACGTCGAATTCGCCCGCACTCACCGTCGCGCTTGCACTGGTCATCGCCTATGCGGCGGCCCGCTTCGCCACCGTGCTGTTCGACAATTTGCGCAACATGGTGTTCGAGCGAATCGGCCAGGGCGCGGTCCAGATGCTGACCGAGGACGTCTTTCAGCGGTTGCACCAGCTATCCTTGCGCTTTCACCTGATGCGCCGCACCGGAGAGGTCACCAAGGTGATCGAGCGCGGAACGAAGAGCATCAACACGATGCTCTTCTTCCTCCTGTTCAACATCGCCCCCACAGCGATCGAGCTGATCGCGGTGAGCGTGATCTTCTACCTCAATTTCGGCGTCGGGCTGGTGATCGCGACCTTCGCCACCGTGGCGGCCTACGCCGTAGTCACCAGCGTGATCACCAATTGGCGCACCGCCTTGCGCCAGCGAATGAACGAACTCGACGGGCAGGCATTGGCACGCGCTGTCGATTCGCTGCTGAATTACGAGACGGTGAAATATTTCGGTGCGGAGCGGCGCGAGGAGGAACGCTACTCCCAGGCCGCCCGGGCATATATGTTGGCAGCGACGAAATCCGAGAACTCGCTCGCCCTGCTCAACATGACGCAGGCGCTGATCACCAACAGCCTGATGGCCGGGGCCATGGCCTTTTCCGTCTGGGGTTGGAGCCAGGGGCGATTCTCCGTCGGCGACCTTGTCTTCGTGAACACCTATCTGATGCAGCTCTTCCGCCCGCTGGACTTCCTCGGCACGGTCTACCGCACGATCAGGCAGGGGCTGATCGACATGGCGGAGATGTTCCGCCTGATCGATACCGACGTGGAAGTGAAGGACGCACCCGGCGCGCCAGCGCTGGTGGTTCGCGAGCCCACCGTGGCGTTCGACAATGTGATCTTCGGCTATGACCGTGATCGCACGATCCTGCATGGGCTGAGCTTCGAAGTGCCCGCGGGCAATCGCGTGGCCATCGTGGGCCCATCGGGCGCGGGCAAGTCCACCATCGGCCGGCTGCTATTCCGCTTCTACGACCCGTGGGAAGGCCGCATCCTGATCGACGGGCAGGACATCGCGCAGGTGACGCAGCAAAGCGTGCGCGCTGCAGTCGGGATAGTTCCGCAGGACAGCGTGCTGTTCAACGACACGATCGGATACAACATCGCCTATGGCCGCGACGGCGCCAGCGACGAGGAAGTCATACGCGCAGCAAGCGGCGCGGCAATCCTGCCATTCATCGAACGCCTGCCACAGGGGTTCGACACGCCGGTGGGCGAACGCGGGCTCAAGCTGTCGGGCGGAGAGAAGCAGCGCGTCGCGATCGCCCGTACCTTGGTCAAGGACCCGCCGATCCTGCTGCTCGACGAGGCGACCAGCGCGCTCGACACGCGCACCGAACAGGAAATCCTCGCAACCCTGCGCAGCATCTCGGAGAGTCGAACGACCATCTCGATCGCCCATCGGCTTTCGACCATCGTCGATTCGGACACGATCCTGGTGATGAATGAAGGGCGTCTCGCCGAACAGGGCACTCACCTGGAACTGCTCAAGCTCGATGGGCTCTATGCCGAGATGTGGGCGCGCCAAGCCACCGAGAGCGGCCTCATGGACGAGGCCGCCGAATAGCGGCATGACGCTGCGCCATGAGGGTGCCCAGATCGATCATCGCCGGCTTGTTGCTTGCAGCCTGCACCTCTCAGCCGGAGCCCGAGGCCGAAGCGCTCAATCTTCATGAGACGATGAAGGAGATCGATGCCGACGCCGTCAGGCTGTGGGAGATTTCCAACGCGGCAATCGACGATGTGGGCGGGATCGATGCTTCAGCGATGAGCGATGCGGACTGGACCGCACTTGCCAAGGCCGCCGAAAACCTCTCGGGCGACGCTACCCGACTTGCTCAGGCAGATGCGATCCTCGTCGCGGCGGCGGGAGTGAAGATCGATGGCGTCGGGGAGCCCGGAGCGTCTTCCGCGGCCGACGTTCAGGGCTTCGTCGATGCCGATCCGGCAAACCTCAAAGAAATGGCGCAGGCGCTCGCCGTGCATGCTGCAGACCTGCAAAAGGCGGCCGAAGCACAGGATGCCGAACGCGCCGGCCCGCTCGTCGCACAGCTCGATGCCGTATGCGAAAGCTGCCACGTCCGCTTCTGGTATCCGCAATACGAGCTTCCGCCCGGCTATCCGCATCCGGACGAGATCCTGGGGAAACGCTGAGCGCTTCAGCCCTTCAGAACGTCGGCATCCTTCCAGACGACAGCCTGCGCCACCTTCATGCAGCCGTTCAGCGCATCATAGCTCATCGCCGGGGAGCCGTAGAGACGCCAACCCTGATCGAGCGCTTCGGAAACCCGCTCGCAAAAGGCGCGATCGTCCTTGCCCGTCAGCAGGCGATAGATCGGCTTGTCGTCTGGCGTCGGCATGGGCCCTCCCCGGCTACAGGATGTATTTGCTCAGATCCGAATCGCTGGCGAGGTCGGCCAGCTTCTCGCGCACATAGGCAGCGTCGATCGTTACTCTCTCGCCCTTGCGCTCCTCCGCTTCGAAGCTCAGCTCCTCAAGCAGCTTCTCCATCACGGTCTGCAGCCGGCGGGCACCGATATTCTCGACACTCTCGTTCACCTGCGCGGCGATCCGGGCCACTTCCAGGGTCGCATCCTGAGTGATGTCGAGCATGACGTCCTCCGTCGCGATCAGCGCCTTGTACTGCTCGACGAGATTTGCCCTGGTGTCGGAGAGGATGGAGACGAAGTCCTCCTCTGTCAGGGCCTTCAGCTCCACGCGGATCGGCAAGCGCCCCTGCAGCTCCGGCAGCATGTCGGAAGGCTTGGCGACGTGGAACGCGCCCGAGGCGATGAACAGCACGTGGTCCGTCTTCATCGGCCCGTATTTGGTGGAGACGGTGGTCCCTTCGATCAGCGGAAGCAGATCGCGCTGCACGCCTTCACGGCTTACCGATCCGCCGCGCACGTCAGACACGGCGATCTTGTCGATCTCGTCCAGGAATACGATGCCGTTGGTCTCGGCATTATGGAGCGCGACCCGGGCGACATCGTCCTGGTCCATGCGCTTTTCCGACTCCTCGTCCACCAGCTTGTCCCACGCATCCGGGACCTTGAGCTTGCGGCGCTTCAGGTTCTGCTTGCCGAAAGCCTTGCCCATCATGTCGGACAGGTTGATCATCCCCACGCTGCCGCCCATCCCGGGGATCTCCATCGGCAAGGAGGGGCTGTCCTCCACCTCGATCTCCACCTCGGTATCGTTCATCGCGTTCTGGACGATCCGCTGGCGGAAGCTCTCTCGCGTGGCCTCGGACGCGCTCTCCCCCACCAGCGCATTGAGCAGGCGCTCCATCGCCGCCTTGGAGGCAGCATCACGCACTGCCTCGCGCCGCCGATCCTTCTCCAGGCGAATCGCTTCCTCGGCCAGGTCGCGCGCGATCTGCTCGACGTCGCGGCCGACATAGCCGACTTCGGTAAACTTGGTCGCTTCCACCTTCACGAAGGGAGCATCGGCCAGCTTCGCCAGGCGGCGACTGATCTCCGTCTTGCCGCAGCCGGTCGGCCCGATCATCAGGATGTTCTTGGGCGTGACCTCGTCGCGCAATTCGGGGGGAAGCTTCTGCCGCCTCCACCGGTTCCGCAGCGCGACGGCGACCGCGCGCTTCGCTTCCGACTGGCCGATGATGTGCTCGTCGAGCGCGGCGACAATCGCCTTGGGAGTCAGTTGGTCATTCATTGGGCTCAGATGCTTTCGACGGTCACACGGTCATTGGTGAAGACGCAGATCTCTGCTGCGACGGCCATGGCCTTGGTCGCGATCACCTCGGCGTCGGCCTCATACGCGTCCACCGCGCGAGCGGCAGCGAGTGCGTAGTTCCCGCCCGAGCCGATCGCCGCGACCTGCGAATCCGGGCCGCCTTCCGGCTCCAGCACGTCGCCATTGCCGGTCAGCACCAGCAGCGTGTCCTTATCGGCTACGATCATTAGTGCTTCGAGATTGCGGAGGTACTTGTCGGTGCGCCAGTCTTTGGCCAGCTCCACCGCGGCCCGCAGAAGCTGCCCGCTATATTGCTCCAGCTTCTTTTCCAGCCGCTCGAACAGGGTGAAGGCATCTGCGGTCGCGCCGGCGAAACCGGCGATGACCTTGTCATCCTTGCCTAGGCGGCGAACCTTGCGCGCATTGGGCTTCATCACAGTATTGCCCATGGACACCTGCCCATCGCCCGCAATGACGGTCTTGCCGTTCTTCTTTACGCCGATGATGGTGGTGCCATGCCACTGGGCAGTGCCGTGGCTAGATCCGGGATCAGTCATGCCGCGAATATGGGCGCTCGATCCCGAGGCTTCAACCGTCGGCCCAACCGTTTGCCGCGCAAGGAAAAGGCTCAGGTGCCGTTAGGCCCGGTTCCGCCTGCGCCGCCGCCGAAACTTCCGACCTGCCCGATATTGCCGAACAGATCCTGCAGGAAGCCGCGCTCCAGTCCAAGCGTGGGCGTGGCGTCGCTGTCGGGATCGATCCGGACGACATTCTCCATCCCCATGCGCTCTGCTGAGACCACATTGCCGGCCTCGTCGAATTTCACGGCCAGCACGGAATGCTCGCCGATCTTGGGCGTGGTGAACGGCTTCTGATATGTCGTGCTGGAGATGTAATACCAGGTCGGCTGACCGAACAGGCTGGTATAGGTCGGGCGGCCGAGCGTGCCCTCCACCGATTGCTGGTTGTCGATCCCGGGCTGGATGGACTGCATCAGCGGTTCATCGGCCAGGTATCCACGATGATCCCTGATCGAGCTGCAGCCCGCCGCGAGCGCAGCCAGCGCCACCGCCGCACCGATCCGAACCGAAAGAACCATGACTTCCCGCCTTTTCGAACTCAAGCTTGCGCACGATTGCCTTGGCCCGTGCAAATCTTTAACGGCGCGAGCCTTAGGGGTATGCGTTGCCATGCGCAATGCCGCGTGCATGCCACCCCGGACAACCCGCTTCGATCGGGCGGTGTCACGCGCCCGCTCTTAAGCGCCGCTGAACGATGAGTTGAAGCCCTATGCCGATCAAGCTGCTTTCCCGCCTGCTGGGCGCCGCTGCGGACCCGCGCGAGGCGATGCGGCCGCTATGGTACCGCGTCGTGGAGATCGCGCGCGAGAAGCGCTGGTATGCCGAATTGGGCGTGGCTGACACGGTGGAAGGCCGCTTCGACATGATCACGGCGATTCTGTCGCTGGTTCTGCTGCGGATGGAAGGGGAAGAGGATCTGGCGCAGCCTTCGGTTCACCTGACCGAGCTCTTCGTCGAGGACATGGACGGCCAGCTGCGCGAAAGCGGAGTGGGTGATCTGGTGGTTGGCAAGCATATCGGCCGGCTGGTGGCGGCGCTGGGGGGCAGGCTGGGGGCGTATCGCGCCGGCCTCGCCGAGGAGGGCGACGCGGCGCTGCGCGACGCGGCGGCACGCAATATCGGCCTGCTCCATGGCGCGGAGCCCGCAGGCGTCGCGGCGGCACTGCGCGAGTTTCATGGCAAGCTTGCCGAAACTGGCAGCGAGCGTATCCTGGCGGGCGAGATATGAGCCAATGGCAAAGTCCGAATTCTCCCACATGGTGGACCTCAAGGCGATAGACGCACGAGTGCGGCATCTCGAGGCGGACGAGACGGAGCGGGCAGCGCTCGCCGCGCGGTTCGGCCTGGTCGCCATCGATCGCCTCTGTGCGGATGTGGAGCTGTCCGCCGATGGTGCCTGCGCCGATGCGCGCGGCACGCTGGAGGCCGACATCGTGCAGGTCTGCGCCGTTTCGGGTGAAGACCTGCCTGTTCACATCCGCGAGGATCTTGCCCTTCGCTTCGTTCCCGCAAGCGAGGACGAGGCGGTGCCGGACGAGGAGGTGGAGCTGGAGGAAGGGGAGCTCGACGAGATCCCCTATACCGGGCGCAGCTTCGATCTGGGTGAGGCGATCGCGCAGAGCCTGGCGCTGGCGATCGACCCGTACGCGACCGGGCCGGAGGCTGACAAGGCGCGCAAGGAAGCCGGCCTTCTGGATGAGGAGAGCGCCGGCCCGTTCGGCGCGCTGGCGGCGCTGAAGGGGCTCAAGAAAGACTGAAGGGAGACAGGAGCGGGAGGCACGCACCTCCCGCCCCAAGCTTTCAGAACGGGATATCGTCGTCCAGGTCGTCGCCGAAGCCGCCTGCGGGTGCGTTGCCGCCCTGCCCGCCGCCCTGGTTCCAGCCGCCCGATTGGCCGCCGCTCGATCCGCCGCCGGCATCGTCCGATCCCCAGCCGCCGCTGCGCTGACCGCCGCCGCCGCCGCCGCCGCCAGGTGCACCGTCGAGCATGGTCATCACCGCGCCCGGGCCCTGCAGCACGACTTCGGTCGAGTAGCGGTCATTGCCCGATTGGTCGGTCCATTTGCGGGTGCGCAGCTGGCCCTCGAGATAGACCTTGCTGCCCTTGCGCAGATAACGCTCCGCCACGCCGACCAGCCCTTCGCTGAAGATCGCGACGCTGTGCCACTCGGTGCGTTCCTGCCGCTGGCCCGTGTTCCGATCCTTCCAGGATTCGGAGGTCGCGACGCGCAGATTGCAGACGCGCCCGCCATTCTGGAACGAGCGGACTTCCGGGTCCGCCCCCAGATTGCCGACCAGAATGACCTTGTTGACGCTGCCTGCCATGGAATCGCTTTCCTGTCTGAAATTCGCTTGTCCGAAACTGGAAGCGAAGGCTTATCGGATGGGGAAGCGGGCCGCCACCCCTCCCCCGCCCTTTCTTCACAGTCGCTAGAGCCCCAGCGCGGTCGCAGCCCAGAACGTCGCCCCGGCCGCCACGTAAGCCATCGCGAACAAGTAGCCGAGCATGAAGCCCGGCCATTTCCAGCCATTCGTTTCCCGCCGTGCGACAGCGATGGTGGACAGGCACTGCGGCGCGAAGACGAACCAGGCGAGGAAGGCCAGCGCCATCGGCAAGGTCCAGCGCGCGGCGAGCTGGTCGCCCAGCGCGATCGCAGTCGTTTCCTCGTCCGCCGCGTCCACCGCATAGGTCGTCGCCAGGGAAGACACCGCCACTTCGCGCGCGGCCATCGCCGGGATCAGCGCCAGTGCCATGTCGCGGTTGAAGCCGATCGGCTCCACCACCACCGCCAGCCCGTTCGCCATCCGGCCGGCGAAGGAGGCATCCACCTGGCTTTCGCCGGGCGAGGCCTTGGGGAAGCTCAGCAACAGCCAGAGCACCACCGTCACCGTGAAGATGATCGTGCCCGCACGGCGCAGGAAGATCCAGGCACGCTGCCACAAGCCGATCAGCAGATCGGAGAGCCGCGGCAGCTGATATTTCGGCAGCTCCATGATGAAGCCGGACGCGGCGCCCCTGGTCACCGTGCGCCGCAGGACCAGGGCAGCCGCCATCGCGCCGACGATCCCGGCAACGTAAAGCCCCAGCAGCACGAGCCCCTGGAGGCCGATGCCCGGGCCAACGCTTCGCGCGGGAATGAAGGCGGCGATGATCACGGCATAGACCGGCAGCCGCGCCGAGCAGGTCATCAGCGGCGCGATCAGGATCGTGGTCAGGCGGTCCTTCGGGTCGGCGATGCTGCGGGTCGCCATGATGCCGGGGATGGCGCAGGCGAAGCTGGAAAGCAGCGGGATGAAGCTGCGGCCGGAAAGCCCGACATAGGCCATCATCCGGTCCATGATGAAGGCGGCGCGCGCCATGTAGCCGGTCGCCTCCATTACAAGGATGAAGGCGAACAGGATCACGATCTGCGGCAGGAACACCACCACCGAGCCGACGCCTGCCAGCACGCCCTGCACCACGAAGTCCTGAACGAAGCCGGCTGGGATGATCGCTTGCGCCTGCGCCGACAGCCACGCCACGATCGCCTCGAGCCCGTCGGCGAAGGGAGTGGCCCAGGCGAACACCGCCTGGAAGATGACGAACAGCAACGCGAAGAGGATCGGCGGACCGAGCCAGGGATGGAGCAGCAGCTTGTCCATGCGGGCGTGGATGCGGTGCTGCGCAGTCTCCGCAAGGATCGCGCCGCGCGCGATATTGCGGGCGGCCAGCCGCCGCTCGGGCAGCGTAACATGCGGACGCGGATGATCGGCCGGGTCTCGCGCCACCTCGCACTCCGCCTCCCCGATCGCCCGTATCAGCTCCGTCAGGCCGCGGCGCCGCACCGCGACGGTGGGGATGACCGGGACACCGAGCGCTTCGCTCAGGGCTGTCGCATCGAGCACCAGCCCGTCGCGCTCGGCAAGGTCGACCATGTTGAGCGCCACCACCGTCGGGCGGCCGAGCTCGAGCACTTCCTGCGCGAAGACGAGATGCTGTTCGATGTTGGACGCATCGATCACCACGATGAGCACTTCAGGCAGCGCCTCGCCGGGGAACTCCCCGAAGACGACCTTGCGCGTCACTTCCTCGTCCGGGCTGGTCGCATCGAAGCCGTAGCTTCCCGGCAAGTCGACCAGTTCCACCGGCTCGCCCGAAGGCAGAAGCAGGCGGCCCGACTTACGCTCCACCGTAACGCCGGGATAGTTCGCGATCTTCTGCCGCGCGCCAGTGAGCGCGTTGAACAGCGCGCTCTTGCCCGCATTGGGGTTGCCCACCAATGCCGCGGTTCGCATCCGGCTCATTGCACTTCCCCGGCCGGCACGCGGCCAAGCGGCACCTGCGCGGCCGAAGCTTGCTCGACCGGCAAGGGCTCGACCGACATCGCGCGCGCATGGGCGCGGCGCAGCGCGACCGTCATCCGGCCGACGGTGATCGCAATCGGATCGGCCCCGGCGAAGACCCCGCGATGCGCGACTTCGACCTCGGCCCCTTCGTCCACCCCAAGCGCGCGCAGGCGCTTCGCCTCCTCCGGCGCGAGGAGGGACCAGTCGACCGCGATGATACGCGCGGCCTTTCGGGCGGGGACATTGTCGAGCGTCATGCTCGCCCGCTGCCAGATATGCCGGTCAATTGCAACTCATTCGCAATAGAGTTTGAGCGACGGGGGGATCAGCGCGCCGGATAGCGCAGCCGCCCGAGGAAGCGAGTCACCGAAAAGCGGTCCCTGTCGCGCAGCCAATGCGCCTTCGCCTTTTCGAAGCGCATCACGCCGTCGATCCTGCGATCGAGGAAGGCGCGGGTTTCCGCCTTGTCGTCGCTCCGATCGTCGACGAACACCGCGAGCGTCGCGGCATAGATGCCCGCCAGGATCGCGCGCTTGGTGTAATGGTTGTAGTCCGTCGCGGTATCGCCCGCGAGCCGCCACGCCGCATCGGCGGTGTTCCAGCCGAGACGCAGCGAGCGCGCCGCGTTCTGCGGCATCGCCATGATCGCAAGCGCGCGGCGAAGCGATTCTTCCATCCCCGCAATGCATTCCAGCCGGAACAGCAGCAGCGCGCGAATCCGCTCCCGCACCGGCATCTGCGCGAGCACCCCGCGCGAGAGCTGCGCCTGCATCCGCGCGTCCACCGATTCGATCCAGGCGGCGATCATGTCCATCGCTCCGCCCGGGAAAGCGAGCCTCGCCACGGCGGGATCGATCCCCTTCATCGCGGCGGCCGCGTCCACGGCCATATTGCTCCAGCCGTCGAACGCGGCCGAGGCTGCGATTTCCGGCGCAAGCAGAGCGCGGATTTCGTCGAGCGTGAGGTCCGCTGCCGCGTTCATGATCGGGGCCGTCGCTCCGTCACATCGAAGGGCCGTAGGTCACGGCGCCTTCCCGTTCGGACTCCGGCTTTTCGTTCTTCTCGATCTCCGAGAGGAGCGAGCTGCCGGGCCCCTGGAGCTGCGCATAATCGCGCGCGCTGCGGCCCGAGCTATCCGCCCGGTCCGGATCGGCCCCGGCGCGCAGCAACAGACGTATCATCGGAATGTCGCCGCGGTGCACCGCAGCGATCAGGGGAGTCTCGCCGGTCGCATTGGGGACGTCCACCCATGCGCCCTTGTCCACCAGTGTCTGCGCCCCTTCGATGAAGCCGTTCTGCGTGGCGACCACGAGCGGCGTCACGCCGCGCGCGTCGCGCGCGTTCGGGTTTGCGCCCTGCGCCAGCAGATATTGCAGCCAGGCGAGGTCGCGCCTCTGCGTCACGATATGCAGCGCGGTTTCGCCGGTGGTGAGATCGCGGCTGTTGACGATCGTCGAACCCGGCACGCGGAGCGCTTCCACCACCGCGTCACCGTCCTTCTTTCGCACCGCCTCGAGGAACTTGAAGCCGGGGGAAAATTGCGCGCTGGCAGGTGCAGCGCCGAGCAACGCCATGGCGACAGCGGCTAAAATCGATGCGGAAATGCGGCTGGCCCGTGCCACCTGTTCCTCCTCCTGTTTCGCATGGGCTGACTCACCCCCTTGCGATCCGCTGGTTAGCAGAGCATGAACCGCCGCGCCATGATCAAGCATATGCTTCGCGAATATCGCCCGGCGCTCCGTACGCTTGCCATCCTGCCGGCGCTGCTGCTCGCAGCCTGCGGAACCGGCGACAGCCAGCAGACGGCGATGGAGCCGCCCCTCGCCGGCGCCGCCATCGGAGGCCCCTTCACGCTGGTCGATTCGGACGGCGAGCAAGTGAGCTGGTCCGATTTCGACGGCAAGTACCGCGTGGTCTATTTCGGCTACACCTTCTGCCCCGACGTCTGCCCGTTCGAGGTGCAGAAGATCATGCAGGGCTATGAGAGCTTCAAGCAGGCCGAGCCGGAGCTGGCCGCGCAGGTCCAGCCGATCTTCATCACGATCGATCCGGAGCGTGACACCCCGGCGAAGGTCGGCGAGTTCACCAAGGCCTTTTCCGACGATCTGATCGGCCTCACCGGAACGCCGGAGCAGGTCCACACAGCCGCGGAGGCCTTCAAGGTCTATTACCAGAAGGGCGAGACGATGGACGGCGGAGCCTATCTGATGGACCATTCCAACGTCGCCTATCTGATGAGCCGCGAGGGCGAGCCGATCGCATTGCTGCCGATCGACAAGGATGCGCAGGCTGTCGCCGCGGACCTGGAACGATGGGTGAGCTGAGCGGAGAGGACGCACGCCCCGCCATCGACGGCGGGGGCCTGCGCGAGCGGTTCTGGGAACGGCCGCTGGACGAGCTCAGCCGCCCCGAATGGGAAGCGCTGTGCGACGGCTGCGGCCGCTGCTGCCTGCACAAGCTCGAAGACGCCGACAGCGGCGAAGTGATCGGCACCAATGTCGCCTGCAAGCTGCTCGATATCGGGACTGCCCGCTGCAAGGACTATCGCGGCCGCAAGGCCTTCGTGCCCGATTGCCTGCGCCTGACGGCGAAGATCGTGCGCGAGATCAACTGGCTGCCGCCGACCTGCGCCTATCGCCTGCGGGCCGAGGGCGAGCCGCTGCGCGAGTGGCACTATCTGATCAGCGGTGACCGGGATGCAGTGCGGCGCGCCGGCATCTCCGTGATCGGGCGGGTGATCAGCGAGACGCATGCGGGGCCGATCGAGCATCATATCGTCGACTGGGCCGAGGATTGGGCGGAGGATTGGGCCGAGGCGGGCCCGGACGGGCGATGATCGACTGGCTTCGCAAGGAAGCTGCGAGCCCGAGCGTTGCGCTGGCCGATGGCGAGGTGCCGGTGGCCATCCGCCGCCACCCGAGCGCGAAGCGGATGACGATGCGCCTCGCGCCCGATGGCGGCGAGGTCCGCATCACGATCCCCCGCTGGGGCCGCACCGCCGAGGCGCTGGATTTCGCGAGGAGCAAGCGGGACTGGCTGGAGGCGGAGCTGGCTCGCATCCTTGCCGCCAGAATGCCGCTCGTCCCGGGCGGGAGCATCCGCTATCGGGGAAGCGAGCTTGCCATCTCTTGGAGCGCGCAGGCGCCGCGCGGGCCAATGCTCCGCGACGGCGCGCTGCACATCGGCGGGCCGGAAGACAACCTCCCCGCCCGGCTCCAGCGCTGGCTGGAGAACGAAGCGGCCGCGCTGTTGCAGGAGGATCTGGCCTTCTATTGCGGCCGCGCAGGCGTGCCCCAGCCGCGCCTGCGGCTCTCCCGCGCAAGGCGGCGCTGGGGAAGCTGCGCCGGGGACGGGACGATCCGGATCAATTGGCGGCTGGTGCAGGCCGCCGATGCGGTCCGGCGGTCGGTCGTTGCGCACGAGGTCGCCCATCTCGTCCATTTCGATCATGGGCCGGCCTTCCATGCGCTGCTGCGCGAGATATACGAGGGCGAGATCCGCAGCGCCGATCGCTGGCTCAAGGAGCATGGCCGCGGCCTCTACGCGCAATTCGGCTGAGGCCCGCGGCGCCCTGGCGCTCGCCGTAGCGTCCGGCCGATGCGAAGGTGCTGGCGATCCGCCCTGCCATTCCCTACATTCCAGCGCATCATGAGCTTCTGGAGCAACATATCGCCAACGGGTGCGGTCAAGGACTTCACCCAGGTCTGGCATGACAATCCCTATCGCTGGCGGGTGCTGGCCGTATCCATCGCCGCGACGCTGGGGCTCATGATCGTGGCCATCCCGGAAAGCCAGCGAGCCGAGCCGCGCCCGCCGGAGGTCACCTATATCACCTCCTTCGCGCCCGGGCGCACGGATGAGGAGATCATGGCCTCCAACCTCGCCAACGAGGAGAAGCAGGCTGCGCTTGAGGCGGAGCGGGAGCGGCGGGCCGAGTTCCGCAAGGAGCTCTACCGCCAGCTCGGCCGCGCTACCGGGATTGATGTCGACGCGATGGAGCGCAAGATTGCGCAGGACCGCGCCGCCGAGGAACGCGCGGCCCAGGAACGCGCCGCTACCGCGCCGGGGGCAGCGCCGAAGGCCGCAGGACAAGCGGAAGAGCCGCCCCAGGCCCCGTCCGGGAGGGCTCCCGCCGTTGCCGGGCAATAGGGAAGACGCGCGCTGGCTTGCCGCGGCGGCGGCGCTGGGCGCACGCGCCAGGCCGGAGAGCCGCCCCAATCCCGCCGTGGGTGCGATCCTGGTTTCAGACGGCATCGTCACGGGCCATGGCTGGACGCAGGCGGGCGGGCGCCCTCATGCGGAGGCGATGGCGCTGCGCCAGGCAGGCGAAGCGGCAAAGGGGAGCACGCTCTACGTCACGCTGGAGCCTTGCGCACATGAGAGCGTGCGCGGCCCCGATTGCGCCGGCCTGATCGCCGAGTCCGGCATTTCCCGCGTCGTGATCGGCGTGCAGGACCCTGATCCGCGCACCGCCGGATCGGGCATGGCCCGGCTGCGGGACGCCGGCATTCGCGCGGAGCTGGCCGATTGCCCCACCTGCCGCGCCAGCCTGGCCGGCTATCTCGCGCGGAGCGAGTGGAACCGCCCCTATGTCACGCTCAAGCTTGCCATGTCGCTCGACGGCTGCATCGCGCTGGCTGACGGGAGCAGCCGCTGGATCACCGGCGATGCCGCGCGCGCTCACGCCCATCTGGAGCGGGCACGCAGCGACGCGATCCTGGTCGGCGGCGGAACCCTGCGGGCGGACCGCCCGCAGCTCGACGTGCGCCTGCCGGGGCTGGAGAGCCGCAGCCCGCAGCGCTTCGTCCTGACGCGGGGCTCGGCGCCCGAAGGCTGGACGCGCCTCGCCAGCCCCGACGATCTCTCCAACCTGGAGGACGCGCAATATCTCCTCGTCGAGGGCGGGGCGCGAGCCGCCGCCGCGTTCATCGAGGCCGATCTGGTCGACCGGCTGCTGATCTATCGCGCGCCGATCCTGATCGGCGGAGGCTTGCCCTCGCTCGCGGATATCGGGCTTGTGGAACTCGGCGAAGCGCATGGGCGCTGGCGCGTGCTCGGCCGGCGCCAGCTTGGCAGCGACACGCTCGAAGTCTATGAGCGCGCCCGATAGCGAGCGGCACCAGCAGGAGAGCCCATGTTCACCGGAATCGTGACGGCCATCGGCACTGTCGAGGCAAGCGAACAGCGCGGCGATCTGCGCGTCACCATCGCCTGCCCCTACGATCCGGAACAGATCGACATCGGCGCCTCGATCTCCTGCGCGGGCGCCTGCATGACGGTGGTGGAGCGCGGCGGCGAGGCAGGCAGCGCCTGGTTTGCGGTGGACGTCTCGGCCGAGAGCGTGAGCCACACAGCACCCGGCATGTGGAGCGCGGGCCGCAGGCTCAACCTGGAACAGGCCCTGAAGCTGGGCGACGAGCTTGGTGGCCATATCGTCACCGGGCATGTCGACGCGGTGGGCGAAGTGGCCGAGATCCGGCCGGAGGGCGATTCGACGCGGCTGACGATCATCGCCCCCGCCGGGCTCGCCCCCTATATCGCGCCCAAAGGATCGATCACGATGGACGGCGTGTCGCTGACCGTGAATGAAGTGAGCGACCAGGCGGACGGCTCGGTCCATTTCGGGGTCAACATCATTCCCCACACTGCCGAGGTGACGACGCTGGGCGCGTTGCGGCAAGGCGACAGGGTCAATCTCGAGATCGACACCATGGCACGCTACCTCAAGCGGATGCAGGACCTGAGAGGCTGAGCCACTACCCCGGCGGGGCCACCATCCGCCGGAGCCCGCGCTGCGCCGATGTGTCAATTTTCACCTGACACATACCGCCCGCGAAATTTTTTCTCCTTTTTGCCCTTTCCGTTTCAGAACAGGAAGATAGCGCCGATTTCGCGTCTGGGTGTGTGACCTTTCGCACGCGCCGCGTCAGCCACGCATCCCGCCGCGTGCAGATCCTCGCTGCTCCAGACGCGCCTCATC
>Ga0164243_10007205_pt1 | contig 16648 bp, 12 predicted proteins | sample OricompcompostOP_FD_108781 | JGI IMG/M metagenome (GOLD analysis project Ga0164243, IMG submission 108781) | Organic Plus compost microbial communities from Emeryville, California, USA - Original compost - Organic plus compost (OP) | ecosystem: Engineered > Solid waste > Mixed feedstock >... | reverse complement strand
GACAAAGACGTTACCGTCGACGCCAACCATCCCCTCGCGGGACAAGTGCTGCACTTTTCCGTCAACGTGGCGGCGGTGCGCGACGCGACCAGCGAAGAAATCGCGCACGGACACGTCCACTGATACCAGCGAATCATCCGCGCCGCTGCGCCGGCGCGGATGATTCGTTCGTTTGATTGCCTCATCCCACACGTTTTTCCATCAGCCGCAATGCCGCGGCTGGGCGGGCAAATCGCCATCCCAGGCTCATCACAAGGCACTGAATTTTTCCGATACGGTTGCTTCACGATCGCCACCGCCATCGACGGCGTGTGCTTCATCCCGCGCCCGCGCGATAAAAATCCCTCACGCATCCGGCTGCGACGATCGCGATGGCGGCCACGGCAGCCGCCAGGGTTCCGCCACCCGGCTCAGCGCTTCGCGCACCTCGGCCTCGGCGAACAACCGACCGTGCCGGGGTTGGCTTTGCAAACAGATGTGCTGTCCCCGGTAATCGAAGCGCAGCGCATAGGCGTGCAGATAACCCCGGTCCGCCGGTTCGCCACCGTAGCGCGAATCGCCGAGCACCGGTGCGCCCAGGCTTTTCATCGCCACCCGCAGCTGATGCGTTTTGCCGGTTTCCGGACGCAGCACGAACAAACGCAGCCCGGCAGCGGCCGAAATGCTGAAGAAACGCGTCACCGCGGGATCGGTCTGCGCGCGGCACAAACGCCAGCTGCCGCCGCGCGTGCGCTCCATATCACCGCGCACCAGCCCCTGTTTCTTCTGCGGCCGCGACGCGGACAGGGCGAAATAATATTTTTCCACCCGGCGCCGGGCGAACAGTTCGGCCAGCGCCGCGCAACTCGCCGCGTTTTTCGCCAGCAGCAGCAAACCGGATGTCATCCGATCCAGTCGATGCACCAGATACAAACGCTCATGGCCGGTTGCGGCAGCCACCCTCTCGACCAACCCCTCCGGCTCCCGATCGCGGTGCACGCTGACGCCGGGCGCCTTGTCGATCACCAGAAAATCCGGAAAGTCCGCCACGCGGGAAAAAAGCTCGTCCGTCACATCAACACTTCGCAAAAACACAGTTTCAAACAGGGCCCGGGGAATTGTGAGACAGCTCACACAACGCCCATCCGCGGCGTTGTTGGCCGCCTCGGCCCGTCGCTACAATGCGGCGTTCCCAACATTTTTTGCCGAACCGATAACACAACCAGCAATGTTCGAAGACCGCCGCGTCACCGGCGAACGCCGCCAGCATCATAACCCCGCCGCGATTCCGGTGGGCGGATGCCGTCGTGTTCGGGAACGCCGCGATCTGTTCCGCCAGTACCACGCCGCGCCCTGGTGGCTGCGAACCAACTACGCCGAAGAATTGCAGGCCGTGGTGGGCGATCGCTCGCCCTCGGCCGATGCCGCCCACACGCCACAGTCAACCAAACCCGTCGAAACCGGCAGCGCCGCTTCGCGTCGGCGCCACTGATCCGCGTCGCCGGAATCATCGGCAGCGGCGCGCCATGCGCACGGATTGCCCAATGTGTTCAGATCGCACTCAGACGTGAGCAATCGCTAGCGCGACAATGCCCGAAAAGGGATGAAAACGGCTGTCAAGAGGGCTGTGGATAAAAAGTGACGCAGTGACCGGGCAGGCTTTTCGGCCGGCTTTTCCGAAAACCTCCAGTTTGCGGGTTTAGTGTTGCAACCTGATTAAATCCTCAACCTTATTTAGGATTCGTCATTAAAATGACTTGGGAAACCGTGCAAAACGCCGACAATTTAACCAGATAGCAAAAATTCGTGATCCGCATCACTTTTTTGTTCACAACGGGTTTTCCCCAAAAACTGTGCACAAGGCTGTTGATAACTTTGTGCATAGCGCTCCGACGCAAGCCCCTCCAAGCCTCTCGAAATCCGCTCGTTTTTTAAGCACTCCGTTCGGCAAAAAACACTTCCAAACAATCTGTTCAATGAGTGCCGGACGGGCGCCATTTTGTCGGCGCGGCCGCTCTCCCCTCACCCGCTGGCAACAGCTGCTACGATTTCATGGCGCACGTTCGGCGCTGCGATTCGACGCGCCGCCATCACACTTCCGTTTTTGTGCATTGCGCCACAAGCGGCGATTTTTCCACTGCGTATACACGTATTCCCCCGGTTCGTTAAATATTGGCAAGAATGCGCCCGCTTCTCATTGTCGCGACTAAAATGTGCCCAATTTGGTGACTTCACTTGCGCAATAACGGGTGAACTCATACACTGCGCTGACCAAGCGGTCAGTACGCCGGACCGCTGCCACGCCGTAAAACCCGCTGAAAATCAGGGCCATTCACCACCCATGACGTCCACCCGAGAGCTGGCCCATGGCGCGCGTTCCATTCTGTGCGCCGCCACCGAATTGTTTGCGCAGGAAGGATTCGAGTCGATTTCCATGGGGGCGATCGCGGAGCGGGCCGGCGTCAGCAAGGCCAATGTCTTCCACCATTTCACCTCCAAGGAGACGTTGATCCTGGCGGTGATGCGCGAAGCGGCCCGGCCGCACGCGCAGTTCGCCGAGGATCTGCTGCACGAGGACGGCCCCAGCACGGAAAAACTGCGCCGCCTGATCGCCTTCGAAATCGTCGACATGTTTGAAAACAAACAAACGATGCGGCTGATGCTGCGGGAGATCACCGATCGCTCCCACGATCACGTGCACGATCTGGCGCAGCAGGTATTCCACCGGAATTTCCGCGCCATAGTCGCCCTGTTCGAACAGGGCCAACAGCGCGGCGAACTGCGCTCCGATTTCGACCCGGCGATTGCCGCGCTGATTTTCGGCGGCGCCAACCAGGTATTTTTCCAATGCTACGAAACGCTCAGGCGTTTGCCGGAGACCAAACGGATCAAATCCGCGGAAAGCTACGCCGAACAGGTTTTTCACATTCTATTGGGCGGCATCGTGACCGCCACCATCGCGCCCGAGCAGGTCGGCGGCGCGCGACGCAAGCACAAGGTATGAACCCATGAGCCCCAACAAAACCCGGCGGGTATTGTCCCCCCTGCTGATCGCCGCGCTCGCAGGCTGTGCGGTCGGCCCCGATTTCAAGGCCCCGGCCGCGCCGAACACCGACCGCTACACCGCCGAATCCCTGCCGGCCGCCACCGTGGCCACCGACGTCGCCGGCGGCGAAGCGCAAACCTTCAATCCGGGCCGGGCCGTGCCGGAACAATGGTGGAAACTGTTCGGCTCGCAACAGCTCGATTCACTGGTCGATCTGGCCTTCAAGAGCAGCCCCAGCGTCGACTCCGCGAGCGCGGCGCTGCGCCGCGCGCAGGAAAACCTGAACGCCCAGCGCGGCGGCCTGTTCCCCAGCATTGACGCCAACGCCCAGGTTCAGCGGCAGCGCGCCAGCGCCGCGGCCTTCGGCCAGGGCAGCGATGCCAGCAGCCTCTACAACCTCTACAACGCGTCGGTGGGCGTGTCCTACACGCTGGACCTGTTCGGCGGCGTGCGCCGCGGCATCGAGGCGCAGGCGGCGGCGGTGGATTTCCAGCGCTTTCAATTGCAGGCGACCTACCTGACGCTGGCGGCGAATGTGGTCACCAGCGGCATCAGCGAAGCGTCGCTGCGCGCGCAGATCACCGCCACCAACGACATCATCGCCGCCTTCGAGCGCCAGCTGAAAATCACCGAGGAACAATTCCAGCTCGGCACCGTGTCCAACGCCGATGTGCTGTCGGCGCGCGCCAATCTCGCCTCGACGCGGGCCACGCTGCCGCCGTTGCAGCGGCAATTGAGCGCGGTGCAGAACCAGTTGGCGGTGTATCTCGGCAAATTGCCCAGCGAACGCGAATCGACCCACTTCGAGCTGGCCGACCTGACACTGCCGCGCGAGCTGCCGCTGTCCGTGCCCTCCGAGCTGGTGCGCCAGCGCCCCGACGTGCGCGCCGCCGAAGCCAGCCTGCATCAGGCCAGCGCGCAGATCGGCGTCGCCACCGCCAATCTGTTTCCGCAGCTGTCGATTTCCGGCAGTTTCGGCTCGCAGGCGCTGACCAGCGGCGATCTGTTCGACGATCACGTCTGGAGCATCGGCGCGGGCCTGACCCAGCCGCTGTTTCACGGCGGCACCCTGAGCGCGCAGCGCCGCGCCGCCATCGCCGCCTATGACCAGAGCGCGGCGGATTACCGCAACACCGTGTTGAAGGCGTTCCAGAATGTCGCCGATGCCCTGCGCGCCCTGGAAACCGACGCCGAAAGCCTGCGCGCGCAATACGAGGCGATGACCGCCGCGCAGAGCAGCCTCGAGCTGACCGAAAAACAATACGCCCTGGGCAGCGTCAGCTACCTGAATCTGCTGACCGCGCAGCGGCAATACCAACAGGCCCGCATCAGTTACCTGCAGGCCCTCGCCAGCCGCTACCAGAACACGGCCGCGTTGTTCCAGGCCCTGGGCGGCGGCCTGAATCCTTCTTCCACGGCGTCGGCCAACGCGGCCGGCACCGCGTCATAAAACGGAGTTCCTAACGTATGAAGCGCTGGTTCATCATGCTCGGCAGTGTCGCCGCCCTGGTCGTCGTGATCGGCGGGATCTGGGGTTACAACCTGTCCAAGAAAATCGCCGCGTTCAAGGCCGCCGGGCAACCGAAACAAACCGTCACCGCGATGAAGGCGGCGCCGCAGTCGTGGCACCACCAGATCGCGGCGGTGGGCACCGTGCACGCGGTGCGCGGCGCCGATCTCAGCGCCGAGGTGGCGGGCATCGTCGATGTCATCCGCTTCGAATCCGGCGCCGACGTCAAGGCCGGCACGCTGCTGGTCGAACTGCGCGCACATGACGATATCGCGCGGCTCGAATCGCTCAAGGCCAACGCCCGGCTCGCGGAACTCAATTTCCATCGCGCCGAAGCCGAATTCAAGGCGCAGGCGATCAGCCAGGCGCGCCTGGACGACGCCACCGCCACCTATAAAAGCGCCAGCGCGCAGGTCGCCGAACAACAGGCCCTGATCGACAAGAAACGCGTGCGCGCGCCCTTCGCCGGTCATCTCGGCATTCGCGCCGTGGACCCCGGCCAGTACGTCAACGCCGGCACCACGCTGGTCACGCTGCAGAGCCTGGACCCGATCTACGTGGATTTCTACCTGCCCCAGCAGAACCTGGAAACGCTGCGGGTCGGGCAGGTCGTCGCCGCGCGCAGCGATACCTATCCGGAGCTGAAGTTCAGCGGCCGCATTTCCGCCATCGATCCCAAGGTCGACGCCGACACGCGCAACGTGCTGGTGCGCGCCACCCTGAAAAACCCGACCCACCAGCTGTTGCCGGGCATGTTCGTCAATGTCGATATCCAGGTCGGCAAGGCACTCGAATATCTGACCCTGCCGAAAACCGCCATCGCCTACAACCCCTACGGCGAAACGGTGTTCGTGCTCACCAAGGGCGAAGCCGCGAACGGCAACGCCGCCGAGCTGGTGGCCAAGCAGGTGTTCGTCAACGTCGGCCCGTCGCGCGGCGATCAGGTCGCGATCATAAAAGGCATCAGCGCCGGCGATCAGATCGTCACCAGCGGCCAGTTGAAATTGAAGAACGGCACGCCGGTCGTGATCAACAACGCGGTGCTGCCGAGCAACGACCCCAACCCGAAACCGGTTGAGGAATGAGCGGGAGCGCGCCCCCGGCCAAGGATGGCGCGCTTTCACGAATGGATTTTTGCGGGGCAAAGCGCCGGCGCGGCAGCGGCCGGTTACCCTATTATCGAGATAGCGTTTGATGAATTTCACCGACATTTTCATTCGCCGGCCGGTTCTCGCCACCGTCGTCAGCCTTGTCATACTCGTGCTGGGGCTGCGCGCGCTGTTCGACCTGCCGGTACTGCAATTTCCGGAAACGCAGAACGCCACGGTCACCGTCAGCACCACGTACTACGGCGCCGACCCCGATGTCATCGCCGGCTTCATCACCACGCCGCTGGAGGGCGCGATCGCGCAGGCGCAGGGCATCGACTACCTGACCTCGACCAGCATCAGCGGCGTCAGCACCATCACCGCCAACCTGCGCCTCAACTACGACGCCAACCGCGCCCTCACCGAAATCAACACCAAGGTCAACTCGGTGCTCAACGAGCTGCCGCCCGAGGCGCAGCAGCCGAGCATCGCGCTGGCGACCAACGCCGCCACCTCGGCGATGTTCATCAACTTCAACAGCGACGTGCTGACCGTCAACCAGATCACCGACTACCTGATCCGCGTGGTGCAGCCGAAACTGCAAACCCTGCCCGGCGTGCAGAGCGCCACCGTCGCCGGCGGCCGTCAGTTCGCGTTGCGCGCCTGGCTCGACCCGCAGAAACTCGCCGCCACCGGCCTGACCGCGCAGGATGTCTACGTCGCCCTCGGCAACAACCACTTCGTGTCCGCGGTCGGCGCCACCAAGGGCCAGATGGTGAGCGTCAACCTCACCGCCGGCACCGACCTGCATTCGGCCGATGAATTCAAACGGCTGGTGGTGAAACGCAACGGCATGTCGCTGGTGCGGCTGGAGGATGTGGCCACGGTCACGCTCGGCGCCGAGAGCTACGATGTCGTCGGTCACTTCGACGGCAAGAAAACCGTCGCGATCATGATCGAAGCGGCGCCGGACGCCAACCTGCTCGATGTGACCAAACACGTGCGCGATATTTTCCCCGGCATCCAGGCGCAGCTGCCGGTGGGCGTCAAGGGCACCATCGTCTACGACGCTTCCGAATTCGTCAGCAGCTCGATCAACGAGGTGATCAAGACGCTGGTCGAGGCGCTGCTGATCGTGACGCTGGTGATCTTCCTGTTCATGGGCACGCTGCGCTCGGTGATCATACCGACGGTGGCGATGCCGCTGTCGCTGATCGGCGCGTTCATCATCATGCTGGTGCTCGGTTATTCGATCAACCTGCTGACCCTGCTGGCGCTGGTGCTGGCCATCGGCCTGGTGGTGGACGACGCCATCATCGTGGTGGAAAACGTCGACCGCCACATGAAGGAAGGCATGTCGCCGATGCAGGCCGCGCTCGCCGGCGCGCGCGAGCTGACCGGCCCGATCATCGCCATCACCGTGGTATTGATCGCGGTGTACGTGCCGATCGGTTTCCAGGGCGGCCTGACCGGCACGCTGTTCACCGAGTTCGCCTTCACCCTGGCCGGCGCCGTCGCCGTGTCCGCGGTGATCGCGCTGACGCTGTCGCCGATGATGTGCTCGCGCATGTTCAAACCCGGCCAGAACGAAGGCCGGCTGGCGCGGATGATCGACCACAACCTGGAGGCCACGCGCGAAATCTATCAGGCCCTGCTGCGCCGCGTGCTGGCGGCCTGGCCGGTGGTGGTGGTGTTCGGCGCCATCGTCATCGGCCTGATCCTGGTGCTGGTGAAATTCTCGCAGAGCGAACTCGCGCCCGACGAGGACCAGGGCATCATCGTCAACATCACCACCGGCCCGCCCACGGCGACGCCGCAGCAGATGGAGCTGTATTCGCGGCAGGTGTTCGAACTCGCGTCGAGCTTCCCCGAATACGACCACATGGTGCAGTTCGACGGTTTCAACAACTCCAACAACACCGGCTTCGGCCCCTTCATCATGAAGGATTGGAAAGAGCGCAGCCGCAAGGCGCCGGAAATCCGCGACGCGCTGCAACAGCGCATGAACCAGATCGCCGGCGCGCGCGTGGCGAGTTTCCTGCCGCCGTCGCTGCCCGGCGGCGGCAGCGGCCTGCCGTTGCAGTTCGTGATCAAGACCACCGAACCCTTCTCCAACCTCAACGAGGTGGCCAGCACCTTCATGGAAAAAGTGCAGGCGACGGGGCAGTTCTATTTCCTCGACAACAACCTGAAATACGACAAACCGCAAACCCGGGTGGTCATCGACCGCGACAAGGCGGCGGCGCTGGGCCTGTCGATGCGCGATATCGGCTCCGCGCTGGGTTCGATGCTGGGCGGCGGTTACGTCAACTATTTCAGCATCGACGGCCGCGCCTACAAGGTCATGCCGCAGGTTCAGCAGCAGGACCGGCTCAACGCCGAGCAACTGGAAAATTATTTCATCCGCACCGCCGGCGGCGGCAGCGTGCCGGCCTCCACCTTCGTCTCGCTGAAGGATGAGGTGACGCCGGAATCCATCAACCACTTCCAGCAGCTCAACTCCGCCACCATCTCCGGCATCGCCGCGGTGCCGCTGGGCGATGCGATCAAGACCATGCAGCAGGTGGCCAGCGAAGTGCTGCCGCAGGGTTACGATGTCGATTACGGCGGCCAGTCGCGCCAGAACATCCAGGAATCGAACAGTTTTGCGATCACGCTCGGCTTCGCCATCCTGATCATTTTCCTGGCGTTGTGCGCGCAGTTCGAAAGTTTCCGCGATCCGCTGATCGTGATGACCTCGGTGCCGATGGCGATTTTCGGCGCCATGGTGTTCATCTTCCTGGGTTTCGCCAGCCTGAACATCTACACGGAAGTGGGCCTGGTGACGCTGGTCGGCCTGATCGCCAAACACGGCATTCTGATCGTGCAGTACGCCAATGACGAACAGCGCCGCGGCCGCTCCAAACGCGAGGCCATCGAAATCGCCGCCGGCATCCGGCTGCGCCCGATCCTGATGACCAGCGCCGCCATGGTGCTGGGCGTGGTGCCGCTGATCTTCGCCAGCGGCGCCGGCGCGGTGAGCCGCAACAACATGGGCCTGGTGATCGCCACCGGCATTTCGATCGGCACTTTGTTCACCTTGTTCGTGGTGCCGGCGATGTATCTGTTCATGGCCGCGGACCACAGCCGCAAGGTCGAGGAAGACGATCAGGACGCGGTCACACACGCGGCGTGACGAAATACGCCCGGCGCCGCGCTGAAAAACGGCGCCGGGCAGCGCTGATCAAAGAAAGAAACGCGCTTCCGATTTACCTTCCACACGCGGTGTTCCCAACACCGCTCCCCAACTGGCCAACGGGTATTTTTCGCGCGCGTTTCATTCCTGGCGCAGCGCTTCGATCGGATCGAGCAGCGATGCCCGCCACGCCGGAAAAATGCCGGCCAGCAAACCCACCAGTGTCGACAGCAGCCAGGCCGCGGCGAGATACATCGGTTGCAACGCCAGCGGCAGTCCCGGTATCAACAGCTTCAGGCCGCCCACCAGACCCACCACCAGTGTGATGCCGGCGATACCGCCGATGCCCGACAGCACCACCGCCTCGCCCAGGAACAGCAGCAGGGTCTGCTCGCGGGTGGCGCCGAGGGCGCGCAGCAAACCGATTTCCGCCATGCGCTCGCGCAGCGCGGTGGTCATGATGGTGGCGACGCCAACGCCGCCCACCACCAGCGAAATGCCACCGAGGCTGGCGATCGCCAGAGTGATGATGTGCAGAATGCGATCCAGGCTTTTCAGCATGTCCTCCTGCGAGAACAAGGTGAAATCCTCCGCGCCGTGCAACGCGCGCAGCGTATTGCGCACCCGCGTCGCCGTTTCCGCGCCGGTGGTCTGCTCGCTGAAGATGATGTCGATTTCACCGACGCCTTCCTTGTTGAGCAATTGCAGCGCGCTGCGGGTGGGAATGAACACCACGTCGTCCATATCGAAACCGAGTGTCTGGCCCTTGCTCGCCATCACGCCGATCACCAGAAAACGGGAGCCGCCGATGCGCAGCTTGGCGCCGAGCGGATTGGCGTCGCCGAACAGTTCCCGGCGCACCTTGTAGCCCAGCACCACATAGGGGCGCGCGCCGGTTTCGTCATCGGGCAGGAAGCGGCCCAGCGCCACCTGCATGCGCCAGGCGCGCGGCATCTCGGGGCCGACGCCGAACACTTCGGTATCGCGCCGGCGTTCGCCGTTATCCACCTTCACCGAACCCTGCACCATCGGCGTCACCGCCTCCACGTACGGCAGACGGCGCAGCGCGCGCGCATCCTCCAGCGTCAGCGGCCGCACGCTGTTGAGCATGCCGGCCATGCCCTCGGTGGAGGTCTTGCCCGAACTCACCGATACGATGCGCGTGCCGAAGGTGGAAAACGTATCGAGCAGATACAGGCGCAGGCCCTCGCCGACCGAGGTCAGCAGCGCCACCGCGGCGATGCCGATGGCGATGCCCAGCGCGGTGAGCACACTGCGCTGGCGCTGCGCCAGCAGCGATCGGTTCACCCAGCGCAGGCCGTCGCTCATTCGCATCGGCAGCCACCCCGCGCGCCAACGGAAATCAGCGTTTGCATCTGTTCACTGCACATGGCAAGTTTCGGCGTGCGTCGCAGCGCTACGCTGTTATTTTTCCGACCGGCGTCGATGCGCGGTGCGCGCCGCCGTTGTCGATACGCAAGCGCGGGCGCTGGAAAAACCCATCGCGACATCACGGCTGCTGCAACGCCGCCACCGGCTGCAACCGACTGGCGCGGCGCGCCGGCAGCCAGGAAAAACCGAGCCCGGTGGCGAGCGCCGTCACCACCGCCGTCAACAGCGCCCAGGGCGGCGTCTGGAACGGCACATCGGGCAGCCACAACCGACCCAGCCACACCAGCATCGAACCGGCCAGCAGTCCGGCGCCGATACCGGAGCCGGTGAGCAACAACGCCTCGGTCAAGAACACCCGTCGGATATCCGCCGACGAGGCGCCCAGCGCTTTCAACAAACCGATTTCGCGAGTGCGCTGGCTGACGCTGATCAGCATCACATTCATGATCAGCACACCCGCCACCAGCAGGCTGATGCCGCCGATGGCGCCGATCGCCAGCGTCATCGCCACCAGAATGCTGTCGAAGGTGGCCAGCATCGCATCGGGGCTGACCACGGTGACATCGAGTTCGCCCTGGTGGAACTCCTTCATCAATTGTTCGACGCGCAGCCGCGTCGGCCCGGCGGCGTAGCCTTCGCGCAATTGCAGCAATACGCGGAACAGACCCGAGACATTGAACAGGCGCTGCGCCGAAGCCACCGGAATGATCGCGGCATCGCTCAGGTCCATGCCCATGGCATCGCCGCGCCCGCCGAGAATGCCGATGACGCGAAACCGCGAATCGCCGATGCGGATCGGCTCGCCGATGGCGGGCCGGTCGCCGAACAATTCCTTTTTCAGTTTTTCGCCGATCACGGCTTCGCCGCCGGCTAGGCGGAAATCGCGCTCGGGCAGATTGGCGCCGGCGCTCAGATGCAGATGGCGCACCTGCAAAAACAAGGCGGTGGTGCCGAGTATGGTGACCTCGCGGCCGCGCTCGTCGAAGGCGACGCGGGCGCTGCCGATGACCAGCGGCGCCACCGCGCGCACCGCGGCCAGGCGCCGCTGCAACAGCGATGCCTCTTCCAGGGTGATGTCACGCGAACTGCCGCCGCTGACCGGAGGCATGCCGCCGCTGGTTTCCTTGCGGCCGGGAAATATCACCAGCACGTCCTTGCCGATGGCGGCGAACTCGCCCATGACGTAGCCGCGCGCGCCTTCGCCGAGCGCGGTCAACACCACCACCGCCGCCACGCCCAACCCCATCGCCACCAATATCATCAGCGCGCGCAGGCGCTGGCGCAGCAGCGTCTGCGCGCTGAACAACAGCAGATCAGCGCTGCGCATCGCGGTTGGGGTCCGCATTGTCACTGACGATTTTTCCGTCCGCCATGCGCACCTGGCGGCGCGCGCGGGCGCCGAGCGCGGCATCGTGGGTCACCACCACCAGGGTGATGCCGTCGGCGTTGAGTTCCTCCAGCAGCTGCATCACTTCCTGGCCGGAACGGCTGTCGAGATTGCCGGTCGGTTCATCGGCCAGCAGCAGGCTCGGTCGCATCACGATGGCGCGTGCGATCGCCACGCGCTGGCGCTGGCCGCCGGACAATTGATTGGACAGGTGATTGGCGCGCTCCAGCAGGCCCAGCCGCGCCATCACCTGTTCCGCCAGATGCCGCCGCTGCGCCGGTGCGACGCCTTCGAGCAGCATCGGCAACTCGATGTTTTCGCGCGCGCTGAGGCGCGGCACCAGATGAAAAGCCTGGAACACGAAACCGATGCGTTCGCGCCGCAGGCGCGCGCGTCGCTCCTCGTCCAGATCGCTGGTTTCGATACCATCGAGCCGGTAGGCGCCGCGTTCGGGTCGGTCGAGCAGGCCCAGCATGTTCAGCAGCGTCGATTTGCCGGAGCCGGACTGGCCCATCACCGCCAGATACTCCCCGGCCAACACGCGCAGGCTCACATCGTCCAGCGCGTGCACGCTCTGTTCGCCGAGTCGAAATGTTTTAGCGACGTGTTCCAGCGCGATCACCGGCTCAGTCATGACGGGCTACCGCGCGCACGCCTTCGGCGATGCCGGGCTGGTCGGGGCTGCGCACCACCAGTTCGCCCTCCTTCAAACCGGAGCGCACCTCGGTCTGGGTGAAATTGCCGATGCCGAGTTGCAGGCGGCGTTTGCTCAGACGGCCATCCGTCAATACCCACACCGAATCGCCGTTCACCAGCGCTTCGCTCGGCACGCGCAACACCCGCGGCAGCCGCTTCAACACGATGCTGACATCGGCGCTGTAACCGATCAGCAGCACCACATCCTCCGGCACGCGATCGAAACGCACGTCGACATCAACGGTGCGCGCCTGTTTTTCCAGATCGAGCACATACGGCGCGATGCGCGTCAGATGGCCGCTGAATTCGCGCCCGCGAAACGCGTCCAGCGTGATGTTCACCGGCAGCCCCAGGCGCAGCGACGCGGCATCCACCTCGTCGATGGGCGCGGTGGCGTACAGGCAGGAGGTATCGATCAAATCCACCGCCGGCGGCGTCGCCACGCCGGGCGGCGACGGCGTGACGATTTCGCCGACCTCGCCGTTGATTTCGGCGACGACGCCGGCGAAGGGCGCGCGCAGCTGGCTGCGCTCGAGCATCGCGGCCTGCAAATCCAGTTGCGCCTGGGCCGCCTCGATCTGCGCCTGCGCCGCTTCGCACGCGCCCTTCTGCGCATTGGCGTTGCTGACGGAATTGTCCGCGACATCGACGGACACCAACTTGCGCTCGGCCAGCGCCTGTTGCCGCTGGGCTTCGCGCGCCAGCCGCTGCGCCATCACACAGGCCTGCTGCCGCTGATGACGGGCGGCGTCGACGGCGGCGCGCGCCTGCGCGGTCTCGGCCTGCCGGTCGCGATTCCACAATTCGAGCAGCAGCTGGCCCTGCTCGACGTGATCGCCCTTTTTCACCAGCAGCCGATCGACCACGCCGCCCATCGGCATGGACAGCTTCGAGCGCCGGCACGCCTTGATGGTGCCGGCGCGGGTGTTGGCCACGGTCTGCTCCACCGCGCCGTAGTCGGCCGGCGCCACCAGCACCGCCAACGGCTCGGGTCGGCCGCGCCACACCAGCAACAGGCCGACAATCACTATCGACAACACAACGATCGCGGATTTTTTCAACGTGATGTTCTCAATCTCGGACGCACAACCACACGCCGGCGGTTTGTTATCTGTGGATCAGCGCAACCGCCCTGTCCACGCCGGGATTGTACCGGCCGGGCATCGATTTCACCATTTCGCTGAACAAGGCCCGCGCGGCGCCCGCCGGATCAGATGAAGTCGTGCCGTGAAGCGGGACACATCAGTAGCCCAGCTCCAGTTTGCCCGTGCCCGTCAGCCATTTTCTGGCCCGGCGCGTGGCGCGGAACACCATATCCTTGGTCGCGTCGCGCCACGGCGAATGCCCTACCGGGTACGGTTGCAGGCCGAAGGCGCGCAGGCGATCGTTGAACTGATACAGACGGCTGCGACGTCGGGATAACGCCGAGCGGAACGTCATGCTGAAGGAAATCGAAACCGCATCGCCGTTGCGCACCCAGTGCGGTCCGTTCTGCGGCAGGTACAACGCCTGACCGGGCGCGAGGTTGAACTTGCGGGCCTTGCGGCCGTAGGCGTCGCGATAGGGCAGGTTGCGAAGCGGATGGGCGCTGTAAAACCGTTCCAGCTGACGCTCGCTCACCAATTCGCGATCGCGCGCATCGAACATGAACACCTGCTTGCGGCCGCTGATCTGCGCCAGGAAATTATGCTCGGGGTCGATATGGAACGGCGTGATCGAACCCGGTGAGCTGATGAAGATAAAACCCTCGAACGCCGCCATGCCAGGCGCCAGCGATTCGGAAAAACGGCGCACATCGGCCAGACAATCATGCAGCAAACGGGCGTACTGGGCGTCGCGTTCGACATTCTTCAGCACCATCCAGGAGGCGTTTTCCTCGATGCGCGCAATCGTCTCGCGAATCGACAGGCCATTGCCCGGCGCCTGTTCGGGGTCCTGGTCTATCGCCAGCGCGCCGGCGTTATAGTCGACGCAGTGCCGGGGCAGGCAGCGCGCCAGCGCCATGAGACGCGGCAGGTTGAACAGCGGATGACCCGCCAGGCGGTGTTCGATGATGAACGGCAGCTCCGGAAATGCGCGGGAAAAAACCGGAACGTCGACAACCATGTAATCCGCATTCGCCATCGCCCGCCCGCCGTTGTGAAGAGGTTTTGGCACATTGCGCGCCCGAAAATCCAATCGGATCGACCGTGGCCGCAAACGCCGGCGTCGAAAAGCCGGGTACGGTGCAGCGCCGGCGCGACGGGATGGCATTCGGGCACTCGCTCCATGTGAAATTGTCGCGGCAGTGGCAGCGTTGCATATGTTCCAGCCGCAACAAAGCAGGCACGCACCCTGTCGCAAAAAGCCAGACTCGAACGAACCTGAAACAGGCAACGCGAAAATCCTCCGCGCGATATTTCCTTCAGAAAAAAACATTCGCGCGGCAACCGCCGGCGTCGATAACAAAAAACGCATCGCTTCGCGCGGTGCGCATCGTGCCCGTGAGGCACAACATACGCACCGCGCCGTGGCTGCAAAAGCCGCGGGCCGTTATGCTTTCCGCAATATTTACCAGGACACATCGCATTGTTTGTAATTATTGTGCGTCTGTCCGCACGCAACATCGACGCGGCGCGGGAAATTCGCGGCACGGATTGTGGCATTCAAAATGCTTTACACAATCCTGATATCCGCCATGGATTTTTGGAGGTTCACAGCATCGACAGACAGTGTGATATCCGACTTTCAAACCCCCGGGTGAATCATCGGCGCCAACCGGTACCACGGCGGGGCTCCCGGCAAACGCGGAACACGGGCACTCACACACACGCTATGCACACATCCCTCGACTACCAACTGATCCACCGCCAACAGGCGTCGAGCGCGCGGGATCTGCGTGGTCACCTGGAGCGGCTGGCGACACCGGCGGAACTGGAACAGGACTGGCTGTCGCTGCAATCGCAGTGCAGCGGTTCCTTCTTCCTGAGCTGGAGCTGGATCAGCACCTGGCTGGAGGTGCTGCCGACCAAGGCCGAGCTGTACGCCTACCGCTGTTTTGCCGGCGAGCGCCTGGTGGGATTGTGCGTGGTGGGCCGCAGCCGGGTGCGCCGCCGCGGCCTGTTCCGCAGCCGGGTGCTCAGCATCAATGAACTGCATCTGCCCGGTTTCGACATGACCATCGAATACAACGGCGTGCTGGCGCAACGCGGTTACGAGGCGGCGGTGGCCGCGCAGCTCCTGCGCGACCTGCAACAGTACGCCCCGGCCTGGGACGAGCTGGTGCTGAGCGGCGTGCCGCAGCGGCGCTGGGCCGACTTCCAGCCCGACGACAGCTGTTTGCTGTCGATCATCGAGGAGCGGCGCAGCCCCTGGGTCACCCATCTGCCTTCGCAGCACGCGCGCGGCGACGCGTTGTTTTCGAGCCCGCTGTTCGCGCGCATGAGCAGCAATCGGCGCTGGCAGATCAAGCGCTCGTTTCGCGAATACGAAAAAATCGGCCCGCTGAGCCTGCATGTGGCGCGCAACACCGCGGAGGCGCTGACCTGGTTCGAAGCCATGGGTTCGCTGCATACGCAGCGCTGGAACAGCGTCGGCCAGGCCGGCGCCTTCGCCAATCCGCACTGGGTGGGTTTCCATCGCACCCTGATCCGCCGCGCCTTCAATCGCGACGAGCTGCAATTGCTGCGCATCGATTGCGGCGAACTGACCATCGGCTATATCTACAATTTTTTGTGGCGCGGCCGCGTCTACATGTTGCAAACCGGACTGGCGCTGCAAAAATCCAATGCGCTTCGGCCCGGTTATGTGTCGCATTGCCTGGCCATCGATTACAACGCCGGCAGGGGATTGCACTATTACGATTTTCTCTGCGGCGATTCCGACTACAAACAGGTGCTCGGGCAGGCCGATCAACCCCTGCTGTGGGGTCGACTGCAAAAGCGGCGCTGGAAATTCAGACTGGAAAACGCGCTGGTGGGTGTTTATCGCAGGCTGAAGGCGCTGCGCTGCGCGCTGAAGGGATCGGCGCCGGCGTCGACCTGAGCGCCCACATCGTGTTGGAAAAAATCGCAAGGCATCGTGTGCGTCGCGATCACGCGCGGCGCGGGCGCTGCTATTTCACCGATACGCTGAGCGTGCGCTCCTGCTCGCGGAAGAACTCCTTCATCATCGGCCCGATCGTTTCGCGAAAGTAACGTCCGTTGAACGAACCGTAATGGCCGACCAGCGGCTCGGTGTGCTGGCGGCGGCGCGAGGCGGGCAGCTTGCGGCACAGGGCCTGGGCCGCGTGGGTCTGGCCGGCGCCGGTGATATCGTCCCTGCCGCCCTCGACGGTGAACAGGGCGGTATTGCGGATCGCGTCCAGGTCGATCGACTGGCCGCCGCAATGGGCCAT
>Ga0164243_10007204_pt1 | contig 16648 bp, 14 predicted proteins | sample OricompcompostOP_FD_108781 | JGI IMG/M metagenome (GOLD analysis project Ga0164243, IMG submission 108781) | Organic Plus compost microbial communities from Emeryville, California, USA - Original compost - Organic plus compost (OP) | ecosystem: Engineered > Solid waste > Mixed feedstock >... | reverse complement strand
ATCCACGTTGAGGTAGGGATCGAGCTTACGCAGGCGGACCTTGTAGCCGCGAGCCTGCAGCAACGCACCAAGCGCCGCGGCGGCGATGCCTTTCCCGAGGGAGGAGACGACGCCGCCGGTGATGAAGATGTACCGGGCCATGGGGCTCCAGCTTACGCTTGATTCGCGCCCCATGGGGCGCTGGACGGCCTCAAAACTGTGGGCCGGAACGACGGCGGGTCAGCGCGGGGGCGCGGACTTCTGGGCAGGCTGGGGAGCCTGCGGTGCGGCCTGCACCCCGAACACGGTCGAGGCCGGGTTTCCGGCGCCGGAATCGCCGGTGCTGGCCGGCGGCGGGGCGGCGCCGGCCGCCGGCGCGTTCACCTGCGGCGCGGGGACCTGGAAGACGTTGGAGGGCGCCTGTGGCTGCGGTCCGGGGGCGGCCGGCGCGGTGGTGTTGGCGGGCTGCGCCGGGGCGAGCGCGTCGGGGTTCAGCGCGTCGACCTTCAGCCGGTCGACGACCGAGGCGCCGCCGCGCTGGTGGCCGACCACCACGGTCAGGATCATCGACAGCACGAAGAAGATCGCGCCCAGGATGCTGGTGGTGCGGGTGAGCAGGTCCCCGGCCCCGCGCGCGGTCATGAAGCCGCCGGTCCCGCCCCCCATGCCCAGCGCGCCCCCTTCGGAGCGCTGCAGCAGGATCACGCCCACGAGCGCGATGCAGACGATGATCTGTAGGACGAGCAGAAGGCCGAGCAGCATGGACGCCTGGGACTGTCTGGAAAAACGAAGATGTGGGCGCTGGCGGCGGCCCGGGCAAGCGCGCCCCATAACACCATCGGGGGGCGGAAGTCGATGGGGGCTCCGTTCAACGCTTGCGCGCGCCGGAGGCCCCTCCGTCCGCTTGGCGGCCACCTCCCCCGCTTCGCAGGGGAGGCAGGCCAGGGATCATCTCGCTTCCCCAAAAGGCGGGGGAGCTGTCAGGCGCCAGCCTGACTGAGGGCGCTACGCCGCCCGGATGATCGCCAGGAAGTCGCTGGCCTTCAGCGAGGCGCCGCCGACCAGGGCGCCGCCGACTTCCTTCGCCGCCAGGATCTCGGCCGCGTTCGAGGGCTTCACGGACCCGCCGTAGAGGATGGCGACCGGCTGGCCGGGGAAACGTTCGTCGAGGGCGGCGCGGATCTCGGCGTGGATGGCCTCGATCTCGGGGACGGTAGGGGTCAGGCCCGTGCCGATCGCCCAGATCGGCTCGTAGGCGACGGAGAAGTCGCGGCCCTTCAAGCTGTCCGGCAGCGAGCCCTGGAGCTGGCGGCGAACCACCGCGGCGGCCTCGCCGGCCTTGCGCTGTTCGAGGCTCTCGCCCACGCAGACGATCGGCTCGAGCCCCGCCTTCAGCGCCCCCTCGACCTTGGCCGCGACCTTGGCGTCGGTCTCGCCGTAGTAGTCGCGCCGTTCGGAGTGGCCGAGAATCACCAGGGTCGCGCCGGCGTCGTGCAGCATGTCGCCGCAGACGTCGCCGGTGAAGGCGCCGCACGGCTCGGCGTGGCAGTCCTGGGCGCCCACCTCGACGGAGCTGGCTTCCAGCTTGCGGGCGAGGCGCTCGATCAGGGTGGCCGGCGGGCAGATGGCGACGCGGGCCGTCGCGGGCTCCCGCGCGAGGGAGGCGGCCACTTCGCCAGCCTCGTCCAGGCTCTGCGAGAGGCCGTTCATCTTCCAGTTGCCGACGACGAACTTGCGGGCGGGTGCGGTCATGGGGGCGGAGACGTTCCTTCGGCTGACGACGGCCCGTGGTTAGGCGATGCGAGCGGAGCTGTCACGCCGTCGAAGCCCCTCAGGGGAAATCCGCGCGCCGGCGGCGAAGCGGCTCCCGCCTCGGTCTCGCCTTGCTCCAGCCGCAAGCGCTCTACTATACCGGCGCGAAAACACGCCGGCCGGCGCCAAGACGCGCCCGGCCGAGAACAAAGGATAAGCCGCCGCGATGCTCGCCCAGGTCCGCGCTTTCGCGAAGTCGCCGTTCGCCACCGCCCTTTTGGCCCTGCTGGTGGTCAGCTTCGCGGTCTTCGGCATCACCGACGTCTTCCGCAACCAGGGTGTCCGCGACGCCGTGGTCAGCGCGGGCTCGCGCACGATCAACTCGGCCGAGTTCAAGCAGATGTTCGACAGCTACCGCAAGCAGCTCGAGCAGCAGAACGGCGGCCAGCCGCTGACCACCGAGCAGGCGGCGGCCAACGGCGCCGACCAGGCGCTGGTGAACAATCTGGCCATCTCCGAATCCTTCGCCGCCCTGATGAGCAAGATGGGCCTGCGCCCCTCGGACAAGCAGGTGGTGGACGAGATCGGCAAGACCCGCGCCTTCTTCGACCCGGTGTCGGGGCGCTTCGACCGCGCCACCTACCAAGGGCGGCTGCAGGAGGCGGGCCTGACCGAGACCCAGTACGAAGGCGCCCTGCGCGACCAGATCGCCAACGCCCAGCTCCTGAGCGGGCTCGCCGCCGGCCTGACCGTGCCGCGGACCTACTTGGCCTCGATCGCCGCCTTCAACGAGGAGCGCCGCACCTTCAGCTGGTTCAAGGTCGCGCCCGGCGTCGCCGGACCGCCGGTGAGGCCGACCGACGCCCAGCTCACCCAGTACATCAAGGAGAACGCGGCCCGCTTCACCAAGCCGGAGCTGCGCCAGCTCTCGTTCGTCCAGTTCTCCACCGCCGCCGAAGCTCCGAAGGTCGCGGTCAACGAGGCCGACGTCCGGAAGCGCTTCGACTTCGAGAAGGACACCCTGTCCCTCCCCGAGACCCGCAGCCTGGTGCAGGTGCCGGTGAAGGACGCCGCCACCGGCGCGCAAGTCGCGCAGCGGCTGCGCGCGGGCCAGGACCCCGAGGCGGTCGCCCGCTCCGTCGGCGCCAATTCGGTCAGCTACACCGACGCCCCGAAGACCGCCGTGTCCGACCGAGACGTCGCCGCCGCCGTCTACAAGCCCGAGGTGAAGGCCGGCGACGTCGTGGGTCCCGTCCAGGGCTCGCTGGGCCTGGCCGTGGTCAAGGTGACCAAGGTCGACGCCGGCCACCAGGCGACGCTGGAGGAGGCCCGCGCCAAGATCGAGAACGAGCTGAAGCGCGACGCCGCCATGGACAAGGTCTACAAGCTGGTCCAGGCCTACGACGATGCGCGCTCGGGCGGGGCGAACATGGCCGAGGCGGCCAAGAAGGCGGGCGTCGAGGTCCGCCCCTATCCCGTGATGGTGACCGCGCAGGGCGCGACGCTGCAGGGCCAGCCGACCAACATTCCGCAAAAGCTGCTGCAGCCCGCCTTCGCCCTCTCGCAGAGCGGCGAGACCGAGGTGATCGACCTCGGCAACGGCGAGTACGCCGCGGTGCGGGTGGACAAGGTCGCGCCCCAGGCCCTGGCGTCCCTCGACGAGGTCCGCCCCGTCGCCACCCAGATGTTCGTGCTGAGCGACCTGCAGAAGAAGCTGCAGGCCAAGGCCGACCAGATCACCGCCGCCGTCAAGAAGGGCCAAACCCTGCAGCAGGCCGCCGCCAGCGTCGGGGCCCAGGTGCAGACGGCCCAGGACGTCCGGCGCGAGAACAGCCAGACCTTCAGCCAGGACCTGCTCGGCAAGGTGTTCGCGGGCAAGAGCGGCGACCTGATCGTGGGCGAGGACGTGCAACTCGGCCTGGTGGTGGCCAAGCTCGACAAGATCGCCACCGCTCCGACCCAGCAGCTCGCGCTGACCGTCGAGCAGCAGCGCGACAACTTCCGCAACCTGATCCTGCAGGACGTCTCCGAGGCCGCACGCGAGGCCGCACGCCTGGCGGTCAAGCCTAAGGTCGACTACGCCCGCGCCCGCACCGCCATCGGGCTCGAAGCCCAGGCTCCGTCCAAGGCTCCGGCCCCGGCGGCCAAGAAGTGAGCGCCTTCCCCGACTTCGACGCCTTCGCGCAAGGGTACGACGCCGGCCACCCCCAGGTGATCTGGACGCGGGTGGTCGACGACATCGAGACCCCGGTCTCGGCCTTCCTGAAGATCGGCCACGGGCGGCCCTATTCCTTCCTGTTCGAGTCGGTGGAGGGGGGAGCCTGGCGCGGCCGCTACTCCATCGTGGCGCTCAAGCCCGACCTGGTCTGGCGCTGCTTCGGCGACGCGGCCGAGATCGCCGAGGGGACGGAGGCGATCGCCGCCGGCCGGTTCGTCCGCCAGGAGGCCCCGGCGCTCGAGTCCCTGCGCGCCCTGGTGGCGGCCAACCGGTTCGCCCTGCCGGCCGAGCTGCCGCCCATGGCAGCGGGCCTGTTCGGGGTGCTGGGCTACGACATGATCCGGCAGTTCGAGCCGGTCGGGCCGGCCAAGGCCGACATGCTCGGCCTGCCCGACGCGGTGATGATGCGCCCGTCGGTGGTGGCGGTGTTCGATTCCATAGGCCAGGAGATCGTGCTGTGCGCCTCGGCGCACCCCACGGCCGGCGTCTCCGCCAGCGCCGCCTACAACGCGGCCGTGGCGAGGCTGGCCGAGATCGAGACCGACCTGCGCCAGCCGCTGCCGCCGGCCCGGCCGCGCGCGCCCCACGTGCAGGACCCGCCGACCTCGCCGGTCACCCGCGCCGACTACCATCAGGTGGTCGAGCGGGCGAAGGAGTACATCGCCGCCGGCGACATCTTCCAGGTGGTGCCCAGCCACCGCTTCCGCGCCCGCTTCGACCTCGAGCCGTTCGCCTTCTACCGCTCGCTGCGGCGGCTGAACCCCTCGCCCTTCCTGTTCTACCTGGACTTCGGGCAGTTCGAGCTGGCGGGCTCCAGCCCCGAGATCCTGGTCCGGCTGCGGGACAACAAGGTCACCATCCGGCCGATCGCCGGCACCCGCCCCCGGGGCGCCACGCCCGAGGAGGACGCCGCCAACGAGAAAGACCTGCTGGCCGATCCCAAGGAGCGGGCCGAGCACCTGATGCTGCTCGACCTCGGCCGCAACGACGTCGGCCGCGCGGTGATGCTGAAGGACGACGGCCGCAACGCCGTCGACACCAAGCCGCGCGTGCGGGTGACCGAGAGCTTCACCATCGAGCGCTACTCGACCGTGATGCACATCGTCTCCAACGTCGAAGGCGACGCCCCCGAGGGGCTCGATCCGGTGGACGTGATCCTGACCGCCCTGCCCGCCGGCACCCTGTCCGGGGCGCCCAAGGTGCGGGCCATGCAGATCATCGACGAGTTGGAGAAGGAAAAGCGCGGCGTCGCCTATGCGGGCGCGGCCGGCTATATCTCGGCCAACGGCTCGGTCGACACCTGCATCGTCCTGCGCACCGCCCTGTTCAAGGACGGCATGATGTACGTCCAGGGCGGCGGCGGGGTGGTGGCCGATTCCGATCCCGACGCCGAATACGACGAGACCCTGCACAAGACCCGCGCCCTGCGCCGGGCGGCGGAAGAAGCCTGGCGGTTCGGGTGAGGCCGCTCCTTGCTCCGCCGCAAGCAGGGGCGCAAGGGCGATCGTCTGGTTATCTGCGCAGCCCGTAGAGGTCCGACGCCAGGACGCCGTCGGCTTCGGCGCCGCCCACTGTCAGGTCCGGGCCGAAGTGGGGCGGACCCACGATCACCGCGAAGGCCAGGGTCAGGGCGGAAGCGGCGGCGAACGCGGCCGCGCCCATGACCGGCCAGACCGAGCGGACCCTTGACGGGGCGTTCAGCTTGGCCCGGGCGGCCTTGATCGCCACGGCCGCGTGCGGCGCGGGCGCAGGTTCTGCGGCGTCCAGGTAGCTGCCCAAGTCCATGGCCCGAGCAAGGGCCCGATTCGGTTAACGGCTCGCAACCGACGGTGGAGGGGCGGGCGCGACCGTGCGAAACCCTTCCCTCACGCCGCGCCTGCGCTTAAGAGGTCGGCATGATCCTCGTGGTCGATAACTACGACAGCTTCACCTACAACCTCGTCCACTATCTGGCCGAGCTGGGGGCGCCGACGCGCGTGGTGCGCAACGACGCGCTTACGGTCGACGAGGCGCTGGCCCTCCGGCCCGAAGCGGTGCTGCTGTCGCCGGGCCCCTGCACGCCGAACGAGGCGGGCATCTGCCTCGAGATCCTGGCCCGCGCGCCGGCCGATCTGCCGATCCTGGGCGTGTGCCTCGGCCACCAGGCGATCGGCCAGGCTTTCGGCGGCCAGGTGATCCGCGCCAAGACCCTGATGCACGGCAAGACCAGCCCGATCCGCCACAAGGGCCAGGGCCTGTTCGCCGGCATGCCCGACGGCTTCACCGCCGCCCGCTACCACAGCCTGGCGGTGCTGGCCGATCCCCTGCCCGAGGTGCTGGAAACCACCGCCTGGACCGACGACGGCGAGATCATGGGCCTGCGGCATCGCACGCGCCCGATCCACGGCCTGCAGTTCCATCCGGAATCGATCGCCACCGAGGGCGGGCACAAGCTGCTCGCCAACTTCCTCGACCTGGCGGGCGTGAAGCGCACGGCCGCGGCCTAGAGACCCCGCGCCGTGTCCGACGACTTCAAACCGCTGCTCGCCCGGCTCGCCGACGGCGCGACCCTGACCGAAGAAGGCGCGGAGGCCTTCTTCTCCGCATGCCTGCGCGGCGAGCTGACCCCGGCCCAGCTGGCCGCGGCGCTGACGGCCATGCGGCTGCGCGGCGAGACGGTGGGCGAGATCGCCGCCGGGGCGCGCGCGATGCGGGCCGCCGCCTCCACGCTGGACCTGCCCTATCCGGTCATCGACGTGTGCGGGACCGGCGGGGACGGGCTGCACACCCTGAACATCTCCACCGCCGTGGCCTTCGTCGCGGCGGCCGGCGGGCTGAAGGTGGCCAAGCACGGCAACCGGGCCCTGTCGTCCAAGTCGGGCGCGGCGGACGTGCTGACCGCCCTGGGCGTCAACATCCTGGCCACCCCGGTCCAGCAGCGGCTGGCGTTGGACACTCTGGGCATCGCCTTCCTCTTCGCCCAGGCGCACCACGGCTCGATGCGCCACGTCTCGCCGATCCGCGCCGAGCTGGGCTTCCGCACCATCTTCAACCTGCTCGGCCCCATCACCAATCCGGCCGGCGCCCAGCGCCAGGTGCTGGGGGTCTATTCCAGCCGCTGGATCGAGCCCGTGGCCCGGGTGCTCGGCCAGCTCGGCGCCGAGCGCGCCTGGGTCGTGCACGGCCAGGGCATGGACGAGATGACCGTCACCGGCGAGACCGAGGTCGCGGAATGGAAGGACGGCGGCGTGCGCCTGTTCACCGTCACGCCCGAGGCGGTGGGCCTGCCGCGGGCGACCCTCGACGAGCTGCGCGGCGGCGATCCGGCCCACAACGCGGCTGCGCTGCGGGCGCTGTTCGACGGCGAGCGCGGCCCCTATCGCGACATGGTGCTCCTCAACGCGGCGGCGGCCTTCCTGGTGGCCGACAAGGTCGAGACCCTGCGCGAAGGCGTGGCGCTTTCCGCCGCGATGATCGACGGCGGGAAGGCGAAGGCGGCGCTGGACGGGCTGGTCGCCATCACCAATTCCGAGGTCGCGTGACCGCATGAGCGATATTCTCGCCCGCATCGCCCACTACAAGCTGGACGAGGTCGCCGCCCGGCGTGGCCGCATCACGCCGCTGGAACTGGACGACCGGGCGAAGGCCGCCTCCCCGCCCCGCGGCTTCGCCGCCGCGCTGGCGCGCGCGACGGGGCGGCTCGGCCTGATCGCCGAGATCAAGAAGGCGAGCCCTTCCAAGGGGCTGATCCGCGAGGATTTCGACCCGCCGGCGCTCGCCCGCGCCTACGAGGCCGGTGGGGCGAGCTGCCTTTCGGTGCTGACCGACGCGCCGAGCTTCCAGGGCGACGACAGCTATCTGGCCATGGCGCGCGACGCCGTCGCCCTGCCCTGCCTGCGCAAGGAGTTCCTGGTCGATCCCTGGCAGGTGGCCGAATCGCGGGCCTTGGGCGCCGACGCCGTCCTGGTGATCATGGCCATGGTGGACGACGCGCTCGCCAAGGAACTGATGGACGCCGCGGCGCTCTGGGGCATGGACGCCCTGGTCGAGGTCCACGACGAGGCCGAGATGGAGCGCGCCGCGAGGCTCGGCGCGACCCTGGTCGGGATCAACAACCGCGACCTGCGCACCTTCGTCACCGATCTGGCCGTGACCGAGCGGCTCGCGCCGCTGGCCCCCAAGGGCGCCCTGCTGGTGACCGAGAGCGGCATCTTCACCCCGGCCGACGTGGCCCGCCTGGCCGACGCCGGCGCGCGCGCCATGCTGGTCGGCGAAAGCCTGATGCGCCAGCCCGACGTGACCGCGGCGACGAAGGCGCTGCTGGGATAGATATCCTTCCGCTCATCCCGGCCCCCGGGTCCGGCCCGGGGATAAACTCCAGCCGGGACCTGGGTTCGAGCCGGAGCACCCTGCTGGACAGTCCTGGGTCCGGGCTTCCGCCGGGATGAGCGGACAAATCCCGTTCACTTGACATTAACCAGGAACACTTACAGAACAGCACAAGCGTTTGCGGTTTGTTCCGTGGCGCACACATGATCTGGAAGGGCGCCGTCATGCTCACGCGCAAGCAGCACGAGCTGCTGATGTTCATCCACGAGCGGATCAAGGAGACCGGCGTCTCGCCGTCCTTCGACGAGATGAAGGACGCGCTCGACCTGGCCTCCAAGTCGGGCATCCACCGGCTGATCACGGCGCTGGAGGAGCGCGGGTTCCTCCGCCGCCTGCCTCACCGGGCGCGGGCGCTCGAGGTGCTGAAGCTGCCCGAACAGGCGACCGCCGGACCGGTGCGCGGACGCGGGCCGTTCAAGCCCCAGGTCGTGGAAGGCTCCGGCCGCCGGGCCGAGGCGCCGGCCAACGACGTCCGCGAGCTGCCGGTGCTCGGCCGCATCGCCGCCGGCACGCCGATCGAGGCCATCCAGCACGAGCGCGACCGGGTGGCCGTGCCCGAGGCCCTGCTGGGCCAGGGCGAGCACTTCATCCTGGAGGTGCAGGGCGATTCGATGATCGAAGCCGGAATCCTGGACGGCGACCTGGTGGTCATCCGCAAGACCGACACCGCCACCAACGGCGAAATCGTGGTGGCGCTGGTGATGGGCGAGGAGGCGACCCTGAAGCGTCTGCGCAAGCGCGGCGCCTCGATCGCGCTGGAGCCCGCCAACCGCAACTACGAGACCCGCATCCTCGGTCCCGACCAGGTGCAGGTGCAGGGCAAGCTGGTCGGCCTCATCCGGCGGTATCACTAAGCCCCGACCCGCTCATCCGGGCCTCGGGCCGGCCTGCGGCCTGAGGCCGGACCCGGGGGCCGGGACGAGCGGATAAATTACCCCTCCGGCCTCTCGGCCAAGGCGCCCGCCCGCCCGATGGCGGCGGTCCGTTCCGCCCAGGGCAGGCGCCAGCCGAAGAGCGCCTCCGCGCGGGAGACGTCGAGGGCGCTGAAGGCCGGGCGTGGGGCGGCCGCGTCCGTTGATCCCTGGGCGACGGGGCGAAGGCGCAGCGCCTCCCCGCCCGCTTCGCGATAGGCTTCGAACGCCGTCCGCACCCAGTCGAATCGGCTGACCGGCGGGCCGCCGGCCAGGTGCAGGACCTGCGGAACGCGGACGTCGCCCGCCGCCATGAGGTCCGCCAGCGCCAGGAGCCGCGTCGCCAGCGCGTTGATCGGCGTGGGCGAGCCGACCTGATCGGCCACCACGGAAATCTCGCCCTGCCTTCGCGCCCGCTCGATCATCTGGGCGACGAAGCAGCCCCCGTCGCCGAACAGCCAGGCGACGCGCACGACGCAGGCGCCGGGAAAGGCCTCCAGCACGCGCGCCTCGCCCTCCGCCTTCATCCGGCCATAGGCGTTGACCGGCGCATGCGGCGCGTCCTCGGGCCAGGGGCCGCCGTCCCGCCCGCCGAACACGTAGTCGGTCGAGATGTGGATGAAGGGCGTTCCCGTCTCGGCGCAGCAGCGGGCGAGGACGCCGGGCGCGAGCGCATTGACGGCATGGGCCGGCTCGGGCGCCTGCTCGATGGCGTCGACCCCGTTCACCACGGCGCAGTTGACGAGGGCGGCCGGGCGCAGGGCGGCCAACCGCTCCCGGACCGCGGCGGGATCGCGGATGTCCAGGTTCCGACGGCTCTCCAGCCTCGCCCGCCCCGGCGCCGCGCGCCCGATGGCCCTCGCCAGCCGGCCGCCTCCCCCGACGACGAGCACCGGCGGCGCTACTGGCAGCTCTCGATCTCGTCGAACAGGCGGCGGGAGAGATCGATCTCGGCGGCCTTGAGGCGGTGGACCTGGTTCGGCTCCACCGTGTAGCGGACGCGCAAGCCGGCGCGGCGCAGGTCGTCCGCCTGCGCCTTCATGGCTCCGCTCCAGCCGGGATCCTGGTCGCCGACGTGCATGAACACGCACATGGACTTGAGCCGCGCGGGCGACTGGCCGTCGTCGAGCAGGCCGGGATAGCCGGTGACGGTGGCGAAGCGATCCGGATACCGGGCGGCGATGTGGAAGGCGCTGAGCCCGCCGTTGGAATGGCCGGCGACGTGCAGGCGGCTGATCTTGTAGTCGCGGGCGATGGCGTCGAGGAAGGCCGGGAAGGCGCGGTCCCCGCCCTGGAAGAACAGGCCGGCGTCCGGCGCGGCCGGACTGATGACGATATAGCCCCGCTTCTCGGCCTCGGCCTGCCAGTCGGCGCGGATGGTGTTCCCCGCCATCTCGAAGCTTTGCGGACCGCCGGTGAACACCAGCACGGCGGGATAGGCCCGGGCGGCGTCGTAGCCCGGCGGCAGCAGCACCTTGTAGTCGATCTTCAGCCCGCCGAAGGTCCCGCTTCGGTCGGCGATGTCGTCGGCGGCGGCGCGGGCGCACCCGCCGGCTAGCGCCAGAGCCACAGCAGCGGAGGCGATAACCGCCCAGCGCATAGTCCAACCCTCCCTATGACCCGGCTCGCCGGGCGATTATGGGCGCCGAAAATCGCACTTTTGCGCGATTAAAGAACCCGCACCCGGTTTCCGCCGAGGCTAAAGCAGGTTACGAATGCGGGCAAACGACACCGGGGGAGGAACCTTGGCAAATCCGTCAGTCGCGATCAGCCGCACAAGCTCGTTCACCACCACCATCATCCTCTGCGTCCTCGTCGCCATCTGCGAGGGCGTGGACCTTCAGGCGGCCGGCGTCGCCGCGCCCAAGCTCGGGCCCGCCTTCGGGATGACGCCGGACCAGCTCGGCCTGTTCTTCTCGACCTCCACCTTCGGACTGATGCTGGGGGCCGCCATCGGCGGGCGGCTCTCCGACCGCTTCGGCCGCAAGACCGTACTGATCGGCTCGATCGCCGTGTTCGGCCTGATGTCGATCGCCACGGCCCTGTCGCCGGCCGTGTCGGCCCTGCTCACCTTCCGCTTCCTGACCGGCGTGGGCCTGGGCGGCGCGCTGCCCAACCTTCTGGCGCTGGCGGCCGAGAACACCCCGCCCGAGCGGCGGAACACGGCGTTGGGCCTGCTTTACGGGGGGCTGCCGACCGGCGGCGCCCTGGTCAGTCTGATCAGCCTGATCGGCGAGACCGACTGGCGGATCGTGTTCCACCTCGGCGGCTTCGCGCCGCTGCTGCTGATCCCGCTCCTGATCTTCTTCCTTCCGGAGTCCCGGGAGCTGAAGGAAGCCAAGGCCGAGTCGTCCGACCACAGCCTGCATCCCAAAAGCATCCCCTTCGCCCTTCTGGGCGAGGGTCGGGCGGCGCGGACGGCGCTCTTGTGGGTGTCGTTCTTCCTGGCGCTGGTCGCCATGTACGTGCTGCTGAACTGGCTGCCGACCATCATGGTGGGCCGCGGCCTCTCCAAGCCCGACGCGTCGCTGGTGCAGATCGCGTTCAACGTGTTCGGGGCGGCGGCGAGCGCGGCCACCGGCATGTCGATGGACCGCCTGCCGCTCAAGACCGTGACGCTGGGCGCCTTCCTGTCGGCGGTGATCGGCATCGTGGTGCTGTGGGTGGCGCCGGTGACGCTGGGCGTGTCGCTGCTGGTCGGCGGCCTGGTCGGCGCGACCATCTCCACAACCCAGGCCCTGCTCTACGCCCTGGCCCCCTCGGCCTATCCGACCGCGGTGCGGGGCACGGGCGTCGGCGCGGCGGTGGCTTGGGGACGCCTCGGCTCGGCCCTGGGCCCGCTGCTCGCCGGTTTCCTGCTCAGCTCCGGCGCGGCCCCGGCGGACGTGCTGCTCCAACTCGCGCCGATCCTGGTGGTGTCGGGGGCCGCGGCCTTCGTCCTCAGCCTGATGATCGGCAAGGACCGGGCGGTGGGCGGCGGCCACTAACCGCCCTTATTACTCGTCTCCACCGGAGGGGCGCGTCGACCACGGTCGCGCGCCCCTTTGCGTTTGGGCCCAGGCGATGCGCCAGCCCGCGCCCGTCCGGTAGAGCTCGGCGGCGCCGCCGGCCGCGAGCGCACGTTCGCCGATCACCGTCTTGCCGGCGCAGGCGGGCCCCGCCCCCTCCCCCTTCCTCAGCACCACCACCTCGGCCGAGCGGCACAGGGCGTCGAGATCGTCTTGTGGCGGCGCCGACCGCCGCCACCACGCCGCGACCCGCACCGGGGCCGCGTCCAGCGGCGTGCAGGCGCTGCGGTCGCAGGCGAACATCGGCGACGCCGCCGCAGCCGCATCGGCGGGAATCTCCAGCCCGCGCCGGCGCGCCCACAGGTCGAAGGCGAAGGCTTGGGTCGAGCGCAGCGGGACCGCTTCGCCACCGGCCGCGACCGCGGCGTTGGCCCCCTCCGGCGCGATCCACAAGGCGGGAACAGGCGGCCGTGGCGCGAGGAGCACCGCGGCGGCGAACGGCAGGCCCAGCCACCGCGCCCAGCCGCGCCACAGGCATACGAACAACAGGCCTATGAAGCTCGCCGGCAGCGCCCAGGCGGGGGCGCTCGTCACGGTCGCTTGCGCGTGGGGCAGGCCCGCGAAGAGGTGGGCGAGCCGGGTCATGGCCGAGAGCCCCCAATCCGCCAGGTCCAGCGGCCCCTGCCCGCCGCCCAGCAGCGCCCCGACCGCGCCGACCGCCAGCGCCGACAGCACCACGAACGAGCTCAACGCTTCGGTGGCGAGGTTCGCCGGAAGGCCCCAAAGGGTCACGCGGTTGAAATGCTGGATCGCGAAGGGACCGGTCGCGAGGCCCGCCACGAGGCTGATGAAGAAGCCGGCGACCACCCCGTCCCGGATGCGCTGGACGAGGGCGATGGGCCAGGGCACGGCGATCTCGCGCGAGGGCCTGGGCCAGATCTCCACGACCGCCAGCAGGGCGGCGGTAGCGGCGAAGGACATCTGGAAGCCGGGCTGGGTCACCGCCTCGGGCTGGAAGGCGAGCACCACCAGGGCCGCCACCGCCAGGCTGTGCAGGGTGAGCGCCCGCCGGTCGAGCAGGACCGCGAGGGAGGCGACGGCCGCAGTGATCGCCGCCCGCTGGGCCGGCGGCGGCCAGCCCGAGACCAGCAGATAGGCCAGCACCGCCGCGAGCGCGCCGGCCGCCGCGATCTTCTTGCCCGGCGCCCGAAGCGCCAAGGGAGGACAGGCGGCCACGCCCAGCCTGAGCCCGGCGAAGACGAAGCCGCCGACGATGGCCATGTGCACGCCGGAGATGGAGAGGATGTGCGCCAGGCCGGAAGCGCGCATCGCTTCGATGTCCGCCTCCGCGAGCCAGGCCTGGTGGCCGGTGACCAGGGCGGCCGCGAAACCGCCGGTGCGCGGCCCCATCCGCTCCACCAGCCGCCGCGCCAGGCTCCAGCGCGCCTGGTTGATCAGAAGGCCGAGGCGGAAGCTCGCCGGCGGGGGCGCGAGCGCGATCACCTGAGGCGGGCGAAGCGCCAGGCCCGAGCCGCCGATCCGGTCGAACCAGGCGTCGCGGGCGAAGTCGTAGGCGCCCGGCGCCGACGGCGGCGGCGGCGGGTTCAGCAGCGCCAGGGTGCGGATGGCCATGCCCGGCCCGATCGCGCCCTCGCGGACCGTCACCCGGATGCGGGCCGGGACTTGGTCCGCCGCCAGGCCCTCGATCCAGGTCGGCGCGATCAAGAGCCGCTGCCGCTCGGCGCTGGAGGAGACCACGTCCACCACCCAGCCTTCGACCTGGACCGGCGCGAGGCCGGCCGGGGCCACCGGCGCGGCGACCAGGTGCGTCCGCAGCGAAGCCAGGCCGAATCCGCCCGCGCCGAAGGCCAGCAGCACGCAGGCGATGGCGACATCCCGGCGCCGCCCCCACAGGCCCGCCGCGACCGCGGCGGCGAGCAAGGCGGCGAAGGCCAGCGCGACCGGCAGAGCCGCGGGCTCGAAGCGCAGGCCGAAGTAGGTCCCGGCCCCGACGCCCGCCGCCACCGGAGCCCACAGCGTCCACCGCTCGACGTTGGCGGCTGCCTGCTCGCGGACGGACGCGAAGGTTCGCACGGTGCGAACCCGCGTGCTAGGAACCGCGTCCCCAGCCGCAATCGTCGTTCCGATGACCGAACCTTCCCCCGTCGTCACCCGCTTCGCCCCCTCCCCCACGGGGTTCCTGCACATAGGAGGGGCGCGGACCGCCCTGTTCAACCAGCTTTATGCGCGCCACACGGGCGGCCGCTTCCTGATGCGCATCGAAGACACCGACCGCGCCCGCTCCACGCCGGAGGCGGTGGCCGCCATCTTCGAGGGTCTGAAGTGGCTGGGCGTCGAGCCCGAGGGCGAGGTGATCCATCAGTACGCCCGCGCCGACCGGCACCGCGAAGTGGCGGAGGAGCTGCTCGCGAGCGGCGGCGCCTACCGCTGCTACATGACGCCGGAGGAGCTGGAGGCCGAGCGCGAGCTCGCCCGCGCCGAGGGGCGGGCCATCCGCTCGCCCTGGCGCGACGCCGCGCCGGAGGACGCCCCCGAGGGCGCGCCGTTCGTGGTCCGCTTCAAGGCCCCTCGCGTGGGCGACACGGTTGTGGACGACCTGGTCCAGGGCGAAGTGCGCTTCGCCAACAAGGAGCTCGACGACCTGGTGCTGCTGCGGTCGGACGGGGCGCCGACCTACAACCTGGCCGTGGTGGTGGACGACCACGACATGGGCGTGACCCACGTGATCCGCGGCGACGACCACCTGAACAACGCCGCGCGGCAGACGCTGATCTATCAGGCGATGGGATGGCCCCTGCCCGCCTTCGCCCACGTGTCGCTGATCCACGGTCCGGACGGGGCCAAGCTGTCGAAGCGCCACGGCGCCCAGGCGGTGGGCGACTTCGCCGACATGGGCTACCTGCCCGAGGCCTTGCGCAACTACCTGGCCCGGCTGGGCTGGGGTCACGGCGACGCCGAGATCTTCAGCGACGAGCAGGCCGCGGCCTGGTTCGACATCAAGGACGTGGGCCGCGCCCCGGCCCGGCTGGACTGGGACAAGCTGAACTTCGTCAACGCGCACTGGCTGCGCGAGGCCGACGACGCGCGGCTGGCGAACCTCGCGGCCGAGGTGCTTCGCAAGCGCGGCGAGACCGTGCAGGACGCCGACCTGGCGCGGCTGACCGCGGCCATGCCGTTCCTGAAGCCCCGGGCGAAAACGATCGTCGAACTGGCCGACCAGGCCGAGTTCCTGACCGCGCGCCGCCCGCTGCAGCTCGACGACAAGGCCAAGGCGACGCTGACCGAGGAGACGGCCGGACGACTCCAGCGCCTGGCCGCTGCTCTCGAAGACGTGACCGAATGGAACGATCCTGCCCTGGAAGCTCTCCTGAAGGCGTTCGCGGAGGCGGAGGGCGTCGGGCTGGGCAAGATTGGCCCCTCTTTGCGCCAATGCCTGACCGCCGGCCGGCCGGCTCCGGATCTTTCCAAGACCCTCGCGGCCCTCGGACGGGACGAGAGTCTTGGCCGGATTCACGACGCGCTTTCGCAGCGCACATAAACCGCTATAAGGCCGACAACGCCCAAGCCGGGCGGCTTCCTATAACGAAGTCGCGGGGACGCCCGCGGCCCTGAGACAAGGGATGAGGTATGCAGAACAAAGTCGCGCCCAACGGCGAAGCGATCGTCAAGGTCGCCGGCCAGGACGTGAGCCTTCCTGTCCTCAAGGGCTCGTTGGGCCCGGACGTGATCGACATCCGAAAGCTCTACGGCTCGGCCGACATCTTCACCTATGACCCCGGCTTCACCTCGACCGCGAGCTGCGAGAGCCAGATCACCTTCATCGACGGCGACAAGGGCGTCTTGCTGCACCGCGGCTACCCGATCGACCAGCTGGCCGAGCAGGCGAGCTTCCTCGAGGTCTGCTATCTGCTGCTGAACGGCGAGCTGCCCACCGCCACCGAGTACGAGACCTTCGAGCGCACGGTCACGCGGCACACCATGCTGCACGACCAGTTCGACAAGTTCTTCAACGGCTTCCGCCGCGACGCCCACCCGATGGCGGTGATGGTCGGCGCCGTGGGCGCCCTGTCGGCCTTCTACCACGACTCCACCGACATCTCGGACCCGGCCCAGCGCACGATCTCCGCGCACCGGCTGATCGCCAAGATGCCGACCATCGCCGCCCGCGCCTTCAAGTATTCGGTCGGCCAGCCGTTCGTGCACCCGCGCAACGAGCTGTCCTATGCCGAGAACTTCCTGCGCATGTGCTTCGCGGTGCCGGCCGAGGACTACGAGGTGAATCCGGTCCTGGCGCGCGCGATGGACCGCATCTTCATCCTGCACGCCGACCACGAGCAGAACCCCTCGACCTCGACCGTCCGCCTGGCGGGCTCGTCGGGCGCCAATCCCTT
>Ga0164243_10007203_pt1 | contig 16648 bp, 24 predicted proteins | sample OricompcompostOP_FD_108781 | JGI IMG/M metagenome (GOLD analysis project Ga0164243, IMG submission 108781) | Organic Plus compost microbial communities from Emeryville, California, USA - Original compost - Organic plus compost (OP) | ecosystem: Engineered > Solid waste > Mixed feedstock >... | reverse complement strand
GTTCGCCATATGAGCAGGAAGACGAAAACCGTGCAGAAGAAGCCCGTCGTTCCCAAGGTGCCCAAAGAAGAGAAAGAACAGGTACGCGCACGCAAGGCTGCCGGCCTGGATCACGCGATTACGGTTGATCAACACGGACGGGAAAGGCTGGTTGCAGGGACAGCCGAAGCCGAACGGAAGCTGGAAAAGAGCCCGTCCGGCGTGGTTCGTGTCAGGACTGTCGATCCGCTTGTCGGCATCAGCTCGTTAACGTGGCAACAGCGAGAAGCTGGAAAGCGCTATCGGGATGAGTTCGAGGCATTCACGTCCGTTGGCGCTAAAGGCATCGCCTATCAGGTGCGCGTAGATGGCGGGGCACTTGGCGGCGGCATCCCGGTAAAGGCCATCGACGCCGGACGAGCCCTCAAGAAGTCAACGGACGCCATCTGTCACTGGGATATTGCCAACGTGGTTCAAGCGGTGTGTTGCTCAGGCCTGTCTGTCTCGGAAGCCGCCAAGCAGGTCGACGAACCTCGCGACGTGGTGGTCAGGCTTCTGAAGATCGGCCTAGACAATCTCGCTGTGGAATACGGCATCCTTGTTCCACGACGCCCTCGCGTTGCTTGAACCTTGCCGGCAGTTATGCTACTGATTTGCCTAGTTGCAGGAGTTGCGACCGAAACCCGCCAAATCAGGCGGGTTTTTTTGTTGCACGGCAGCGAGCGCGGCGCGGGTAGCTCCCATACCGCGAAGTCGTCGGATGCATACGGCGCACACTGTGAGGCGGCGGCTTAGCCGAGCATTGCCACTGGCGGAAGTGCCGGACGAAACAACTCAGTTCCGGCCCGTCTCACTATCCGTCCAAGTTTTGACGCACCAACAGGGCAGATATCAGACCTTAGCCTTTTCCAGAACCTCACTCATTCGAGCCCGCCAGTTTCGACCGGTAGCCTTGAAACGAGCAAGGGTTTCGGGATCAAGTCTTAGTGTGACAGCTTCCTTGGGCGCCTCGACCTTCGGCCGACCACGTGCGCGCTTGATGCTTTCGGCCAAATCAGGAAACGCCTCGGCAAACGGCCTAGCCTTCGCCAATTGTTCGTTGGTTGCCTCTGGCGCGTCTGGATCACTGGCTATCTTGCGCTGGATTTCGGCCTCCTCTGCATCGCTCAGAGGCTTAACCGCCTTGTACTTTATCATAGGATGCTCCTTTCCTTGCGGCTCGCACGGCGCATAGAGATCACCGAGACTGCTTCCGAGCCGAGCGGGGCGAACACGACGGCGATGATGGTTTCGCCGCGAAACTCACCAATCGCCATGTAGCGGCGATCCTTGGCGTCGATGACGACGGAGTTGGCGAAGAATTCGATATCGAGATCGGCAAAGTCAAGGCCGTGCTTTTCGATGTTCTGGAGCCGCTTCGGTTCGTCATAGGTGATCTTCATGAGATTATTCGTACACGAAAAATAGTCGGCGCGCAAGAATAAAAGTGTACGAAAATTAATTCGCTCGGCAGGGCTCGAACCGCAACCTATGGGATCGAAGCCCGGTGCTCTATCCATTTGAGCTACGAGCGCATGGTCGGGGAGCATATCATCCAATGTCGAGCGCGCCACAGGCTCACCGCAAGACCACCACCGAGCGCGGCTATGGTTGGCAGTGGCAGAAGCTTCGCCGCGTCATCCTCGCGCAGGAGCCGCTATGCCGCTTCTGTAAGCAGGCCGGCAAGATCGTGCAGGCCGATGAAGTCGACCACATCGATGGTGACAGCTTCAACAACGAACGGGAAAACCTGCGGCCGCTGTGCCGCCCCTGCCACCTGAAGCGCACCGCCAAGGACCAGGCATTCGGCAAGCACCAGTGGCGGCCGGAATGGCTCAGACCTGCATCCATCCCATTGGTGATCGTGTGTGGCGCCCCGGCCTCGGGCAAAAGCAGCTACGTCAAGGAACATGCCAGCCCTGCCGATCTGGTGATCGACGTCGATGTGATCGCCTCCCATCTATCCGGCCAGTCGCTACATGGGTGGGACAGAGCCAAGTGGCTGACGCCAGCGATCCGCGCCCGCAACGAGATGCTGGGCGACATCATGCGCCCGACTGCACAGTGGCCCCGCGCATGGCTGATCGTATCTGAGGCAAGACCGGACAACCGGCAATGGTGGGCGGACACGATGCAGCCCGAGCGCATCATCGTCATGGAGACGCCGCCAGCGGTATGCATGGCCCGTGTCAGGGCAGACAGCACCCGCCCGAGGGAAATCACCTTCGAGGCTATCGGCAAGTGGTGGAGCGCCTACCAGCGCAGGGAAGGCGATGAGGTGGTGAAGCATGGCACGTAACGCAGGCGAGATCGTCATCGATGGCAGGGAACTGATGGAGAGCATCCGTATCGGCGTCCGCATGCCTCACCTCTTCGGTGCCCGCATCTGGATCGCGACGCGGCTGTTCGAACTGGCCGGACTGGTCACAGGCTGGAACGTCGTGGTCGAGGTAGAGGGCGAGGATGAATGAGCAAGATCGTCACGTCCGAGGTGAACGAGCGCCGTCACCGCGTCATCATCGATCGTCATGATTTGAAGCACATCGTGGGTGAGGCCATCGCCAAGGAGCTTGGCATCCGACATGCGGCTCCTGGCCAGACATGGGACTTCAGCTTCAAGGACGAGATGGAAGGCTCCCCCCCGGCTACAAGGTCGGGACAGGCTGCATTGTCGATGTGGTTGAAGACCTGAGGCCGCAGGATGCCAAAGCCGACACAAGGCACGGATAACAGGTCAAGCACTATTCGGCCGTTTCATGGGCGGGAGGGGGAGGGTCAAAACCTTTCATGGTTCGATCCCTGACCGGCGGCCCCAGGGAAACTTTCACACGGCCAAAACTGGAACCTAAACATGGCAGGTGGCAGACCACGCAAACCGACGCATCTGAAGGTCGTGGCCGGGACGGTGCGCAAGCATCGGGAAAACCCGACTGAGCCCGATGCGGTGGGTGGCTGGCCGGAAGCGCCGGGTTGGCTGTCCGATCGGGCGGCTGTTATTTTTGAGGAAACCTGCGCCCGCATGGACGGCATGGGCACGCTGTCGGTGGAATGGGTCGACGTGATTGCGGCCTATGCCTCCTGTCAGGAAGAGATCGAACTGACCACGGCGGTCATCGAAGATTTGGGCCGGACCTATACCACCACGACGCAGACCGGCGATACGATGTTCCGGCCTCGCCCGGAGGTGGCCATGAGGTCGGATGCAATGAAACGAGCCCATGCGCTTCGGGCCGAGCTTGGCCTTGGGCCGGCATCGAAGTCACGCGTGTCAGCGGGCAAGAAAAATGAGCAGAACCCGTTCAAGGCGCTCGGATGAGCATCCGCATGTCGCGGTCGGCAACCAGTATGCAAAGGATGTCGTCGCCGGAAAGATACCGGCCTGCAAGTGGGTGCGGTTGGCGTGCCAGCGCCACCTCGACGACCTGAAGCGACAGAAGGATCGGGACTTCGATTACCGGTTCGATCCGGCAGCGGCGGAAAAGGTCTGCCAGTTCGTCGAGTTGATGCCTCACACCAAGGGCGCATGGGCTTCACGCGGCGAGAAGCTGGTTATGCAGCCATGGCAGGTGTTCCTGACCATCTGCATTTTCGGCTGGCTGAACAAGGTCGACGGATTCCGGCGGTTCCGGCGGGCGCTTCTCTTGGTCCCTCGGAAAAATGGAAAAAGCGCATGGGCGGCGGCCATCGGCCTCTACATGCTGGCGGCGGATGGCGAACACGGCGCCGAGGTCTACTCCGGCGCCACGACCGAAAAGCAGGCATGGGAGGTCTTTCGGCCGGCGCGCATCATGGCGATGCGGCAGGCAGCGTTCCGCGAGCACTACGGCGTGTCGGTCAATGCGTCGAACCTGCACATGCTGAGCAACGAAAGCCGATTCGAGCCGGTCATCGGCAAGCCGGGCGATGGCTCGTCTCCGCATTGCGCGATCATTGACGAGTATCACGAGCATGCCACGGATGACATGCTGGCAACGATGCAGACCGGCATGGGTGCGCGTGACCAGTATCTGGTGTTGGTGATCACGACGGCGGGGTCAAACATCGCCGGCCCCTGCTACGCCATGATGCAGGAAGCGCGGCGGATGCTCGACGGGATCGTCCAAGACGACGAGCTGTTCGCGCTGATGTACGGCCTCGATCCCGAGGACGACTGGACCGAGGAGGCCTCGCTACGGAAGGCAAACCCGAACTTCGGGGTGTCGGTCGGTGAGAAGTTCCTCCTGTCGGAACAGCGGCAGGCGATCAACAACGCAAGGCACGTCTCACGCTTTAAGACCAAGCATCTGAACGAATGGGTGAATGCGAAGGAAGCCTATTTCAACGTCCAGCGTTGGATCGAGAGCGAAGCGCCGGGGATCAAGATCGAGGACTTCGACCAACAGCCGTGCCGGATCGGGCTGGACCTTGCGTCCAAAGTGGACGTGGCTGCGATGGAGATCACGTTCAGGCTCGACGAGTGCGACTGTCCGAAGGCGGCAGAACTGATCGAGGCGGGCTTCAGGTTCGCTCGCTTCGGTCGCTACTACCTGCCGTCGGCGGCCATCGAGAAGGGCGAGAACGAACACTATCAGGCGTGGCACCGCGACGGTCTCATCGTCCAGTCGGACGGCGAGATGAACGACATGACCATGATCCGCGATGACATTCTCGGCATCCGCGACAAGCATCAGCTTCTGGAGGTCGCCTATGATCCGGATCAGGCGCGCATGATGGTGTCCGAGCTTCAGACCGAGGGCATCGCCTGCACGGAAGTCTTCGCCACGATGAAGAACTTCTCAGAGCCGATGAAAGAAATGGACGGGCTGATCCGTGAGCGAGCCATCGCCCATGACGGCGATCCGATCTTCACATGGATGCTGTCCAACGTGGTGACCAAGGCGAACCACCGCGATCAGGTCTACCCGCGCAAGGAGCGCGACGAAAACAAGATCGACGGCCCGGTCGCCCACATCATGGCGCTGGGGCGCTGGATGATCGCCGATGAGCCCGCGCCGGCATCGCCGTGGGATGACCCCGAATTTTCACTGGTGAGCGCATGAAAGTGTTCGGCTTCAACATTCGGCGGGAGGCGCGCAGCGCGACCTCGCCCGAGAACGAGAGCGTTCCGGTCAGTTCGGAAAACTTCCTTGCGTTCTTCGGCGTGCAATCGGCCGACCTGCCGTATGTCACCATCGATCGCGCGTTGACCGTGCCAGCAGTGGCGGCGGCCGTGGCGTTTCTGTCGCGCACGCTGGCGGCACTTCCGCTTCATGCTTACCGGTCAACGGCCAACGGGGCTACGCGCGTCACCGGAAAGCTCGGCGCTGTCATCCACGACAACGCCAACGACGAGATGTCCAGCTTCCTTTTTCGGCAGTATTTCTGGCAGCAGGTCTTTACCGGCGGCCGTGGGCTGGCGTGGATCGAGAGGGATGGCAAGGAAATCGTCAACCTGTGGCCGATGGACCCGCGCAAGGTCACCGTCAAACGGGTTGCCGGGCGCCGGATCTACAAGTTCGAGAACAAGGAATACCCGGCCGCCGATGTGATCGATGTGCCGTTCATGCTGAAGCCCGACCAGCTTTCGCATTACGGGCCGATCAACCTGGCCGCCAAGGCCATCCAGCTTGCGCTGGCGATGAATGAGTATGGCTCGAATTTCTTTGCCGGTGGCGGCGTTCCACCTCTGGCGCTGTCGGGACCGTTACCGCAGGGCGCCGACGGTTTGCAGCGGGCCATGAGCGACATGCGCCGTTCCATCGACGAGGCGAGAAAGAGCGGCAAGCAGATAGTACCCATTCCGCCCGGCCACGACCTGAAGCCGGTGGGCTTCGATCCGGCAAAGGGGCAGATGACCGAGGCGCGGCTGTTCCAGATTCAGGAGATCGCGCGTTCCTGGCAGATGCCGCCGGCCTTTCTTCAGGACTTGAGCAAGGGCACCTTCGCCAATGTCGAACAGCAGGACCTCCATCTGGTCAAGCACCTTATCAGCCAGTGGGCGGAAGCCTTTGAGGGTGAGGTGAACCTGAAGCTGTTCGGTCGAGATGCCGGCGGCCTCTATGTCGAACACAATCTGGACGGCCTGATGCGCGGTGATTTCAAGTCGAGGATCGAAGGCATAGCGCGCGCTATCCAGACCGCGCAAATCACGCCGAACGAAGGGCGTGCGCTCGAAAATCGACCGAAGCACAAGAACCCGGATGCGGATGAGCTGCTGGTGCAGGGCGCGACCGTGGTGCTCGGCCAGCAGCCTGTGCAGCAGGTCGCTGCAAAACCAGCCGACGAAATCGACGGAGACAAGAACAATGCCGAAGCCTGACATTGAAAAGCGCGGCGGCATTCCGGCCGAAGTCCGCGCCGACGATACCGGCGTCAAGGTGTCCGGCTATGCGGCCGTGTTCAACCAGGAGGCCAACATCGGCGGCTACTTCCGTGAGGTCATCCTGCCCGGCGCATTTCGCAAGGCGCTGGGATCGAACGATGTGCCCTTCCTGATCAACCACACGGGCCTGCCGCTGGCGCGCACGCGGTCGGGCACGCTCAAGCTGACGGAAGACAGCCACGGGCTGAAGATCGAGACGGAGCTTGATTCGAGCGATCCGGACGTCCAGCGGATTGTGCCGAAGATGAAGCGCGGCGATCTCGACAAGATGTCCTTTGCGTTCCGCGCCACGGTGCAGCGCTGGGACGATACGCAAGACCCGCCGCTTCGCACCGTCGAGGAAGTCGAATTGTTCGACGTGTCGGTTGTGACGGACCCTGCCTATGACGGGACGTCCATTGCGCTGCGCTCGCTCGACGAGGCACGCAAGGAAGGCCGTCGCCAGCACAACGCCGCCGCGTTCGCCCGGCGCAAGGCCGAGGCTGAAGCCCGGTTCCGCAACATCATCTGAGTTTACCCGGCATTTGCCGGAGGGCGTGGCAAGCATCCCGCTTCCCGTCTCCACCGCCTGCTTTCAAGCGGGCTTTTTGTCGTGGTCACGAAAGGAGACATCCAATGACCATCAAGGAACTGATCGAGAAGCGGGAAAAGCTCGTTGCCGACGCCCGCTCGGCTCTGGACGAGATCAGGAAGAACACCGACGAGGCGCGCGCCGCCGAACTCGAAAAGCGCCACGATGACATCATGGCTGATTTCGACAAGGTCGAGGCGCAGATCGTGCGGGAGCAGCGCATGGCGGCTGCGCAGAAGCGCATCGATGACGCAGCGGCCGAGGAACGCGCTCGCAACCGCCCGAACCCCGGCGATGGTGAAGCGCGCGGACAGGACGAAGGTGAGGCGCTGGAATACCGTCAGGTCTTCCACAAGTTCATCGCCTGCGGTGGCGATCCGACCGAACTGACCAGCGAGGAACGCGCCGTCCTGCGTGCCGGCGTGCAGGCCAAGGCCGAGTTCCGCGCGCAGGTCACCGGCACGACCACGGCCGGCGGCTACACGGTTCCGACCGAGCTTGCCAACGAGATCATCAAGTCGATGAAGGCGTGGGGTCCGATGTACGATGAGGACATCTGCACCGTCATGACCACGGCGAGCGGCAATCCGATCAAAATCCCGACTGTCGATGACACGGCCGTCACGGCCGGCAAGCACACGGAAGCTGCTGCGCTCGCCGATACCGGCGCCAAGGATGTGGTCTTCGGGCAGAAGTCGCTCGACGCCTACGTCTACGACACTGAGTTCGTGCGGTTCTCGATGGAACTGGCGCAGGACAGCATCTTCAACATGGAGACGCTGCTGGGTGGCCTGCTGGGTGAGCGGCTTGGTCGCATCGCCAACAAGGAACTGTCCGTCGCCAATGGGAACGACAATCCCAACGGCATCGTGAACGCGTCCACTCTGGGCGTCACGTCCGTGGCGACGGCCGCAATCACCTATGACGAGATCATCGACCTCGTGCATTCGGTGGACCCGGCCTATCGCACGTCACCGAAGGTGCGGTTCATGTTCAACGACAGCACCCTGAGCGCTTTGCGCAAGCTGAAGGACGGCGAAGGGCGTTACATCTGGACGGCCGGCGATGTCCAGAACGGCGTTCCCGGCACCATCCTCGGCTACCGCTACTCCATCAACCAGGCGATGGACAGTCTGGCGGCGGCCAAGAAGGTGATGCTGTTCGGTGATTTCGGCAAGTACTTCGTCCGCAAGGTCGGCTCGCCCGTCATCGGCGTGTTGCGCGAGCGCTTCTGGCCCGACCTCGGCATTGCCGGCCTGATTCGCTTCGACGGCGAGCTGGGCGATACCGCCGCAGTCAAGCACCTCATCACCAAGGCTGCGTGAGTTCGGCTTTGCAAGGCGGGCTGCTTCGGTGGCCCGCTCTCAAAACCGAAGGAGACGATCCATGAAACTGAAGATGCTCATCGGTCTGGCCGGTGCTGGCTTTGCCGTGTCGCCGAACGAGGAAACCGATCGGTTTACCGGCAACGAAGCGACGGACCTGATCGAGGCCGGCTACGCCGTGCCTGTGGCTGAGCCGAAGGCCGAGCGCGCCGTGAAAGCGCCGGCCCCGGAAAAGCGCGGCTGACCATGTGGTATCCGTCGACCACAACGGAAGCGCCGACCACTGAGCCGGTAACGCTCGCCGACGCCAAGGAGCAATGCGGCATCCTGTTGGCGGAAACGCATTTCGACACACAGATGACCCGACTGATCAAGGCGGCGCGCGCGCATGCGGAGGAATACTGCAATGCCCGATGGGCAGAGCAATCCATATCATCGCAGTGTGATAGCTTCGCCGACTTCGCCCGCCTGCCCGAAGGCCCGCTGAAATCGGTCACGACCATCGAATATATCGACGCATCCGGCGCTGCGCAGGTCCTCGATGAAGCGGTCTATCAGGAGCAAAAGGACGGGCTGGAGCCGTCTATCTCGCTCAAGTCCGGTCATTCGTGGCCGCGCATCCGCTTCGGATCCCGCATCACCCTTACGGCCGTCTATGGTGGCGCGGTCCCCGAGAGCGTGCAGCATGCCATGCTGATGCTGATCGGCCACTGGTTCGTCAACCGTGACGCCGTTGTCACCGGCACTATTGCGACAACGATCCCGATGGGTGTCGATGCGCTGCTCAGCAATCATCGCCGGGGTGCATGATGGCGCGCACCGGCAATATGACCGTCCGTGTCAATTGTCAGAAGACGGTCGATGTTCTCGACGAATTGAGCAATCCCGTTCCCGGCGGTGGCAAGTGGGAAACGCAATTCACCGTTCTGGCCGCATTCGAGCCGAAGACCGGCGGTGAGCAGGTGTTGGCCGGCCGGCTGCAGGGCGTACAGGCCTATATCGTCACGATCTGGCAGAGCGAGGACACGCGAAAGATTACGGCTGGCTGGCGGCTGGTGGATGCCGACAATCCGGCCCGCACCTTCAATATCCGCTCGCTGTTTGATCCTGACGGCCGACGGCTGAAGCTGGAAATGCTTGTCGAACATGGCGTCGCTTCCTGATGGCGATCCGGGCCAAATTTGTCGGACGTGAGAAGCTGGCCAGGCGGCTGCGCGAGCTTGTGCCCGATATCGACCAGGAGGCCGCGAAGGCCCAGCTTGAGGCTGCGGAGGAACTGGCGAAAGCGATCGAGCAGCGCGCGCCGATCGGTGAGACCGGCGATTACCGCTCCAGCATCCGAGGCGGAAAACTGAGCGACAATCCCGGCGCGGCCGTGTTCGGGCTGCGCGCCACCAAGGACAAGAACGCGACCGGCATCTTCGCCAGCTTCCTGTGGCGCTGGCTGGAATACGGAACGGCAGATCGCACGGTTAAGTCGACCGGGAAATCGTCCGGCAAGATGACGGCGCAGCCCTACATCTTCCCGACCTATCGCCAGCATCAGAAGCGCATCAAGCGCAAGGTCGCCAACGCCATCAACCGCGCTGTGCGCAGGGCTCAGAAGAAATAGCCATGGCCTCACCTGCAAGAGAACTGGTCCTGTTCGCCCGCGACAGGCTGCTGAAGGCCGCTAACGTCGCTGCGCTGGTCGGTGACCGGGTGTGGTATCGCGCACCGGAAGATGCCGCTTTTCCACATATCGCCAACTTCGACACGTTCGCCCGCCGTGATGACGGAACCTGCATAACTGGCGAAGAGATCACGCTGAATGTCCACGTCTGGACCCGCGATGGTCTCGATCCGCTACAGGACGCCCGCGACATCGCTTTCGAGGTGGCCCGGGCACTGCACGACAACCCGCTGCCGCTGCCCTCTAACCATCTCGTCACGCTGGAGCATCGCGGGGACCGCGTTTTCTACGATCCTGACGACCTCACCGGGCACGGCGTGGTCGAGTTCCAGGCGATCGTTCAGACGAACGCCTGACAAGCCGTCTCGCCCTTCGGCAAGGCATCATCCTGAAAGGACACCATCATGTCACAGCAGAAAGGCCGCCTGCTGCTCATTCGCATCGGCGATGGGCAGACGCCAACCGAGGCTTTCGCCAACCTCTGCGGCCTGAAAACCCGCAGCTTCAATCTGTCGGCCAACGAGATCGACACGACGATCCCGGACTGCAACAACCCCGGCGCGGCGGTTCAGAAGACCTCGGAGCCCGGCATCGTCAACCGCACCTTCAGCGGCTCCGGCGCATTCGTCTCCGGTGGTACCCAGAAAATCCTCATGAAGCACGTCCGCGAGGCGACCGTCTTCAATGCCCAGGTGGTCGTTCCCGGCGAAGGCGAATACGAAGGCCCGTGGATGGTCTCGGATTTCGAGTTCTCCGGCGAGATGGAGGGCAACATGGAGTTCTCCGCAACCTTCTCGGCTGCCGGTCCGCTGGAGTTCACCGAGGATGCCCCCTAATGAGCACGCTCCCTGTCAACGGCGCGCGGGGTGAAGTCGCCTTGCGCGTGGGCGGCGTCGATCTGGTCATTGCGGCCGAGATCAATCGCCTTGCTGCCGTCTCGACGGCGCTGGAATGCAAGTCGTTCGTCGATCTGTATATGCGCCTGCTGGGCGTAGAGGTCGCTGCGACGCTTGCCGGCGTCCGACACCTTGCAGTGAAGGGCGATGCCAATGCTGCGGTGGCAAAATTCAAACTCAGTGACATGCCTGCCTGCAAGGAGGCGTTTGCCGCCGCTCTGCAGCATGCGCTGGGTGACGTGGGAAAAGACGTAGCCACCGAAGAAGGCGCGGCGGCGAAGAGGAAGAAAGCGCCTTCCCGTACCGCGACTGGCTGAAAACGGCCATCGGCCCGATGGGTTGGCGGCCGGCCGACTTCTGGGCGGCCACGGTTTCCGAGTTCTTCGACGCAGTCGATGCGTTCAACGAAATGCACGGCGGAGATCAGGCGCCGGATGCACCGTCAGAAGATGAGATGGCGAAGCTGTTGGAGCGGTATGGCTAGCCAACCGTTTCAATTTCGCGACCGATAAGCAGCAGAACCAACCCTATCAGGGAGGCTGTGGCGAGTGCCGTGAAGAATGTGGGTGAGAAGTCGGGGGCGGGAATTCCACCCTGTATCTGCTCCAGCGTGCGCTGATATTCGCCCCGTTCTTCGAAGCTTTTTATCGTCGCGAAATATTTCCAAGTGGCAATAGGCGTAGGCAGCACGAAAAGCGCTGCGCCGATCCAGCCGGTTAGCGTTAGTCGATAGCGCGAAACGGGCATCTTCCGTCTTCCCCCAAGTTTGAAAGATCGTCGAATGGCAACTGACCTTGAAGAGCTTGTCCTGTCAATCTCGGCAGACAATCGCCAGATGCTGCGCGTCCTCAAAAGGCTTGAGGGCGATACCAGCGCAACCACGCGCAAGGTGGAGAAGCAGTTCGATGACATGGCAAAGAGGATCAATGGCAGCCTCGATGGCATCGGGAAAAACTCTTTCCGCAATGTCATCGGTGGCGTCACTGCCGCGCTCGGTGTCGGCGAACTGATCAAACTCACCGATACTTGGACTGACCTGACCTCCCGTGTGAACCTGGCTGCCGGCTCCATGGAGAAGGGTGAAGAGGTCATGGGCAGGCTCAGCGAGATGGCGCGCCGCACCTATTCCAGCCTTGAGCAAACGACCGAGAGTTATATTTCGAACTCGGTTGCCCTGAAAGAATTGGGCTATGTCACCGATGACCAGCTGAATTACACCGAAGCTCTGAATAACGCATTGGTCATCAGCGCCGCCAAAGGCCAGCGAGCGGAGGCGGTCCAGAACGCCCTTTCGAAGGCAATGGCCGGCGGCAAGCTTCAGGGCGAGAACCTTAATACCGTTATCCAGCAGGGCGGCCGGGTTGCCGAGGCGCTCGCCGCCGGCTTGGGTGTTGGCGTCAATCAGCTGCGCGCGTTAGGCTCGCAAGGCAAGATCACCTCCCGGGACGTTTTCAAGGCGCTCACCTCCCAGATGGAAACGCTTCGGAAAGAAGCGGAGTCCATGCCTGCGACCATATCGGATGGTGTTCAGCTGCTTCGCAACGCACTGCTCGAATATGTGGGTAATGCTGACAAAGCCACCGGCGTCTCGCGGAACATCTCGGACGCTCTGATCATCATGGCCGACAACTTCGACAAGACGGCAGATGTTGCGCTGCAGCTCGCCGGTGTCATTGCCGGTGCGCTGGTTGGTCGTTCACTGGCCGTGATGATCGCAAAGCTTGGGCTTGGAACACAGGCGCTCCTCGGCTTCATTCGCGCGCTGATGGCCGCGCGAGCGGCGGGCGGACTTGCAACTGCATTTGGCGGACTCAGCGCTGCGGCTGGCCCTGTGGGTATGATCATCGGCGGCGCGGTGGTGGGTGCGTTGACGCTCTACACAAGCGCTACCGCAGAAGCTAGCGCCTCCAGCAAGCGCTATGCAGAGGCATTGGCGGAAATCGAAGCGGCCGCAGAAGGCGCAACCCCGAAGATTGAAGAGGCTGCAAATAAAATCAGCGAGAAGCGCAAGAATGAGCTCGCTAATGACCTCGAAACCGCCAAGCGAGAGGCTGAAGCCGCCCGCTTGGCCGTGTCGGATCTCTTCGACCAGCTGTTTCGGAATGCCGAACAGGATGCCGCATCTGAAAAACAATTCGCGCAGCTCAAAAACCTTCAACGAGAATTCGAGAACGGCACGAAATCTGCTGATCAGACACGTCAGGCAATCTATTCCATTGCCAATGCGAATCCGGATTTCCAGAGTATCGCAAATGAATTCGACAAGGTTCTAAAGAAGGTAATCAGCACAACGACGGCGCTGCTCCGCTTTCAAAATGCCGTAGAGAAAGCAAACTCGTCGCCATCCTGGGCTGATACCGAAAAGCAAGTCATGTCCGAACTAGCAGACATGAAGGCAACCAACCAAGCCTTCATCGACGCCCAGACGAAGCGGAACAGCCTGAGCAAAGAGCAACTGGCGATCGAGACCGAAATCGCCAAGGTTAAGAAAGAGGCCGCCGACGCGGGGGCCGTGCTGACCGATAAGCAAATCCGCGATATTGCCACCGCGAACGTCTCTGCGAATGAACGGCGCTCGGCCGAAGGCAAGAAGACACCGGCACCGAAGAAGACGGCCGACGACCGTTTCGACGGCCTGACCCAGAGTATCTATGACCGCATCGAGGCGATGAAGCTGGAGCAGCAGACGCTTGGCGCCAGTTTCTACGAGCAGCAGAAGCGCGCCACGGCGCTCGATCTGGAGCAGGAGGCGCTGCGTCAGGTCCGCGAGGAAGCCCGTCGCAAGGGCGAACAGGACTGGCAGAACGCCCAACTCTCGCCCGATCAGCGCAAACGTATCGACGAGGTGTCGGACGCCTATGCGCGGCAGGCGGATGAATTGCGGAAGAACCAGGAGGCACAGGGGCTCCAGCGTGATGTGCTGAAGGGTGCGCTGGGCGATCTTCGTTCGGCTCTGGACGACAACAAGCTCGACTGGAAGGATCTTGGCGACATCGCGGTGAACGCGCTCGACAAGATCATCGACAAGATCGAGAACGATCTGATCGACGCCATCATGCAGGCCAACGCTACGGCCGATGGGGGCGGTGGCGGCTTGCTTGGTTGGCTGACCAAGGGCATCGGCGCCCTGCTCGGCGGCGGCGTTGGCGGCGCCGGTAGTGATCCTTGGGCAGGCATGCGCATCCCGGGCTACGCCAACGGCACGAACAATCACCCCGGCGGCCTTGCCATCGTTGGCGAAAAAGGACCGGAACTGCTCAACCTGCCGCGCGGTGCGCAGGTCATTCCGCAGGTGCCGAGGATGCCGGAACTTGTGGGTGGATCACGTCAGCAGTCGCAGGGAGTCCAGGCAGATGTCCGCGTCTTTGTGGATCAGGACGGGAACTGGCAGGCCGAAGTCGAGCGCATTTCGCAGCGCAACGTCAAGGCCGGCATTACCCAATACGACAAGGGCTCGGCCTACCGCACCTCTCGCGATCTCGGCGAGGTCGGGCGTCGTGGCTACGCGAGGTAGGCAGCCATGATCGATCTCATCTCGACGGTGCGCTTCCTGCCTTCCTACCCGCAGTTGCAGCGACCGGGCAGCATGTCTCGTTACGGTAAGCGTGCGATCGCCTTCATGGAAACCGACGATCCCTACTGGACCGTCGATATGCAGACCGTGCCGATGCGCGCCGACGAAGCCCTGCGGCTTCAGGCATTCATCAGCTCGGCACGCAACGGCATGGAAACGATCGTCTATCGGCCGACGCATGTCTGCCTGCCGCAGGCCTATTGGGGCGATCCTGACAATCCGAAGATCGCGGCGACCGGCTCGCTCGGCACCGTGACCAACGGATATCGGGTGCAGATCAACAACGTCGTAGCCGGCCTGACGCTCATGGCCGGCGATCTCGTGTCCTTTCGCACAGACGATTATCGCCAGATGGCGCAGGTGATTACGGGCGCGACCGCCGCGTCGACTTCGATCACCGTCGATATAGATCAGCCGATTGCCTCCTACATCACAGCCGGCGCGATCGTGCGTTTCAAGAAACCGGAACTGAACACCCGTCTGGTGAAAGACACCTTCCAGATGGGGCAAGGGCCGTTTCCGGTCGCGCAGTTCCAGCTTATCGAGGTTCCGCGCTGATGCGGGTGGGAAAGGAGAATTGCATGCGAAACAGCGCAAAATCCGCGCTCCGGCGCGAGTGCAAGAAGCGTGCAGATGCCGACGGGGAGCTTACCGTCGCCATTGTCGACAACAGGGTGGCGCTTTTGGAAAGCCAGATGCTGGCCATGCAGGAGCGGATCACCGAATTGGAAAGTCGCAATGCGGGTTCCGTCGATATCAAGGCTCATCTGGACAGGGTCATGCCGGAGGTGCGTCGGGAGTTGTTGCGCCGGGAAGCTGAGTTTCAGCATGTCGAAGAACTAATTCGACGCACCTTGTGAAGGCAGGCGTTGAAACGTCTGAGAGCCCTTCCGCGAAGCCGAGCAGCGCTGGCGACATAGTATCAATAAATGTGCGAGGGTCAGGTTTTTGTCTGGCGATCTCGCACAACAGAACGGCACAGATGGCCGTCAGCGCCATGCATTCTTGCTGAACGTCTCGAAGCATCTCCATATTTTTCTGGAGAGCAGCAACGAGATCTTGTTCGAATTTACTCACAAGCCTTCCCCTCTCATATTTTCCACCCATAAAAGCAAGGGAGGTCGGGGGAGTCTATAGCGTTGGATTTCACATGGCTTTCCCCGCACGTCTCCAGCAACTGCTCAACGAGGGCAGGGGCAAGATCGCCTCTGCCGTGCGCTTCGAGTTCGGCACCGGCACCTACGGTTTCTTTTCCGGCAAGGGCAGCGTCGACTATGGCGGCCTGACTTATGTCGGCAACACGTTGATCTCGATCGATGAGCCGCCCTATGCGCTTGGCACCGCTGCCCAGCCGCTGACCATGCGACTGCCGGCAAGCGCGGATTTCGGTGTCACGCCCGATAAGCTGCGCCTGATCGAGCAGGAGGAATACAAGGGCCGCCCGGTCACGCTCTACGATTTCTACTTCGACCCGGACACTAACGCCTTCCTGCACGCCGAGCCGACCTTCTACGGCTATGTCGACACGATCGACCACCGCGAAGAGGGCGGCGAAGTCTGGTTGGAGGCCAACATCGAGACCGGTGCCATCGACAACTTCCGCGAGGGCTACCGCTACGCCTCCCATGAGGATCAGCAACTGGTCTCTCCCGGCGACATGTTTTTCGAGCACGCTGCGAGGCTGCGCAATGAGTTCTTCAATTACAAGTTTGAAGCGAAGTGACGGCTGGGACCGGGCGGTCGAGGAGATCGCCACACGGCATCTGTCGATCGCGCCCGAGTGGGGCGTCTCGGACTGCCTGATGACTGCTGGTGACGCGATCCAGGCCGTGACAGGCGTCGATCCCTTCAAGGCGTTCCGTGGCCGCTACAAAACCGAGGCCGGCGCCGCGCGCAAGATGCGCCAGAATGGCTGCGAGAACGTCAAGGACGTGTTCGAGCGCTATCTTGGCCTTGAGCCGGTCAACCGGCTTTCGGCCCGGCGCGGCGATGTCGGTGTCGTCATCATCAACGGCGAGTATGTCGCCGGCTTCGTCTGCGGCTCCGGCTTTGCGATCAAGCAGCCGCATGGCCTGTCATTTCTGCCGGTCACCGACATCGAGCAGGCTTACAAGGTAGGGGAGTGATCATGACAATCATAAAATCAAGCAGGTTGATCGTGATTGGCGACGGCGAGGACGCAAAACTGCTGGTTTTCTCAAGTCCGAGTGACTGCGAGCGTGAGTATCTCC
>Ga0164243_10007202_pt1 | contig 16650 bp, 18 predicted proteins | sample OricompcompostOP_FD_108781 | JGI IMG/M metagenome (GOLD analysis project Ga0164243, IMG submission 108781) | Organic Plus compost microbial communities from Emeryville, California, USA - Original compost - Organic plus compost (OP) | ecosystem: Engineered > Solid waste > Mixed feedstock >... | reverse complement strand
GCTCATCGACTCCACCCCGCCGGCGATGACCAGGTCGTAGGCACCGGCCTGCACCCCCTGGGCGGCGAACGAGATCGCCTGCTGGGAGGAGCCGCACTGGCGGTCGACCGTGGTGGCCGGCACCCGCTCCGGGAAGCCGGCGGCCAGCACCGCCCGACGGCCGACGTTGAACGCCTGCTCGGACACCTGGCTGACGGTGCCCACGATCACGTCGTCGAGCAGGCCGGCGTCGACTCCGGTGCGTTCGACCAGCGCCCGCAGCGGCGTGGCCAGCAGGTCGACGGGATGGACCCCGGCGAGCGCACCGGTGGCCCTCCCCTTGCCCAGCGGCGTGCGCACCGCGTCGACGATCACCGCATCTCTCATGAGTGCCTCCCGGTCCTTGGTGAGTCCTCTGACAAAACTGACTGTACGGAGGTGGGTTGTGTGACGCAACCCGCAACTCCGTCACATCGGTCGTGTCACCCGTCCGTCTCGCCCACCGACCGACGGGTACGTTCACGGTCGTGAAGCTCCGTGACGTCCCCGACACCCGCGGCCGCCTCCTCGGCTGGAAGGTCGTCTCCACCCTCACCGGGGTGGTCGGCGCCCTCGTCGCCCGCAAGGCCATCAGCGCCGTGTGGTCGGCGGTCAGCCCCGACGGTGAGGACGGCCCGGTCCTCGACCCGGCCGACCGGCGCTTCACCTGGCGCACGGCCGTGCTGTGGACCGCCACCGTGGGGGTGGGGGTCGGCATCGCCCGCCTGGTCAGCGCCCGGGTGGCGGTGGCCGGCTGGGAGGTCGCCACCGGCACCCTCCCTCCCGGCGTCGAGGAGCCGGTGGAGGTCTGAGGACCCCCGTGGCGGGCTCGGCGGAATCGCTCAGCGCGGTCACCCTCGCCACCCACGACATGGGGGCGTCGGTCGCGTTCTACGACGTCCTCGGCCTCGAGCTCGCCTACGGCGGACCGACCGCCGACTTCACCAGCTACCGCATCAGCCCCACCAGCTTCCTCAACCTCCAGCTCGACCCGGCGTGGAGGCCACCCGAACGGGTCTGGGGACGGTTCATCATCTGGGTCGACGACGTCGACGCCGTGCACGACCGCCTGGTCGCGGCCGGCGTCACCCCGTCGTTCGCCCCCGCCGACGCCCCCTGGGGCGAGCGCTACTTCCACGTGCTCGACCCCGCCGGCCACGAGGTGAGCATCGCCCGACCTCTCTGACGCGTCCCGCGCCCGACCCCGCTGACCGGCCTCTCCGCCCGGTCCGCCGATCCGTGGCTCGACTCCCGGTCCTCCAGCACCACGAAACGAGCCATCCACCGCGCGACCGGGCCGAACGGCCTACTGACGGCGCTTGTGCGACTACGTAGAGTGGTTCCATGGGTGCGGAGGCGCTGGCTGGCGTGGGCCTCCTGCTGGTTGCGGTGGCGGCATTGGGCGTGGCCTTCGTGGAGGCCCGGCGCCGTCGCAACGAGCTCCGGTTCCACGCAGAGATGCTCGATGCCTTCGGCGACCGCGTCTGCCGGTTCACCATCGACGACCTCACCATCACCTACTGCAACACGGCGTGGGCGACCTCGGTCGGCACCTCGACCCGGGCCGCGGTCGGCCGCAGCCTCGCCACCTTCATCAGCCCGGCCCTGCTCCAGGCCCTGCGCCAGCTGCTCGCCGAGCGGGGCGACCACGACGGGGAGAGCCGTCGCGAGGTCATGCACCGGGAGGTCGACGGGGTCGTCGTGCACGAGCAGTGGTGGGACCGCGTCGTGCGGGGCGCCCACGGCCGGCGGGAGCTGCTGTGCGTCGGCCGTGATGTCTCCGAGCAGGCCCGGATCGCCCGCCGCCTGGCCCACAGCGAGCGCCAGCACCGCCAGCTCATCGAGCGGCTGCCCCTCGCCGCGTTCGTGCGCCGTGGTGACGAGGTGGCCTTCGCCAACCAGGCGGCCGCCGACCTCGTCGGCGTCGAGCAGCCCGACGAGCTCCTCGGCATCGGCCTCGACGCCCTCTTCGCGCCCGACACCCTCGAGGCCTTCGACGCCCGCATCGCCCGGCGGGCGGCGGGACTCCACGTGCCGCCGATCGTGCGGGCCCGCGGCCGCACCCTCCGGGGCGACGTCCGCACCGTCGACATCCACACCGCGCCCACCGAGTTCGACGGCGACGCCTGCATCCTCGCCGTCGTCAACGACGTGACCGCCCTGGTGGAGGCCACCGACGAGGTGCAGCGCAGCGAGGAGCGGTTCCGGGCCCTCGCCGACCGTTCGACCGATGTCATCTTCCGGGTGGTCGTCGGTCCCCAGCCGGTCGTCGAGTACGTCAACCCCGCCTTCACCACCCTCACCGGGCTGTCGGTCACCGAGTTCGTCGAACGGCCCCGGGAGGCGGTGCGGTCGCTGCTCGGCGATCGGGACGCCGTCCGCTTCATGGACCTGCTCACCTCGGCCTCCGGGCCCCGCTCGTTCCAGCTGCCGATCATCCACATCGACGGCACCCGACGGTGGATCGACGTGCGTCGCACGCTCACCATGGGACGCGACGGGTCACTGGTCGTCGACGGCACCCTGCGCGACGTCACCGCCCAGAAGTCGCTGGAGGAGGCGCTGCGCGACCTCGCCAACGTCGACGAGCTCACCGGCCTGCCGAACCGGCGGGCGCTGGAGGACCAGCTCGACCGACGGCTCCGCACCGGCGACGAGCTGGCCCTGCTCTTCCTCGACCTCGACCGGTTCAAGGACGTGAACGACACGCTCGGCCACGTGGTCGGCGATCACCTGCTCATCGAGGTCGGCGCCCGCCTCCGCCGCTCGTGCCGGTCGGGCGACTTCGTGGCCCGGCTGGCGGGCGACGAGTTCATCGTCATCACCGACACCGAGCCGGAGGTGGTGGCCGACCGCATCCGCGCCGAGCTGGCCATGCCCCTCGAGGTGGGCGACTCGGTGCTGTCGACCCAGGCGTCGATCGGGGTCACCCGGGCCACGCCCGACGACTCGGCGGTGACGCTGCTCTCCCGTGCCGACGCCGCCATGTACGAAGCCAAGCGGGCCCGGGGCGGGCGGCGCGTCCCCAACCCCGGGAGCTCCTGAGGGTCGTCCGGGCTCAGGCGTCCTCGCGCTCGAACGACGGCGCCCGGTCGGTGCCGTAGACGACGCCGAGCTTCTTGAGCCAGTTCCGGTAGGCGACCCCGATGCGGTCGGAGCCGACGTGCAGCTCGGCCTGGAGGTCGAGGGGCAGCCACTCGGGCCGCTGCGAGTTCACGACCTCGATGTCCTGGGCGAGGATCTTGTCCTCCAGGGCCCGGTGCTCCTCGGCCGGCAGGCCCTCCTCGGTGAGGATCCAGATCCACGCGATCGACCGGCGCGGCCCCACCGGGCAGCAGGTGATCCACACCGTGTACGGCAGGTCCTCCCGCAGCACCTCGACCTGGGCGGTGAGGGGGTGGGGGATGCGCCGGTTGAACGACACCGGCGAGATGGCGAAGCCCTCCTTGGGCACCGGGAAGTCGATCTCGATGTCGGGGGCGTAGAGGCCCTCCTCGGTCTCGATCACCTCGTAGGGGCGCATGCGCACCCAGTCCTTCGAACCGAGGAGGCCGTCGTGGACCACGCCGAGGTGCGACGGGTCGACGAAGTTCTCGACCGCCCGCTGCGCCGCCGCCTCGAACACGTAGGGCCCGCACAGCGCCCGGTTGGAGAAGACCTCCTCGTCCTCCCAGCAGACGATCCGGGGCGGCTCCCCCTCGGGGGTGCCGAGCGAGGTCCACACCAGGCCGTAGCGCTCGGTGACGGGCAGGACGTTGGCTCGGGCCCGCTCCGGCGGGTTCAGGTCGGGGTGGGCGGGGATCAGCGTGCAGCGCCCGGTGCCGTCGTAGTTCCAGGCGTGGTACGGGCACACCACCTTGTCGTCGGCGACGTGGCCGAGCGACAGCTTCACGCCGCGGTGGATGCAGAAGTCCTCCCACGCGTGGACCGCGCCGGCGCTGTCGCGCCACAGCACCAGGTCGACCCCCATGAGGGTCACCGGCACCAACGCGTCCTCGGCCACGTCGTCGGACGTGGCGACCGCGAGCCACGAGTTGGAGAGCACCGGGTCGAGGAACGAATCGGCGCACGCGTAGAGCTTGGGGCGAGCAGAGGAATCGGCCATGGCGGGAAGGTATGAGCGCATACGGCGCCGGGTCCACGGTTGAAAGGAAGCCTTCAAGAGCCGTTCACGAGCGACCGGTGTTCACTGGGCCCCATGGACCTCGACGCTGCCCTCGCCTTCGCCCGCGACCACCGCAACGGGGTGCTCATCACCCTCAAGCGCGACGGCCGCCCCCAGAGCTCGAACATCGTCTACACGGTGGCCGACGACGGCCGAGTCCGCGTGTCGATCACCGCCGAGCGGGCCAAGTACCGCAACCTGGTGCGCGACCCGCGAGTGTCGCTGCACGTCAACGCTGACGACTTCTGGTCCTACGTGGTGCTCGAGGGCGATGCCGACCTGAGCCCGGTCGCGACCACCACCGACGACCCCACCGTCGACGAGCTGGTCGAGATGTACCGCGCCGTCCAGGGCGAGCACCCCGACTGGGACGACTACCGCCGGGCGATGGTCACCGACCAGCGGGTCGTGCTCACGCTGCGACCCACCCACGCCTACGGGATGCTGGGGTCCTGAGCGCGCGCGAGGCTCACCCCATGGGAACCGAGAGCAGGGTCGCGCTGGTCACCGGGGCGGGGTCGGGCATCGGGCGGGCCACCGCGCTGCTGCTCGCCGCCGAAGGGCACGGGGTGGCCTGCCTCGACCGTGACCTCGACGGCGTCCGGGAGACGGTCGATCTCGTCGCCGAGGCCACCGACGAGCGGGTGCTGGCCGAGGCGGTCGCCGTCGACGTGCGCCACGAGCCGGAGGTGCAGGCCGCCGTCTCGGAGGCGGCGGCGCTCGGCGGCGGCCTCGACGTGGTGGTGAACGCCGCCGGCATCGTCTTCTACCGGTCACTGGGCGAGACCTCCCAGGAGGACCTGCGCTCGATCCTCGACGTGAACCTGCTCGGCACCTACGCGGTGTGCCGGGCCGCGGCGCCGTACCTGCGGGCGCGGCGGGGCTCGATCGTGAACGTGGCCAGCGCCGCCGGCCTCAACGGTCGGGCCTACCTCACGGCCTACTCCGCCTCGAAGGGAGCGGTCGTCGCCCTCACCCGGTCGCTCGCCGTGGAGCTCGCCCCTGAGGTGCGGGTGAACACGGTGTGCCCCAGCGCCGTCGACACCCCGATGGTGGCGGGGGTGACCCTGCCGGACGGCGTGGACCCGGCGAAGCTGGCGCGCCACCCGATGCTGCTCGGCCACATGGCCACCGCCGAGGAGGTGGCGGCCGCCATCTGGTTCCTGGCGTCCCCGGCGTCGGCCACCACCACCGGGGCCGTGCTCGCCATCGATGGCGGCGCCGGCGCCTGAGCCGCCGGCGGGCGCGTCGCTCCGCCGAACCGATCCCGGACGCGCCACGGGGGCGCACCGCCGTGGTGGCACGCCCCCGTGGGAGTCGACGGTGAGGTGGCTCAGCCGGTGAAAGCCGGGGTCAGCTCGGCGGCCTGAGCCGCCGGCGGGGCCGTGGTGGTCGGGGTGGGAGCCGCGACGGGAACCACCGCCAGGGCCCAGACGTCGGTCTCGGGATCGACCGAGGCCACCGTGGTGGCGGTGCCGGTGGCCGTGTCGATCGTGACCACGTCGACCTCGACGGCGCCGAGCTCGATCTGCCCGCCGTCCGGGGTGGCCAGGCCGTAGAGGGGCCCACCGGTGGCGCTGTCGCAGTCGAAGCCGGCGGGGAACACGTCCGAGTCGGCACCGAGGATGACGGAGCCGTCCGACGCGCTCTCGGTGGCCCAGATGAGGCCTTCGGCGCCGGCGAGGGTGACCAGGCCACCGCACCAGGCCAGGCCGAGGAACTCCGTCTCGTAGAGGCCGGTGGTGCCGATGATGCTGGCCACGCCGGTGGTGGGATCGACGGTGAACAGGCACACGGAATCACCCGCGTACTCGGGCTCCAGCAGGGTCGTGTCCACGGGCGGCTCCTCGCCGGTGTCGCACGCGGGGTTGTCGGTGACGAGGTGCACGTAGATGGTGCCGCTGGGGCTCACCGCGATGCCGCCCTCGGCGAGGAAGCCGGTGTCGCCGCCCTCATCGACGATCGGGGTGACGGTGGGGGTGCCGTTCATGGAGAAGGTGACGAGCTCCGCAGGGCTGACCGCCGCCAGACTCTTGTCGATGTTCATGGGCGAGGGCCGGATGCCGTAGACGACACCGGCCGCGGAGATGGCGAGGTCGTCGACGCAGGCCTCCTCCGACGGCCCGGCGGGGAGGTCGGTGAGCTCGCCGGTCGCCAGATCGATCACGGCCAGCTCGCACCCCTCCTCGCTGAGCACGGTGGTGTAGCCGGTGGGGGTGGTGGACGGGTTGTCGACGGACGAGGCCGGGACGGCCCAGCCGACCACGGCGAGGCTCGTGACCGCGGCCGCCGCCGCGGTTCGTCGGAGGATGGACATCGGGACTACCGCCTTTCGAGGAACGACGCGCGTCGTTTCCTGGCCAACGATGGTCGAACGTCACACCTGGGTCAACCGTCTCGGGGGCCGGTGACCTCCGTCGCTGCTCGGACGCGCCACGGGGGCGCACCGCCGTGGCGGCACGCCCCCGTGGGAGCCGACGGTGAGATGACTCAGCCGGTGAACGCCGGAGTCAGCGCGGCGGCCTGGGCCGCAGCCGGCGCGGACGTGGTGGTCGTCGACGTCGGCGTCGGCGCAGGCAGCGGCACGACGGCCATGGTCAGGACGTCCGCATCGGGATCGCTCAGCGGCGCCACCACCGTGGCGGATCCGGTGGCGGGGTCGATGGTCAGCAGCTGGGCGTCGAAGGCGCCCAGGCTGTTCTTCTCCTTCATGGAGGAGCCCAAGGCGTACACGGGGCTGCCAGCGTGGCTGTCGCAGTCATAGCCGATCGGGTAGACGTCGAGGGCGCTGCCGAAGGTGGCGGCCCCGGTGGACGCGCTCACGGTGGCCCAGGAGAGGCCCTCGTTCACACCGGTGGTGACGAGCCCCCCGCACCACGACAGGCCCCCGAACGGGAGCTCGGCGAACCCGAACGGACCGATGGGGGTCGCCACGCCGGTGCTCGGGTCCACGGTGAACAGGCACACCGACGGCGCGGCCGCGGTCGCCGAGCTCTCGGAGTCGTCGATCTCGACGAGGCAGGCCGGGTCCTCGCTGATCAGGTGGACGTACACGGTGCCGGTGGGGCTCACCGCGATGCCCCCCTCATAGGGGTAGCTGTCCCAGTCGCCGCCGCCGACGACGATCGGGGTGGTGCTGGCGGTGCCGTCCATGGAGTACGTGACGAGCACGGGGGAAGGGACGGCCTGGAGGGACCCCGGCTCGGAGCCGCCGCCGATGGCGAGGCCGTAGACGACCCCCGAGGTGGAGGAGGCGGAGACGGCGAGGTCGACGGCGCAGGCCTCGTATGACGGCGCGGCGGGGAGGTCGATGAGCTCACCGCTCTCGAGGCGGAGGACAGCGAGCTCGCACCCCGCCTCGGTCTCCACGAGGACGAAGCCGGTGGGGGTGGTGGCCGGATCATCCTGGGAGGACGCCGGGAGCGCCCAACCGACGACGGCGACGCTGGTGACCGCAGCGGCTGCTGCGGCTCGATGAACGAGGGACATGGTGGACCGCCTTTCGAGATGTTTCGGCCCACACGGTAGTTGCCTGGATAACAATGGTCGAGGGTCACAGCCAGCCCCACCCACCGAGCCGGGTCAGTACGCCGTCGTCGACGGTGAGCCGGCTCAGCCGGTGAAGGCCGGGGTCACCGACGCGGCCTGGGCCGCGGCCGGCGGGCCGGTGGTGGTCGTCGACGTCGGCGCGGGCGCCGAGGACGGCGAGGGCACCACGCCGAGGTTCTCGACGAAGGCGTCGGGATCGCTCAGCGCCGCCACGACCGTCGCGGTGCCGGTGGCGGGATCGACGGCCAGCAGCTGGGCCTCGTAGCCGCCGGGGCCGTTGAGGTCGTTCCCTGGGGAGCCCAGCGCGTAGACCGGGCCGCCGTCGGCGCTGTCGCAGTCGTAGCCGAACGGGTCGACCGCGAGCTCGGTGCCGAGGGTGACGGCGCCGGTCGACGTGCTCTGGGTGGCCCAGACGGGGCCGTCGGCCCAGACGATCGTGCCGAGCCCGCTGCACCACGCCAGACCCTCGAACGGGACCTCCGGGAGGTCGTCGGAACCGGAACCGATGGGGGTGGCGACACCGGTGGCCGGGTCGACGGAGAACAGGCAGACCGGCGAGGCGACGCCCTCGAGCATGGTGCCGGAGCCCTCCTCCCCGAGCCCGCAGGTCGGGTCCCAGGTCATCACCTGGACGTAGACGGCGCCGGCCGGGCTCACCGCGATGCCCCCGTTGTAGAGGCTGCCGGCGGGCTGCCCCTCCCCGTCGACGATCTGGGTGACCGTCGGGGTGCCGTCCATGGAGAAGGTGACGAGCTGGGCCTGGTACTCGGCCAGGAGGCCCTTCTCCGACGACGAGCCGAAGCCGTTGCGGATGCCGTAGACGACCCCGGACGTGGAGACGGCGAGGTCCGCCACGCACGCCTCCTCGGCCGGCTCCGCAGGCAGGTCGGTGACCGCACCGTCCTGGAGGTCGATCACGGCGAGCTCGCAGCCCGCCTCGCTGCTCACGGTGACGTAGCCCGTCGGGGTGGTGGCCGGGTCGTCGACGGAGGAGGCCGGGACGGCCCAGCCGACGACGGCCAGGCTCGTGACCGCAGCCGCGGCTGCGGCGCGACGGAGGAGGGACATGGAACCGCCTTTCGAGGAAGGTGGAGGAACGCTAGTTCGCTGACCAAGCGTCCCCGAGCCGTGACGGTGACGGGCCGACCACGGCCGCGCGCGCGATCGGTCGTCAGCGACCGGCGGCGGGCCCGTGTCACAGTGGATCTATGACGACGACGCCCCAGGTCTCGACCCAGCTGCCGACGTTCGCCCAGGACGATCCGGGGAGCTGGCAGTTCCTCATCGACCGGGCCCGGGCCGCTGACGCCGCGGGCATCGACCGCATCGTGGTCTCCGACCACGTGGTCTACGGCGAGAACCTCGACGCCTACGGCGATCCCAAGAACGGCGGCGCCGCCGGCGGCAAGCAGCCCACCGACGCCGACGGCCAGTGGCTCGAGCCGCTCACCTTCCTCACCACGGTCGGTGCGGTCACCGAGAACATCCGGCTCGGCACCAACATCCTGCTCGCCGCCCTGCGTCGGCCCGTGGTGCTGGCCAAGACCGCGGCCACCATCGACGTCCTCACCAACGGCCGCCTCGACCTCGGCGTCGGCGTGGGGTGGCAGGCCGAGGAGTACGTCGCCGCCGGCCTCGACTTCGCGGCGCGCGGTCGCCAGCTCGACCACACCATCGAGGTGTGCCAGCTGCTGTGGCGTGAGCGCGTCGCGTCCTACGACTCGCCCGAGCTGCACTTCGAGAACATCCACCAGATGCCCAAGCCCCGCCAGGAGGGCGGTGTGCCGATCTGGGTGAGCGGCACCGTCAACAAGCGCTCGGCCCGGCGGCTCGCCCGCTACGGCTCGGGCTGGATCCCGTGGGGGGCCGACGCCGGCAACCTGGTGGAGACCATCCCCGCCATGCGGGCGCTGGTCGAGGCCGAGGGCGGCGACCCGAACTTCGCGGTGGTGGGCAACGCCACCCCGGTGCGCGACGCCGAGGGGGCCATCGACTTCGCCAAGACCTTCGCCGGGGCCGCCCCCCTGGTGGAGGCCGGTGTCACCGACGTGCGCATCGCCATCCCCACCGCCGACTCCTACGAGGACAACCTCGCCATCTACCAGGGCGTGGTGAAGGCGTTCCGGGCCGCCCTGCACTGAGCGGCGCCGCCCACCCCGCTCACCAGGGGAACCAGAGGCGGTCCGCGGTGCCGAAGAGCACCGCGTCCTGGTCGGCCGGGTCGAGCGTGCGCACCGCCTGGTGGGCCAGCTCGACCTTGCCGGCGTAGCTCAACCGCTGGTCCTGGGGGTGGTCCGATCCCCAGGCCAGCCGGTTGGCGCCGAAGGCGGTGGCGAGCCGCTCGACCAGCGGGGCCGGGTCGCCCTCGTCGCGGTCGGCCATCTCCAGCACGTACGAGGTGACCTTGAGGTGCACCTCGGGCAGCTCGGCCAGGCGCAGCACGGCCGCCTCGCCACCGTCGCCCATGTCGGGGAAGGCGCAGTGGTCGATCGCCACCGGCACCTCGGGTCGGGCCTCGACCACGGCGGCGAGGTCGTCGAGGTGCCCGGTGAACAGGCAGGGCACGAGGGTGGTGCCGAGCTCGGCGGCGAGATCCCAGACGGCGGCGGCACGACCGTCGACCAGCCACTCCGGCTCGACGTTGCCCACGCCGAAGAGGCGCACCCCCGCCGGGGCCACCGGCAGGCTCCCCATCAGCTCGGCCATGGCGGCGGCCGGGTCGTCGGACTCCATGTCGACCGACGCCACCAGGGCCAGGCGGGCCGGGTGCTCCGCGGCGGCGGCCGCCGCGCACCGGCAGTCGTGGGCGTACGCGCCGATGGCCTGCACCACCACCGCCCGCGCCACGTCGGCGGCGTCGAGCTCCGCCACCAGCTCGTCGACGGTGCCGCCGTGGCGCCACCAGTCGCTCGCCACACCGGTGGGGGAGGTGGGGAAGCGGGCGTCGTCCCCGCAGGCGACGTGGGTGTGGGCGTCGATCAGCACCTGTCCACCCTCGGCCGTCCGGGCCCGGCGTGCAAGGGGCTCAGTACCCACGTCCGAGGTCGACCTGGTTCAGGAGGGGCTCGCCGGCGAGGTAGCGGGCCAGGTTGGCGCGGAACAGCTCGTGCAGGTTGCGGAAGAGGGCACCCGGCGAGCTCGAGCAGTGGCCCGACAGGTACAGGTTCGGCACGTCCCACAGCGGGTTCCCAGCCGGCAGGGGCTCGACGCTGGCGACGTCGAGGGCGGCGGCGGCCAGGTGCCCGCGCTGGAGCGCGTCGATCAGGGCGGGCTCGTCGAGGAGCGTGCCCCGCCCGACGTTCACGAACACCGACCCGGGGGGCATGGCCGCCAGCTCGGCGGCGCCCACGAGGCCGATCGTGTCCGGCGTCTCGGGGGCGGCGGCCACCACCGCGTCGCACCGGCCGAGCATGGCGTGGAGGTCGTCTGGGCCGTAGAAGCGCTCGATCGGCGGCTCGGGATCGGACGGTCGTCGGCGGGTGGCCAGCACGGTCATGCCGAAGGCCGCGGCGCGGGTGGCGACGGCCTGGTTGATGGCGCCGTAGCCGATGAGGCCCAGGGTGCGGCCGGCGAGCTGCTCGCCGAACAGGCTGTCCCAGCGGTGCTCGGACTGGGCCACGTCGAGCTCCCGGAAGCGCTTGGCCACCTGGAGCAGTCGGCCCATCACGAACTCGGCGATGCCGATGCTGTTGCTGCCGCCGTTCGACGTGAGCGTCACCCCGGCCTCGGCCAGGCCAGCCGACTGGAGCTGCGCGGTGCCGGCCCCCACCGCCTGCACCCACCGCAGGTTCGGGGCCAACGTGGCGACGTCGTACGGCAGGTCGATGGCGAGGACCACCTCGGCCCGGGCCAGGACCTCACGGGCGGCGTCGGGCACCTCGGGTGCCCGGTGGCGGTGGGCGTCGGGATCGGGGCCGCCCCGGGCGGTGCGCAGCTCGTGGGGCTCGTCGTAGGGCGCCACCTCCACGACGAGCCTCGGGTCGAGCGCCCGCAGGGCCTCGAGCTCGGCGGCGAAGCCCTCAGCCGGGCCGTACCACTCCGCCGGATACAGGATGCCGACGACGACCGGTGTCCCCTCCATGAGGGGCACGCTAGCAGCGCTGAGTCTGAGCGGTTTAGACTCTGCGCTGAGCCGTTGAGAGACGCGCCGCCAGGGGGGTGGCGCCACCGAGGGAGCCTGATGACCGACGTCCCCGCCACCGTGCCCACCACCTACCGGGCCGAGCTGGCCGAGCTCGCCGCCGACTCGCCCGAGGCGATGTGGGCGTTCCTCGAGGAGCGCGGCCTCGGCGACGGCCTGCCGGTCGTCCCGCCGACCCCGGAGCGGGTCGACGCCATGCTCGAGCACGCCGAGGGCGACCCCGACGAGGTCCTGTTCACCCTCCAACCGCGGTCCGGCATCGTCACCCGGCGGGTGGTGGCCGTCAACGCGGTGATGGCCGGGTGCCCGCCCGCGACCTTCCCGGTGGTGCTCACCGCCCTGCGGGCGTTGGCCCAGCCCGAGGTGAACCTCCGGGGCGTGAACGCCACCACCCACCTGGTCGCGCCGATGGTGCTGGTGCACGGCGAGATCGTGCGCACCGCCGGGTTCAACGCCGGGGTGGGTGCCTTCGGCCCGGGCAACCGGGCGAACGCCACCGTGGGCCGGGCGGTGCGGCTGGTGATGCTGCACGTCGCCGGGGCGTGGCCGGGCTCGGGCGACGCGGCCACGTTCGGCCAGCCGGCCAAGTACACGTTCTGCGCGGCAGAGAACCTCGAGGCCACCCCGTGGGAGAGCTACCCGGCCAGCCGGGGCGTGCACGCACCCAGCGCGGTGACCGTCCACTGCGGCGAGGGGCCCCACAACGTGCACGACGCCGAGGCCGACGGCGACCCGGCCCTGATCCTCGACAAGATCGCCTCGGCCATGACCTCGCTGGGCCAGAACAACGCCCCGATCAGCCAGGCCGAGTACTTCATCGTGCTCGGGCCCGAGCACGCGGCATCGATCGCCGAGCGGGCCCTCACCCGCGAGGACGTGTCGTCCTACCTGTTCGACCGGGCCCGCCTGCCGGCCTCGGTGTTCCGCCGGCACTTCCAGGAGCTGGCCTGGGCCCGGTGGATGAAGATCGTCGACGACGACCACCTGCTGCCGATGACCGGCGAGCCCGACAACATCCGCGTGGTGGTGTCCGGCGGACCGGGGAAGCACTCGCTGGTGGTCCCGTCCTGGGGCATGACCCGCAGCGTCACGCTGCCGTTGGGAGGCTGAGCGCCGTGACCGTCCAGATCTACCTGCCCGACTCCGAGCCCGGCCCCGAGCCGGCCGTCACCGCACCGTCGCCCGCCGCCCTCGCCGGGCTGCGCATCGCGGTGCTCGACAACGGCAAGCCCAACGCCGACGTCGTGATGACCGCCCTCGCCGAGAGCCTCGCCGCCCGCACCGGCGCCGAGGTCGCCCTCGTCACCAAGAAGGGCCCCCACGGGCTCTCCGCCAACGCCGCCATCCCGGTGGCCGAGGACCGCCTCGAGCTGGTCTGCGACTCGGCCGACCTGGTGATCACCGGGGCGGCCGACTGCGGCAGCTGCACCGCCTACAGCGTGGTCGACGCCATCACCCTGGAGCGTCGGGGAAAGCCCACGGTCGTCACCACCACCACCAACTTCAAGCCGGTCGCCGAGACCCTCTCCAAGAGCTTCGGCGCCCCCGACACCCGGCTGCTGGTGATGCCCCACCCGATCGGTGGCACCGACGCCGACACGCTCGGCCGGTGGGCCGAGGCGTCCACCGACGCGCTGATCGCCCTGTTCACCGGCGCCACCACCGTCGCCGGCCAGGTCTGAGCGACCTGTCGTGAGCATCGAGATCGACCACGCCGGCAACGGCGCCCTGGTCACCGGGGCGGGCGCGGGCATCGGGCGGGAGATCGCCCGGTGGCTGGCCCGGGCCGGCGCCACCGTCGCCGTGCACGATGTCCGGCGGGAGAAGGCCGAGGCCGTCGTGGCCGAGATCGAGGCCGAGGGCGGGCACGGGTTCGCGGTCATCGCCGACGCCCGCGACGACGCGGCCCTGGAAGGCATGGTCGACGAGGCGGCCGAGCGGCTCGGGCGGCTCGACATCGCGGTGAACAACGTCGGCATGTACGGCGAGCACCGGCCCGGCCCGTTCACCACGCTCGACGGCACCCACTGGCGGGGCCTGCTCGACCAGAACCTGGTGATCACCGCCCTGGCCGGCGCCGCCGAAGCCCGTCACATGGTCGCCGCGGGCGGCGGGGTCATCCTCAACGTGAGCTCGGGGGAGACCACCCGACCGGCGCCGTTCATGGCCGCCTACGCGGCGGCCAAGGCGGGCATCAACCACCTCACCCAGACGATGGCCGTCGAGCTCGGCCCGTCGGGCATCCGGGTGGTGGCCATCGCCCCCGGCACCACCCTCACCGAGACCGTCCGCGAGGCCTTCGACGACGACCACGTCGCCGCCCTCGTGGAGGCCACCCCGCTGCGGCGCATGTGCGACCCCGACGAGCTGGCCCGGCTCGCCGTGTTCCTCACCAGCGACCTCGCCCGCTGCATCACCGGCCAGCTGATCCTCGCCGACGCCGGCGCCCACCTGTCCCGCACCCGCCCCGCCAACCGCGATCCCGACGCCGACCGGGCCACGGTGCACGACCCCGCCCACCGGGAGGGCACCCCGTGATCGACACCGACACCGCCGCCGCCGGCCTCGCGCCGGTGCAGGAGATGATCCGCCTCGACGGCGCCGACCTCGCGCTGGTCGGTGTCGACGGCACCACCGCCCACCTGCGGCTGCTGGTGGAGGACGCCAGCTGCGCCGACTGCGTGATGCCCCGGCCGATGCTCGAGGCCATCGCCCTGCAGATGATGCAGCCGCTGGTGCCCGGGCTCAGCGCGGTGGTGATCGACGACCCCCGCGAGGGCTGATCGGGCGGGCCGTCAGCCCCGCCGCCGGCGGGTCGCGCCCGCTCCCTTGCCTCCGCCGGCGGTGCCGGCCCCGGCGGTGTCGGTCATCGCCAGCTCGAGCTCCCGGGCGAACATGCGGGTGATGCGGTCGGCCGTCTCGTCGACGTCGGCCTCGAGGGTGAGGTTGCCGTCGCGGCGCAGCGCCGAGAACCCGTGGATCGTCGAGAACACGATGCGGTACCAGTGGGTGGCCTCGGTCTCGTCGAACCCGACCGAGGCCAGCACCAGGTTCAGCGGTCGGGTCACCGCCGCCATGGCCGCGGCCATCTCCGGGTCCTCGCCCGGGGTGCGCAGGGTGGCGTCCCACAGGCCGGGGTGCTCGGCGGCGAAGTCGAGGTAGGCCCGCACGATGGCGCCCACCGCGTCGGCCCCGGCCCGGCCGATGGCCGCGTCGGTGAGCGTCTCGGCCAGTGCGTCCAGGCCACGCAGGGCCAGGGCCCGGCGAAGGCCGTCGACCCCGTCGACATGGGCGTAGAGCGACTGCACGCGCACGCCCAGACGGTCGGCCACCGGCCGCAGGGTGACGGCGTCGACGCGGCCTGCGTCCTCCAGCACCGCCACCGCGGCGTCGACGACCGCATCGCGGTCGAGGCCGACGGGGGCTGCCATGAGCCGAAAGGTATCAGGCTGTGGTCTGAGTCCTCTCTGACAGCGCCACCAGCACCGAGCTCGGCCCGTGGGCCCAGAACACGGGCACCGGCTCGTAGCGTCCGGGGCGGGCGGGGGTGAGGCCCTCGACCCGGTCGAGGAGCACGTCGACGGCGATGCGGGCCTCCAGCCGGGCCAGGCTCGATCCCGGGCACACGTGCGGGCCGCCCCCGAAGGCCAGGTGGGCCCGGGGATCGGGGCGGTCGAGGCGGAAGTTGTGCGGGTCGTCGAAGTGGGACTCGTCGCGGTTGGCCGAGGCGAGGCCGAAGGCCACCTTGTCCGGCGGCGCCAGCTGCTCGCCGTGCAGCTCGGTGGCCTCGGTGCAGTTGCGCATCAGGAAGCGGATGGGCGGATCGAGCCGCAGCGACTCCTCCACCGCCCGGGGCACCAGCTCCCGGTCATCGGCCAGGGCCCGGAACAGGTCGGGTCGCTCGGCGAGCGTCCACATGAGGTTGGCGATGAGGTGGCGGGTGGTCTCGTTGCCGCTGATGAAGAGGAACACCAGCTGGGTGCGGGCCTCGACGTCGGTGAGCCGCCGTCCGTCGACCTCGGTCTGGAGGAGGCGGGTGATGAAGTCGTCGCGGGGCCGGGCCCGCCGGTCGGCGATGAGCCCGTCGACGTAGGCGGCGAACTCCGGGTGGGCGCCGGCGAACCCCTCGCCCCGTTCGTTGCGGTTCTTCGTCGGATAGGTGCCCTGCACCACCTCGTCGGACCACCGCATCCAGAGCGGGAAGTCCTCGGGCGGGGCGCCGAGCAGGTGGGCGATGACGCTGCTGGGGATCGGCATCACGTAGCCGGGCAGCAGGTCGACGGGCCCGTCGGTGGCGAGGAGGGCATCGAGCAGGTCGTGGCACAGCCGGGTGGCGAACGGCTCGACCCGGCCGATGCGGTGCTGGGCGATCGCCGAGTTGATGATGCGGCGTACGTGGCCGTGCCGGGGCTCGGGGATCTCGCTGACCAGCTGTTCCTCGTCGGCCACCACCACCCCGGGCTCCCGGAAGCTGGCCACGAAGCGGTCGACGTCCTTGGTGGCGTGCACGACGTCGTCGAAGCGGGCGAGGTACCAGGCACCGCTCGGCGTGTGGGTGACCGGGCAGCGCTGGCGCAGCTCGGCCAGGCCGGGCTCGTCGAACGGTGCCGTCATCGGATCGATCATCCGGATCCCCTCCCCCGTGCCTCCCCCGTGGGGTGGCCGTCCCTCGATCGTACGGCGACGGGCCCACAGGGGGGATCGCCGCGTAGCGTTCACACCGTGAGCCACGCCGAGGTGCGAGACGACCTGTCGCCGATCGCCGACCTGGTGGCCG
>Ga0164243_10007198_pt1 | contig 16654 bp, 18 predicted proteins | sample OricompcompostOP_FD_108781 | JGI IMG/M metagenome (GOLD analysis project Ga0164243, IMG submission 108781) | Organic Plus compost microbial communities from Emeryville, California, USA - Original compost - Organic plus compost (OP) | ecosystem: Engineered > Solid waste > Mixed feedstock >... | reverse complement strand
GCACGGGTGGAGACCGTCGGCTTGCCCGGTGGGATGGTGACCGTGTCAGAGGCATCGGGTGTGTCAGCGGCATCGGGTGCCTCGGCAGGCAGCGTGTCATCCCCGGGCAGCCCGCCTCCGGACGGGCAGGGCTGTAGGGATGAGGTCGCAGCGGCAGCGGGTGGCGCACAACCTGGCTCGCCACCTTCGGCTGTGCTGGGTCGCGGCGGCGGGCCCGTAGCGGCGGGACCGACGTCCGCGTCGGTGCAGGGCGGTGTCGGGTGCGTCGGGTCCCGGATCGGGCTTGCTGCGGCCGTCACGGCGGTCTCGCGGAGATAGCAAGACGGGTGTGGGACGCCCAAAGGCGTCACGCAACAGGTCTAGCTCGCCATACCCCGGTCTCGGCGCCCCCATCGGGCAGCCATTGGGCGGTCGGCCTCCTCGACCGATCCGGCTCAGACGCCGTCGACCCGGACGTCCGCTGTTCCTTCGCGCTCGTCTCCTGCCGCGTTCACGGGCCGCAGGGGTCGACTCAGCGGGTGTGCCGGGCCACCCGACCCTTCCATGGCGCGAACCGCGCGCCTCGTCCTGACTCTGTGACGGAGACCCGATGCTGAAAGCAGACCGTCCATCCGGTAGGGCACGCCAAGTGCGCCGCAAGCGCACCTACACCACGCGGCTCGCCACGCCGCGTCCCCGACGGAGCCGATCTCCACGCCTCCACACCGTGATCGGAATTCTTCTCCTGGTCCTGGCCGCGGTGTTGGTCCCCACGCATCTCGCCGAACACGCCGGCGCGTTCGACCCCCTGCCCGGCAACCTCGAGGATCTCCTCCTCGGCTTTCCGATGGCCGGCGTCCTGGGGATCAGCGGGTTCGTCGCGGTGATCTGGCGGTAGCCAGTGGGCCGGCTGCCGGGGCAGCGGGCGGCGGCACCGGACCGGCGGCCGGGCTCAGATGTCCGACCCTGTCGAGCTGATGGATCGCGACCGTCGCGATACAACCGACGCCGGCCAGTACCAGCCACGGTGTGACGCTGCCGGCCCGGCCGAGCAGATCACCGACCACGGCGTTGCCGGCGAGGATGCCGACCCCCGCAACGGTGTGGTAGAGCCCGTAGTGGGTCGCCACCCGGTGACCGCCGGAAAGGGTGACGATGGTGTCCATCTCGAACGGGTACGCCACCGCCGAGCCGAACGCCAGCAGCGCCGCGCAGCTCAGCGCCGCGACGATCGACGCCGGTGCGGCGGCGTCGGACAGCACAGCGGGCGGCAGATACGCGACCGTCATCAGCCCCACCCCGACCGTTATCGACCGACCGGGCCGCCACCGTTGCCGGCACCAGTCGGTGACCCGCAGCTGCGCGGCGATCGTGACGAGAGCGGACACGACGAACAGCGCTCCCGTGGCCAGCGCGGCGGAGCCCGAGCCCGGTACCGCGCGGCGGACCGCCAGCGGCAGGGCGAGGTAGACCTGGAAGGAGAGAACGTAGGAGCCGACCATCGCCGCAGCGAAGGCCAGAAAGCGGCGGTTGCCGAACAGGGCGCGTGACCCGCTCGCCGCGCCGTGCTGGCTGATGGTCTCGGGGGCCGGGTTCGCGGGAGGCAGGGACCGTAGCTGTGCCACGGTGAGCGCGGCGAACACCGCCGCGGCCGCCGCGCAGGTCAGCCGGAACGTCACTGCGGTCAGTGCGACGCCGATGATCGGGCCGACCAGAATCCCCGCCGAATAGAAGACGTTGAACAGGGCGAACGCCTCGACGCGCCGGTCGCGGGCCGCGAATGCGAGGTAGCCACGCACGGCGGGGTTGAACAGGGCACCCGCCAGCCCCGTCGCCGCCGACGCGACGATCAGCGCGGCCACCGAGTCGGCGAAGCCCAACAGGGCAAAGCCCACCGTTCGAACGGCACACCCCGCGATGATCAGAGCCCGGAAGCCGAACCGGTCGGCGAGTGCTCCGCCGAGCACGAACAGGCCCTGCTGGCTCAGGTTGCGGACACCGAGGATCACACCCACGACGGCTGTGGCGAGGCCGAGTCCGGCCGAAAGATGGGCGGCCAGGTACGGCATGAGCAAGTAGAAGGCCATGTTGATGGTCAATTGGTTGAGCAGCAGCAGGCGTACGCTGCGGTCGAACGACCGGTACCGCCGCCACGTGGTGATCACCGCGTAGATCCGTCGCCGCCGATGCGAGCGGTGGGCACCGAGCCCGCCGACGTCGAGTCAGCAGGAGGCGGCGCCGCCGGCCACGCCAGGTCGACGACGGTGGTGCAGCGGGTCCACCGCTGGACCTCAGCTTCGAGGGGATAAGCGATCTCGTCGGGAGCCGCTGCCGGTTCCGCACCGAGCAGGCCGTGGCGCCGGCAGAACCGGTCGTTGAACACCGTGTCGGTGTACCGGTGGGGACCGTCCGGGAAGATCGCCACAATCCGGGTGCCGGCAGGACGGGACCTGGCGAGCCAGTCCGCGACGAGCGCGACCGCGCCGACGCTCCATCCGCCCGTGGCGTAGTGGGCCGTCGCGAGCCTGCGGCAGGACCACACCGCCTCGGCCGGCGCCACCCAGTGGACCTCGTCGAAGGCCTCGTAGGCGACGTTCGCTGGGCGTAGGTGGGAGCCCAATCCGCGCATCAGCCGAGGTCGGACCGGCTGGCCGAAGATCGCCGACCCGACCGCGTCCACCCCGACGAGCCGCATACGCGGACAGCTGCGACGCAAGGCCGCCGCGATGCCGGCCGAGTGCCCACCGGTGCCGACAGCGCAGACCAGCACGTCCACGGTCTCGAGCGCGATGAGCAGCTCCGCGGCCAGACCACCGTAGCCGGACGGGTTATCGGGGTTGCGGTACTGGTCGGGCCAGTACGCGTCGGGGATTCGGGCGCGCAGCGTCTGGAGGAGGTCGAGGCGGGCCTGCTGCCAGCCACCCGTCGGGTGCGGCGCCGTCACGAGCTCGACCCGGGCACCGTAGGCCCGCAGCAGCCGGCGCATCGTCGCCTCCATGCCGGTGTCGCCGACCAGGGTGACCGGATGTCCGTAGACGATGCCGGCCAAGGCCAGACCCAGCCCCATCGTGCCGCTCGTGGACTCGATGATCGCCGCGCCGGGCGCCAGGTCGCCGCGGGCGCGCGCCTGAGCAATGAGATGCAACGCCGCCCGATCCTTGATCCCGCCCGGGTTGCAGCCCTCCAGCTTCGCCCAGTAGCCACGCCCCTCGCCGACCCGTTCGGCGTCAATCCACACCAGCGGTGTGCGCCCCACCAGAGCGGCGGGGCCGGCACCGACCGACCTGGCAACGCCGCCAGGGGATCCGCCGGCGACGGTGATGATCTCACGCATGGGAGGTGCCTTTCTGCTCCCCGGCGCGCGACGTGGACGCCGCGTCGTCGGGACCCGATCTGACCTGTCCAGACACCGACGTGCCGCGGCAGCGGCCCGTGGCGGAGGCACGGTCAGGTCCGGGCGATCCCGGTCGAGACGAGCAGACTTCGGCCCGCGCGAGGCGGCGCCGGGCGGGCTTCGACGCCCCTGTATCCGCCGGCTCTCAGCGACATCGGCGCGGCATGCGCGACCGGATGCTCCGGCGAGCGAGGAACGCCGACCGCGGGCGCGGCGGTAGACGGCAGGCCCGCGTCGTGGTGGCACGACGGGTGACCGCTCCCGCCATCACCATGACCTACGTCAATCAATGCGTTGACACTCGCGGCGGTGGCGGTGGCGGTGGCGGTGGCGACGGGCGCGATGGTTCCATCGTGCGATGTCTTGACTTGCAGACACATCCCGGCGCAGACGACGGCGACCAACGCCACCGTGACGACCACGCGGCGACGAAGCTCCTCGACTGCCGCCGCACCACCCGTCACATCATCGCACTGTAGTCGACAATCTCCGAATTGTGATGGATTGCGGTGTTTTGTACGCTGGCGGTTGTGGTGCGGCATTCAGGCCGGGCAGGTGACCGCCACCACGAGAAGCGTCACGCCGAGCCCGAAGATGGCCGGGAGGGCCGGGGCTGCCACGGCCGCTGCCGTGCGGGTGAACGTGCGGCGCGCGACGCCGGCGGCGGGCCGGTAGGGGTGCAGCCGGCTCAGTCGGGGAGCCAGGTCGCCGTCGGCCATGGCCAAAGCGTGCTCAGATGCGGCCGGTCCCTGCAGAGCGAGCAGCGCCGCGCGGACCGCGGGCCGTCCGTGCAGCCGCGCGGCCGCCGCGTCTGCGCACAGTTCCACCAGCAGCCGCATCGCGTCGGGCGCGTGGCGAAACAGTGGCACCACCGGCGCGGCCGTGGCCAGCGCCTGGGTGAGTGCGACGAGCTGGTGATGCCGGCCGTGCAGGTGTGCCCGCTCGTGTGCGAGGACCGCGGCGACCTGTGCGGGGGGAAGCTGGCGCAGCCCGCTGCTGGCGACCACCAACCCTGGTCGGCCGGCCACGCTGTAGGCCACCGGCCGGGCGTGGTCGAGCCAGAGCACGGTTGCGGACACGTCTGCGGCCGGCGTGGTGACCGCCGCGAGGCCGAGGTGGGCGCGGTGGACCCGGCGTCCCGCTCGTGCGCGCGCGACGGCGATCTGCAGGAACCGACCGGCGATCACGATCATGACGGCGACACCGAACGCCCCGAGGAGCTCGTCGACCCCGGGAGCGCGTCCGTGGCGTATGACCGACCAGCAGTGGTGCAGGAGGGCGCCGAAGAGACCGGCCGGTCCGCCGCCGGGCAGCAGCAGAAGTCCGACGCCGGTGGCGAAGGTGACCGGCACCGCGATGATCGATCCCATCCAGCAGATCATGACCGCGAGGGGGTCGCGTGCCCGCTGCGCGAATGGGCGAAGGACGGATGGTCCGGCGAACGCGGCGAGCGCCGCGCCGATGATGAGGGCAGCGCCGAGCGTCACCGCTTGGAGCGCCTTTCCTCCAGCGCACGCCGCAGGGCGGCCAGCTCTTTGCGCGAGGCCGAACGGGCGAAGTGCAGCAGCACCGCGGCCGGGTCGCCGGTGGCGTCGAGGACGTCGCGCAGGGCCTGTGCGGCGGCCTCCTCGCGGCTGAACGCGGGCTGGTAGCGGTAGGCCTTGCCGTCCAGTTCGCGGACCACCCAGCCCTTGCGGTGCAGGTTGTCGAGCACGGTCATCACGGTGGTGTATGCGGGGGTGCGGTGGGGCGCCAGCGCGTCGAGGACGTCGCGGACCCGGGCCGGCTCCGTGGCGTGCCAGAGGGTGTCCATCACGGCGGCCTCCAGCGGTCCCAGTGCGTTCATCTCACCTCCGCCGGTCCGGTGGCCGGCGGCTGACCGGCACGCCGCCAGCTTACGGCCTCCGGCACCGCCGGGCAGTCGGCGGGTGCGCCCGCCGGCCGCCCGCCGAGCGGAGGTTCGAGGACGTGTCCGGCGCCGGCAGGGCCCATGACGCTCGCGCCACAGGCCCTGCAGCGGCGACTGGTTTTCAGCGGGTCCTGCGGGTCGGGTGCCGACTGCCGGGTGGTGACCGGAGACGACGAAGGAGGCCGCAGGACCCTCACGGTCACCGTTGGTAGCCGAAGACCGTCATCATGCCGGCCTCCGCGTGGTAGATGTTGTGGCAGTGGGCCGCCCACATGCCGGGGTTGTCGGCGTCGAAGGACACGGGCAGGCTCTGTCCGGGTAGGACGATCACGGTGTCCTTGCGGACACCGGTGTCGCCCACTGCGAACGTGTGGCCGTGCAGGTGGACGGGATGCCACATGGTCGTGGTGTTGACCAGCTCGAGGCGCACCCGCTCCCCTTCGCGGATCGCCTCGATGTGCTGCGGGTCGTGCGGCCGGTTGTTGAATGCCCAGTCGTAGGCGGTCATTGATCCGGTGAGCCGCAGCGTCACCGTGCGGTCGGCCGGTCTGTCCGGGAGACGGACCGCGTCCGCCGGGACAAGCTGACGGTAGCCGACGATGCGGCCGTCGAGCTCGCGCGGACGTGCCGACGGCGGCGGCACGGCGCCGCTGCCGGTCGCCACGATCGCACGGGCTGCCGCGTTCTTGCCCTCGGCGAGCGCGACCAGCGGGAAGACGCCGTCACCGAGCTCGACGACAGCGTCGTACCGTTCCCCCATGCCCAGCAGCAGCGCATCGGTCTCCACCGGCCGCACGGGGAAACCATCGGCGTGGGTGACCTGCATCCGATGTCCACCCAGGGCGATGCGGAACGCGGTGTCGCCGCCGGCGTTGACGATACGTAGCCGGATGCGGCTTGCCGGCCTGGCCCGGAACGTGGCCGGGGCCGCTGGGAGGCGTCCGTTGAGCAGATAATGCGGGTAGCGCACGTCACCGGCGTCGCCGCCGAGCAGGTAGCTGCTCGCGCCCATCAGCATGGCGCTGCCGCCGTGCGATCCGCCGCTCAGCCCAGCGAAGACCTGGTCGGGGTCGCCGGCGATGCCGTCCAGCCAGTCGTCCAGGACGATCACCCACTCGTCGTCGTAGGCGGCCGGGTCGTTGGGGTCCTCGACGATGAGGGGGGCGTAGAGGCCGCGGTCGAGTTGGGTGCCGACGTGCGGGTGGAACCAGTAGGTGCCGGCGTGAGCCGCCGTGAACTCGTAGTCGAACCGTGCGCCGGCCCGTATCGGTTCCTGGGTCACGGCGGGCACGCCGTCGGCGTCGTTGCGCAGTGCGAGCCCGTGCCAGTGCACGCTGGTCTCGACGGGGAGGTTGTTGGTCACGGCAGCGCGCAGCCGCTCGCCCACGCGTATGCGGATCGGGGTGCCGGGCAGCGCACCGCCGTAGGTCCACGTGGTCACGGTGGTGCCGCCGAGGTCTACCGGGCCGACCGTGGCGGTCAGCGCGAGGTCGCGAACCGGACCGGGGTTGCGGCGGGCCTCGGCGGCCCGCACCGCGTCGTCGTCGGGTCGGACGTATCCGCCGGGCTCGTCGCGACCGCAGGCGGCCAGGATCGCGGTGGCGGCCGCGCCGATACCGGCGCGCAGCAACGTTCGTCGACTGATAGAAGGCATGATCGATCACCTCACAGCAGGTGGTGTGTCAGGGCAGGCGATGGCGTGGCCGGGCCGGTGCTGTCGTTGACCGGCCCGGCGGGTCGCCGGGTCTAGAGCCGGTCGAGGATCTTCTGCAGGGTGGCGACCTCGGCCGCCTGGGTCTGCGCGATCGTCGCCGCGAGGGCCTTGGCGTCGGCGTTGCTGCCGTTGGCCTGCTCGTCGCCGGCCATCTGGATGGCCCCGTTGTGGTGGGCGACCATCATGCGGGCGAACATCCGGTCGAAGTCGACGCCGCTGGCAGCTTGCAGCGCCGTCATCTCCTGGTCCGACATCATGCCCGGCATGCCGGTCATCCCCGGCATGGTGTGCTCACCCGGTTGCGTGGTCGGCTGCCCCCAGGCGGCCAACCAACCGGTCAGCGTCGCGATCTCCGGCTCCTGCGCCGCCTTGATCTGGCCGGCAAGCAGTTTGAGCGCGGGGTCCGCGGCCCGGGTCTCGGCGAGGGTTGCCATCTCCACGGCCTGTTGGTGGTGCGGGATCATCATCTGCGCGAACTGGACGTCGGCGTCGTTGAACGCCACGGTGTCGGCCGAGGCGGTGGCCGCCGGCTGGCCATTGCCGCCGTGGTCCATGCCCGCCATGTCGTTGCCGCCGCAGGCGGTCACGACGAGGGCGGTCACGACAGCCGCACCGCCCAGCAGCGCGCGGCGTAGCAGGGTGCGTCGATTCATGGTGGTGGTGCCTTCCTGTCAGATCGATAAACGTCGGCGTCGACATGTCGCCGGGCCACACGGGCCCGGTTGGCCGATGCCTATATCCGTTGCACTGACAGGTAGGCCAGGCGTAGACCCAGCCGGCCCGGGGGCCCGCGGACCGCGGCAGCGGGGGCGAGGTTAATGAGGGTGCGCCGCAGTCCCAGCCCGGCGCGGGCCACCCACGACAACGCGACAGCGAGCAAGACCAACGCGACCGCGAGGGTCGCCACACAGATGGACAGCGGGTCCATGGGAGGACCCGGGTCCGGCTGTGCCGGTCCGGCGTCACGCCCGACGGCCCAGTCCACGGCTGGACCCGGCCGCTGCGGATGCGTGAGTGACGCCGCAACCTGCGTGACCGGTCGGGCGACTCCGACACCATCGTGCCGGTCGACGCCGGAGGGATGACCGAGCGTGTGCATGCAGGCCACGCCAACGACGACGAGAACCGGCAACAGCCAGCGCAGACGAAACCGCGTCAGCGCCACGGTTCCCGCCTCACGTCATCCGGCCGAGGAGCTACGGCCACGTGTAGGCCCACCGCAGGCAACGCGAGAACCTCCCGGCTGGCTGATACCCCCGTGGGTAGAGCACCGCATGGCGGGCGCAGCGGATCGCGTTCCCGCCGCGCGCCACGCTTCCCGGGCTGCTCTCGCTGGCGACCGGCGCCGCCTTGGCGGCGTTCTTCGTCGCCTACCCCTTGGCGTTCGCGCAGTCCGTAGCGACAACCGTGTTCCGTACCGTCCCGGAGGGCGCGACAGGCCACGGCGAGGCGGAGCTGCCGGTGGTCGCCGCGGCGGGTCTGTCGGTTGCCATGGCGGACCTGCCGGCCATCCTGGTGGCCGGGGCGGTCGGCGCGTCGGTCGGCGCGGTTCTCGCCGATGCGGTGCTCGCCGGGATCCAGCCGGAGCGGCCGCACCGGGTGGTCATTCCGGCGGCGGTGGCGCTGGTCGCCGTGCTGGTGTGGTCCGGGCAGTTGGCGGGTTTCGCCGTTGCCGACGCCGTGTGCTGGCCGGTCGCGCTGTGGTCGGGTGTGGTGGTGGTTGGCGGCCTGGGTGCGGCGGCGCTCGCCGCGCCGGTTGCCCGTCCCCACCTCACGCCGCCGACGTGAGAAGCCCGCTCGCATCCGGGCCGAGGGGTGCTGCCCGTCGGTCATCAGGTCAGGTTGGGGACGTCGAACCACGAGAACGGCGCCCAGGGCAGGTTGCGCAGCACCACCGCGTACAGGAGCCAGACCAGTGCGTAGCTGATGTATACCCAGCGGCCCAGGCGAAGGGGCGGCAACGACCACCCGAACCACGCCTTCGTCGCCCACGCCACAAACGCGTACAGGGCGAACGGGACACCGACGAGCGCGACCAGATGGTGGCGGGCCGCCTGCACCACGTCGCCGTGCAGCAGGTAGTAGAACATCCTCGTTCCACCGCACGTCGGCCCGTTGATACCGGTCGCGGCATGCCACAGACACGGCCCTGTCGGGTCGGCGAGCCGGTCGGTGGGGTTGAACCTGACCACGAACGCGGCGGCCGCACCGACCAGCCCGAGCACTCCCAGGGACCCCCACCGCGCCGCGGTCGGAGGGGTCCGCGGTGGACCCGCTACCATCGCCATGTCATACCTCCTATGCCGCATAGTAGCCGAGGGCGGCAACCGCACTAGGGCGGGCCGCGCCGTCGCCCGCAGCGGCATCGAGGGTGCGGCCGCGGGTGTCGTCGGTTCCCGGTCAGACAACGGACACGTGGACATGATCGGTGTGATTGCTGGGACCGCTGTAGGACTTCCAGCCGGTTGCGGGAAACCAGATCTGTCGGTACCAGATCACGTACAGCACTCCCAGCCGGTCGGCGTTGCGTACCAGGAACGCGGTGAGGTTGTTTCCGTACATCTTCTGGTCCCGGGTCGCCGCGGGGCTGAATCCTGACGTCCGAAGCGACCAGTCACACGCGCGGCCCTTCGGGTGCTCGTACGGCCCGCCCGGGCGGTAGCAGCCGACGAACCGGTCGAAGCCCGCACGTTTGATCTCCTTGAAGGTGTGCAGCATCCGGGGTGTGACGCACCCGCCGGTCGTGGGGTCATTTTCACTGCACGATTCGTCCGCCCACCCCCCGCCGGGGGCACGCGGCGCGGGCCGCGCCACCGGAGAGGTCGCGCTGACGAACCCGCCGGTCAGGGATGTGCCGCCGACCAACGCCAACGCCTTCTCCGCCTCCCGCCGCTGCCGCGCCATCGCGGCGGCGGCCGACCGCTGCTCGGCGACCTCGGCATCGATACGCCGTTTCGCCGTAGCCACCTCCTCGCGGGCCTCGTCGAGCGCCTGCAATTTGCTGTCATTGAGGCTGTTGAGCATCTCGAGGTAGGTCATCCGGTCCAGGAACGAGTCCGGGGACGCGCTGTTGAGCAACACCGCCGCCGCGGAAACCCGCCCGCCACGGTAGGACTCGGCGGCGAGCCGACCGACCTGCGCAGTCAACTCCGCGAGGCGCGCCTCCGCCTTGGTCTGCGCGATAAGGAGCTGAAGCTGACGCTTGCGCGACTCATCGAGGACCGCCCTGGCATGCAGATAGCGCTTGCCCGCGGCGTCGAGGGCGTCACCCAACAGCGGCTGCTCGGCCTCGATGCCGACCGACGGGCCGGGTGACGGCGCAGCCACGGCCTGCTGGGGAATCGCGACCGCTACCGCCAACACGACCAACACCGCCGCGGACCGCGGTCGACCGAGTGCCCGCATGACGAACTGATCTCCTTCTCCGATGGGAACCCGCACCCGGCTTGCCCGCCGATGCTGTGCCGTGCCGGCTGACCGGCCGGCACGCGCTGCGCCCGCGTCGCTCGAGGCTCACCGCGGACCCGAGCGACTCCGCCACACATGCTACTAACTCGGATAGTAGGCGGCGGGCGGGGTTGCGGTGGCCTGCTCGTGTGGGCCAGCGTGCCGGTTTTGCCCTGTCCCTAGCCGTCAGGTTCGGATGGTGAGGACGTCGGCGGGGGAACGTCCACCGTAGCCGTAGCCGTAGCCGTAGCCGTAGCCGTAGCCGTAGCCGTCGCCGTGGACGGCGGCACCGAGGGCGAGGTGCTCGGTGTCGGTGTCGGGGCGACGCTGGCGCTCGGCGAGGGCTCGGGCGGGCTGCTGCTGGGTGCGGGGCGTGGCCGGGGCGTTGGCGATGGCGCGGGCACTGCGCCGATGACTCGCGTCGCCGCGAAGAATCGTGACCACCAGAGGGTTGAGACCTTGACCACGTCACCGGTGGTGGGTGAATGGACCATCTTGCCGTTGCCGATGTACATGCCCATGTGGTGGATGGTGTTCCAGGTGGCACCCGACGCGAAGAACACCAGATCGCCGGGGAGCAACGCAGCGGGCGCGACCGTGCGGACGCGGGTGGCGGTGTACTGGTCGCGGGAGACGCGCGGCAGCAGCGTGTAGTCGACGCCTTTCGACCGGTAGGCGGCCCATGTCAGGCCGGAACAGTCGTATCGGTCAGGTCCTTCCGCCGCCCATCGGTAAGGCTTGCCCAGCTGGGCGAGCGCGAACCGGACCGCGGCCAACGCCCGCGGGTGGGCGGCCTTGCCGCCAACTGTCGCGCCGCCGACGACGGTCGCGCCGATGCGGGCGTCGGCCGCCTCACGTTGGCGCTCGATCTCGATGAGTTGGCCGGTATGGCGCTGCTTGAGCGCGAGCAGTGCGGTAACGCGCTGCGTGTGGGTGGCGGTCAGGGTGCCGGCCTGTCCGGCGACGGTGTCGACGGCGGTTGCGGCACGGCTGACAGCTGCCTCGGCAGCCGCCACCGCCTCCGACGCAGCCGCCACCTCCACGGCCTCTCCCTGGCCGGTGCGCGGGTGCGTTCCGCGGTGAAGCTGTGCCAGGTCAGCCAGCGCGTGCAGGTCGGAGCGGAACAGGGCCGGCGGCATCTGCGCGGCGTGCTTCCAGGCGGCGTCCGCCGCGAGGTCGATCGAGCTGGTCGCCGCGGCGAGCGTCGCACGGGCCTGCTGTAGGGCGCGATCGGCCGCTGCCTTTTCGGCGACGAGCCGTGCCTGTTGTTCGCGGAGCTTGACGACCTGGTCACCGAGGAGGGCAACCTCGGCTTCCTGGGCGTAGATCTGCGCGGCGAGGGGTCCGGTCAACGTCGGTGTCCCCGCGGGAGGCGAACCCGGTGGCACCGTCGCGGCGGTGTCGGCGGGCAGTTGCAGGGCATCGGCGGGGGTTGGCCGGGAACCGGGATCCGGGACGGCGTTCGGGTGCGGCGGGTCGGCTGTGGCCGGCGCAACGGCGGCGACCGCGCAGACCGCCCCGAGAAGCACGGACAATGCGAGCAGCATCGCGCGCCGAGGGGGCGCAGCGGGTGGGTTCACGCTCGGACCCCGGCCAGGCACGGCGATCCCTGCGCCTTCCGGTCGACCCTGGCCCGACGCGGCGGGTGGGGATGCCGGCCGCGTCATGGCTCGCATGCTCCTCACTCGACAGTCGATCATGCGGCCCGGGTCTCACACCTGGCCGGCATCTTCTACTAGGCGCGATCGTAGTATGGGGTCGACCTGTCCGTCGAGCCGCCCGACGTCCAGCAGTGCGCATGCGATCGGGGACGGCGCAGGCACGCCGATCTGTCGACGGTCCTGATGCGAAGGAAGCACCGCGCCGCGTGGATCTGCAATCCGTGGCGCAGGCCGCTACCTGGGCGGCAGTTGCCCAGGGTGGTCAGCCCCGCGTCTGTGGTTCGGCGCGGGCGGCGGCCCACCGTTGCTCGACGCGGGCGAAACGCCAGACCGCCAACGCTACCAACCAGGCGACGACGAACAACCCGACCAGCAGGAACCCGACGTACTCCAGATCCAGCCTCGCCACCCATCCCAGCGGCCCGGTTTCGGCGCCGAGGTTCTCCGCGAGCAGCTGGGCCAGGACGATCACGCCGATGACCAGCGCCGCGATGACGGACAACATAGTGATGGTGAGGTTGTAGAAGATCTTGCGGGCCGGGTTGAGGAACGCCCATCGGTAGGCGCGGGTCATGAGGACGCCGTCAGCGGTGTCGAACAAGCTCATCCCGGCGGCGAAGAGGACCGGCAGGACCATGATGGCGTACCAGGGCAGGGTGAACGCGGCCGAGCCGGCGGCCAGCACGAGCAGGGCCACCTGCGTGGCGGTGTCGAAGCCGAGTCCCATCAGCAACCCGACCGGGTACATGTGCCACGGCTTGTGCACCCGCCGCATCACGCGGCTGAGCAGCCGAGCCAGGATGCCCCGGCTGTTGAGCTGGCGCTCCAGTTCGCTCTCGACGAACGCGCCGTCGCGCATCTGGCGGAGCGCTCTGGTGATTCCGAACACCGCGATCAGGTTCATCAAGCCGATGAGCAGCAGGAACACGCCGGCCACGATGGTGCCGACGAGGCCGAGGGTCTGCTGCAGCCTCGAGTTTTCGTCCTGCACCGGGCCGGTGAGGGCGCTGAAACCAAGGGCGAGCAGGAAGGCAAGGCCGAGGACCACGCTGGAGTGCCCGAGGGAGAACCAGAAACCGACGCCGAGCGCCGGCTTGCCCTCGCCGACGAGTTTGCGGGTCGTGTTGTCGATCGCCGCGATGTGGTCGGCATCGAAGGCGTGCCGGACCCCGAGCAGAAACGCCGTCAGGCCCACTCCCACCCCGAACACGCCGGTGCTGCCGAGCGTGTAACCGCGCGGTGCGACGAACAGCACCAGCACCCCCCAGCCGACCACGTTGAGGAGGAGGACGACGCCGATCATGCCGGTCAGAGACGCCTTCTCCGCCCGGTTCCACGCCATCGCCGCCGGTCCGGACTTCTTCGGCGTCGCGGTCACAGCCATGTCTGGATGGTCCGCCACACCACCCTTACTGCACAAGATATGCAACAACAACATCGCGGTGACATTGGTCAAGCCGGCACGGCGGGAGTTCCCGAGGGACGCGTGGAACCGCTGTCAGTCGGCGTCGCCGGCGGGTCGCGGCCGCAGCGCTCGCCATCGCGTCGGCACGGTGCCGCGCGGCTTGTGGACCGCCAGGATGGTCGCGGCGAGCAGGACCAGGATGGCGGCGGCGGCGTGGATGACCGGTGACGGGTCGCGCAGTGTGGCCAACTCGTCCGCGCCAGCCCGGACGGCACGGTCGGCGAGCTGGTCGAGGGTACGCAGGTAGAGCAGGAGCACCCCGGCGGCGAGCAGGTTGATGACGAGTTTGAACAGCACCCAGTAGTGGCGGGCCAGTCCCCAGGCTGTGCCGAGGGCCTGCACGGTCCCGGTGACCAGCGACGCCATGCTCAGCGGCAGCAGGACGTACCAGCCCAGCGGCCGCATCGCCAGGTAGGCCGCCTTCACCAGCTCGGGGTCGCGGCTGGCGAGGGTGGCGACGGCGAGGGCAAGAAACGCGACCACCCCGCCCAGCCAGCCGACCGCGGCGACGATGTGGGCCGTGAGCCCCAGCCGTCGAACGGCAGGTGCCATCATCGCCACGGACCGCCGACCGCCACGCCCACGGCATGCGCGCCCGGGGCCGCATGCCGTCCTGGCCCGTGGCCGCCGGTGAGCAGCCCGACGACCACCATCACGACCACGACCGCGGCGACGATCAGGGACACGATCACCCACCGCGGCATCCCCGCCGCCCCGGTCCTGCCCGGTCCTGCCCGACCGCTGCGATCCCGCGCGGGTTCCGGCTCCGTCGATGCGCCCACCACCATCTCCCCACTTTTCCGATACACTCTGTCGCTGTATATGCGGAGTGTATCGGCATGGACGGTGCGTATGGTAGGTGGGTGCCGAAGTTGTGGGAGGAGACGATCGACGCGCATCGTCGTGCGGTCTCGGATGCGGTCCTGGACGCGGCGGCGGCGCTCGTCGCGGTGCGCGGGCTGGCGTCGGTGTCGATGTCGGCCGTGGCGCAGCGGGCGGGGATCGGCCGAGCGACGCTCTACAAGTACTTTCCGGACGTCGACGCGATCCTGGCGGCGTGGCATGAGCGGCAGGTCGCCGGGCATCTGGAGCAGCTTCGACACGTGCACGAGGACGGGGACAGCGGGCAACGGCTCCACGCGGTGTTGCTGGCGTACGCGTCGATGGGTGTGGCGCACGCCGGGATGCCGGGTGCGGCGGTGCTACACCAGGGCGGGCACGTCGCGGCCGCCCACGAGCAGGTGCAGGCGTTCGTGGAGGAGCTGCTCGCCGCGGGGGTTCGCGACGGTGTGGTCCGTGACGATGTCGCGCCGGCGGAGCTCGCCAGATTCTGCCTGCACGCGCTGGCGGCGGCCGCGGGGATGGCGTCGAAGGCGGCGGTGGGGCGGCTGGTGACCGTGACCCTCGACGGTGTCCGACCGACGCGGTCATCGGTGGCCGATCCTCGGTAGGGGGATGGGGCCGGTCCCGCCGGCCGGGGCTGGATGGGTGTCGTACCCTGGCGCGGTGATGGTCGGCGTGCGGCGGATGCCGCCGGGGTCGCTGGTGGGCTGGCTGCTGGTCGCCGGGGTGCTGCTCGGCGTCGCGCTGATGCACGGCGTCAGCTGCGGCACCAGCACGATGAGCCGCGATGCGATGCCGCACCACGCAGCGGCCGCTGCCGTGGTTGCCGACCCGGCCGACGATGCCGCGAGCGCCGACGGCCCCGCCCCGGCCTTCGGGATGGCCGAGAGCCACAGTTCGCATCCGGCCATGGTGGCTGGCGTGTGTCTGGTCCTGCTGGCGACCGTCGCCGGGATCGCGGTTGCGATGCTGCGTGGCCGGCGGACGCTGCCCGCGGACACGTGGCGGCCCGCCCGGGAGGTCTGCGCTACGCCGATGTCGGCTCCGGCGTTGACACGGCTCTGCCTGCTGCGCGTATAGGAGAAGTCTGCCCTGTCCCGGTCCGGGGCAACCCGGACCGGATAGAGCGCGCTACCCAGCTGTCTGAGTGTGACTTCTCCTGGCTTTGAAGGACGTTTGGTGATGAATCTCGTTCCTGTTCTGGTCACCGGCCTGGTCGCCGGTGGTGTCTCCTGCGCCGCGGTGCAGGGCGGCCTGCTCGCCGGCCTGGTGATGCGACAACGCCCCGCCGGAGCACCGGTCGGCGGTGGGTCTCGGCTGGAACCCGCGCCTGCCGCGGCGCGAGCGGCAGCTGCTGGCCGCGGCTGGGGTGGTCGGCTGGTCGACGATGTGACCCCGGTCGGGGCTTTCCTCGCCGGCAAGCTCGTCTCCCACACGCTGCTTGGTGCGGTCTTGGGCGCCCTCGGCGGCGTGGTGCAGCTCTCGGTCGGGGTCCGGACGATGACGCAGATCGCCGCCGGGGTGATCGTGGTCGCGTTCGGGCTCGCGCAGCTGCGGGTGCCCGGCTTCCGGTCCCTGGTGGTGGAGCCGCCGGCGTCGTGGTCGCGGTTCGTCCGCGGCCGGGCCCGGTCGTCGTCGGCGTTCGCCCCGGCCGTCTTGGGCTTGGCCAGCGTGCTGGTGCCGTGCGGGGTGACGTTGTCGGTGGAGGCGTTGGCGCTCGCGTCCGGGTCGGCGGTGGCGGGCGCAGCGACGATGGCGGTCTTCGTGGTCGGGACCAGCCCGCTGTTCGCCGTGCTCGGCTACGCCGCCCGCCGTGCCGCGATCGCCTGGCGGGGCCGGATCGCCGCTGTCACGGGCGTGGTCGTGGTCGCATTGGGTCTGTACACGCTCAACGGCGGTCTGGAGCTCGCCGGTTCGCCGCTGTCCGCGTCCCGGCTCGCGCAGGGCCTCGGGCTCGGCCCGGCCCCGGTCACCGTCGCGGCCGCCCCGCAGGACGCCCCGCCGGTCTCCGTCGGCGCGGACGGGGTGCAGCTGGTGGTGGTCACCGCGGTCACCGACGCCTACCGGCCAGCGAACATCGCTGTCCGGGCCGCAGTGCAGACCCGCCTCGTCGTCCGGTCCCAGGGTGCGCAGGGCTGCGTGCGCGCGTTCGTCGTACCGGCGCTGGGCCGGCAGTGGATCCTGCCGGTCACCGGCGACACCGCCATCGACCTCGGCACCCTCGAGCCGGGTCGGCTCGACT
>Ga0164243_10007197_pt1 | contig 16654 bp, 16 predicted proteins | sample OricompcompostOP_FD_108781 | JGI IMG/M metagenome (GOLD analysis project Ga0164243, IMG submission 108781) | Organic Plus compost microbial communities from Emeryville, California, USA - Original compost - Organic plus compost (OP) | ecosystem: Engineered > Solid waste > Mixed feedstock >... | reverse complement strand
GCCGAATACGACGCGATCGAGATCGTGGTCGGCCTCCCCACGTCCCTGTCGGGCACGGAGGGGCCGGCCGCGGAGCACGCGCGCGCGTTCGCCGCCCGCCTCGTACGCCGCGCCGGGGGCGTTGACGTGCGGCTCTTCGACGAGCGCCTCACCACCGTGAGCGCGCACGCCGGGCTGCGCGCGAGCGGCGTACGCGGCCGCGACCGTAAGAACGTCGTGGATCAGGCCGCGGCGGCGATCCTCCTTCAGGCGGCGCTCGACGCCGAACGGTTGACGGGACGCCCCCCGGGCGAGAAGGTCTTGGCCAACTCATGAGCGACCTCGGGCTGTTCGACGACGAAAGGCGCGACCCCCCGCGCGCGCGGGCGGGTGCGCGCCAGGGCCGTCGGCGCCGCGGACGTCGCCGCCGCCGCAAGTCCAGCCCGATCGCCCCGCTGGCCGCGGTGATGGTGCTCGTCCTGTTCGTCGGCGGCGTCGGCTACATCGGCTATTCCCGGCTCCGCGACTACCTGCATCCGCCGGACTACAGCGGGCCGGGCACCGGCCAGGTCACCGTCAACGTGCGCAAGGGCGACACCGCGATCGACGTGGGCGGAACGCTCCAGCGCAAGGGCGTGGTGCAGAGCGCGGCGGCGTTCAAGAAGGCGGTCAAGGACCGCGGCGTCGGCGCCGGCCTCACCCCCGGCTTCTACCGCATGCGCAAGCGCATGCAGGCGTCGCTGGCGCTCACGCTGATGCTCGACCCCAAGTCCCGCATCCAGGTGACCGTCACCATCCGCGAGGGCATGCGCGCCCGCGAGATCCTCTCCGAGCTGGCCGACAAGACCGGTATCTCGGTGCGCAAGTACGTGAAGGCCGCGAGGGATCCCGAGGCGCTCGGCGTGCCGGCGTCCTGGCACGCGCACACCATCGAGGGCTTCCTGTACCCGGCCACGTACACGGTCGAGCCGAACGCCACCGCGGACAGCGTGCTGAAGCAGATGGTCACCCGCTTCGACCAGACCGCCGACGACGTGAGCCTGGTCCGCCGCGCGAAGAAGATGCACATGAAGCCGATCGAGGTGCTCACCGTCGCGAGCCTGGCCCAGGCCGAGGGCGGCACCACCGAGGACTACCCGAAGGTCGCGCGGGTCATCTACAACCGCATCAAGCGCGACGACTACCTGCGGTACCTCCAGCTGGACACCACGGTCCTGTACGCCCTGAACCAGCGGCGGCTGCGCGTGTACAACAAGGACACCCAGGTCGCCTCGCCGTACAACACCTACAAGCACCCGGGCCTGCCCCCCGGCCCGATCTCCTGCCCCGGCCAGGACGCCATCGAGGCCGCCCTGCATCCTGCTAAGGGAAACTGGTACTACTTCGTGACGACGGACCCGAAGCGCCGGATCACGAAGTTCACGAACTCCTCGAAGGAGTTCGAGAAGTTCAAGAACGAGCTGTACCGCAACATCGGAGGGGGCTGACGGAACTTGGGCAGTGCAGCGCCGCGGAGCGGCACGATGAGGGGTGGTGGCCGGGCGGCGGGCGGGAGGTACTGCGCCGTGCTCGGCGCACCGATCGCGCATTCTCTGTCCCCGGTCCTGCACCGGGCCGCGTACGCCGCGCTGGGCCTGGACGGCTGGGAGTACCGGGCGGTGGAGTGCGACGAGGCGGCCCTGCCCGGCCTGATCGAGCGCCTGGACGGCTCCTGGGCGGGCCTGTCGCTGACCATGCCGCTCAAGCGCGCCGTGCTGCCGCTGCTCGACGACGTGTCCGAGCTCGCGGTCGTCGTCGGCGGCGCGAACACCGTGACGTTCCCGGATGGTCGCCGCCGCGGCGACAACACCGACGTGGCCGGCATCGTCGCCGCGCTGGCCGAGGCCGGTGCGCCGGCCCCGCGGTCCGCGGTGGTGCTCGGCGCCGGCGCCACCGCCGCGTCCACGCTGGCCGCGCTGCGCGAGCTCGGCGTCGGCGACGTCACGGTGCTGGCCCGCGACCTGCGCCGTACGGAGGACCTGCGGTCCGCGGCCGAGCGCCTCGGCATGGCGCCGCGCCTCGCCCCGCTCGACGACATCAAGGACCACCTCGACGGCGACCTGCTCGTCTCCACGCTGCCCTCCGGCGCGGCCGACGCGGTCGCCCCGCTGCTGCCCGCCGCGCCGCCGCGCGTGGTGTTCGACGTGGTCTACGCGCCCTGGCCGACCGCCCTCGGCACCGCCGCCGCCGAGGCCGGCGCGGCCGTCGTCGGCGGCCTGCCCATGCTCGTGCACCAGGCGGCCCGCCAGGTCGAGCTGATGACCGGCACCGACCGCCTGCCGCCCGCGGCCGTCGCGGCCATGCGGGCGGCAGGTGAGGCGGAGCTCAGCCGGCGGCGGGGATGACCCGCAGCAGCCGCCCCAGCCCGTACACCCCGTAGACCGCGGCGAAGCCGAGGATCAGCGGGGTCATCAGCCCGATCGAGAACTCCAGGCCCATCCACGCGTTGCCGGCCAGGAACTCAAGCCCGGCCGGCGGGTCGCCGCTCAGCCACAGCGACCGCGTGGCGGTGAGCCCGGCGAGCACCGCCCCCACGTACGGGATGAGCAGCAGCAGCGTGCACCGCCGGGCCAGCCGCCCCCGGGTCAGCCCGACGATCCCCGCCACCAGGAACGCGACCAGCACGCCGTACTCCAGCAGGACGAACGCGCCGACCATCGACCAGCCGACGCCGCTCACCGTCGCGATGATCCCGCCGCCGACCAGGCTGGCGGGCACCAGCATCCGGTGCCGCCCCGGGAAGGTGGCCTGCGGCCCGCCGAGCGGCACCGACAGGCTCGCCGCCGCCATGACGGCGAGCAGCAGCGCCCACGCGTTCAGCCCGAAGGAGCTGTACAGCGGCCCGTCGGCGCTCGCCAGCATCCCGATCTGGATGGCGACCATGGCCCAGGCGAGGAACCCCACCCACGGCCGCGGCCGCCCGGCGAGCACCCGCTCGGCCACGATCAGCCACCCCGCGTCGCGGACCAGTCCGGGCGCCATGCCGGCCGACCACATGCCCGGCGGCGTCTGCACCACCGCGTTCAGGTCCGTGCCCACGATCGCCAGCATGGCCAGCGGCAGGCAGAGCCGCGCGATCGCGAACGCCCGCCGCCACTCCGGCGTACGCGGACCGGGCACGACCCGCCGTACGTACAGCCGGACGCCGCCCGCGACCAGGTCGAGCACGGTCCGCCGGTCCGGCCGCCGCTGGCCCGCCCCCGCGTCGGCCAGCAGCACCGCGACCATCTCGTCCTCGTGCACCGCCCGGTGGTCGGCCGGATACCAGCGCAGTAACCGGCGGTACCGCCGCTCCAGCTCACTCATGGGACACCTCCGGCGGAACCAGGCGGACGAGCCGCCCCAGGCCGTACAGGCCGTAGACGAGCGTGACGCCGAGCACCACCGGCATGGCGTGCGCCATTGCCTCGTACCACGTCCGCAGGGCGAGGCCGGCGGTGATCCCGCCGTCGAGGCTCACCACGGAGACCGCGACGCCGGCGGCGAACGCGATCACGAGCAGCGCGGCGGCGCGGCGGGCGACCGGGCTGCGCACCAGCAGCGCCACGCTCAACGCCGCCAGCACGACGAGCGCGGCCTGTCCGCCCGGGTGGTCGGCGCTCCACGGCCACCGCTCGTAGAGGTCGACGCCCGTCGGATCGCTGAACAGTGCGCTGATCACCCCCGCGCAGAGCAGCGCCGCCGGGACGAGGAACCGGTGCCGGCCCGGCAGGGCCGGGCCGCCGCCCGCGCGGGCCGTGTACGTGAGCGTGGTGGCGGCGAGCAGGCCGATCAGGGCGTTCCAGGCGTCGGGCCACCCGTGGTAGGCGGCCCGCTCGGTGATCGCGACGGCGATCAGCGCACACCAGGCGAGCCCGGCCGCGGCGCGGGCCCGGGTCGGTGCGAGCCCGACGACGACGGCCCACAGGCAGGTGGCGGCCCACACGGCGATGTACGAGCCGGGTACGGCATCCTGGAGCTGGTCGAGAGGAACGATCGGGGACGCCACGGCGCTGAGGGCCGAGCCGATCGCCTGCCCGGCGCTGACGAGCATGAGCAGTGGCGCGATGCGGCTGACGGCGCGCAGTGCGGCGTCCCACCGCGGCCCCCGGAACAGGCGCCGCGCATGCAGCCGCACGCCGCCGAGTACGAGGTCGGCGACGGTACGGCCGTCCGGACGCTCCCGGCCGGCTCCCGTATCGGCCAGCAGCACGCCGATCATCTCGTCCTCGTGCACGGCGCGGTGGTCGGCCGGATACCAGTGCAGGAGCCGCCGGTACCGGCGCTCCAGGGGGCTCACGCGACGCCTCCCGCCGGGCCGATCCGGCGCAGGCGGGCGCGGGCCTCCTCGGAGTTGCGCTGCAGGCGCTCGGCCTCGGTGGCCAGCTTGGCCTGGCCGGCCCCGGTCAGCTTGTAGTACCGCCGCAGCCGCGCGTCCACGATCTCCTCGCGGTCGGCCTCGACGAGGCCCTCGGCCTGCAGGCGGTCCAGTGCGGCGTACAGCGTTCCGGCGCGCAGCCGCACGCGGCCGCCGGAGATCTCGCCGACGTCCCCGATCACGCCGTACCCGTGCTGCGGCCCGGCGGCCAGCGCGGTGAGGATCAGGAAGGTCGGTTCCTGCATCGATCGGTCACTCATGCCATCAATATATATCGACCATCGGTATATGTCACCGGAACGCCGATGGGGGCGGGGTTGCGGGAATACCGAGCCGCTCCGCGCTGCTGCTATTCTTTGCAGACGACTACCCGGTGCCGTTGCATCGGGACGCAAGCGGAGATGTCTCCCACCTGGCCGATCTCCAGATCGGCGGGTCCGGTCGGGCGCTTTCGAGTGCCGCGGATGTTCCGTCGGCGCTCGCCCCTGGCGTCCGAGTGTTCGCCGGTCACCGACCGGCGGGCGCGACAGCCCCGCGTGCGCACGATGCGGGGCTTTCCGTATGAGGGCCCCGTGTGGTCGCTGCAAGGAGATCCATACACAGGGAGGCCCCATCAGCGCTGAACCTCGCATCAACGAGCGAATTCGGGTGCCCGAGGTCCGGCTCGTCGGTCCAAACGGGGAGCAGGTGGGCATCGTACCCATCGGCGATGCGCTCCGACTGGCCCAGGAGGCCGATCTCGACCTGGTCGAGGTCGCGCCGACCGCTCGGCCGCCGGTCTGCAAGCTGATGGACTACGGCAAGTTCAAGTACGAATCTGCCGTCAAGGCCAGAGAGTCGCGCAAGAACCAGGCGCAGACGATCATCAAGGAGATCAAGCTCCGGCCGAAGATCGACCCGCACGACTACGCCACCAAGAAGGGCCACGTCGAGCGGTTCCTGAAGCAGGGTGACAAGGTCAAGGTCACGATCATGTTCCGCGGTCGGGAGCAGTCCCGGCCCGAGCTCGGGTTCCGTCTGCTGCGCAGGCTCGCCGAGGACGTCGAGGAGCTCGGCTCCGTCGAATCGGCGCCGAAGCAGGACGGCCGGAACATGATCATGGTGCTCGGCCCGCACAAGAAGAAGAACGAGGCCAAGCCGGACCGCGACGCGGCCCGCGGGCGCCGCCCAGCGGCGCCGGGCGTGTCGAGCTGACCGGATAACCTGCGATGAGCCCCCCGGGCGGGGCGGCCTCATCATCCATGCATGCACGGGCATGCGCCGCGGCGACGCGGCATGCCACCGCGAGCGCCGCGGACGCCGGTACCAGGGGGTGCCGACCGTCCGCGACGCGGTACGACGTACGAGGAGACGACGGCGACCATGCCGAAGATGAAGACGCACAGCGGCGCTGGCAAGCGGTTCCGCACCACGGGCTCGGGCAAGCTGGTGCGCCGGCGCGCCAACCGGAACCACCTGCTCGAGCACAAGCCCACCAAGCGGACCCGCCGTCTCGACGGCACGGTGGTCGTCGCCCAGAACGACGTCAAGAAGGTCAAGAAGCTCCTCGGCAAGTAGCCGAAGCCTCCGGCCCCACAAGGGCCGCATACATCGTCGAACGACCAACCGGCGCCGGGACCACGGGCGCCGGCTACCACGAGGGAGTCGAACGTGGCACGCGTGAAGCGGGCGGTCAACGCCGCCAAGAAGCGCAGGGTCGTCCTCGAGAGGGCGAGCGGCTACCGCGGCCAGCGGTCGCGTCTGTACCGCAAGGCCAAGGAGCAGATGCTCCACTCGATGACGTACTCCTACCGGGACCGGCGGGACCGCAAGGGCCAGTTCCGGCGGCTGTGGATCCAGCGCATCAACGCCGCCGCCCGGCAGAACGGCCTTACCTACAACCGGTTCATCCAGGGTCTCAAGGAGGCCGGCGTCGAGGTCGACCGTCGCATGCTCGCCGAGCTGGCGGTCAACGACGCGCAGGCGTTCGGCGCGCTGGTGGAGACGGCCAAGAAGGCCCTCCCCGCGGGCGCGGCCTGAACCGGCCCCAGATGGCGAGCGGCGAGGTCACCAGTGTCCGGTCCCCCCGGGTCAAGGGTGCCCGTCGGCTCACCAAGCGGACGTTCCGGCAGCGTCAGCGGCGGTTCCTCGCGGAGGGACCGCAGTCCGTACGGGAGGCGCTGAACGTCCCCGGCACGCTGCTCGAGCTGTACGCCACGGCCGAGGCCGAGATCCGGCATGCGGACCTGACGGAGGCGGCGCTGGCCGCCTCCGTTCCCGTGTTCCGGGTCAGCGGCGAGGTCATGAACGAACTCGCGCAGACGGTCACCCCGCAGGGGCTGCTCGGCGTCTGCGCCTTCCTCGACGTGCCGCTGCGGTCCGTACTCGACCGGCGGCCGACGCTGATCACCGTGCTCGCGCACGTCCGCGATCCCGGTAACGCTGGAACGGTCCTGCGCACCGCGGACGCGGCCGGCGCCGACGCGGTCGTGTTCACCGACGCGTCCGTGGACCCGTACAACGGCAAGTGCGTACGGGCCTCCGCGGGCAGCGTTTTCCATCTCCCGGTCGTCACCGGCGTGCGGTTCGCCGACGTCGCCGCCGACCTGCGCACCGCCGGGCTCCGGCTGCTGGCCGCCGAGGGCGCCGCCGAGCGCGACCTCGACGCCCTGCTCGACGACGGCGCGCTGTCCGGGCCCACCGCGTGGGTGTTCGGCAACGAGGCGTGGGGCCTGCCGCAGGAGCTGCTGGACCACGCCGACGAGGCCGTCGCGGTGCCCATCCACGGCCGCGCCGAGAGCCTCAACCTGGCCACCGCGGCCGCCGTCTGCCTGTACGCCTCCGCCCGCGCGCAGCGCCGCGGCTGACCGGGAACCGGCGGCGGCCGGACGGCGTCCCACTACCGCCTGTGCCCGCGAACGCTGTGCCCCGTCGTCAAGGGGCGCTAGAGTCATCCCCGATCCGGGCGTGCAGGCCGACGGAGGTGAGGTGACCGTGCCCGACGATGGCTCACGTGAGCCGCGTGACCACGACGGGGATCAGTCCGATGATCCCGGCGTCGCCGCGCCGTTCGCCGACGACCTGCCCGACGGCCTGGTCGTCGCGGGCCCGGACGGCCGAGTCATCGTCTTCAACGCCGCCGCGGTACGGCTGACCGGCACGCCCGCGCCCGACGCCCTGGGCCGCGACCTGCACGACGTCCTGCCGCTGCACGACGCCGACGGCCGCGACTGGTGGAAGGCCACCGACCCGTACCACGGCCTGCGCACCCGCACCCGCCAGCCCGAACGCGCCCTGTACCTCCCGGACGGCACCGAGCTGCTGGTCAGCGCGGCGTTCACGCGCAGGCCACGGCGCGGCGGCGACGTCGTCCGCGTCGCCGTCACGCTGCGCGACGCCGCGCAGCGCGGCCGTACCGAGCGGAGCCGCGCCGACCTGGTCTCCACCGTCGCGCACGAGCTGCGCTCCCCGCTGACCAGCGTGAAGGGCTTCACGGCCACGCTGCTCGCCAAGTGGGACCGCTTCACCGATGACCAGAAGCGGGTGATGCTGGAGACGGTCAACGCCGACGCCGACCGCGTCACCCGGCTCATCACCGAGCTGCTGGACGTCTCCCGCATCGAGTCCGGCCGCCTGGAGCTGCACAAACAGGTCGTCGACGTCGCCGACCGCGCCCGCCGCATCGTCGAGGGCCGCGTCGCCGCCGGCGACCCGGCCGACCGCTTCCGGCTGGACGCCGCCGGCCCGCTGCCCGAGATGTGGCTGGACCCCGACAAGCTCGACCAGATCCTCGGCAACCTGGTGGAAAACGCCGTGCGCCACGGCGCTGGTACTGTCACCATCAGGATTGAGCCGGTCGAAGGAGGAACCGCCGTGTCGGTCAGCGACGAGGGCGAGGGCATCACGCCCGAGTTGGCCCCGCGCGTCTTCCGGCAGTTCTGGCGGGGTAAGCGGCGCGGCGGCACCGGGCTCGGCCTGTTCATCGTCAAGGGCCTGGTCGAGGCGCACGGCGGTACGATCGCCGTGCAGCGCGCGCCCGGTGGCGGCGCCGAGTTCCGATTTACCCTGCCCGCCGGCGCCCCGGATTTCGCCTGAGCGATCGATCCGAGCAGGCCCGGCGGGCTCACCACGGGCCCTGTCAGATATCCGTCCGCGCGTCCGCGCGGGCGCCGGTCGAGGAAGACATGTCGGCACCGAACAAGTCATACGATCCGGTCGAGGTCACGCCGTTGCATCCCGATGAGGTCGAGCGGATGCGCACCGAGGCGCTGGCCGCCATCGCGGCGGCGGGCGATCTCGACGAGCTGAAGCAGGTACGCCTCGCCCACGCGGGGGACCGTTCCCCGCTGGCGCTGGCCAACCGCGAGATCGGCGCGCTGCCCCCCGCGGCCCGCGCCGACGCGGGCAAGCGGGTGGGCCAGGCCCGCCGCGCGGTCGGGGAGGCCGTCGCCGCCCGCCAGGCCGAGCTTGAGGAGGAGCGCGACCAGCGGGCGCTGGCCGAGGAGGCCGTCGACGTCACGCTGCCGTGGGACCGTACGCCCCGCGGCGCCCGCCACCCGGTCACCACCATCCAGGAGCGCATGGCCGACGCCTTCGTCGCCATGGGCTTCGAGGTGGCCGAGGGCCCCGAGGTCGAGGCGGAGTGGTTCAACTTCGACGCGCTGAACTTCGAGCCCGACCACCCGGCCCGCGCCATGCAGGACACCTTCTACGTCCAGGCCGCGTCCGGCGCGGAGGACTCCGGCATGGTGCTGCGCACGCACACCTCGCCGATCCAGATCCGCGCGCTGCTGTCCCGCCCGCTGCCGGTGTACGTGGTGGGCCTCGGCCGCACCTTCCGTACGGACGAGCTGGACGCCACGCACACGCCGGTGTTCCACCAGATCGAGGGCCTGGTCGTCGACGAGGGCATCACGATGGCGCACCTGCGCGGCGGCATCCAGGCGTTCATCACCGCGATGTTCGGCGAGGGCCTGGCCACCCGCTTCCGCCCGTCGTACTTCCCGTTCACCGAGCCGTCGGCCGAGGTGGACATGCAGTGCTTCGTCTGCCGCGGCGCGTCCGTCGGCGACCCGGACCACCCGTGCCGTACGTGCTCCTCCGAAGGCTGGATCGAGCTGGGCGGCTGCGGCATGGTCAACCCGCGCGTGCTGGTCGCCGCGGGCGTCGACACGGACCGGTACAGCGGCTGGGCGTTCGGCCTCGGCGTGGACCGCACGCTGATGTTCCGCCACGGCGTCGAGGACATGTACGACATCGTCGAGGGTGACGTCCGGTTCACCTCGGCGTTCGGGATGGAGATCTGATGCGCGCGCCGCTGTCGTGGATCCGCGAGTACGCGGACCTGCCGCCGTCGGTGACCGGCCGCGAGCTGGCCGAGAAGCTGATCGCCGCCGGGCTCGAGGTGGAGACCGTCGAGCCCGCCGGCCAGGACGTCTCCGGGGTGGTCATCGGCCAGGTCCTGGAGTTCGAGGAGCTGACCGGCTTCAAGAAGCCGATCCGCTGGTGCCAGGTCGAGGTCGGCGAGGCCGAGCCGCGCGGCATCATCTGCGGCGCCACCAACTTCGCCGCCGGTGACAAGGTCGCCGTCGCGCTGCCCGGGGTGGTGCTGCCGGGCGGCTTCGCGATCTCCGCGCGCAAGACGTACGGGCACGTCTCGGACGGCATGATCTGCTCGCTGGCCGAGCTGCACATCTCCGACGACCACGGCGGCATCCTGGTGCTGCCGCCGGACGCCCCGGTCGGCGCCGACTTCGCCGAGACGTACGCCGTCGCCGACGAGGTGCTGGACATCGCGGTCACCCCGGACCGCGGCTACGCCCTGTCCATCCGCGGCATCGCCCGCGAGGCCGCGACCGTGTACGGCGTGGAGTACCGCGACCCGGCGGACGTACCGCTGCCGGAGACCGACGCGCAGGGCGACGCCTACCCGGCGCGCATCGCCGACGGCGACGCCTGCGACCGCTTCGTACTGCGCGGCGCCGACGGCCTGGACCCGGCCGCCCCGACCCCCATGTGGATGCTGCTGCGGCTCGCCCGCTGCGGCATCCGGTCGGTGTCGCTGGCCGTCGACATCACCAACTACGTGATGCTCGAGCTCGGCCAGCCGCTGCACGCCTTCGACCGGAACAAGCTGACCGGCACGATCGTCGTACGGCGGGCGGACCCGGGGGAGCGGATGGAGACGCTGGACCACGTCCGGCGCACGCTCGACCCGGACGACATCCTGATCACCGACGACACCGGCCCGATCTCCATGGCCGGCACCATGGGCGGCGTGCACACCGAGATCGACGACGCCTCCACCGACCTGGTGATCGAGGCGGCGCACTTCTCCGCGCCGGGCACCGGCCGCATGGGCCGCCGGCACAAGCTGCACAGCGACTCCTCGTACCGCTTCGAGCGCGGCGTGGACCGCGAGCTGCCGCCGTACGCCTCGGCCCGCGCCGTCGGGCTGCTCGCCGAGCTGGGCGGGGCCACGCCGCGCCCCGGCCGTACGGACGAGCAGGCGCCGGTCACCCCGGTGACCATCACGCTGGCCGCCGACCACCCGGGCAAGGTGTCCGGGGTGCCGTACGACCGGGCGACCGTCGTACGGCGGCTCACCGAGGTCGGCTGCGCGGTCACCGGCGACGACGTGCTGACGGTCACACCGCCGTCCTGGCGGCCGGACCTCACCGACCCGAACGACCTGGCCGAAGAGGTGATCCGGCTCGAGGGGTACGAGGACATCCCCATCGTGCCGCCGCTCGCCCCGCCCGGCCGCGGCCTCACCGAGGCGCAGCGGCTGCGCCGCCGGGTGGGCCGTACGCTCGCCGAGCGCGGCTACACCGAGATCCTCGCGTTCCCGTTCATGTCGGACAAGGACCTCGACGGGCTGCAGCTGCCCGCGGACGACGCGCGGCGCGCCGTCGTACGGCTGGTCAACCCGCTCAGCGAGGACGAGCCGCTGCTGCGCACCACGCTGCTGCCCGGGCTGCTGCGCACGCTGGTGCGCAACGCCGGCCGCGGGTTCACCGACGTGGCGCTGTACGAGATGGGCCTGGTGTTCCGGCCGCGCGCGGACGCGCCGGACCGGGCGCCGCGGCTGCCCGTGGACCGCGGGCCGACGGCCGAGGAGCTGGCGTCGGTCGAGGCCGCGCTGCCGGACCAGCCGCGCCGCGTGGCCGTGGTGCTGTCCGGCGAGCGGGAGCGCTCCGGCTGGTGGGGCCCGGGCCGCCCGGCCGGCTGGCAGGACGCCATCGAGGCCGCCCGCGAGGTCGCGGCGGCCGCGAACGTCGAGCTGACCGTACGCGCGGACCGGCACGCGCCGTGGCACCCGGGCCGCTGCGCCGCCCTGTACGCGGGGGAGACCCTGGTCGGCCACGCCGGCGAGCTGCACCCGCGCACCGTGGAGGCGTACGGCCTGCCGTCGCGCACCTGCGCGATGGAGCTGGACCTCGACCTGCTGGGCACCGGCCCGCTGGCCCGCGGCCCGCACGTGTCGTCCTACCCGGTGGCCAGCCAGGACGTCGCCCTGGTCGTCGCCGACGACGTCCCCGCCGCCGAGGTCGCCGAGGCGCTGCGCACCGGCGCCGGCGAGCTGCTCGAGTCGGTCCGGCTGTTCGACGTCTACACCGGCGAGCAGGTCGGCCAGGGCAACAAGTCCCTGGCCTACACGCTGCGCTTCCGCGCCCCGGACCGCACGCTCACGTCCGAGGAGATCAGCACGGCCCGCCAGAACGCGGTGACCGAGGCGGGCCGCCGCACCCAGGCCACCCTCCGCGCGTAGCACGTTCCCGGCCTGGCACCCGGCCAGGGTGCCAGGCCGTTTCAGGCCGAGACGTGCTCCTCCCGAAGCCGCTTGATCTCCCCGACCAGCCGTTCCCGCAGGTCCGTCAGCGTCGCGATCCGCCGGTCCAGGACCTCGAGCCGCTCGAGGTACACGTCGATCGTCGACGCGCAGTCCCGCGCCGGCGGCACCACGTCCCGCGTCAGGCAGTCCCGCAGCCGCAGCACATCGTCCGAGCTCAGCCCGGCCGACAGCAGCCGCGCGATGTTCCGCACCAACGGCACGGACTCCGCCGGATACAACCGGTACCCGTTGTGGTCCCGCTCCGCGCTGATCAGCCCCTGCTCCTCGTAGTACCGCAGCGCCCGGGGCGTCACGCCCGCGGCCCGCGCCAGCTCACCGATGCGCATCGACCCTCCCGATCCGGAACACCACCGCGAACAACACGATCGTCAGCAGCAGGCATCCCGCGGCCGTGGCCGGCACCGCGAGTGCCCCGCCCGCACCGAGCGCCGCGCCGCCCAGCCCGCCGGCGACGGAGAACCCGAGGAACATCGTGCCGTTGTTCAGCGCCAGCACCTCGGTCGGCGGCGCGTCGGTGGAGGCGAGCAGCCGCGCCTGCGCGACCGGCCCCATTCCCCACGCGGCGAGCCCCCAGACGGCGAACACCACGCCCGTCACCACGATCGGGTACGGCCCGCCGGCGCGGCCGAGCACGTACATCGCGACGGGCGCGGACAACGTGCCGCACAGCAGCACGATCAGGCTGCGTGAGGCGCCGAACCGGTCGGCCATCCGGCCGCCGAGCAGCGACCCGCCGATGCCGGCCACCCCGACCGCGGTGATCAGCGGGGCCAGCGCCGCGCCGCGCACCGTGGACAGCCGCCCGGCGATCTCGCTGACGTAGACGTAGCACATCATCGCGCCCGCGCCGCCCGGCACCATCGCGACCAGCGCCAGCGCCACCGCGGGCCGGCCGAGCGGTACCAGCCGGGCGCGCAGCGGCCGCGGCTCGGCGCCGGGCAGGTCGGGCAGCGTGGCCCAGATGCCCGACGCGGCGACCGCCGCGACACCGGCCACGAACACCATCGTGGCCCGCCAGCCCAGCGCGCCGCCGATCCACGTGCCCACCGGCACGCCCGCGACCAGGGACGACGTCAGGCCGGCGCCGACCACCGCGATGTACCGTCCGCGCCGCTCCGGCGGCGCGGTCCCCGCGGCGACGGCGATCGAGGCGGGCAGCGCGGCACCGGCGGCGCACGCGGCCAGCACCCGCGCGGCCAGCACCACCGGGTACACCGGCGCGACCGCGGCGACGAGAGCGGCGCCGATGAACACGGCCGCGGCGCCGACCAGCATCGTGCGGCGCGGAAGCCGCGCGGTCAGCAGCGCGGTGACCGGCGCGGACAGCGCGTACGCCAGCGCGTAGGCGGTGACGAGCTGTCCGCTGACGGGCACCGACACCCGCAGGTCCGCGGCGATGTCCGGGAGGATCCCGGCGATCACCATGTCGTTCGTGCCGCTGGCGAAGGCCAGTGCGTACAGGGTGAACAGCCAGACGGGCATGCGCCGCGACCTGACCGTGGGCTCCGTTCCGATCACGCCGCGAAGCTAGAACCCTGCCGCTAGCGTGAAGGTCAACCCGAGGTGAGTCCCCGGAGCCGCGGCACCGGGATCCACAGGCGCGGCGGCCACCGCAGCGGCACCAGGCAGGCGATGGCGACGGCCAGTACGCCCAGGCTGTCGGCGAGCGCGGTGTGCACGGCCGGGACCACCCAGGCGTGGCCGGTGACCGTGTACGAGGTGAGCACGCAGGTGACCAGGCCGACGACGCCGAGCCAGACGTAACGCCACATCCCCGGCAGCGACACCGCCCCGACCGCGGCGACGACCAGCCACAGCGCGTGGTGGTCCCATGAGATCGGGCAGACGCACAGCGACACCGTCCCGGCGATGGCCGCGCCGAGCAGCGGCATGCCGTACCGGTCGGCGCGGACGGCCCGCCACAGGCCGACGACGGTGATCACGACGACGAGCGCCGGCCACAGGTACCGATCGGGGAGCCCGGACCGCGTCAGCAGGCCCTGTGCGGACACGTTCGTCAGCCGGGACGGGTCGCCCACCCGGCCGATCCGCCACAGCTCGGTGAACCAGTACCGCACCGAGTCGCCGGGCATGAGCAGCCAGCCGAGCCCGGTCGCCCCGGCGAACGTGCCGAGCGCGACCCCCGCCGCGCGCCGCTGACCGGTGAGCCACAGGTACGGCACGAAGATCAGCGGCGTGAGCTTCACCGCGGCGGCCAGGCCGATGAGCAGGCCCCGGTACCGCGGCGGGACGATCCGCGCCGCGTCGGCCAGCGCCAGCACCGCGATCAGGCTGCTGATCTGCCCGAACAGCAGGTTCGCCATGATGATCTGCGAGCCGGTGACGAACGCGAGCGTGAGCGGCAGCACCGGCGTGCGCCACCGGTCGCGCTCCGGCCACCAGCGCGACGCCAGCGGGGCCAGCCGCGGCGCCATCATCACCGCGGTGGCCGCGGCGGTGGCGAGCACCAGCACCGGCCACAGCAGGTCCAGCGCGCCGACCGGCGCGAGCCGCAGCGGTGCCAGGACGATCCCCGCGAACGGGGGATAGGTGAACGGCAGGCCGTACGTCGCATAGTCGTACAGCGTGCCGGTGCGGTGCAGCGCGTTCAGCGCGCCGAGGTACACGTGCAGGTCGCTGACGGTGTACCCGTCCAGCGTCCACGGCCGGCGCAGCGCGCGCAGGCCCACGCCGTACCCGTGCGCCGCGACGCCGAGGTACGCGAGCCACGCGGTGGCCGTGGTGAGGGTACGGACGAGCCGGGCGCGCGTGGATAACGCGCCCATGCCGACGATCGCCATGGTGCCGCTCCCCGTAGATGAGGCCGTTGGTGAGCAAGGGCGGGGCCTCGGCCGCGCCCTTGCCACTGACCCGAAGGGCCCCCGGGTGGCCGCGCGCGACATAGAAGAGACGGCCGGTCCCGTCCGCCGGTTGCCCGCACGGCCCTGGCCGTACTCGGTCAGTGATCGCGAGTTGAATGACTATGCGACTTCATGCATACTGTTTCGCATACCCCAAACCCCTGACCAGGAGGCGGAACGTGGGCACACGCGTCGCGATCGCGGGCGCGAGCGGTTATGCGGGCGGAGAACTCCTCCGCCTGCTGCTGCGCCACCCCGAGTTCGAGATCGGCACGGTCACGGCGTCGTCCAACGCGGGCGCGCCGGTCACCGCCGTGCACCCGCAGTTGCCGACACTCGCCGACCGCACCTTCGCCGACACCACGCCCGAGGCGTTCGCCGACGCCGACCTCGTCTTCCTCGGCCTGCCGCACGGCGAGTCCGCACGGGTCGCCGGCTGGATCGGCGCCGACGTGCCCGTCGTGGACATCGGCGCCGACTTCCGGCTGGCCTCGCCCGAGGACTGGACCGCCTACTACGGCACCCCGCACGCCGGGCGGTGGACGTACGGGCTGCCCGAGCTGCCGTACGGCACCGGCAAGCTGCGCGACCAGGTCGCGTCCGCGCGCCGCGTGGCCAACCCCGGCTGCTACGCCACCACGATCATCCTGGCCGTCGCGCCGCTGGTCCGCGACGGGCTCGTCGACCCCGCCGACCTCACCGTCGTCGCCTCCTCCGGCACCTCCGGTGCCGGCCGGGCGGCCAAGGCCCACCTCATCGGCAGCGAGGTGATGGGCCAGCTGTCCACGTACAAGGCGGGCGGCGCGCACCAGCACATCCCCGAGATCCGCCAGGCCGTCGCGGAGAGCGCCGGGCGGGACACCGGCGACGTACGGGTGTCGTTCACGCCGATGCTCGCGCCGATGCCGCGCGGCATCCTCGCGGTCGCCAACGCCACCCCGTACGACGGCGCGACCGGCCTGCGCGAGTCGCTGACCTCGGCGTACGCGGGGGAGCCGTTCGTCCGCGTACTGCCCGAGGGCACCTGGCCGGCCACCGGGGCGACGGCGGGCTCCAACAGCGTCCAGCTCCAGGTCGCCTACGACGCGGCCGCCGGCCGCGCGGTGATCGTCGCCGCGCTGGACAACCTGGGCAAGGGCGCCGCCGGCCAGGCACTGCAGAACGCCAACCTCATGCTCGGCCTCGACGAGACGGCCGGGCTTCCGCAAGAAGGAGTCGCGCCGTGAGCGTCACCGCGCCATTGGGATTCCGCGCCGCGGGCGTGTCCGCCGGACTGAAGGCGGACGACGCCCGGGACGTCGCCCTCGTCGTCAACGAGGGGCCGTCGCGCGCGGCCGCCGGCGTGTTCACCCGCAACCGCGTGAAGGCCGCGCCCGTGCTGTGGTCCGAGCAGGTGATGACCGGCGGCCGGGTCAAGGCCGTGGTGCTGAACTCCGGCGGCGCCAACGCCTGCACCGGCCCGGACGGCTTCGCCGACACGCACGCCACCGCCGAGCGCGTCGGCGCCGCGCTGGACGACTCGCCCGGCGAGGTGATCGTCTGCTCCACCGGCCTGATCGGCGAGCGGCTCCCCATGGACAAGCT
>Ga0164243_10007196_pt1 | contig 16657 bp, 16 predicted proteins | sample OricompcompostOP_FD_108781 | JGI IMG/M metagenome (GOLD analysis project Ga0164243, IMG submission 108781) | Organic Plus compost microbial communities from Emeryville, California, USA - Original compost - Organic plus compost (OP) | ecosystem: Engineered > Solid waste > Mixed feedstock >... | reverse complement strand
CGGCGCGGGCCCCGGCCGCGCGGGCCGGGACCGCCACCCGGCTGCGGCGGCGCGCCCCTCCTACGGTGCGCTGTCGGCCAGTTCGGTGCGGCCCTGGGCACGGGCGCAGTGCGCACAGCAGAAGTACCGGCCCTCGGACTCCATGCCGTGCCCCAGGATGCGGCAGCCGCAGTTCTCGCACACGGGCGCCATCCGGTGCGCCGCGCACTCCAGGCAGTCGAAGACGTGCACCTGGCCGGCGGCACGGACCTCGAAGGTGTGGGGGTAGTCGTTCCGACAGACCTCGCAGACGGGCATGCCGCTCTCCTCGGAAGCTCGGGGGTGGGCGAGACATCGTTACCCCGCCGCCCCACCCCCACGCCCCGGTCTCGGCCACCCGGTGCGCACCCGTTGGAGCGGTCACCGGGCGCGGCCGGGGGCCCGGCGCTCAGTCGAACCAGCGGTCCCTGGCCAGCTCCGCCGCCCGGTCCGGGTCCTCCAGCAGGGCCATCACCTCGAAGCGGCGCGGCCAGGCGCCGGCCGCCCAGGCCAGCGCGGAGGCGAGCCCCTCCAGGGTGGCCGCGTGCACGGTGCCGTCCGGGGTGCGCCGCCAGTGCAGGTCCACGCCGCCGACCAGCAGTTCGTCGTGCTCCACGTAGTACGCCGGGGCGTCCGGCAGCAGGTCCCGCACCGCCGCCGGCACCGCACGCCGCGTCCCCTCCCCGGCCGGCAGCAGCTGCGCGACCGCCTCGCTCGCGCGGCGGACCTCCAGCAGTTCGGCCAGGTCCGCGGCGGCGGGCGGCGCCACCGGCAGCAGGGGGCGGCCGGTGAGCAGCGGCAGGGTGTCGGGCGCGTCGGCCACCAGGGCCTCGGCGGCCTCCACGACCACCGTCTCCCCGTCGCGGACGGCCCGCAGGTCCTCCGGGAGCGTCACCTCGGCCGGGTCCAGTCCGGCCGAGGCCAGCAGGGTGTAGAGGCCGTGCAGCTGGGCGCGGCCCACGGGCAGCGCCGGGTCGGCCAGCCGGGTCAGCAGTTCGGCGGGGCCGCCGGGCTCGGCCAGCAGCGCGGCTGCGGTGGTGCGTACGCCGAGCGCCCGCAGCACCCGCTCGTCGGTGACGGCGCCCGCGTCGGCCTCCTCGTACAGGCCGCGCAGCAGTACGTCGCCGCCGGCCGCCCGCAGCCCCGCCGGGCGGCGCCCGTCGAGCACGGGGTGCCCGCGCAGCCACCAGGCCGTGTAGGGCCGCACATCGGTGACGGTGCCGTCGCCGAGCCGCACCCGCACCGGGGTGGTGAGGGCGTCCCGCAGCGGCGGCTGCGCCAGCATGGCCAGCGCTTCGGGCCAGCACGCGTCGTCCACCAGGTCCAGATCGCGGACGGCCACCAGTTCGACGGCCACCGGGGGCACCGCGAGGGCGTCCTCGCCGGCGTCCGCCGCGAGCTGGTCCAGCACGTCCTCGCACCACACGTCCACCGCGTCCAGCAGGCCCGCGTCGTCGGGCTCGGGGTAGTCGGTGTCGCGGGGCTCGAAGCCGTCCGGGTCCAGCACCACGTCCTCGGCCCGCACCAGCGCGAAACCGGCCTGCACGCCGACAGCCGTCAGCGGCTGCTCGCCCCAGCGTTCGACCAGCTCCTCGGCACAGGCGGCCAGCTCGCCCTCGCGCAGCACCCGCGCGAACGGGCTGCCCGGCAGCACGAGTTCGGCCGCCGGGGCCGGCTCGCCGTCCTCGTCGGGCAGGGCCAGAGCCCCCAGCCAGGGCTCGTCACCGGGCGCCAGATGTGCGTCCCGCACCAGGCCGAGGACGGTCTCGGCCAGCTCCTCGGGGCCCAGGGCGCCCTCGTCCTCGTCCTCCCAGCTCTCCTCCGCGTCCAGCGAGGCGGCGACGGCGGCCCGCACCTGCGGGGTCGTCAGCACGGCCCGCGGGGTGGCGGGGGTGGCGCCCAGCTTCTCCAGCAGCGGGTGGACGGCGTCGGGGTGGGCGGCCTTCAGCCCGAGGCGGGCCAGCCGCTGTGGCCCGGCGGCGCCGTCGGGCAGCGGCAGCAGCACATGGCGGGGCCCGACGGTGGTGCGGCCGTCGGCGAGCGGCACCGGGAGCCCCGTCAGCCGGTCGGGGTCGATCCCGGTGAGGGAGTCGTAGAGCCGCCACCACCAGCCCGGGTCCCGCTCCACGCCGGTGAGCCGGTCAATGGCCTCGCCCAGCGGGACGCGGGCGACCTGGAGGGCCCGCAGCTCGGTGCGGCGCTCCAGCCCGGCGGGCAGCAGGTTGGGGAAGAGCTCGGCGAGCACGGCGACGGTGGCGGCGTTCGCGCCCTCGACCAGTTCGGCATCGCGGGGCCGCAGCGCGTACGGCTCCTCGGCGCCCTGCTCGTCGCGGTGCGAGGCGGCGGCGGCCAGGAACGGCACCTCGGGCAGCCGCTCCAGCACCAGTGCGCGCAGCTCGCCGTCCAGCTCGCCCAGTCCCAGCGGTCCGGGCACCAGGCCGAGGGTGGCGGTGGAGACGGGCTGCCAGTCGCGCAGCAGCGCGGCGTAGGTGTCGGCGGCCCGCGTGAGCAGGAACCGGGTCAGCGGGCCGGGCGCGACGTGGCGGCGGGTGGGCTCCAGCGGGAAGGAGGCCAGCAACAGCGCGGGCAGCCCCAGGGGTTCGTCGGTCGGGGTGGGGGCGTGCACACAGGCGGCGGTGCGCGGCTCGCGCGGGGCGCCGTCCTCGTCCACCGGCACCGCCCAGGTCACCGTCCACACGGGGCGGGTGCGCTCCTCCACCGGGCGGTCGGCCAGCAGCTCCGGGTCGGTGACGCCGCTGTCGCGGGCCAGCCGCCAGCGGGTGGTGCCGGCGGCGGAGTCCGCGATCCGCACGTAGGGGTCCTCGTCGTGGCGGGTGAGGGTGCGGGTGGTGCCGTCGAGCTCCACGACGACCTCGGCCAGGCCGGGCAGGGCGAGCAGCAGCGCGTCGTCCACGGACTCCAGCAGCCGGCGGGTGAGGGCCTGCGCGGCCTCGTCCCGCAGCGGGAGCAGCACGGCGGTGTCGTACCCCTCGGGCACCGCGCCGGCGGGGGCGGTGGCGGGCAGCGGGAGCCGCAGCAGCGGTACGTGCTCGCCACGGCGGGCCAGTTCGGCGGCCAGCTCGGGGCTGTCGGCGGCGGCCCGCCGGGTCAGTTCGCGGGCCTCTTCGAGGGACCAGCGCACCCCCTGGCCGTCCCGGGTGACGACGGACGGTTCGTCGGTGACGGCGAGGACGGCGGAGAAGCCGACCCCGAACCGGCCGACGGGCGCCTCGCCGGGCTCGTCGCGCTTGGCGGAGGCCCGCAGGGTGGAGAGCGATTCGACCCCGGCGGCGTCCAGCGGCCGGCCGGTGTTGGCCGCGCGCAGCGTGCCGTCGCCGTCGAGGGTGAGCAGCAGCCGGCCGGGCACCCCGGCGCGGGCGGCGGCGTCGGAGGCGTTCTGCGCCAGTTCGACCACGAGGCGGTCGCGGTAGCCGCCCAGCGCCAAGTCCTGCTCGGCGTTGGCGTCCTCCCGGAACCGGGCCGCCGACGCCTGCCAGGCGTCCAGTACCCGCTGCCGCAGCAGCGCCGTCCCGAACGAGTCCCCCACCGTGTCCATCGCCACCGGCCTCCTCGACACTCGTGTCCGTCCCCGTCACCCCGTGGGCCCGGCACCGGAGGCGGTACCTCGGTGCAGGGCGAGAGGGAAGGTTACGGCACGCGGCGGCGGCCCCCGCCCCGGCTCAGCCGGCCGGGGTGCTGCCCGGGCCGTCGCCGCCGGGTTCCTCGGCCGGGCCCAGCGGGTCGGCCACCGTCTCGTCGACGACGGGGGGCGGCGGCTGCGGGGTACGCGGCATCACGGCCGCCTCGGAGTGGCCGCCGCATCCGAAGGAGAGGGAGACGACGTGCCCGTCGGCGGGGCTGTACTCGTTGGCGCACACCCCGAACGCCTGCCGCAGCGAGCCGGCCATCGGCACCAGGAAGCCGCAGCTCATACAGCTGGCGGGGGCGGCCTGCGCCATCGGGGTCTTGGGGCCGTAGGACTCCTCCCAGCGGTCCGCGGCGGTGTGCAGCCCGAACCGGGACAGCACCCGGGGGCGGCCCATGCCGATCTCCTCGGCGACGGCGGCGATCGCCGCACGCGAGGGCCCCGCGTCGCCGGGCCGGTCGGCGACGGGCGAGTCGGGCAGCGGCTCGTCCTCACCGGTGAATCCCGGCTCCAGCCGCAGGTCGTCCGCGTCGGTCGGCAGCAGGTCGCCGGGGCCCAGGTCGCCGGGGCGCAGCCGCTCGCTCCAGGGCACCCACTCGGGTGCCAGCACGGCGTCGGGGCCGGGCAGCAGCACGGACTCGTCCACGGTGACGTTCTTGGCGCGGGAGGCGCGGGCCACGGTCACGGCCCAGCGCCAGCCCCGGTAGCCGGGCTCTTGGGCCTCGAAGAAGTGGGTGACCACACGGTCCGCGTCGGCGACGGCCTCCAGCCAGGCACCGACCGCGCCGGGCCCCGCCGTCTCCTCGGCCGCGGCCCTGGCCAGCTCCACGGCCTCGGCGCACAGTCGGTCGGGGGCGCGCCGGCTCCGCGCGCCCGGGCTCGTTCTCCGGGTCGCGGCACTCATGCAGCACTCACAGAAATCGTCTCTCCTACGCCGTAGCGCCGTTGTCGGCGTGCGCTGCCCGGACGGCCACGAGTGGAGGGGCGGGGTCGGGGACGGAGCGGGACCGGGTGGCCGCTGCGACGTCCGCGCCCGCGCTCAAAGGCCATACGGTGCGCACCGTTCACCCACGCTACCCCACAGGGTCACCCGGGGAATCCGCAGCCAGCCGTCGGACCGGGCCGCCGGGGCCGCGAGAAGGCACGAACCGGGCGCGTGTCGTGGGGCACACTGAACTGCGTGCCTGTCGACAAGCCCGGCAAACGCAGCAAACCGAGCGCGGCCCGCCGCGCCGGCCGTGCGCTGCGGCGCCCGCCGGCGGCCCTGGCACGCCGTATCCGGCGCGCCACCCACGCGGGCGGCGCCGGGGAGTCCGGACTCGGCAAACTGATCGAACTGCACGCCGTCAACTCGGCGGGCGACATGCTCATCACCGTCGCGCTCGCCTCCACCGTCTTCTTCTCCGTTCCCACGGGCGAGGCCCGCGGACGGGTCGCCCTCTACCTGGCGGTGACGATGGCGCCCTTCGCCCTCCTCGCCCCCGTCGTCGGCCCCCTGCTGGACCGCCTCCCGCACGGGCGGCGCGCCGCGATGGCCGCCGCCATGCTGGCCCGCGCCCTGCTCGCCCTGAGCATGGCGGGCGCGGTGGCCACGGGAGGGCTGGAGCTGTACCCGGCGGCCCTGGGGGTGCTGGTCTCCTCCAAGGCGTACGGGGTGGTGCGCTCGGCGGTGGTGCCCCGGCTGCTGCCGCCGCGGATCTCGCTGGTGAAGGCGAACTCGCGGGTCACGCTCGCCGGGCTGCTGGCCACCGGCGCCGCCGCACCGGCCGCCGCGGGGCTGCACGCGCTGGGCGCCCGCTGGCCGCTGTACGGGGCCTTCGTGCTGTTCCTGGTGGGGACGTTCCTCTCCTTCTCCCTCGACCCCAAGGTCGACTCGGCCAAGGGCGAGCGACCCGCCCGGCTGACCAAGAGCGCGGAGCCCGGGGACGGGGAGGGCACGGAGCCCGCCCGGTCCGGTGCGGGCGCCGGGGAGCCGCAGCGGCGCGAGGGTGCGCCCCGCCCCGGGCTGCGGACGGTCGGCGGTGCCGTGCTCAACGCGCTCTCGGCGAACGCCGCGCTGCGCGGCCTGTCGGGCTTCCTCACCTTCTTCCTGGCGTTCCTGCTGCGCGAGCACCCCCTCCACGGGCTCTCGGCCGCCGTCTCGCTGGGCCTGGCCGGGGTGGCGGCCGGCGGCGGGAACGCCCTGGGCACCGCACTGGGCGCCTGGCTGCGGGCCCGCGCCCCCGAGGTGATCATCACGGCTGTGCTGTTCTGCGCGCTCGGGGTGACGGTCGCCGCCACGGTGTTCTACGGCCCCGTCGCGGTGACCGCCGTCGCCGCCACGGCCGGCATCGTCCAGGCGCTGGGCAAGCTGTCGCTGGACGCGCTGATCCAGCGCGATGTGCCCGAGCAGGTCCGCACCTCCGCCTTCGCCCGCTCCGAGACGCTGATGCAGATGTCCTGGGTGCTCGGCGGCGGGCTGGCCATGGTGCTGCCGCTGGCCGGCCGGCTCGGCACGGGCGTGGCCGCCGGGGTGGTCGCCGCCGGGGTGGCCGTCTCCGTGCGGGGGCTGCTGGCCGCGGCCCGGCGCGGCGGGCCCCGCGCCCGCCTCTCGTGACGGCGCGGCACGTACGACGGGACGCGGCGGGGCCGTCACCCGCGCGCGGGCGGTGACACGGCACGCCGTACCCCCGCGACGCACTGCGGCGGTCGCCCGATAGCCTGCCCGCATGAGCAAGCTCGCGCGGCAGGGCCGCATGTCGTCACAGTCGCGGCGGGGGATGCGCACCGCCGCCGCCCTCGGTGCCGCTTCGCTCGGCCTCGTCGCTCTCTCGGCGTGCGAGCAGCCGACGCCCATGGTGACCGCGACGGTGGGCGGGGACTCGGTCTCCACCGAAGCCGCCTGCTACGACGACGGCAAGGCGATCCCGCAGGAAGACGTACGCAAGTGCCTCGGCAAGAAGGCCGAGAAGACGATCTCCGTCGGCACCGGTGACAAGCTGCGGATCGGTGTGGACCCCAAGACCGCCGAGGACGGCTGGCTCGTCCTGGTCGACGGGAAGCCCGCGCTGCCCGAGCCGTTGAAGAAGACGTACTACTCCTTCCCCGGCGAAGCGTTCTTCCAGCAGCAGTCCCAGTCGGGCCAGCCGTCGGCGCCGTCGAAGAACGTCCAGGTCACCGTCGTGCAGACGTCCGGTGGTGACTTCAACGGGATCTGGCACGTCAACCTGAAGAACAAGACCGGGGAGTAGGCGACAGCGGTGCTCGCAGCGTTCGAGCGGGTGCTCGTCGTGTGCGCCGTACCGGCGGAGCGTGACGCCGTGGCGACCGCGACGCGGGGCATGGGCCCGCGCGTCGAGGTCGTCGCCGGCGGCGTCGGCCCCGCCGCTGTGGCGGCGAGCACCACCGCCGCCCTGCTGACGGCCCGCCACGCGGGCCGCCCCTACGACCTGGTGGTGGCGGCCGGTATCGCCGGCGGTTTCGCCGCCGCCGGCGTCCACGTCGGCGACACGGTGGTCGCCGACCGCATCGTCGCCGCCGACCTGGGCGCCGAACTGCCGCCCACCCCGCAGTCCCCGGCCGGTTTCGCCTCCGTCGCCGACCTCGGTTTCGGCGCCGTCGAGCACCGGCCCCCGCCCGCTGTGGTCTCGGCCGCCGCCGAGGCGGCCGGCGCCAGGACCGGTGCCGTGCTCAGCGTCTCCACCACCACCGGCACCGACGAGCGCGCCGCACAGCTGCTGGCGCGGCATCCGGATGCCGCCGCGGAGGCGATGGAGGGCTTCGGCGTCGCGGAGGCCGTCGCCGCGCACTCCGCCCCGACCCCCGTCCTGGAGGTCCGCACCGTCTCCAACGCCGTCGGCCTGCGGAACCGCGCCGCCTGGCGCATCCCGCAGGCGCTGGCCGCGCTCTCCACGGCCTTCGGCAAGCTGGCCGGATAGCCCGGCCCGGCGACGGCCGCGCCGCGGCACCGGCCGCCCCTACCCGGGAGCACCACACGGAAGGATGCCCGTCATGGCCATAACAGCCCCCGTATCGATCGCCTACTCGCCCTGCCCCAACGACACGTTCGTCTTCGAGGCGTGGGCGCACGGCCGGGTGCCGGACGCGGCCCCGCCGCAGGTCACGTTCGCCGACATCGACGTCACCAACGGCATGGCCGAACGCGGCGAACTCGACGTGCTGAAGGTGTCCTACGCGGTGCTGCCGTGGGTGCTGGAGGAGTACGCGCTGCTGCCCTGCGGCGGGGCACTCGGCCGGGGCTGCGGCCCGCTGGTCCTCACCGGCGAGCCCGGCGACGCTGCGGCACTGAGCGGCAAGAAGGTGGCGGTCCCCAGCGAACGCTCCACCGCCTACCTGCTCTTCCGGCTGTGGGCCGCCGCCGAGGTGCCCGGCGGCGTGGGCGAGATCGTCGTGCTGCCCTTCCACGAGATCATGCCCGCCGTACGGGACGGCGCGGTCGACGCGGGGCTCGTCATCCACGAGGCCCGCTTCACCTACCAGCAGTACGGGCTGCACAAGCTGGCCGACATGGGCGAGCACTGGGAGGCCACCACGGGCCTGCCCATCCCGCTGGGCGCCATCATCGCCAAGCGCTCACTGGGCACCAAGACGCTGCGCTCGCTGGCGGAGACCATCCGCACCTCCGTGCGGATGGCGTGGCAGGACCCGGACGCGTCCCGGCCCTACGTGCTGGAGCACGCGCAGGAGATGGACCCGGCCGTGGCCGAGCAGCACATCGGTCTGTACGTGAACGCGTTCACCGAGAACCTGGGCGACGACGGCTACGCGGCCGTCCGCGGCCTGCTCGACCGTGCGGCGGCCGAGGGGCTGGTGCCGCCCCTCGGCCCGGAAGCGCTGGCCTTCCCCTGACCGGCGCCCGCGTGCGGTCGCCGGCCGGGTGGGCCCTCAGACGTCGAGCTGGTCGGCGACCGCGCGCAGCATGCCGGCGATCTTGCGGCCCTGCTGCTTGTCGGGGTAGCGGCCCCGCTCCAGCGACTGGGAGACGCCGTCGAGCAGTGTGGTGAGGTCCTGCACGATCGAGGCCAGCTCGTCGGGCTTGCGGCGCAGCGCCGCCGCCACCGACGGGGTCGGATCCAGCAGGGTCAGGGAGAGCGCCTGGTCACCGCGCTGCCCGGCGACGACGCCGAACTCCACGCGCTGACCGGGCTTGAGCGTGTCCACGCCGTCCGGGAGCACGGACGAGTGCACGAAGACGTCACCGCCGTCGTCGCGGGAGAGAAAGCCGAAGCCCTTCTCACTGTTGAACCACTTGACCTTGCCGGTAGGCACGTCTGTCCTCGTCCTCGTACTCGTCCGGAAAACACCGGGGCTGCGGCTGTCGGATACTGGCTGGCTCTGCTGTGCTGAGGCGGACAGGCCCCGGACTCCACTGTGGATCCCGGCCCCCGACCCCCCGGATAGCAGTCGGGCGGGCCGCATGACCCGCCACCACCAAGGTTAATGGCCCCGGGCGCCGTGGCAAGGTGCCGTCGGACGGGAGGTGCGTCGCCGAGCCGGGCCGGGCCTCCCGCTCGGGTCGGCCGGGTGCCCCTGAGCCGGAGCACCCGTCCCCGGATCTACCCTGTGTGGGTGAATGCTGAAACTCCGTCCGCCGGTGATCTTCTTGTCCGTATCGGCGGGATCGTCTTCCTGATCGGCGCCGTGGCCACGGTCGTCACGGTCGCCCCGCTGTTCCTGGGCACCAAGCCGTTCCCGGCGCCCGCCTACTTCGTCTGCATGCTGATGGGCCTCGGCTTCCTGCTGGCCGGGGCCGGTGTCGTCCGCTCCGCACTGGCGCAGCGGCGGACCGCGCAGGACGCCTGATCCTTTGGCGGCGGGGCGGCCCCGCCGCCGGAGGGTCACCGTGCCGCGCGGTCAGTGACGCGGTTCACAGACGTATTCGACGGGACGGCAACCGCCCGAGGGGCCGGGGCCGTTCCGGGCGCCCAGCGGCGGGCGAGCGGCAGCCGCAGGCGGAGCCGCAGACGGAGCGACTGCCGTCCGGCAGACGGCTCAGGCGGTGGCCGGTCCGCCGTCGTGCAGGAAGCCGGTCAGCCAGTCCGGGAAGGACTCCAGGCCGGGCAGGACCACGTCGGCGCCGGCCTCGGACAGTTCCTTCTCGTCGCAGGGGCCGGTGGCGACCGCCACCGAGACGGCCCCGGCCATCCGCGCACCCCGCACGTCCCCCACGTGGTCGCCGACGTACACGGTCGCGCCGTGCGCCGTCAGCGCCTCCGCCTTGCCCTCGGCCCACAGGTCGCCGGCCAGCACGTCGGGCTCCAGCCCCAGGTGGTCCAGGTGCAGCCGCGCGCTGGGCCCGTACTTGGCGGTGACGATGAGGGTGCGTCCGCCCGCCGCGCGGACCGCCTCCAGTGCGGCGCGGGCGCCCGGCATGGCGTCGGAGGGCTCGATCGCGTGGTCCGGGTACAGCGCGCGGTACCGCTCGGCCATCGCCGGGATGTCCTCCTGGGGGAACCAGTGGGCCAGCTCCTGCACGAGGGGCGGCCCGAGCCGGGTGACGACGAGGTCCGCGTCGATGGGCACGCCCGTCTCCGCCGAGAGCCGGCGCCAGGTGGCGTGGATACCGGGCCGGGAGTCGATGAGCGTCATGTCGAGGTCGAAGCCGACCACCGGGCCGGTGGCGGCCTCCTGACCGGACTGCCCGGGCTTCTCGGACGGTGCCGGGGAGGGGGCGGAGGGCGGGGACGAAGCGTGCGAAACCATGGCGAACATTGTGCCGTGCCCTACGCCTTACACTGTGAGCTGCCTAAGACTTAGGCGTGCCTAACCTGACTATTGAGGACAAGCCACCATGCCAGCCGTACCCGCGCCCAGCCCGCCCTCCCGGGCCACCGGTGCGCCGGCCGGGACGGCTCCGCGCTCTCCCGCACCGCAGCGGGGCGGCGTCACCCGCCGGCTGGCATGGGTGCTGGCCGGTCTCGTCGTGCTCGCCCTCGCCGTCCTGCTGAGCCTCGCCCTGGGCAGCCGCGCGGTCGCCCCGTCCGCCGTGTGGGACGCGCTGCTGCACGGCGGGCACAGCAACGCCGCGGAGGTCGTCCGCAGCATGCGGCTGCCGCGCACCCTGGTCGGCGTCATGGTCGGCGCCGCACTGGGGCTGGCCGGCACCGTCATGCAGGGCCTCACCCGCAACCCCATCGCCGAACCCGGCATCCTCGGCGTCAGCCAGGGGGCGGCCGTCGGCGTGGTGTGCGCCATCGCGTTCGCGGGCGTCCACACCCTCAGCGGTTACGTGTGGTTCGGCTTCGTCGGCGCCGGCGTGGCGGCCCTGGCCGTCTACGCGGTCGCCGCGCGGGGCCGCGGCGGGGCGACGCCCGTCAAGCTCGCACTGTCCGGCGCCGCCGTCAACGCGCTGCTCGTCGCCGTCGTCTCGGGCATCCTGACGACCCGCGCCGCCGCCCTGGACGAGTTCCGCTTCTGGCAGGTCGGCTCGCTCGCCGGCCGGGACGCCGCCATCGCCGCCCAGGTGTGGCCGTTCCTGGTCGCCGGAGCCGTGCTGGTGTTCTCCGTCGCCCGGGGCCTGGACGCCCTGGCGCTCGGCGAGGACGTGGCCCGCGGCCTGGGAGCGCGGGTGGGCACCGTACGGATCGTCGGAGGGCTCGGCGCCACCGTGCTGACCGGCGCCGGGGTGGCCGCCGCCGGCCCCCTCGCGTTCGTCGGCCTGGCCGTGCCCCACATGGCGCGGGCCCTGGTGGGCGGCGGTCACCGCTGGCTGCTGCCCATGGCCGCCGTGCTGGGCCCCGTGGTGCTGCTGGTCTCCGATGTCGTCGGCCGCCTGGTGATGCCGCCCGGCGAGGTGCCCGCCGGGGTGATGACGGCCCTGGTGGGCGTGCCGTTCCTGGTGACGCTGGTGAGGCGGAAGGCGGTCGCGGCATGACGTACTCGACAGGGCGCCGCACACCGTCCACAGGGGTGTGGACATGAGCGCCCCCGCCACCCGCACCCGCCCCGCCGGTTACGCGCTGGCGCGCACGGGCTCCGCCTCCTGGCTGGTGCACCGGCGGGCCACCGTCGTCGCCTGCGCGCTGGCGGTGGCGCTGTGCGCGGCCGTGATCGCCGCCCTGACCCTCGGTGAGACGACCGTCTCCCCGGTGGAGGTCGTAAGAGTCCTGCTGGGCCGGCCCTCCCCCGACGAACTGGTCGTCGAGACCCTGCGCATGCCCCGGATGACGGTCGGCCTGCTGGCCGGTGCCGCGCTGGGCGTGGCCGGCGCGCTCATCCAGACCGTGGCCCGCAACCCGCTCGCCAGCCCGGAGATCATCGGGGTGACCCACGGCGCCTCCGCGCTGACCGTGGGCGCGATGACGTTCGGCATCACCTCGTACACCACCCTGCCCTACCTCTCGACCGCCGGCGGTCTGGCCGCCGCCGCGCTCGTGTACGTCTTCGCCTGGCGCGGCGGCCTCCACGCCGGCCGGTTCGTACTGATCGGCATCGGCATCTCGGTGGCGCTGCGGTCGGTGACCCAGCTGTTCCTCACCAAGGGCGACTACCTGGTCGCCCAGCAGGCCAAGGTGTGGATGACCGGCTCCCTCAACGGCCGCGGCTGGGACCAGGCGGGACCACTGGCCGTCGCCCTGCTGGTGATGCTGCCGCTGGTGGTCTGGTCGGCGCGCGCCATGCGCAACGTCACGCTCGACGACGACACGGCCACCGCCCTCGGCGTACGGCTGGGCCGGGTACGGCTCGGCCTGGTGCTCACCGGAGTGGTGCTGGCCTCCGTGGCGACGGGCGCGGCCGGCCCCGTCGACTTCGTCGCCCTGCTCGCCCCGCAGATCGCCCGCAGGCTCACCCGGACGGCACAGATCCCGCTGCTGTCCTCCGCGCTGATGGGCGCGTTCGTGGTGACGTTCGGGGACCTGCTCGCCCGCAAACTGTTCGCCCCGACGGAACTGCCGGTCGGTGTGCTGACGGCCGCCGTGGGGGCGCCGTACCTCATCTGGCTGATCGTCCGCACCGGCGGAGCCCGTAGGAAGAGCCCGAGGGGGGCCGTTCGATGAGTGCTTCCGTTTCCACCGTCCCCGACGCCTCCACCCGGCTGGCCGCGCGCGGTCTGACCCTCGCCTACGAGGACCGCACCGTCGTGGAGGAGCTCGACCTGGCGATACCCGACGGCGAGGTCACCGTCGTCGTCGGCCCCAACGCCTGCGGGAAGTCCACCACCCTGCGGGCGCTGGGCCGGCTCCTCAAACCCCGTGCGGGCGCCGTACTGCTGGACGGCGCGGAGCTCGCCCGCACCCCCACCCGCACCATCGCCCGCTCCATCGGGCTGCTGCCCCAGTCGCCCGTCGCACCGGAGGCCATCACCGTCTCCGACCTCGTCTCGCGGGGCCGCCAGCCGCACCAGCGGTGGTGGCAGCAGTGGTCCGAGGAGGACGAACGGGCGGTCACCGAGGCGATGGAACGCACGGACGTCACCGCACTGGGCGACCGGCCCGTGGACGAGCTGTCCGGCGGCCAGCGGCAGCGCGTGTGGATCGCGATGGCGCTCGCCCAGGACACGGATCTGCTGCTGCTCGACGAACCGACGACCTACCTGGACATCGCCCACCAGGTCGAGGTGCTCGACCTGGTGCGGCAGCTCAACCGCGAACGCGGTCGCACAGTGGTGATGGTGCTGCACGACCTCAACCAGGCCACCCGCTACGCCGATCACCTCGTCGCCATGAAGGACGGCCGCGTGATCGCCCGCGGGCGGCCCGCGGACATCGTGGACGCGGACCTGGTACGCGAGGTGTTCGGGCTGGAGGCGGTCGTGGTGCCCTGCCCCGTCACCGGCGACCCGCTCGTCGTCCCCGGGGCGCCCTGGCAGGCGGACGGCGCCGCCCAGGTGCCCGCCGCCGGCGGCCCGTCCTCCCGATCGCTGCGAAAGGCCACCTCGTGAAGGTCACCACCACCGCCGCGGGCACGGCGTTCCTCCTCGCCTCCGCGCTCGCCCTCACCGGCTGCGGCTCCGGCCAGGACTCCGGCCAGGAATCCGGCAAGGACGCCAAGGGCGGGACGCACACCGTGCGGACCGTCAACGGCCCGGTGAAGGTCCCCGACCACCCCGAGCGGGTCGTCACCCTGGACACCGCCGAACTCGACTCGGCCATCACCCTCGGCGTCACACCGGTGGGCGCCACCACCGCCCAGCCCGGCAAGCCGTTCCTCGGCTACCTGCCCCGGAAAAAGGTCGAGGGCATCAAGAACGTCGGCGTGATCGCCCAGCCGAGCCTGGAGAAGATCCTCGCCCTCAAGCCGGACCTCATCCTCACCAACAAGGAACGCGACGGCAGCCGTTACGACGAACTGTCGAAGATCGCGCCCACCGTGATGACGAAGACCACCGGCTACCCCTGGAAGGAGAACTTCCAGGTGCACGCCGACGCACTCGGCAAGAAGGCCGAGGCGAAGAAGGTGCTGGCCGACTACGCGGACCACACCGGGCGGGTCACCGAGGCACTGGGCGGGAAGAAGAAGGCCGCCGGCATCGAGACCAGCGTCATCCGCTTCCAGGAGGGCGCCGACACCCGCGTCTACGGCGAGAAGGCGTACATCGCCACCCTCCTGAAGGACGTCGGCCTCTCCCGGCCGCCGGCCGCCCGGCAGGCCAAGGACTACGGCGGCCTGGCGATGGACGTCAGCCCCGAACAGGTCGACAAGGGCGACGCCGACGTCGTCTTCTACACCTCCTGGGGCGACCCGGGGAAGTCCGGCGAGGCCAAGGCGGTCAAGAGCCCGCTGTGGAAGAACATGCGCGCCGTCAAGAACGGCCGCGCCTTCCACGTCGACGACGAACTGTGGATCCAGGGCATCGGCTACACCGCCGCCGACAAGATCCTCGACGAGCTGGAACAGCACCTCACCAAGTGACCGAGTGACCTCCCCTCGGGGCCGGTCCGCGCTCCGGGTGGCCGCGTACGGCCCCGCCCGGGGTGCAGTCCGCGCTCCGGGGGGGCCGCGTACCGCCCCGCCCGGGGTGGTGCCAGGTCCACCCCCGTCCCGGGTCCTGACGCCCTCGGAACCGCGGCCGGCGGCTGGTTCGCTGTGTGCGGGGAGGGCGAAGGGCCCTCACGGACACCGGCGGACCGGCCACGGCCCGCCGGACAGGAGGGGGCACGCCATGCGCACACGCAGCGGTGGACGGACGGCACGGTGGACGGCGGCGACGGTGGGGGCCGCCGCCGTACTGGCAGGGCTCGTCACGGCACCGCCCGCCGCGGCCGGGAGCGCCGCACCGTCCGCGCACCGTGCTCTCCAGCGGGACGTGGCGGCCGTGCGCGAGGCGGGCGGCGGCCAGGTCAAGGTCCTGGCACAGGTGCAGGACGGCCACCGCACGGTGCGGGCCCGCGCCGGGGCCGGGCGGCCGGTGCCGTGGGAGGCGCGGTTCCGCGCCGCGAGCGTCACCAAGACCTTCACGGCCGTCGTCGTGCTGCAACTGGCCGACGAGGGCAGGCTGTCCCTCGACGACACGGTGGAGTCCTGGCTGCCGGGCGTCGTGTCCGGCAACGGCAACGACGGGTCCCGCATCACCGTCCGCGACCTCCTTCAGCAGACCAGCGGCCTGTTCGACTACGTGGAGGACCCCGGACTCGGCGCCGCGCTCACCGACTTCGAAGCGCACCGCCGCGATGCCACACCGGCCCGCGACTTCGTGGCCGTCGCCATGAAGCACGCACCGCACTTCGTCCCCGACGGCACACACCGGCGCTGGGCGTACTCCAACACCAACTACCTGCTGGCCGGGATGATCGCCGAGAAGGCGGACGGGCGGTCCTGGCGCGAACAGGTCGAGGACCGCGTCATCGCACCGCTGGGTCTGCGGCAGACCTTCGTCACGGACACCGACCCGTCCCTGCGCGGCCCGCACGCCCGCGTCACCCTGCCGCTGCCGGGCCCGGACGGGAAGCCGAAGCCCACCGACGTCACCGAGCACACCATCCAGCACACCGCCGACTCCGCCGTCGTCAGCACCACCGCCGACCTCGACGCCTTCTACCGGGCTCTGATGAGCGGCAAGCTGCTGCCCCGCGACCGGCTCGCCCAGATGCGGCGGACGGTCACCCGCACCGACGACCCCGACGACCTCGCCGCCTGGCCGCAGGGCGGCTACGGACTGGGCCTGCGGGACAACCCGCTCACCTGCGGCGGACGCTACTGGCACCACGAGGGGGACGGCTTCGGCACCTACACCCGTACCGGCGTCACCGCCGACGGCCGCCGCGCGGTCACCGTCTCCGTCACCAGCGACGGCGGCGCCCCCGACCAGACACGTCTCAACGTCGCCACCCGCCGCCTGGTCGACCACGCACTGTGCGGCCGGGACGGAAAGCCCGGCCGGGAGGGCCGGGGCCACTGAACGCGCCGCGCCGCTGAGCGGAACACCCCGGCTGTGCGGCCGGGGGCCGCATCGGGGGGCGGCGCGGCGTCAGCGTGCGAACTTCTCGACGGCCGCCGGGGTGACGGGGGTGAAGAAGTTGACGAGGTTGCCGTCGGGGTCGCGGAACAGCAGCGACCGGTTGCCCCAGGGCATCGTGGTGGGCCCGCCGACGAACTCGTCGACGAAACCGGTCAGGTCCTGGTGCACGCGGTCCACGTCGTCCACCAGGAACTCGATGATCACGCTGTGGTTCTCCGCCGGGCGGGCGGAGCCCGGGCCGAAGAGCGGGACGGTGCCGGTGCCGGCGATGGCGAGGGTGGCGTTCGCGGTCCTGAGTTCGGCGAACTCGTCGGTGGCCCATGTCGCCCGCACCCCCGTGGCCCGCTCGTAGAACGCGACGAGGCGGGCCACGTCGCCGGTGATGATGCGGATCGAGACGAACTCCATGGGAATCTCCTAGGTCGTGCCGGAGGCGTGCACGACGCAGCGTAGGAGAAATACTGGACAGAACCGGTCCGGTAACCCGGCTAGGCTGCGTGTATGTCCCGACCCACCGCCCGCGTGCTGACCCTCCTGGAGCTGTTGCAGTCGGGCGGCACCCGGACGGTGGCCGAACTGGCCGACCGGCTCGGAGT
>Ga0164243_10007195_pt1 | contig 16658 bp, 14 predicted proteins | sample OricompcompostOP_FD_108781 | JGI IMG/M metagenome (GOLD analysis project Ga0164243, IMG submission 108781) | Organic Plus compost microbial communities from Emeryville, California, USA - Original compost - Organic plus compost (OP) | ecosystem: Engineered > Solid waste > Mixed feedstock >... | reverse complement strand
CTTCGTGGCGGATTATTATCCGTTCGGGCTGCAGTACCTGCAGTCTATCGCGAGGTCCGGATCGCCGAAAAATAACTATCTTTACAACGGCAAGGAGCTGCAGGACGGGCTGAAACAGTATGACTACGGTGCAAGGTTCTATGACCCGGTGATCGGGAGGTGGGGAAGCGTGGATCCGTTGGCAGAAGAGATGCGTAGGTGGAGCCCGTATAATTATGCGTTCGACAACCCGATGAGATTTATCGACCCGGACGGGCAATGGCCCTGGCCTGCAAGATATAACCCTTTTGCCCGTGTGCAAGCGGCCTACAACCGGTTTTTTGGTGATGTCAGAACCACGACCGATAATGCTACGGCAGCCGTTGTGCAGACAACCAAGGAAACAGGTCAGGCTATTCAGCAATGGACGGTTGAAAACAAACAAGGTCTTCTTGCTTCGGCGGAAGCCATGCAGGTTGTTGGGGATAATACTTCTAACGCGGGTTTAGTTATGGCCGCGGCCGGAGCAGCTGTAGCTGGTGTAGGTGCTGCCCCAGGAGGCGTAGTTACAGCATCTGGTCAAGCACTATCTTTAACGGGCGCCGGTTTGGAAGTGGTAGTGGAAGTTGTTGCTGGAAGCACAAAAAACGCTGCCATAAAGACAACGACTGAAGCAGCATTCGGTGTATTAGGAATAGTAGGTGAGAAGACGGTAAATCAGATGATGCCGCTAAAAGTACCAGGTCTTTCTTCCGAAATCCGGGCGGTTACTAAATATATGATGGGAAGCCTCGAAAATATGTTAAAGACTGAAACGGAAAAAAATCTTGAAAGGTTCAAAGATGATACTGAAAAGGAAAAACAATAGATAATAGAACATACACAAATGGACTGGAAGTATTTTTATATAGGTTTGTCGTTATTGTTATTTTCGTTATTAATTTATCGCTATCTTCTAAAGGGGGTGCCCATGCCCTCTATGTATAGTAATAATGAAGATAGTTTTACCCTTGCGGGTTATATAAGTGCTTGGGGAGGGGTTATTCTTGGAATAATAGGAGGAATAGGATTAATACTGCGGTCTTTATAGTCTCAAAGTGAGGAAAACATGGATAGCTATCTTTTATATAAACTTATATTATCAGTCATTATTATTTTCTTTGGTATTATGGCAAAATATTCTGTCCAAAATGACGGTTGGGGACGCTTAAAGAAATATTGGTGGGTGTTTATCGTTATTGGAATATTGTCTGCATTTATTAGTATCGTAAGGTTATTTGTTTGATAGGAAGGAAAGCATTAGGCCTGCGGCAGCATAGCCTGCCCCGCCAAAGCGGGGGCACGTGTCCATTGGGGAATCTTCCAATCCCCACACCCCTTTTGGAGCCTGTCCTTCGAGGGCTACCTTTGCTGCAACGGACGGCTAACCCATGAAAGCACAGGCCCAAGAACAATAAAAGTGTGCCTCCGGCGGACGCTTGCCGCGCGGGCAGGTTAAGGTTGATTGCCAAAAAACAACCGTAAAAAACAGTGGCCGGACAATCCGCAAAAAAGCTATCTTTGGGGTGTAAGACGTTCTTTGAGCAGGCAAAAATCCGGCTGTAAGGAAGACGGCCGGAACGCAAAAATCCGCGGAAGGTCATACGACTACGGCGCAAGGTTCTATGACCCGGTTATTGGACGGTGGGGGAGTGTGGATCCATTGGCGGAGGAGATGCGCAGACATAGCCCGTACAACTATGCATTCAACAACCCGATGCGTTTCATCGATCCGGATGGGATGGCGCCGCAAGATGGCCAGGAAGATGATCCATGGCGGAAATTGCGAGAAATACTTCAGATGTTCGGCTTCAATGTGACAAGTAGTGGTATTGAGCAGTCAAACGATCCGGAAGTCCTCGCGCAGCAGGCAAATATGCGTAAAGCTGCTCAACAGGTAGGGGAAACAATTGAGGCGGGCTACGAGGCGCAAAAGGGTATGTTTGAGATAATTCCTGGTATGTCTCTATATTACCTTGCCACAGAGACATCCAGCGGCCAGCTCACTTTGGAAGAAGTCATGGAACGAGGTTCCATCGAAGCTATATTAGCTGGTGCAGGCTTCGTTGTCAAAGGCGGAAAATTTGTGACACATCACATAGCGTCTAATAAGCACTTTACTCAATACACCGCACAGTTTGATGAGATAGCAGAAAAATATGGTTTAAAACTCAATGGTGATTGGAATAAGATGCCTGTTTCAAATATACATCATTATTCAAAACATCCAGAGGATTATCATAGATTTGTACTACAGGGGATGCAAAAGGCTGAACAAGAAGCCGGGGCTAGCAAGGATCAATTCTTGAAGTTGTTTAATGAATATGTGAAGGAACCACTTATGAAAAACTTGGATATGCTTAATAAAACGGGTTGGTAAATGGAACAGTGTTATTCTTTATCAAATAAATTTAAGCCAAATACGGCATTCGCAGATACCGAAGGTAAGACTCCTTTGGCCCATAAATTGATCCCCTCCATCAAAGAGGTCTCCGACCTTCCTTTTGACTTGGTACTGAAAAAGCCGGTAAGGGAAAAGGAAGGGTGGAAAAAGGTTGTGGATTTAACGGGCCTGAAATATCTATGGCTGGATTACCAGCCTAATACTTTGGCGTGGCCATTGATGTCCGAACGGATGCAGGGTCTCATAAGCAAGCACCTGACTGGGAAAGAGGGAATCAGCTGGATTAGGGCATTGGTTAGATCCCCTGAAGAGGAACGGCACTATTTTATCCCCCGTTTTGAGCGGCGATTAGATGTATTGGACGAAGAGAAGACTATTTTTGTTTCCGGGACAATGCACATTGTCAAACCTGTTTTTTCTTTGGATAAGGTCAGGAATTACGGGTTATTCCATAAGCCGCAAGAGAATTTCTGGGAAGTTCCGTCAGGGTTGTATGTCGGTTCGGACCTGAGGGAGAAGATAAAGAAGGAAAAGCTAACTGGCGTTGATTTCGAGTCGGTCTCTGCAGTTTAATTACGGTTTGAGGTCGTCCAAACGAGCCGGCTTTTTCTTTATACAGGGCCGCGATACTCTTTAGTCTTCATGACTCTGCGTCGATGGTGGCGAAGACACGGTGCAGGTATCGCCATCCAGTCCCTGCACCTCTTTCGGCCGTTTGGATTATCTCGTTGTCGATGTGGTCATATTCATTCTGTACGAAGTAGTAGAGCGTCACGCCGAGGACATCGGCCATCTTGGCGGCCACGTCTATCGACGAGATGTTTGTCATTTTCTTCTGCTTGCGCGCGAATGCCATCTGAAACCAACCATAAAAATCAGCGGCAGATGGATTTGCAAAAACATTATCTTTGGGGTGTAAGACGTTTTTTGAGCAAGCAAAAATCCGGCTGTAAGGAAAACGGCCGGAACGCTGAAAATCCGCGGAAGGTCATTAGACTACGGAGCAAGGTTCTATGACCCGGTTATTGGGCGTTTCGGCAGCGTGGATCCACTTTCCGAGAGTATGCGGCGATATTCGCCGTATGCGTACGCTTTCGACAATCCGGTACGATTTATTGACCCGGATGGGATGGCTCCATATGACCCGAACGATCCCAATGACCCATTCCTGGTCACAAGGATCCTGCTGACCGCGTTCTTTGATGCAAAACACGCGGCTTATAATACGGTATACAGGGTCGTTGGTTCGAATCTACGGGCAGACTACGAGGTCAGGAATGGGAGGCAAGTGTTTTCCACGGACTTCCATGAGACCGCTCCCATCAACAGTTTGGCCGATGCGGGGAAAGAAGTCCTGAATACCGGATTGGACATGCTAGCCGTCAACCCGGTTTCAAAGGATGCTTCATCGTTGCTTTCGAAGGTGACAAACAAAGCGTCGCTGGCGAGAGAGACCGGGGAGATTGTCGATGCGGTGCATGGCAACTCAAAATTGAGCCAGAAGGCACAACATGGGTATGAGATATTTGATGAAAGTTCGGGAAAGGTATTAGAATATGGTATCAGCGGGCAAACTAGAACAGCTAATCAGGTTGCCGAAGGTGCGTCGCCTCGGATAACCCAAAAACTTAGGACTAAATACGGGAACGACCCGAATATAAAGGGCAGGGTTGTAGAAAGGAGTCTTGGCAACAGGTCAGAAGCCTTGAGTTGGGAGCAAAATCAGGTTGATTTGTATAATTTATTGTATGGTGCTCCACCAAGATACCAGTTTAAACCAACACCAAGTGGACAATGAGTTTAGGACAAATAGATTTACGAGCAGAATTCAATGATGGAAACATAAGGCAGTTTAATATAGAGTCTTGGTGTGTTCCGCAATTATATTGGTCTTTTTTGAGAGGCTACGAAACGGGAAAGGTCATGAAATGTCTTATTGAAGTCTCAGATAATTGGGGAGATAAGGAATTCCGGTATACAAGCTATCCCCAATACAGAAGTATCAATCTTACAATGGATCTTGAAAAGTACTTTGAATCCAGTAAGAAGGAGAAAAAGAAAGTCCAGTTGGACTTAATCCACAAAGGGATGATGATGATAGCAGATCGCGAGGGATGGGCAACTGATCCGCTACTGGATGCATATAGCGCTTGCTTATCCGCTGGACTTGAATACAAGTTTTTTGTTGACGGAAAGTTCAAGGCGTCACCTGACCGTAAGCGCAAAGCCGGTTTGTGGTGCGAATGGGATATCGACTTTTTCGGGCTTTTCTGGGTGTTGTTCGATAAACAGGGAAAGGAAACAGCACGAGATATTGTGGTATCGCTTGAACCAAATCGTGGACAATCAGTATATTACTTGAAATGGAAATGGCTTGACAACGAAACACTGGTTATCGATGATAAGTTTAAATATGGTACGCGACAAACATGGAAGGTCAAACTTCCGTCAGTATGATGGTTTTTGTTACTGAGAGTACACGTATTTGGCTTTGTTATTCTGATTGACATGTTGATGAAGTAGAATGGCTTTTCACGATGTCCTCTGGAAACTTCTGCACCTCGATGACGCGGTCGAGCATCGTTGAATCCAGTCGGTGTCGGTTTTCCCCGAAAGGTGGTCAAGGGACACGTCCAGCCCGTCTGCAATCTCCCCTGTCACTTCTACGGACGGCGAAACCTCATTGGTTCAATAATCTCAGTCTATTTTAGGCAATGAAAGGCATTCTGAAAATAGATAAGGCAAGATAACACGGATGGCGCGTCTCGATTTCGCCCATGGCCTTTTTCTCTTCCCTGACACGTTCCAATGCGGCCAGCTGTGCTTCGGTCAGCACACGCCTTCCTGTGCTGATTTAACTTCCAGTGCTTTTAAACGAAGTTTGAAAGTATGGAGACCGTGACGCAGCCAGATACTCCTGACTTCTCCCGGGGAAATAATGATGCCTTTTTTCTTCAGTTCGTTGCTTGCCCGCAGTTGGCCAAACGTGTTTGGTCTATGACCATTTCAACCGCTGCACGTTCGACGTGTTCCTCAACCCTATTCTTCAGGATCGGCTTACGCCTGGAGATCTCCCGCAGGGCTAATTCGCCTCGTTGTTCATACAATTTTTTGAAGCGGTAAAAGCTATCGCGGGAATAACCCATCGCTTTGCACGCCTTCGATACGTTGCCCAGATGCTGTGCAAGCTCTAATACTCCTAACTTGTTCTTGATGATTTTTTGTTGTGTTGTCATATTACTTAATCTAAAGTTACTTTTCTAATCGTAACTGTGAGATTAAGTCGCGACTAATTCAACTAAAATCTCAAATAATGAGACGGCTTTCTATGGAATCAGTTTAAAAATCTGTTCGAGTTCCTTGTCCGTGACGGTGCTTTTTTCGGACTTGTCAAAGATGGAGGAAAGGTAGACGGTATAGCGGACCACTTTCACGTAGGTAACCACCCTCGCCCCGCCGGACTTCCCCTTGCCCTTGGAGGCAATGGCAAGGCGTATCTTGTAGAAGTTGTTGCCGAGGGCGGTACCGAGTTCCGGCTCGTCGGCGAGCCGTTCGATGAGCACGGCCAAATCCCTTTTGAGCGAAGGGTACTTCTTGGCCAGCCGTTTGGCCTGCTTGTCAAAAAGCGGTATGGAGGCAATGTTATAGCTCATCCAGTAGCTCATGTGCGGGCCGGGCTTTCAGTTTGCCCTGTTCCACAAGTTTGAGTTCGTTTACCGCTTCCCTGAGTTCCTGCAACAGCTGCTCTTTGGTGGGTTCCTCGTATTCCAGGGCCTCCAAGTCCCGGTACTGCTTTTTGAGCTCCTTCCACTCTTTGATGGGGATATACACCCCGGTGGCCTTACCCTTGCTGTCTTGTATAACCTGTAGTCTCATAATTAAATTACTTCAATAAACCACTTTTGTGTATGGTTCTAATCGCATCGTAAGTATTCAAACGACTTCTTACAAAATTAGCACATATTTTTGACATTCCGTTCATCGTCCGCCAGGTGTAATCGGCTATCTTTAGGGTAGCTTTATTGTGCCGGACAGCTACCCTTTAACAGCATTAGCCGGAAAACAGTGGCGACAAATCCATAGGAATCCTATCTTTGGTAGGTTAGGCTTTCGTTGAGCAGACAAAAATCGGGCAGTAAGGAGAACGGTGACAAACATTAAATGACTGGCCTCATTCTTTTTGCGATGGTATTTGCGAATTTTTCTTGGATAATCCAAAGTAATTCGTTAGTATTACATCGGATAAGACATCGGCCTAAACGAAGGATTCCAGCGGCAGGATTTATCGGCTAATGTTTGTGCTTGAGGGACAAACAACTGATTTATTTACCTATTTTGCACCAATGAATACTCCATAAGAAATACCAAATAGAAAACATCGACCAGTAAAACACACGTAGCATCAACAGCCTAAACCGGAGGAATTGGCAGATCGAATTTCTAGGCTTTTGAAAGCGGAAGTGGTGGTGTAAGGCGTAAGTCATACACAAATAGCGTTTGCAGCTATTGTGGCCACGCTGTAGGTATGCGCGGGCACGTTCTGCACATAATCAGTCCTGAAGGATTAATGCTAAAAATGAACTCAATGACTAGTAAACTGATATATGAAAGTACAATACCGCTTTTAGGAATCTTATTCAATGGCAATTTCTTTACTCGGGATACTGGCCACGTCAATACAGGCAACCCGCTCGGAATCCCTTCTGGTAAGGACGCGGAGGCCGAAAACATCGGAACGCTGCACATCATGAAGCAGAATCAACCGATTGAGCAATTGGAAGCTAACCAATCATGATAACACATGAGATAATTATCACATGAAGAATAGATTAATTTTTAGACTTGCTTGGGCCGTTTGGTTTATACTGGGCATATCCGCAAAAAGTTATACGCAGCAGACCGGTAGTATTACCGTGGGGGGAGATTTAAATACATTTTATCCCGTTTCCTGGTACGATGGCGGCTGGAGTAGCCATAGGCAAACCGAGCTCCATATCGGTCGTTCATCCGCTCATATAGACAGTCAATGGCGTGGGGGCTTAATTGCCACATTCCAGTTCCATACCACAAGCTGGGGAAACCAGGCTAATTTCATCAATGCACACATTGGCTCATTTCGTGGAACCACCAATATCTCAGGTCGGAATTTTGTGGCTGGCTGGCTAGACGCAACGGCAGGGAATAGTGATCGGAGGATCGTGATCTGGTTGCGCGGCGGCGGTACTACCTATTATTACCACGCCTCTGCCGGGGTAGACCCGATGGTGTATGATGGGGTGCAAAACGCGCTGCCTTATACCACGTCCAATGGCGGTTCCTCGTATAATTCAAAAAGTACCGTAGACGACTACGTAAACAGTTTCGGGGCAACGCTTGGCCAGTCACTACATGTGCAATCCACAAGCGACAATGTCTTAATGGGCAACTTAGGCATCGGTACCCGGTATCCACAAGAGCGGTTGTCGGTTAACGGCAATATCCGGGCAAAAGAGGTTAAAGTTGAAATAGCCAATTGGCCGGACTACGTCTTTGGGGGGGATTATGATCTCATGCCGTTGGCTGAATTAGAATCCTACATCAACACACATGGTCACCTGCCCGGGATACCTACCGCCGAGGAGGCAGAGGCAGATGGTGTGGCACTCGCCGACATGAACCGGAAACTGCTGGAAAAGGTCGAGGAGCTGACGTTGTATATATTGGAACAACAGCGCCAAATCAATCAGTTGAAAATAGAAACCAAAAATCCGTGATATGATGAAACGTTTAGCAATTTTGATAATCACTATTTCGTGGTTTGATTCGGCCTACTGCCAAGACCCTAATATCCTAATCGGATTGCCCACGCCCGCCTTTGGTGTAACGATTAAAGCGAATTTCCCAACGGGAGCCAGTGGATGGGCAAGAGGATTCAAAATATCAAATCAAGATAACAGCCAATCCTTTATCATGCTTGGAACTTACGGATCATATGCCAATGGGATATCGTCTGAAAACTATTCATACATAGGCAGAATTTATTCTGATCCTTATATGACATTTCTGCCGTCTGGTAACGTTGGCGTCGGCACCACCAATCCCCAAGCCAAGTTGGCGGTAAATGGAAATATCCTTGCCAAGGAGGTAAAAGTCAAAACGAACATCGCTGTGCCTGACTACGTATTTGAACCGGATTACGAACTGCCTCCATTGGATGAAATCGAAGCTTATGTGAAAGCACACAAACACCTGCCGGAGATTCCTTCGGCAGCGGATATCAAACGGGACGGGCTGGATTTAGCCGAGATGAACCTGCTGTTGCTGAAGAAAGTGGAAGAGCTCACCTTGCATCTGATTGAGCAACGCAAAGATAAGGAATCACTTCAAAACCAAGTTAATGACCTGCAACACCGAATTACCCAATTGGAATCCTCAACAAAAATAGAGATCAAATGAACAATGCACTCCGAATTTTATTACTTGTACTCTTCTTTTCAACGACTATCTCCTTGGTTTGGGCGCAAACCAATAAACTCACTGATACGGGAAATGTGGGTGTTGGCACCACCACGCCGGCGGTGCTGTTGGAGGTAAAAAAGGCGGCCCAAACAGGTATGGAAAGTCTTATGAAGCTTAGTGTATCCGATGCTTCAGATGATTTCCTAGCGATAGATAATGGAACGAGTAGCAATGCTCAATTTGGCCCCGTGATTCGCGGTGTAAAGGTATCTGATAATCGCGCTGCACTGGTAATTTCCGGTAGTATCGGTGATGGTGCTGTTGATAATGGGACAAATGCCGTGGTAGCCTTTGATGCGCGGTTATCAACCGGAAAAGTGAATCACCGGCCGCTATTTGTTTGGCAAAGTTACTCTACACGTTACATGACTATGCTTAGCGATGGAAGTGTTGGCATCGGCACCATCAACCCACAAGCAAAACTAGCTGTAAATGGCAATATCCTGGCCACCGAAGTGAAAGTGAAGAACGACATCTCAGTGCCTGATTATGTATTCGAACCGGATTACGAACTGCCTCCATTGGATGAAATTGAGGCTTATGTGAAAGCGCACAAACACCTGCCAGAGATTCCGTCGGCAGCGGATATCAAACGGGATGGATTGAACCTGGCTGAAATGAATTTGCTGTTGCTGAAGAAAGTAGAGGAGCTGACGCTGCATTTGATTGAGAAAACGAAGAAACAGGAACGGCAGGATGAACGGATTGAGCGATTGGAAGAGCTACTTGCCGCAATGCATGAGAAACAGGATAATGCTGAAGAGTTATTGAAATCAAACTAAATATACTATTGATCATGAGTTATTTAAATCGAATCGTTTTGATGGTTTTTGTGTCGGTATTCAGCCAACAAACATTTGGTCAAGGAAATCCGCAGATTATCCCGGTATCGCCAGAAGCGGCGGCGTTGACCAAGATGGTTAACTATCCGGTCAACATGAACACAGGCATTCCAGATATCAATATCCCGTTGTACGAGATTAATGTGGGTGGGATGAAACTTCCTATCGCTTTACAATATCATGCCGGCGGATTCCGGATTAACGAACAGGCCACGCGTGCAGGGCTGGGATGGTCGCTGAGCTCAGATCTACAGATTACCCGAACGGTTAATGCCATGGATGATCTCATTACGGGAGGTTATGTAGACAACAATCTGGTCAAGGCCTATTATCCCAACCCGTCCACCTGTGGCACTTGTAGTTATCCATTTAATGGGATCGAGGGATATTTATTGGGAGAAGGAACCAAAGATGCTGCACCCGATAAGTTCTCGTATAAATTGTTGAATAAGTCCGGATCATTCTATTTCCAGAAAAATAATGCGGGAACCAGTGACACCATTGTACCTGTTCCGTTTGATAATATCGAAATCAGGTATGTTAATGGTATGTTCATCATCAAGGACACAGACGGTACCACATATCATTTCGGTGAGCCCGGAAACGGAGATGTGAATCAACTTCGGGCCATGGGCATTGAAACCTCCGGCCCGGTGGATGTTGGAGGGAATTGTTCCAGTGGCCAGTGCGTACGGTCGACCTGGAAGTGTAAACGCATAGTCAATAATGCGGGAACCGACGAAATTACATTTACCTATTCAAATAAAACCTTGGCTAGGTATCGCACCCATCAAGATTATGTGGAGTACTACAATAACGAAAACCCATGCAACCTATCATGGAATGGCTACTATACCTCAAATACTTCGCCAATGGCTAATCCTTCATGGGGTTACGAAGCCCTAATGCAAAACGTCCCTTTTCATCGCATTTCTTCTCCCAAATATATGGTTGTGTTTGGCACGGATGCAACATCCTATTTCCATGTGCCTTATCTGAACAGTTCAAATGTGGTGACGGATCGAATTTATGCCAAAATGGGCACAACTAATTCCATTACGACAAACGTAGCCGGGCTTTCTGTGTCGGAAATCAGTTTTCGGGGAGGGAAAGTCCAGTTTAATGGAGCTGACAAGCTGAGTTCTATTCGCATTTTGGATGCCAATAATTCGGAGGTGAAAACGATCTATCTCTTTCAATCTTATACTAACGCAGCTTATGTGAATGAATCTAAGGTGTTTAATGGGCTAGATTTTTTGGGGACTATGTACCTTGACTCGCTGCACGTAAGGTCCGGGACAAATACTTTTGAACGTTATGCGCTTTTCTATGAGAGCAAATTTTGCTTTGGCAATCACCTGAAAGGTCATGATGCATGGGGCTACCCAAATGCGAACACCATGGAAATAGCCTACGCTAACAACACGACTGGGAATATTTTAACCCTTCCGACAATGAATATTTTGCAACAGCGCTTTTATCGGGATGTCGCCGGCGGGTGTTTAAATTTTGGTACAAACATACCGATAGTCATAGGCGGCAATAACTGGGCGGAAGTTCCAGACCAAATGGCGATCAAACGGGGTATGTTGAAACGGATTGTGTATCCAACAGGTGGATTTACGGATTTCGATTTTGAATCCAACCAATATTCTGAAAGGTTTATCGGGTCGGGATATAACCATGTTCTCCCGCAGCTGAGTGGTGGACTCCGTATACGTAGCGTTAATACCTATGATGCAGATGGTACACATCAGAGCCAGCTTTATTATAGATACGGCATGTTTGAAGAAGGGACGGGATTATTGATCAACAAGCCTTCTCGGACAATGGAAAATGGCGAATTTTATTACGGCGCTGTGAGTTATGATCAGAACATCGTCTACCTGCAAGGGCCTTCTCCACAGTCATGCTTTACACCGAGTTGCCTTTCTGTATTAGCGATCGAGAAGAAGACCACCTACCAACCGGCATCCATTCTTAACTACACTTATGCTAATGGAGCACCGATTTACTACCAGAAGGTTACCGAGTACCGCCAAGACCTTGGGCAACAATCGGGGAAGGTCGTATACGAATATTATGAGCCGCAACGTTTTCACGACTTTTATGCACCCCTTTATGAAGAGAACTGGATACCGGGCACTAATATCTCTTATCAAAAAACTGATGGCCTTATGGGACAGCAAAAATCCGTGAAGAGTTATGAACCTGATGGCGCTTATGGTTACAGGCTGGTTGTGAAAAAAGAATACGAGTACGAGCGCTATCTTCGGCCGAAGCAGGTACGTGTAGCATACTCGTTAAAACAAACGCTATATAGCGTAGCTGAAGGAAACTATTCAGGTTCCATGCTTGATATCTATGCCAGTGGGAATTTTGGTATTTCCAACTACGTGCAGGGACAGTATGGCATCCCTTCTGCCCGCATGCTTATCAAGAGAATCACAGAGACAAGTTACGAAAAAGGGGACAGTATCAAAACGGTCAAGAACTACGCTTATGCACACCTGCCTTATTTGCAGCCATCGTCAATTACCTCCACAAATAGTAAAGGACAGCAGACGGTAAGGACGATGCGGTATGCATATAATTTTACTACTACGCCTGTTTACGCAGAAATGGCGGATTCAAACATGATCAGCCAGCTCATCGAGGAATTTGAAACGCTCGGTGGCCTTGAGATTACACGAGCCAGAACTAACTATATGAAATTTCCGGTTGGTTTCGGCTTAATTGCGCCGGCTACACAGCAGAGTTCGGTCAAAGGAGCCGCGCTGCGTACGGATATCACTTTTAATGAATATGATCAGTACGGCAACGTACTCCAGCTTACTGGCCGCGACGGTATTCCGGTCTCCTACCTTTGGGGTTATCAGAGTTTATATCCCGTGGCCGAACTGAAAGGAGTAAGTTATGCTAGCATTCCCAATACTTACAAATCCAATCTGCAGATCATTAATCCATCTACGGATGCAGCCTTGCATACCTTGCTGTCTGGTCTGAGGACGACATTTTCTGTGGATAAGACGGTCGATACTTATTCCTATAAACGCCTCGTTGGAATGACGCGGCACGTGGATCCGGCAGGACGGAATAGCTATTACGAATACGATGCAATCGGTCGGTTACGTGCTGAAAAAGACCATAACGGTTATGTCTCGAATCAATATGACTATCATCTCAGTGGACCGATTATTGCCGTTTCCGGCGTAATGACGTACGCGAGTGTGCCGGCGATACGCTCCTATAGCCTTGAGTGCGCTCCGGGAGTACGTCGGTTTTTTAACCGGATTATACCGGGAGGGAAAAACATATCATTCAACCAAGTCAGCGCCGATTTTGCCTCGATTTCAGAAGTTGAAGTTCCCATACCTCCGGCTGACCTTCCACCATGTCCGTCCGCATCCCCTATGGTCGCGATGCGGTTGACTCACTCGATTAATACAAGTATAGCAAATCCATCCCTGCTGGAAGTTGATTTTATCAAAGCTGGGCACGTAGCGGCTTCTTACCGATTTTTCCCATTCTCCCTTCCTATCCAGGAAAGTACCGTGTTTCTTCCGCCCGGTGAATATCAGATCAGCGTACGCATTAGCGCCAATGTAAACTATAACGATGGGTTGTTTAGCTTTTGGTTTACAGGGCCTTCATACAATGAAAGGGTTGATCGTGAGCACAAATATGTCCTAACAGCAGGGCAGAACTATCATTTGGCCATTCAGTCGATGTTCTACTAATTAATGATTGACGTTATGGGAAGTAAACAAAACGTGTCTTTTTATTTGACGCAGATAAAGTGGACGATAAGAACGATAGGACTTTTATTATTGACATTCCCGTGCGGTCTTCTTGCTCAGGAAAGTAACTCGGACGGCCTGGATATTGACAGCGTGGCAGCAACACAGTCGCCAGCTTCCCTGGACACTTATCAGTCTACCGGTAGTTTGTCCGTCAGGAATGCCGTCTTAATGGGAAGTAGTGCATTCAGCCGGAATCGTAGCTATATCCTGAGAACGAGTTATTTGGGACGTTACACCGCTGTGCAGACCGATCCATCAATCGATTCAGCCATGTTGGACATCACCTACTACGACGGGCTCGGAAGGCCGATCCAGGAAGTAGGCGTCAAAGCCACGACTGGCAAAACCAAGGATGTGGTGACTCCGATATCCTACGACGCATTCGGCAGACAGGATAGGGATTATCTGCCCTATGCGACGACAAAAGGGGTAGGGGGAGCATTCAAAGCCACCGCTGTAGCCGATCAAGCTACGTTTTATAACGCGCCGCCTTCCGGAGTGGTCCAAATCCTTGCGTCCGGTGGTGTCACCCCCTCATTTGGTTTGAGGAGGTATGAAGCGGGTCCTTTGAACCGTGTAGCGGAACAAGGCTTTCCCGGGGCGGCCTGGCAGCCGGCATCCAGTCGAGGGACATCCGGCCATACGGTGGTTTCAGCCTATACACTCAATAATACCCAAGCTTTCACCGCATTGGATACCACTCGAAGGGTCGCAAGATATGTAGTGACGTTTGCACCCGGTAGCTGGCTACCCACGCTGACGCTAGCCCCGGATACAGCAGGTTACTACGCTGCCGGTCGATTAAGGGTAAGTATCACGAAGGATGAGAATTGGGTCCCTGCTGTCGGTGCCAATAACCGGGCGGGTACCATCGAGGAATACTGGGACAAAAACGAACGGCTAGTGTTGAGACGTGTATTCAACAAAGAGGGTAGCGCAATACAGATGTTGAGTACCTACTATGTATACGACGACTACGGTAATCTGTCTTTCGTGCTGCCGCCGGAAGCCCAGCCGGATAGGGCCGCCCTGCCTGCAGCTGGAACTGCCCGCAACACTTGGTTGGCCAACTTTGTTTATCAGTATCAGTATGACGACCGCAACCGGCTGGTTGAAAAGCAACTGCCTGGTAAAGGCCGCGAATACATGGTATATAATACGTTAGACGACGTTGTGGCCACACAGGATAGTGTACAGCGGCTGGCAAGGGAGTGGACGGTGACCAAATACGACAAGCTGGGACGCGTAGTGCAGACTGCTATCTGGAACAATGGTAATGCAGCGATTACGCGGGCTGCGTTGCAGACATTGGTCAATAACTGGTCGGTTTCCAGTCTCCGCGAAAGTCGGACAAGCACTGGCAATGGATATACCAATGTAGCCTGGCCCACTTCATCCACCATCACCACATTAACACTTCAGTATTACGACGACTATTCGATTCCCGATTTTCCCCCGGTGTACAACCACACCGGTAGCACAATGACCAAGGGGTTGCCCACGGTTAGTCGGATCAAAGTATTGGGAGCGGGTACCGGCACTAGCAACATGCTGTGGGACGTAAGTTATTACAACAACCGAGGGGAAGTGACGAAGCGATTCACCCAACATTACAAAGGGGGTGGTACCGCCAATGTATATAACTATGATGTGACGGACGACATCTACGACTTCAGTGGGCAGGTAAGCAAAAGTACCCGTAAACACTATGTAGCAAATACCAGCGGTACGGCCGCGGTGCTGCAGGTAACGGTCGTCACGGAACACGAATACGACCACCGTGGCCGGTTGAAGGACACTTGGATGCAGGTGGACGGACAGGGAACACCGGTTCGAGTTTCTGGGTTATCCTATAATGATATTGGGCAATTGAGTGGCAAGGGACTCCATTCATTAACCGGAGACAGTCAAGTGTCCTCACAAGTGGTGCTGGACGGTGATGACGTAGTGGCCCCCGGGCAACAGTCGGTGGTGGTGGCCGGGAACACAGTTACGCTTTCACCCGGATTCCACGCACAGGCCGGTAGCTATTTCCATGCGAGCATTGGCGCGGTATTCGATCAGGAGATTCATTACTCTTACAACGAACGGGGATGGCTACGCCATGCAAACAACAACCTGTTCAGCGAGGAGTTGAGGTACAATACGGGTAGCACGGCTTACTACAACGGAAATATTGCAGATCAGGTATTTACGCGAAAGCACACGACGGGTACCACGCTAAACGGAACGTACAGCTATACGTATGACGCGATAAACCGATTGCTAAAAGGTACAATGGCTAGCGGTAAAGGGCGTGAAATCCTTACTTATGACCGCAATGGCAACATTCGGTCGCTCCAGCGTACAGATGCAGCTGGAGGCCTAGTAGATCAGCTACGATACGACTATGGGGATTGGGGTAATCGACTGAAAAGCGTATACGACACAGTAGGCACTACGTTTACGGGCGATCCATTCCAACTACCCGGGACGACGAACTATACCTACGATGGGAACGGGAACCTGAAGATGCGGATGAACACGAATACGGCCGCGACGCACAAGATCAACAATATTTCCGGGGTGACTTACAACCACCTGAACCTGCCGCAGGTAGTCACGGTGGATGGGGGGACGGTGACGTATACGTACGACGCTAACGGCAGGAAGTTGCGGAGCGTAAATGGCATTTATGGACAGACACGGGAATATGTAGACGGCATCGAGTACTCGGGAACCACTATCGAGCTGATTCATATGCCGGAGGGTCGCATCCTGAGGAGCGGGAACGCCTATACGTACGAATACCTCCTGCGCGACCATCTGGGCAATAACCGGTCGGGTTTCAAGGGCGGTACACCGGGCACAGCAACCTTCGGGACGGATTATTATCCGTTCGGGCTGCAATATGCTGCCAATAATGCACTGGGAAGCCCGAAGAATAACTACCTTTATAACGGGAAAGAGTTTCAGGACAAGCTGAAACATTATGATTACGGGGCTAGGTTCTATGATCCGGTGATCGGCAGGTGGGGAAGCGTGGATCCGCTGGCAGATGAGTTTGACAATGTGTCGCCCTATAACTATGCTCTGAATAATCCTTTGCGGTAT
>Ga0164243_10007193_pt1 | contig 16662 bp, 22 predicted proteins | sample OricompcompostOP_FD_108781 | JGI IMG/M metagenome (GOLD analysis project Ga0164243, IMG submission 108781) | Organic Plus compost microbial communities from Emeryville, California, USA - Original compost - Organic plus compost (OP) | ecosystem: Engineered > Solid waste > Mixed feedstock >... | reverse complement strand
GGCTTCACACCACAAATCGGCCCGGTATGGAAAGCTCCATACCAGGGCCAAATATTGATTTTATTGAAAAAAATGGTCGGAGTGGCGGGATTCGAACCCACGACCCCTTGACCCCCAGTCTTAAAATTCTTGTTTTATAGCCATTTATAGCGTTGCACACCTGCCCTCATACCCGCCTCAATCCCTTTCAAAATAAGGATTTTTACAACACCGTATACCTATGACCGCTTGACTAATTTGCTACCTCTGTCTAGATGCTGGCTACAATGTGGCTATAAAGTTCAGCGAGGCGGCTATGAAGCTCACGGCGGCGACGGTTTCGGAAATCATGGATTCGGCGGTTCCGAATAAGACCAAATTCTATTTCGACGATGATGTCGTCGGCTTCGGTATGTACCGGACGCCGGGCGGTACAGGCACATTCTTTGCCGAGTTTCGTCCCGTCGCAGGCGGATCGAAGAAGCGCATCAAGCTGGGCCGCGTCGGCACGCTGAAGGCCAATGAAGCCCGCGAGGCTGCCCGCAAGGCAATCTCCCATGCGGGGCTCGGTAAGGATTTGGCGAAGGACCGCGCCGACGAACGGGCCAGCGTTACCGTGAAAGCGCTGGTGGAGAAGTACATCGACGAGTTCGTCGCGGTGAACAAAAAGGCCAGTTCGGCCGAGTTCTACCGGATCATGCTGCGCAAGCATATCGAACCGCGGATCGGAACCACGAAAGCCGTAGCGCTGACCCGCGTCGATGTGCAGCGCGCTCATGCTGCGATGTCGAAGACGGCGCGGATATCGGCCAATCGAGCTATGAAGCTATTGTCAGCCGCTTACGGCTGGGGAGCGAAGATCGGCTATGTGCCGGAAGGCTTCAATCCGGCTTCGGGCGTTGACCTGAACCGCGAGGAAGGTCGGGAGCGTTTCCTGACGGTCGACGAAATGAAGCGGCTGGGCGAGGCGATGATTGAGGCCGAGACTGTCGGCTTCCCGGTCAATGCTGGCGATGCGAAGCATGCACCAAAAGGTCAGCGGATCAAGATGCACCCGTCCGTCACCGGAGCTATTCGACTTATCATGTTGACCGGCTGCCGCCTGCGCGAGATTCTGCACCTGCGATGGTCGGAAGTGGATATGGAGCGCGGGCTGCTTTTCCTGCCGGACTCGAAGACCGGGCGAAAGACCGTGGTGCTGTCCGCTGCGGCCTTGGCCGTGCTGAAGGAGATGCCGCGCGTCGGCATCTATGTGGTAGCCGGAGACAGCGCCAGCATGCCGGATGAGAAACCGCGCGCCGATCTGAAGCGGCCTTGGGCGGCGATCACGAAGCGCGCGGGGCTGGACGGCCTGCGTATTCACGATCTACGCCATTCATTCGCCAGCGTGGGCGCGTGGTCTGGCCTTGGCCTGCCGGTCATCGGAAAGCTGCTCGGTCATTCAGACGTTTCTACGACGCAGCGATACGCTCATATCGCCGACGACGCGGCCCGCCGTGGCGCGGACGTGATCGCGAACCAGATTGCTGATGCGCTGGGGGGGAAGTAATGGCAAAGCTGCCGCCCAATTTTTCGATGCAGGCCATCCCCATCGAGGCCGCGATAGAAGAAGGCCGTCCCGACGACGCCAAGCGCCTGATATGCGAGGTTCTGCTTTCGGGAAAGGCGGACAAGGTAGTTCAGCGCCTTGCCGCCGAAATGATCCGTCCGCCGAAGAAAGGCAGGGGCAGGCCCAAATCGCTGCCCCAGCACTGGTTTGATATCGGGAGCGACTACGATGATTTGCGCAGCCGAGGGATGAAATACGAAGATGTAATGGCCGAACTGGAGCGTCGTTACGGTTTTGCTGATGCTACGCTGCGGAAAGCGATTGCCTTCTACAATGAAGCAAGAGCGGCCCACGACGAAGCAACCGCAGAATATTACGATTAGTTTGCCTAAACTCGGCGAGCCGAAATCCGCATATTACGCCATGCCACCACAAGCCAAAGGAGGTGTTCATGGCAAACATGCGGGTACGACAGGCAGCCGAATACGTCGGCGTCTCGAAATCTCTTCTCGATAAACTCCGCTGTTATGGCGGCGGGCCGGCCTATGCCAAGCTCGGCACCAGCGTCATCTACAACAGCGACGATCTCGATGCGTGGGTAGCCGCTCGTCGCGTCGATCCGGCAAACGACAACGCCCGGATCGCCCGGAGGGCTGCCTGACATGATCCAGGACAGCCTCTTTGTCGAAGAGACTACGAACCTCGGCGCAATGCTGAGGGCCACCAAGAGAATGACCAAGGCAAGCCTTGGCGAATTGACCGTCCTGTCGCCGCAGAATGATCCATTCCGCCTCGACACCAAGGCCAACCATGTGAAGGGCCGATGGTTTCGAGACCGGATGGAAGAGTGCGGCCTTCTGGGCCGCGAGCAGCCGATTCATAATCGCGGGATTCATTATGCGATCGTGTCTCTGGGATCGGCGCGCCTGCCGAACGGATCTCCATATATCAACGATCTCGACTGTTGGGCCTTTCTGGAGGACGCATCGAATACGGCGCGCTGGCTCGGATATGTGCCGTGGGAGCGCATCTTTGATGCCCGGAACGCCGATCCGATTGTGCGGGCCGTCGATCGGGAGAAGCTGAACTATATCGTTCGGCCCGAGGACAATCCGTCGTGGCTCAGCCTCGACTCCTTATGGCCCGAGATGCGACTGACGGGCACGCAGACGCGGCAACAGTATCGGCTCGTCTTCTATGGGGAGAAGACCAGCCTGGGCAGCGTGCTCGACCCGCTGGCTGAGAACTACGCTGCCGACCTGTACCTTCCGTCCGGCGAGATATCGAACAGCCAGCTTGCCCGCATGGCTGCTGACGGGGCGGATGATGGGCGCGAGATGATCGTCTTCATCTTCGCTGACTGCGATCCGGCCGGATATCAGATGGCCGTATCCATCGGGCACAAGCTCCGGGCGCTGCGCGAAAGCCTGCACAGCAACACCTTGTCGTTCCGAGTGCAGGTTCCGGCACTAACGGTCAACCAGGTTCGCGATCTTGGACTGCCTTCCACGCCCTTGAAGGAAACCGAACTTCGAGCCGCCGGCTGGCGCGACCGATATGGCGTCGAGCAGACGGAAATCGACGCACTGGCGACACTTCGCCCAGACGCGCTGGAAGAGATCGTCGCCGATGCTGTCGACCCATTCTTCGATCACGGTCTTGCTGATCGAAACCGGGCTGAGAAGGAGCGATGGGAGGCAGAGGCCCGGCAAGAAATCGAGCAGGCTATCGGACCAGAACGTATCGCAGAGATGCAGGCGAACCTTAAGGCAAGCCTTGAACTTCTCCAATCCGAGGCCGACGCGATCAAAACCGAGATCGAGGGCGCGACAACAATTGTTCCTGCGTATGAGGCTCCGCAGGTCGAGATCGCCGCGATTCAACCGGCACCGCTCGTGTCCAGCGAAATGCCGCTCCACGAAGCAATCCGCATCCTGCGCGAGCGGAAGGACTACACCATCAACTAAGAGGAGGACCGCAGTTGCGCGTTCTTGATATTCACCCCGTAACCCATAGCGGTGACGGGAAATTCCCGGCCGTTGCCCGGTTTACGCTGGAAGTCACTTCCGACCTCCGGCTCCCGAATTGGACTCTTCGGCGAGCCCCGCGCGGCGATCATATCGTGCTGCCGCCGAACGCGATGGGAAAGCGGGCGGCGAACATCACCCCCGCTTTCGCCAGCCAAGTCACTGACGCGGCAGTCGCCGCATGGAAGGAGCTGTCGGCCTATGATGCTCGACATTAGATCAGCCGCCGCTCGTCTTGGCGGCGTTGTATCCGGCGGCAGGATACGCTGCCCCGCACCGGGCAAGGGCCGGAAAAACCGCAGCCTGAGCGTCAAGATGAATCCCGATGGCAGTTTCCACGCGACCGACTTCAGCGGCGGTGACTGGCGCGTCGCCCGCGACCATGTGAAGGCCGTGCTCGGCCTGTCGGATGACCGCCCCGTCGAGTTCCGCGTGCCCGCACCGCAGGTCGATCCCGAGCGCCTTGCCCGCCAGAAGACCGCCGCCGACATCTGGGCGCGCTCGATCCCCATCGCGGGAACGCTGGCCGAGACCTATCTGGCATCGCGCGGTCTGACCTATGCCGGCGATGCGCTGCGCTTCTATCGGGGCGAGCGCGCGATGGTGGGGCTCATCACCGACGCCATCACCGGCGAGGCCATCGGCGTTCACCGGACCTTCCTCGATCACGTCGGACGCGCTGTCGTGATGCAGGACGGGCGTAAGAAAAAGTTGATGCTGGGCGCCGCCGCTGGCGGCGTTGTCCGCCTGTCTGCCGATGACGAGGTTACGTCCGCGCTCGGTGTCGCAGAGGGTATCGAGACCGCGCTTGCGGTTCCGTTCCGGCCCGTGTGGGCATGCCTGTCCGCAGGCCAGCTTGCGGCCTTTCCTGTTCTCGCCGGGATCGAGGCGCTGACGATTTTTGCGGATCAGGACAAGGCCGGCCTCGATGCCGCGAACGCTTGCGGCGAACGCTGGCACGCTGCCGACCGTGAGGTAACAATGGCCGCGCCACTCCAAGGCGACTTTGCCGATCGGAGGGCTGCATAATGGCTCCATTGCCCACGAAGATTGAGGTACGTAACGAACCCGGCAAGCCGTTTCAGAAGCTGGAACCGGCGAATGATAACAGCCTTCCCGACGAGATCGACGCCGAAACCTTGCTCGGCATGGATTTTCCTCCGGTCCAGTACGTCGTCCCCGGATACGTGCCGGAAGGGCTGACGATCCTTGCCGGCCGCCCGAAGCTCGGGAAAAGCTGGATGGCGCTCGGCTTCGCGATTGCCGTCGCAACAGGCGGTGATGCACTTGGCGAGGAATGCGAAGCTGGCGATGCACTGTATCTGGCGCTTGAGGATAACCAGCGTCGTCTACAGGATCGGCTCGCCATGGTGCTGCCTCCTCCTCGATCCAGGCCGAACATGGCGCGGCTTACGTTGCGGACCAAGAACGCCAAGATCGGCGCAGGCCTGATCGAGTCCCTCGACGCCTGGCGCACGAAAGCCGCCAATCCTCGCCTGATAATCATCGACACTCTGTCGATGGTTCGGCCGCCGAAGAAATCTAATCAGGATTCCTATGCCGCAGACTACGACGCGATCTCGCCGCTGCAACAGTACGCGGGTGAGCATCGCTTGGCGCTCATCGTCGTTCACCACGTCCGCAAGGCCGAGGCAGACGATCCGCTAGAGGCTGTGTCGGGCACCAACGGCCTGACCGGCGCGGCGGACACGATTCTTGTCCTGAACCGGGCGACCGATGGGCCGAAGCTCTACGGGCGCGGACGCGATATCGAGGAACTGGAAAAGGCGCTCCGGTTCGACAGAGGCATCTGGGCGGTGCTCGGCGATGCTGACGACGTGAAGCGATCTGAGCAACAGCGCAAGATACTTGATGCCCTGACCGATGCCACCGGCATTCTGACACCGGCCGAGATCGCCAAGGAGACCGGCATTCCCGGCACGAGCGTCCGTCACATGCTTGGACGCCTCGTCAAGGACGGCAAGGCTGAGAAGAACGCCCACGGCCAATACAAGCTGGCGGGACGTTAGCTTCTATGTACCCCCGTCACACCCGTCACAACGTCACAATGGAATCCTTCGGATTGTGACGTGTGTGACGCCTGTGATGGGGGGGTAGCGAAAACGACATAGCAAAAAAACCGCCACCAGAAGCGGATCGACAGGAGAACACGTATATGGCGAAGCCACTGGAAAAGGCCGTCTTCGACGTCGCCCTTGAAGCCAGCAACGATAACAACCGCCTTTGGCTGGTGCGCAACGTGCTCGACGACAAGGACGATCACCGTCTGCCATCGCGCCGCGTTTCAGGCCGTACCAGCACCCGGTTTCATCGAGTCGACGGGAAGTGGGTAGCAATCCCGCAGGAGAAGGACGACACCCCGAGGCGTGAATCTACGCCGCAGGAGCGCGCCCTTGGCCGTGCCGTCGCTTGGCACAAGCGCATTGTCGAGGAAGAGCGCCTGTCAGCGATGCGAGCGGCCTTTGCTTGGCGTCAGTCAGTCGGCGATCCCGGCTGCAAGGATTTCCAGCCTCCTGTTCGCGTCAGTGAGAATCCACGTCATCGCGATCTGGCCGATGCCCTGCGCCCGCTCCTCGCATGGCGGTCGATCTCCCGGCACGAATACGGCCTGACAACGAACTGGCGCATCATCCCGAAGAACGGCGAGCACGGCGCTGACGAAGATGACGAGCCGGAAGATGGCGAGCCCCAGCGCCATCTTCAGCGGGATCGGCTGATGGAAACGCGCCCGCGCGAAGAAGAGATGATTGCAATGTATGGCGACGGGACGGACATCGTGCGCTATGCGGCCAAGAAGCGAAAGAGGCCGTCGCATTGGACCTGGCCGGCGAAAGGCGCCAGCATTCCCGCCCCGGCCGTTCGCATTGGCGGCCTGTGCTTTAGCAACGGCAATGCCGAGGAAAGCGCCTATGTCTGGCGCGGCGGAAAGCTGGTGAAGGGCAAGATCGTCATGCCTGCCGGTGCGCTCCTGCGGTATGGCGCAAGTCCTGACAAGAGCGGCTTTCCGACCGTCGACAGGTTTGCCGATCTCCGCGGTTCTGATGATGACGATGATCGGAGCCAGTCCGCGAAAGACGAACTCGCGGCGAGCAACGATTTCTGGGCAGGTCTGCTAGGAACGCAGCCGCATCGATATATTCCGGCGAGCCGGAAGCGTCGCCCCTTCATGATGTCGCGGGCCGATCAGTTGGAAACGCTTGTGACGAAGCCGAGGCCGCCCGTCACTTATTGCCCGCCGGGACTTCCATGTGGGCAGAAGCGCGTGGCCGACGCATTTCTCGGCTGTACCCATTCGCCCACATTCAATGCGGGTAGTGTGAGAAACGACAACCCTTGGCTTGAAAAAACCCTGTCCGCCGCGGTTCGGGCCTCAGTCTCCGACGAAGATGCTGCTGTTCTCGACGCAGCGCTCACTGCCAGAACGTTCCAGGATGTCGGTGCAGCCTTGGGAGTAACCGGAAAGACGGCAGAAAGAAAAGGAAAGGCTGCCCTGCTTAAAGCGACGGAGAGGCTTGGAAAGAAAATCCAAGAATATCTGGATATGCGGTCCCAATTTGCAGAGTTGCACGGAATGTAGATAGGGAATGCAATTCCCGCGTGTTCTTCTCCTCTTACGGCGGCTTCGGCCGCCGTTCTCTTTTTACCCACACATCATTCTTTCAATCGCAACACGGGAGGCCGTCATGGTCGACTGGACTTCCCGCGACTTCACCGTCGCGGAATGCGCCGCGCTTAGCGGCATTCACCGCGCCAACATCGATCTGATCGTTCACCGCGCGAAGGACTGCGACGTGCTTTTCTCCGAGAAGCGCGGGCGCAATCGCTGGTTCTCGCCGCGCGACGTCGCGGTTCTGCGGATCGCCTATGAGTGCGAACGCGCTGGCCAGACATGGCTCAACGCGCTGGCGCGGGCATTCGAGCACCTTCAGGAGCCGCCAGCCGCCGATGCCGTGATGGTCTTCAGGGCCAATTCGGTTTCGGCGAGTTCCGGCCGCGTCATCCCGGATCGCGATGTCGAGCGCCTGCCCGTCGACGAGACCATCGTCCTGATTCCCATCGGCAAGATCGTCGCCGACATCATCGAGCGGTGCGTCGCCATCATAAAGGAGGCCGCATGATTTGGCCGTTCAATCGTAAATCCGCCGGGCCAGCCGAGGGCAAGAGCCTAACGGATCCAGAATCCGAATCTTGGCAGTCGCTCACCGGCCTCTTTAGCTCATCGGCTGCCGGCGTGCCCGTCAACGCCGAAAGCGCCATGCGCGTGCCCGCAGTAAACGCAGCCGTGTCGCTTATTGCCGGCGCGGCAGGTACATTGCCCGTGCGCCTCTACCGTGACGGTCCCTCAGGCCGGGAGGCTGCAACCGATCACGCCGCCGCCGATCTCGTCAACGGCTTCGCGAACGATTGGCATAGCGCCGGAAAAATCCGCGAACTGGTCACGACAGATGCCATCCTGCACGGCGACGGATTCGCGTTCGTCAACAAGGTTGGCAAGCGCCCGGCGGAACTGCTTTATCTGCGCCGCGACAAGATCGTGGTGGAATATGCCGACACCGGCGAGCCGCGCTACAAGATCGGCGGCGAGACGTTCGGGCCGGATCGCGTCATTCATATTCAGAACCTGTCCCTCGACGGCGAGCGTGGCCTTGGGCTGCTTCGTGCTGGGCGGGATGCGATCGGGCTTGCAATCCTGCTGGAGCGGTCAGCGGCTCGCCTGTTCCGCAACGGGGCCCGCCCCGGCGGTGTTCTGACGTTCAAGGGCCAACTGCGCAAGGAAACCGTCGAGCGCATAGGCGCAAGCTGGCGCGCGGCACATGGTGGTGACAATTCCGGCGGCGTGGCTGTTCTCGACAATCAGGGCGAGTACAAGCCGATTGCGTTCACGTCGGTCGAGGCCCAGCATAATGAGCAGCGATTGTACGCTTTGGGCGAAATTGCCCGGTTAACCGGCGTTCCCGTCACCCTGCTGCAAGACCTGTCGCATGGCAATTTCGCGAACACGGAACAGCAATCGCTCACCTTCCTGCAACATGGCCTGTTGCCATGGCTGTCGGAATGGACGGACGCATATTCGCGGACGTTGCTCACGCGAGCCGAGCGCCGGCAATACAGCTTCGACTTCGATGTCGACGACCTGTTGCGCGCAGATACACAATCGAGGGCTTCATCGTTCGCCAGTCTTCGGGCTGCCGGCATCGTCACCGGCAACGATTGCCGACGCGAGCTTAACCTGCCCGCCCTGCCGGACGGTGACAGTCTGTCGTCGCCGTACACCACGGCCGGAAACGACAACACCAACACACAGGAGGCCGCCGCGTGAGCGTCGCCACCAATCACGGCGCGATCTTCGAGATCGACACCAAGGCTGTCAGCGATGACGGCCTTTTTTATGGGTACGGCTCGGTATGGGACGTGCTCGATTCACACAAGGAGATTGTCGCCCGAGGCGCTTTCACCAGCAGCTTGGGCAAGCGCCCGGCGCGCAAGGTGAAGATGCTGCGCGGCCACGATCAGTCCGAACCGATCGGGACATGGGAGTCCATCGTCGAAGACGAACACGGATTGAAGGCAACCGGCAGGTTGATCCTCGATACCGCCCGCGGACGTGAAACCCATGCCTTGATGAAAGCCGGGGCTCTTGACGGTCTTTCCATCGGCTTCCGCACTGTGCGGGACCGCATGGACCGCGCCAAGGGCGCTCGCGTGCTGGAGGAAGTCGACCTTTGGGAGATCTCCGTCGTCACTTTCCCCAGCAACCCTGACGCCACGATCAATGGCGTCAAGCACATGTCGGCCAGCAGTTTTCGCGAACTGGTCGATGCAATCAACGGCGCCCGAAGCGCCATTTCTTGAGGTACCTCATGACTATGCACATTTCTCCCGCCGATCTTGAAACCAAGTCGGCGAACGTCGATCCCGTCGACGAAGTTAAGCAGGCACTTGCTGCCCTGACTGACAACATCAACACGAAGACCGCCCCGGTTGCCGATCTCGCGTCGCGGCTCGATGAGATCGAGGCGAAGCTGGCTCGGCCCAACCTTGGCGGCAAGGCCAAGACCGAGGACGAGCCGAACGAGGAGCGCAAGGCGTTCACGCATTACCTCCGCCAGGGCAAGGAATCGCTTGGCGCTGACGAGGTGAAGGCCCTTCGCGTGGCTGACGATACCGCAGGAGGCTATCTTGCTCCCGCCGATTTCGTTGCCGAGGTCATCAAAGGCATCGTCGAGCAGTCGCCGATTCGCCAGGCTGCCCGCGTTGGCTCAACCTCTTCGGGCGAGGTGATCCTGCCCAAGCGCACCGGCCGCCCGACTGGCGCATGGGTAGGTGAGACGGAAACCCGCCCTGCCACCGAGTCCGCCTACGGGCAGATCGAGGTGCCGATTCATGAGATGGCCTGCTACGTTGATGTCAGCCAGCGCCTTCTGGAGGACGCGGCTGTCAACGTCGAATCCGAAGTTGCCAGCGATCTCGCCGAAGAGTTCGGGCGGCTTGAAAGTCTCGGCTTCAGTCGGGGCGACGGCGTGAAGAAGCCTGTCGGCATCATGGAGGCGGCGGGCGTCGCCTATACGCCGACCGGAAACGCCTCGACGCTCGGCACCAATCCTGCCGACACCATGATCGACGCCTTCTATGCGCTGCCGGCCTATTATCGAAACCGCGGCGTGTGGCTGATGAACAGCAAGACGATTGCCGCTGTTCGCAAGCTCAAGGACGGCTCGACTGGTGCCTATCTTTGGCAACCGGGCCTTGCGGCTGGCGATCCCGCCACCATTCTCGGCCGTCCGCTGATCGAGGATCCGACGATGGATGATATCGGCAGCGCGGCCGAGCCTATCCTGTTTGGCGACATTGCCAGCGCCTATCGCATCTATGACCGCGTGGCGCTGTCCCTGATGCGCGATCCTTACAGTCAAGCGGCCAACGGTCTTATCCGGTTCCATGCCCGTCGCCGCACCGGCGGCGCGCTGGTGCTTGCTGAGGCGATCCGCAAGATTCGCTGCACGACCACGTAATCGGCCCGGCAGTCCACCTTCCCATGGGCGAGCTTCGGCTCGCCCATCCTCTCTTTCCATAAGGATTTTCCATGCGCGATCTCGCACATAACATCGCTGCCATTCCGGCGCTCGCTCCCGCCGTGCAGGCGTCCGCCGCAACCGGCGCGGCTATCGACACCAAGGGCTTCGGCTCCGCGGCCATTATCGTCAACACCGGAGCGATTGCCGGCGACGGCGACTTCGGTGCCAAGCTCCAGCATTCCGACACCACGACCAGCGGCGACTTTGTAGACGCGCCCGCTGGCACGTTCACCACGGACGCGCCGGCAACGCTGGAGGCGAACAGCGCCTATCGGCTCGGCTACATCGGCGGCGCTTCCCTGAAGCGTTACGTCCGCATCGCGCTGACGAAGGCAGGCGGAACCAGCATCGCGGCCGGTGCCGTTGCCGTGCTCGGCAACGCGGCCGACAAGCCCGTCGCGTAATGCAGTGGGGAGGCTTCGGCCTCCCCATCCTCGCCATGCCCAGAGCAGCACCACGTTATTGCACCTGTGGTCGCCACGTCGTGCCCGCAGGACAGGCTTGCCCATGCGCCAAGGCACGGAAGGCCCAGAGCGACTCCAGCCGCCCCAGCGCCCGCGCGCGCGGCTATGACGCCGCATGGGAACAGGCCCGTGCCCGATGGCTCGAAGCGCATCCTGCATGCGTCTCGTGCGGTGGGCCGGCAACGCTGGTCGATCACATCATCAGCATCCGCAAAGCGCCCGAACGCAGGCTGGACCCGACCAACTTCGCCAGCATGTGTGCGACCTGCCACGGCCGCAAAACGGCAGCGGTGGATGGCAGCTTCGGACGTAATCCACATGGCTGACATCACCCGCTTCAGGCTCGACACCGTGCCGTTGGAGCGATCCGACATCATCGCACACTTCGATGTCCGTGTCGGCGACTTCACCATTCGCAACGGTTCGCTTCGTCTTCCCCATGATGGGCGCGATGCCTTCATAGCGATGCCTGGCAAGGGCACCTGCGGCATCAGCATCGCACAGCCATCCCAGACGCGCGACATCATCCACGACGCTGTGTGCGCCCGCTATCGGGCTGAGACAGGCCGCTGGCCATAGCCGGGGGCTGGGATCGGAGGATTGCCGATCGCGCCGGGACCGACGCCCCCGCATCGCTCACGAAAAATCGGATTTGGGCCGTTCATTAAAATCGAACGATATTAAGGAGTCCATTCATGGAATTGATAACACTTGCCGGCTTCAAGGCACATGCCCGGATCGCCGACAATTCAGAAGACGCGGTGGCGCAGCAGATTGTCGATGCCGCCAACGATTATGTAACAGGCCTGCTCGATCTGGACGAAACCGAACCCTATGTCCCGCCGGCTGACGTGAAACAGGCCGCCCTGCTGATCGCAGCGCATTGGTGGGAGAACCGCGACAATAGCTTTCCCGGCAGTATCGACGACATTCCGCTCGACGCCGAGGAAATCCTGCTGAACCACCGCGGATGGGCATTCTGATGGCCGCTCGCATAGGAGAATTGCGGCACCGCATCACTTTCCAGAAGGCCGAGTTGGTCGATGACGAATGGGGCGGGCAGATACAGACGTGGGTGGATAAGGGCACCGTCTTCGCCAAGTTCCATTACCTCCGCGGCGGCGAGGAAGTGATGGCGGCCAGACTCCAGGCCAAGCAACCCGCCATCATCACCGTGAGATCGGACGGCGTGACGCGGCAGGCCGATCCCTCGTGGCGCATCCGCGATGCCGAAGATGCGCTGTGGAACATCCGCGCCATCACCGATCCGACAGGCCGACGCGCCTGGCTGGAAATCCTCGCCGAGAAGGGTGTGCCGTAAGCGCCGCCACCAGACCAAACCAAAATCGAAGGACTGAAAATGACTGAGATTGATGTTCTCGGAATAACGATCCGCCGCGAGATCGAGTGGGATCGCGCCTTCTGCATCATGGGATTCGGAGATATCGCGCTTCCCCATTTGGAAACGACGCTGCGCGGCTGCGCACTGGTTCGATCTTCTGGCAGGATCATGGCACTGCCTCCGAAGGTTCCGGGCGCGAAGCCGGGCGACCTTGGGGCGATCCAGTGGAACGCGCGCGGCAAGTTTGGCATGCGCGTCAAAGACGTTCTGCTCGCCGCATATCAAAAGATGGGAGGTGAGATGCCGCCGTCCAAGGACCATCCCGCTGAAAAGCCGAGCCGCATCTATATCCCGCTGTCCGAACTTGATCTGGGCGGCACCGAGCATCTTCCGTATCAAGAGCGCATCCGGCTCGCCCTGGAAGATGAATCCCGCTGCCGTGGCGCCGAATGCTTTACCGAAATATGGGAACGCCCCGAGCCGTTCGCCGTCGACCCCAAGCTCGCCCGAAAGGACCTCCCCGACGACATGCCCGCCGATGCGCTGGAGCAGGCCGACAAGGCCGCTGCCCATGCCTGTCGTCATGCTGTCGCCCGCACGGCCACCGACGAGGATGACGACGTGTCCGGCCTGCATCGCACGCTCGGCATCTGCGCCGTCGAGGAAACGATGGAAAGGGCAGGACTGTAATGGCGCACCATACGCGAGGGGCCAAGGCCACGCCCCGTCCTGTGGCCGATCCGGTGCGCAAGGTGCCGGCTCCACCGAAAGACATGACCGACGAAGCCAAGAAGGAATGGCGGCGCGTCATGCCCGTCCTGGTCGAGCGCCGCGTTCTGTCCGCTGCTGATCTGGCTGCGGTCGAGCGGTACTGCGATGCGACGGGCGACATTGCGATTGCGCGCGCCCGCATCCGGCAGGACGGCGATTACGTCGAGAACCGGCTGGGCGAGCTGAAGCGTCATCCAGCATTCGCCACGTTGCGCGAGTCTACGGCCGAGGCCCGGCGCTGGGCTGCCGAGCTGGGCCTGACGCCTGCCAGCCGGAGCCGTGTCGGCGCGCACGAGGACGACGAAGACAATCCGATGGACCTATAGGAGGTGGCATGGCTCGCCCCGAATGGCTGTTCGACGACAGCCCGATTGATGACCCCATGGGTTACGGCCAGCGCGCCGTCGACTTCCTGTGCCAGTTGAAGCATCCGAAATCCCGGCTTCCCGGACGGCAGTGGCAGCTTGATCCATGGGTGGAGCGCCTGGTGCGGCGCATCTATGGCCCGGTCGACGAGGACGGCCAGCGGCAGGTCCGCACCGTCTTCGCCATGGTTCCCAGAGGCGCGCGCAAGACGACCATCGGCGCTGCGCTTGTGTGCCTGCACACCTTCGGCCCGGAGCGCATTCCAAACGGGCAGACGGTCAGCGCGGCGGCTGACGCCAAGCAAGCCCTGATCGCCTATGACGAGGCGCTGGGCATCGTGCAGGCAATGCCCGACGTTGCGGCCAAGCTTCAGGTCCGCGTCGGCACGCATAAAATCCGGCATCCGAAGAAAGGTGCGACATACGAGTCAATCTCGTCTGACGGCGCTACCCAGCACGGCAGGACGGTAAACTTCCTGCTGTCGGATGAAATCCACGCATGGAAGAAGCGCGATCTCTGGGAGGCCCTGAAAACGTCGCTGGCGAAGACGCCGGAGTCCCTGCACGTCATCACCACGACGGCAGGCCGCGGGCAGGACAATCTTGCGTTCGATCTCGTTTCTTACGCGCGCAAGGTGGCTTCCGGCGAGATCGTCGATCCGACCTTCCTGCCGGTGCTGTTCGAGCCTGATGCCGGCGCGGACTGGAAGGACGAGGCGCTATGGCATGAGGTGAATCCCGGCCTCGCGCTGGGCTATCCCGACATCAAGGGCCTGCGGGCGATGGCGCGGGAGGCTGAGAACCGGCCCGCCGATCAGGATGCTTTCAAGCAGTATCACCTGAACTTCTGGCCGGACCATTCCACGTCGCCTTTCGTCGACATGGCGACCTACGATGACGGCGGCGACCCGATCGACATGGATGCGCTCGCCGGGAAGGAATGCTGGCTGGCCGCGGACCTGTCGTCGAGCGGCGATCTCACCGTTGTCATCGCGGCATTCCGGGACGGCGACAACACCATCGTCGTGCCGCATTTCTTCTGCCCGAAGGATAACCTGCGGAAGCGGCAGGAGGCTTCAGGAGCGCCCTATGTGCAATGGGCGGCCGATGGGCTGATAACCGCCACCGAGGGCAATGTGGTCGACTTCCGGGCTGTCGAGGATCGCATCAGGGAACTGTGCGAGACCTACGACGTGCAAGAGATCGCCTTCGATCCGGCGCTGGCCCGGAACGTGCTGAACAACCTACTCGACGACGGCTATCCCGCCATCGAGTTCCGGCAGGGCGCGTTGTCCATGATGCCGGCCATCGCCGAGATGGAACGCGCTGTCATCGCCGGCAGGCTGAAACACGGCGGGCATGTTGTGTTGAGACACTGCGTCGCCAACTGCGAGGTCGAGACGAACAGCCACGGCCACAAGGTTCGGCTGCATAAGTCGAAGCGCTGGCTGTCGATCGATGGTGCCGTGGCCGCCTGCATGGCGATTTACAGGGCTAGCCTGGGCGAGAGTGCTGAAGGCGGATCGTTTTATGACGACGAAGGCTGGGAAAGCGCGCTGGCGGCGTTTGGGTGATGGTGGTAGCATGCTTGGAGAAATGGGAGGGCAGCATGTTCAATTTGCATCCGTTGCAACAGGCAATGCGGGATTTGGGTAAACAGCGTCGAGAAGAATTTAATCGCACGAAAGATATGCGCTTTGAGTGGTCTGCGAACTTGCTTGATCGATTCGCGGACGAGGTGTCGACAATGCCGTCATTAGGCGACATGGACCAGCTTGAGCAAGCAATTGCCGCTGATATCGATGGCCGGTTTATGTCGAAAGCTAACGCGATTATTTCGGAGGTCGGTTTTGCTCGGCAGTATGTCCATGCCGGCTTTCTGGCCAAAGACATCTTAGAGGGCGAGCCCAAGAGGCCAACTTCCGACAAAGCGGAGGCGATATTCTCTAAAATGTTGGGCGATACCAAGCCTATCTAAATGCCTTCGCAATTATTGCGAACCCTTGCGCGCCAGTTTGAATTGATACGGCAGATGCTGATCGATTCTACCCGCCATCGGCAGGCAGATCAGAATGATCCGTCTGCCGGCCGCCTTGACTTCAGCGCCGTGTCGATCAACACTGACTATCGGATGGCCACGCAGCTAGCGACTGCGATTCCACGGCCTTCCACCGCGCCTGCCAAGCGCGTCACCACCGCATGAGGAGATGACCATGACCAACGGCTCTAACCGGCCGGGCTGGTGCTCGGCCTCATTGCGGAGATGTGAATATGACGATTCGTCAACCTATCTTGGAAGAGCGCATCTGTGATCTGGCCCGCCGAACGCTGGCGGTTGCCATTGTAGCCGAAGAGGTGCGGCGCTCGCTTCATAGCTTTGCAGGCGTCTACAAGGATTCGCGCTTGCTGCTGGCGATGATGGAAAGCGAGCTTGAACTGCTGTTCGCTTACGTGGATGACGCAAAGGATGAGGCTCGGGATTTGCGCGCCGCCTTTTACGCCGAGGACGACGCAGCATGACCGCTCCCGCCCGAGACCGCATAGTAGGCTACAAAGGCCCGGCCCGTGTCGATGATGGCGATCGCGTTACCTACGAGTACGAGCGCCCTGACGGAACCCGCTATGAGCGCGACTTCGTATTCGTCATGCTCGACGCCGGAAAACGTTCGCGGCACGACGCGGACTGAAACCTGCCAATCAATACCGGCAGGCCCGTCGTCAGCAATGGCGGCGGGCATCTGCTGCCAGATTTGGCTACAATGTGGCTATAATTTTTATAGCCAGAAATCAAAGAGCCGGTAAGTCTTTGATTTTATTGGTCGGAGTGGCGGGATTTGAACCCACGACCCCTTGACCCCCAGTCAAGTGCGCTACCGGGCTGCGCTACACTCCGAACCGGCTGCTGTCTATCTGCTAATACCTCGGCAGGTCAACTGAAATCACGCGCGGGCGGGTGCTTATTCGTCGCTTCCTGCCGGATTGTCCACTGGTAACGATATTCCAGCCCGATCGCTCCCCATATCAGGCCGAGCAGCAGGTAGAAGTGACGCCAGTGATCGGTGTCGATC
>Ga0164243_10007192_pt1 | contig 16664 bp, 15 predicted proteins | sample OricompcompostOP_FD_108781 | JGI IMG/M metagenome (GOLD analysis project Ga0164243, IMG submission 108781) | Organic Plus compost microbial communities from Emeryville, California, USA - Original compost - Organic plus compost (OP) | ecosystem: Engineered > Solid waste > Mixed feedstock >... | reverse complement strand
TACCGCTCATCAACTTACTCCAGTCTGGCGACCGTGATTACTTGCGAACTGCCGCCGCGCCAGCGCCAGCCGCCGCAGGACGTGCCGCCGCTGTGGACGTTGCCTGCTCGACGCGGGCACCGCTGACGAGATAGGAGTGCAGGTCGGCCGTGAAGTACTTCAGCTTCTCGCTGATGTCCTTATTGCGACGCAGCAGCCAGTTGTAGCCCATGACCGCCGGGACGGCGACGAACAGACCGAGCGCGGTCATGATCAACGCTTCACCGATCGGACCTGCGATCTTGTCGAGCGAGGCCTGGCCGGCCAAGCTGATCGAGATCAGCGCGTTGTAGATGCCCCACACCGTGCCGAACAAGCCGACGAACGGAGCGGTCGAGCCGACGGTCGCGAGGACCGACAAGCCATTCGTCATGCGGCTGTTCACGCTGTCCGACGAGCGATACAGGGAGATCGTGATCCACTCGTGGAGCGGGATCTGATCGGTCAGGCGGCCTTCGTGATGCTGCGCGGCCTTCAGACCGTCTTCGACGATCATCTTGAAGACGTTGTCGCTGCCCTTCAGCTTCGCAACGCCGTCACGCAGGTTGCCGGCGGTCCAGAAGCCCTTCTCCACTTCCTTGTAGGCGACGCGAATGCGGCGTTGATCCCACAGCTTCGTGAAGATCACGTACCACGACATGAGGGACATGATGATCAACAGGATGAGCACGCCCGTGCCGACTGCGTCCAACTGTTTGACGAAGGCGACCAGGCCAAATGGGTTTTCAACTTGTTCGGTATTGGGAGCCATGAAAAGTATTCCTCTGCTGTGATCTGTGACTTAAATCAGTCGTTCAAGTTTCTAAAACGCCAAACACCTAGTCAGTCAACTTGAATGTGACGGCGAACTGCCCCCACATCGCGACCGGCTTGCCATTCTCGGTACCTGGCGTCAGGCGCCACGACCGCTTCACTTCCCTCAAAGCCGCTTCGTCCAACTTCGGGAAGCCGCTCGAGGTCTTCACTCTCGCATCGCCCACCCTACCGTTTTCCAAAACGTAGATTTCCAAGACAACGGTTCCGGCCTCACCGGCGCGCCGCGATGACGGCGGATATTCCGGTTGGCTCAAAGGCCGGCGCGGATCGGACTTGGGCGCCGTCTTTGGGATCGAGGGTGCCGCAGGCTGCGGTGGTGGCTGCGCCACAGGCGCCTGATTCGTCGTTTGACGGATCGCAGTTGCCGGCGGGGCCTCTGCTGGAATTTCGATTGCTACGTCCGGCGGGGGGACGAAGGGAGGAGGAGTTTCGATCTTGGGCGGGGGCGGCGGTGGTGGTTCATCGTTCTTCGGAGCTTCCTCGATGATGCGAGTCTCGATCGGTCCGAGCACCGCATCGACCAGTCGATGCGACATGCCGGCCTTGAGCCCCCAGAACATCCCGAAATGGATGAGCGCAATGAAGATGAAGACGAGACCACGTCGCGTAAAAAACGAGCTATCTGATGAAGGTGCGTAGGCCATGCTTTGTTGCCGCCCGAAATGTAAATGCGGGGTCTGAATCAGCCCCGTACAAAATGAATGCAACGACCGTCTGTGTGGCCGTTAACGTTCAGTATGCGCGCTGTCGCATACACCCCCGTTTCCCCTAGCTGCAGTAGTGTCAAAACGTCGTTATCAAACCGGTCGTCGACGATGACGTTCCGCCTAGCGCAGTCCGCAGAAACGCCGCGCAAGGTATAAAGTTTCTGCTTGGAAGGCAAGCATCTCAAAACAGATTGCGGTGCTCGCTGACACGCTCTCGACAGCGCACAGCGCACGCGTCCAAACGCATCACCACCAACTTGCCTGCAACAAGCGCGCACGGCTGGCGCTCACATCGTCGTCGCTCATGGCTAAGGGCAATCGCGTTAATGATTAGTTCCCGCGATTGTTCCGGCGCTGCGAAAAAGCAGGGAAAACACGTGCCTCGTTGCTGCATGTGCAGCACGTCGCACACGATCGGTGCATCAGGCAGACGAGCGATTCAAATAGAACTCGATCGGAATCATGACGACGGCGCGGCGCGGCTCGCCATCCTCTACATAAGGCCTGAATGCAGCGCGCGCGACCGCCTCGCGCGCGGCGTGATCGAGCCGTGCGAAGCCGCTCGACTTCTCGATCTCGATCGAGCATGCGTTGCCCTTCTCGTCGATCAGCACCCGCAACATCACCAGACCTTGCTCGCGCAGCTTGCGTGACTGCGGCGGATAGCGCGGCGACGGCTCGCGGATGTACTCGACGTTCGATACGAGCTTCGGCGCGTTGTGCTCGGAGGTGGACGCGACCGGCGCGGCCGGCTGGGCTGCGATCGTGATCGCACGTGGAGATTCTTCGACGATGGGAACGTCGATCACCGGCACTTCGGGCGGCGTGAGGGAAATTTTCGGCGCGATCGTCTTCACTTCGATCGGCTTCGTCGGTGCCCGCTCCTCGGGCAGCGAAATCATGCGCACGGTAATCGGTTGCTGCGCGAGCGGCGCTTCGCGCTGCGCCTTGATCTGGGCGAGGCCATAGATGGCGGCGGCATGCAAAGAAACGATGGCGCCGAACACCACCCCATTTCGAACCGGCACACCCATACGTGCGACAAGGACCCCTTGGCTGAACGGACCACATCATGCCGCGAAATGTAACGAGTTGTAAATGAGAATGTTTCTCACTTATAGTCGCGGCGCATTTGGGCCAGCCAATGTCCGCGGCATTCGTCCACGGCCAGCCACGCCCTTTCATCCACACCAATAAGTATTGGGAGAGTTCACATGGGCGAAGGCACATCCGTCCGATCGCAGCTATTGGCAGCGGCGATCTGCGGCACTTTGAGCACGGCGGCGATGCAAGCGCGAGCGGCCGAGGAGCCGGCAGCACAACAGCTCGACAAGATCGCGGTCGGCGCGGACGAAGAAAGCTACAAGACCGACGTTGCGTCATCACCGAAATACACGCAGCCGCTGCGCGACACGCCGCAGACAATCACGGTCATCCCCTCCTCCGTCATCAAGCAACAAGCCGCCACGACGCTGCGCGATGTGTTGCGCAACTCGCCCGGCATCACGTTCCAGGCGGGTGAAGGCGGCGGCGGGCTGCCGGGCGATCAGAACTTCTCGATGCGCGGCTTCAGCTCGCGCAACAGCTTGTTCATCGACGGCGTGCGCGACAGCGGCCCGTATGCGCGCGATTCGTTCAATCTGGAAAGCGTCGAGGTCGTCAAAGGCCCGACGGGCGCGATCGCGGGCCGCAGCGCCTCGAGCGGCGCGATCAACCAGGTCACGAAGACGCCGCATGCAGGCGACTCACAGGACTACTCGCTCGCGTTCGGCAGCGATCAATACAAGCGCGTGACGGCCGATACGAATCTCGAGCTGAACGATTCGCTCGCACTGCGCTTGAACGCGATGTATCACGATGCCGATGTCTCGAACCGCGACGTCGTCTCGAACGAGCGCTGGGGCATCGCGCCCTCCCTCGCAGTCAATTTCTCGCAGGCGACCCGCCTCACCCTCGGGCTGTTCTATCTGGAAGAGGACAACGTCCCCGACTACGGCCTGCCGTGGGGAACGATCACGCAGACGACCGCGGCGGATCCGAGCCACAACGGCGTGTTCCCCACCGGCGCGTACGGCTCGGGCGTCGATCAATCGACCTTCTTTGGATTGAAGAACTACGACTTCGAAGACATCGAGAGCAAGAGCGCAACCGTTCAGCTCGATCACACTTTCAACGACGCCGTGAGCCTGCGCAATCTCGCGCGGTATCTCTCGACGGATCGCGACTCCGCGATCACCGCGCCGCGCCCGCCGAACCGGCAGCTCCAGCGCCGCACGATGTCCACGGAGAACATCACGAACCTCACCGACGTCACGCTCACGTTCAAGACGGGCGCAATCGGCCATACGCTCGTGAGCGGCCTCGAGCTGTCGCGCGAGAAAACCGCGAACCGCAACAGCGCGCAGACGGCGAATCAGCCTCAGATACCGGACTTCTTCCGCGTGAATCCGAACGATCGCCCGCTCGGGCCCATGCCGCCGAACACGGGCAATCCGAGCGAAACGCAGGCCGACACCGTCGCGCTGTATGCGTTCGACACGATCGCATTCACCGAACAGTGGCAGCTTGCCGCGGGGGTCCGCTGGGACCACGCGGACATCGATTTCGACCAGCGCAGCTACACGAGCGGCGCGCGCCTCGCCGATCTCTCGAAGACCGAAGAAGACGTGAACTGGCACGCGGGCATCACGTTCAAGCCGGTCGAGAACGGCAGCGTCTATCTGTCGTATGGCACGAGCTTCGATCCCACCGTCGATGCGGGCGCCGTCGGCCCCGGCCTCAGCACCGATCCGACCGCGGCGAACAACATCAATCTCGATCCGGAAGAAAGCACGAATCTCGAGCTCGGCACGAAATGGGACCTCATCGATGAGCGCCTCGCCCTCACCGCGGCCGTGTTCCGGATGGAAAAGAAGAACATCCGCACGCGGCTCACGAACGGCGACCCGTACGTGCTCGATGGAAAGCAGCGCGTCGACGGCATCGAGCTGTCGGCGACAGGGGCAATCACCGACACTTGGTCCGTATTCGCGGGCGCTTCGTACCTCGACAGCGAATACACCTCCTCGGCGAACACGCTCGAGGTGGGCCGCGAGCTGCTGCTCGTTCCCGATTTCTCATTCAATGTGTGGTCGACGTACGTGCTGCCGATCGGGCTCACCGTGGGCCTGGGCGCGCAGTACACCGATGACATCATCCGCTCGCGCTCCGCTGCGCTCGGCGAAGTCACGGTGCCGGCCTTCTGGCTGCTCGATGCGATGGCGAGCTATCAAGTGACGGACAACGTCGGCCTGCAGCTGAACGTCACGAACCTCGCCGATGAGGAGTACGTGGACCGCATGGGCGGCGGCCACTACGTGCCCGGCGCCGGCCGCACGGTGTCCTTGACGGCGAATTTCTCGTTCTGAGCCCATCGGCGCTGCGAGCCCTACGCTCGCAGCGCATTTCTTATGCTGCTCCAAGTGCCAGATGTCTTGTCGACCGAACAGGTCGCCGTGTTTCGCCAGAAGCTCGATGCCGCCGATTGGGTCGACGGACGCGTCACGGCGGGGCATCAATCGGCGCGCGCGAAGGACAACGTGCAGCTGCCGGAAGACTCGCCTGTGGCGCGACAGCTCGGCCAGGCGATCGTCGCGGCGCTGGAACGCTCGCCCCTCTTCGTCTCGGCAGCGCTGCCGGCAAAGATTTTTCCGCCGCTCTTCAATCGATACTCGGGCGGACAGTCCTTCGGCGTGCATGTCGACAATGCCGTTCGGCAGATTCGCAATTCGCCGCAGCGCGTGCGTACGGATATTTCCGCGACGCTGTTCCTGAGCGAGCCCGCCGAGTATGACGGCGGTGAGCTCGTCGTCGAGGATACGTACGGCACGCATTCGGTGAAATTGCCTGCCGGACATCTGATCCTGTACCCGGCGACTAGCCTGCATCGCGTGCAGCCCGTGACGCGAGGCGCGCGGGTCGCTTCGTTCTTCTGGATTCAGAGCATGATCCGTGATGACGGCGAGCGCACGACGCTGTTCGATCTCGACCTCGCGATTCAGCGGCTCGGGGCGGAGCTGCCGAATCATCCGTCCGTCGTGCAGCTCACCGGCGTGTATCACAACCTGTTGCGCCGCTGGGCGGATGTCTGACCTACCTTCCGTCGTCCCGACGCAAGTCGGGACCGCAATCGGGCACAGTACAAAGTTGCGGTCCCGACGTTCGTCGGGACGACGAATGGGCACGACGGCAAACTTGCGGTCCCGACGTTCGTCGGGACGACGGCGGGGGCGCTAAGCGCCGCGCAGCGCCCGATCGAGCGCCGCGAGCTGCGCCGGCGTGCCGACGTTGTGCCACGGGCCTTCGTAAAGCTCGCCGCTCACGCTGCCGCGTCGAATCCATTCGAACATCAGCGGGGCGAGCGCGAATCGCTCGACCTTGCATCCGGCGAAGAACCGAGCCGTGAACACGCCGATGTTCGCGTACGTGTACTTGGTGCCCGCCTCGGTCATGCGCCCGTTCGCCAGGCCGAAATCCCCCTTGGCATGGAACTTTGGATTCGGCACGACGACGAAATGGGCCACGTCGTTCGCGCGCAGGCTCAAGGTCGCGAACGGAAAATCCGTCCACACATCGCCGCTGACGACGATGAAGGGCTCGGCGCCCAGGAGCGGCAATGCCTTGCAGATCCCGCCGCCGGTTTCGAGCGCGAAATCGCCTTCGTCGGAGTATTCGATGCGCACGCCGAAGCGCTCGCCGTTGCCGATCGCGTCCCGGAGCTTCGCGCCCTGCCATGCAAGGTTGATGACGATCTCGCGCACGCCCGCGGCCGCGAGATTCTCGATGTGATACTCAACGAGCGGCTTGCCCGCGACTTCGAGCAGCGGCTTGGGTCTGTCGTCGGTCAACGGCCGCATGCGCTCGCCGCGGCCGGCCGCGAGAATCATCGCCTTCAAGACGGGCGACTCGCGTCGGAGACGCGCTCGAACGCCGGCACGATGCGCTCGTCGATGAATCGGCGCAGCGGCTGCAATTCCGGATAGAGCGCGATCGCACGGCGCACGTACGCGAGCGTCAAGGGCAGATCCTTCAGATAGCCCGGCTTGCCGTCGCGATGGAACAGGCGCGCAAAAATGCCGAGCACCTTCAGATGCCGCTGCACGCCCATGAAATCGAACCAGCGCTGAAACTCATTCAGGCTTGCCCCGACGCTCAACCCGGCTGCCGCCGCCTGCTCGCGAAATTGCGCAACCCACGCGATCACCTGCTCCTGCGGCCATTCGATGTAACAGTCGCGCAGCAGCGAGACGAGGTCGTAGGTGATCGGGCCGTACAACGCGTCCTGAAAGTCCAGGATGCCGGGATTCGCGCCATAGCGAGCCCCGTCCCCGACCATGAGATTGCGCGAATGATAATCACGGTGAACGAACACGCGCGGCTGACGCAGGGCCTCGGCGGTGAGCACCTCGAAGGTCGACTCGAGCATTGCGGACGCCTCGGCGTCGAGCGTGAGCGCCAGATGCCGTCCGCAAAACCATTCGGGAAACAGCGCCATCTCGCGCCGAAGCACCGCGGCATCGTAAGGCGGCAGCGTGCGCGCATGAGCATCGCCCTGCGCTTGAATCATCACGAGCGCGCTCATTGCATCGTCGTACAGGCGCCCGGCGCGTGCTCGATCGGCAAGCTCGGCAAGGTAGGTGCGCGATCCCAGATCGGTGTTGAGGAGAAATCCCTGCTCGAAATCCCGCTGCAGGACGCGCGGCGCATTCACTCCTACATCGACCAGCATCGCCGCGATGCGGACGTAGGGCTCCATGTCCTCCTTGTCCGGCGGTGCGTCCATCGCGATGAGCGTGTCGCTGCCGCGCGTGACACGAAAGTAGCGGCGAAAGCTCGCATCCGCCGATGCGACCGCGACCGTGAATTCGGCGTCGCCGAAGATGTCCGTCAGCCAGCGCTCGAGCCGTTGCAGGCGAGCGTCACCCGCGCGACGCAGAGTGGAAATGTCGTTCGATGGTACAGACACGCAGGCGCTCGCAAGTTGAAAGATTCGCCGCAGCATCGCAAATGAGCGATGCCAAATGAAGCTCGCTCATTATAATCGCCCGCGATGCCGGACCCGACCGCTACTCGCACGCACTCGAACGCTCGTCGCTCGCGCAAGCCGGCCCGCTGGCTCGTTGCGGCGGCATTGTTACCCGCCCTGCGCGTCTCGGCCAATTGCCCGGAGCCGATCGAGCCGCACGACACGAAGTCTCCTGCGGTCACCTCCATCGATCCGAATGCCGCGATCAACGTCGAATCGGATAGCGCGGAGGCGACGCGCGACGGCCAGATGTTTCTCAAAGGCGACGTGACGATCACGCAGGGCGCGCGCACGATCAAGACGCGCGATGCGACCTTCGATCAAAGGACCGGCGACTTCTCCGTGGAGAGCGGCGTCGAGCTCTCCGATCCGACCCTGACGGTTCGCGGCGCCGGCGCACAGTTCGATCCCGTCAAGGGCGCGACGTTCGAGAGCGCTGAGTTCGAGCTGCCCGCGATTCCCGCCCGCGGCTCCGCCGATCGCATCGAGGCGACGCCCGAAGGAGATCTCTCGGCCAGCAAGGTGCGCTATACGACCTGTCCGATCGGCAACGAGGACTGGCTGTTGAGCGCATCCGAGATCGACATCAGCCAGCAGCGCGGCCTCGGCACCGGCCGCAACGTGCGGCTCGACTTCAAAGGCGTGCCGATCCTCTACGTACCGTATTTCTCGTTTCCCGTCGGCAACGAGCGCAAGTCGGGCGTCCTGTATCCGAGCTTCGGCAGCTATTCGCGCGATGGATTGTCCGTGCCCTGGTACTGGAACATCGCGCCGAACATGGACGCGACGCTCGTTCCGACCTTCGACTACCGGCGCGGCTTCAAGCTCGACACGGAATATCGCTACCTCCTGTCGAACGGCGACGGCATGCTCGACGCGCAGTACTTGCCCGACGACCGGCAGCACGGCGGCGCTCGCAGCCTGATCCGCTTCGCTGGCACGAACGATTTCACGCGCTCGCTGCGGCTCGACCTCGAAGGGGCGAACGCGAGCGACGACGAATGGTTCGAGGATTTCGGCCAAGGCCCGGCCGGCACGAGCGTCACGTACTTGAGCCGCAGCGCGCAGCTGTCTTACCTGTCGCAACATTGGCTCGTGTTCGCGCGCGCGCAGAATTTTCAAACGATCGACGACCGCATCGCCGAGCGCGACCGGCCGTTCACCCTGCTGCCGCAGATCGGCATTCGCGGCTCGCTGCCCAATCAGCCCTTCGGCCTGACCTTTGAGCTCGACGGCGATCTCGCGAACTTCACTCACACGATCGATGATCCGAATCTTCTCGAGACGGGCGCGCGTCTCGATGTGGCACCGCAAGTGCGCATGCCCTTGCGCAAAGGCGGCGTGTACATCGAGCCGGCGGCGGCATGGCGCTATACGGCTTACAAGCTGGAGAACACGGCGCCGGGGCGCGACGACGTGCGCACGCGCTCGGCGCCGATCTTCAGCGTCGATGGCGGCATGGGCTTCGAACGCACGACCGGCTCGCGCGATCAGCGCCTGCAAACGCTCGAGCCGCGCTTCATGTACGTGTATGTGCCCTATCGCAATCAGGACGATCTGCCGATCTTCGACACGACGCTCGCCGACCTGAATCTGGTGCAATTGTTCCGCACGAATCGTTACGTCGGCGGCGATCGCCTGAGCGATGCGAATCAATTGAGCTTCGGCGTGACCTCGCGGCTGCTCGATTCGGAGAACGGCAAGCAGTTCATCTCGGGGACGATCGGTCAGGCGTATTACTTCAGCCGCCCGCGCGTGACGCTGCCGGGCGAGGCACTCAACGATACGGAAACCTCCGACATCATCGCGGAGCTGGATCTCACGGCCTACCAGAACTGGAACATCCACATGGGCGTGGTGTGGGACCCAGGCGAGACGCGCTCCGAGCGCGGCGACGTCCAGCTCCAGTACAAGCCGGATTACGATCGCGTCGTAAACGTCGGCTATCGCTTCCGGCGCGCGGTGTTCGAGCAGGCGTTGAATCCGAATCTGCCGCCCGGCCCCGACAATCCGACGATCGGCCGCGGCAACCTCGAGCAGGTGGACGGCTCGATCGCATGGCCCATCGCCGAGCGCTGGAGCGCCTACGCCCGCATGGTGTATTCGCTCGAGGACGAGCAGCCGCTCGACCAGTTCGCCGGCCTCGAATACCGCTCCTGCTGCTGGCGCCTGCGGCTCGTCGGCCGCCGTTATGTGCGCAGCCGCGATGGCGACATGGACACGAGCATCCTGCTGCAGCTTGAACTTAACGGTCTGTCCAATGTCGGAACGGCCGCAGATACTTTCCTGGAGCGGTCGATTCCGGGATACTCGCTGCGGCCGCCGGAACCTCCCGCAGCCCGTTGAAATGGCGGGAATCCGGCCAGCCCGGGCTTCCAAGACACCGGCCGAGCCGAGCGACCGCGACACCGACGCGTCGCGCTCTTCAATTTGTCAGGCGACCTACTGCATGAAATTTGCGCGTTTTGCCTCACTCCTCCTGAGCCTCGCGTTGGCGCTGCCCCTGCCGCTCTTCGCGCAGACGCGCGAGCTGTCATCGAGCGGCACGCTGCTCGATCGCATCGCCGCCGTCGTGAACGACGGCGTCGTGCTCACGAGCGAGCTCGATGAGCAGACCGAAGAAGTCATCGCGCGCCTGCGCCAGCAGAACACCGAGCTGCCCCCGCGCAACGTGCTGCGCAAGCAGATTCTGGAGCGCCTGGTCGTCGAAGAGATCCAGATGCAGCGCGCGCAGCGCCTGGGAATCCAGGTGTCGGACGAAATGCTGAACGGCGCGCTGGCCGATGTCGCGCAGCGCAACAACATGAGCTTCGCCGACCTGCCTCGCGAGCTCGAGTCGCAAGGCATCGACTATCGAAGCTATCGCGATGAGATCCGCAAGCAGCTCACGCTGCAGCTGCTGCGGCAGCGCGATGTCATCGGCCGTATCAACATCTCCCCGCGCGAGCTCGATCAGGCGCTCGCGCGCCAGGCGAACGGGCCGGACCTCAACAGCGAATACAATGTCTCGCACATTCTGATCTCCGTCCCGGTGACGGCCTCGCCCGAGCAGATCCAGGCGCGCGAGGCGCGCGCGAAAGAAGTATGGGAGAAGGCGAAAGGCGGTCAGGACTTCGCGCAGCTCGCCGTGACGTACTCGGAGAGCACGACGAACATCGAGGGCGGCTCGCTCGGCTGGCGCAAGGGCTCGCAGCTGCCGTCGATCGTCGGCGACCTGATCGCGAAGATGAAGCCCGGCGACGTGTCGGACCCGATCCGAACCCCGAGCGGCTTTCATATCTTCCGGCTGAACGAAGTGCGCGGCGGCGTGCAGCAGGCCGTGCAATCGCAGGTCCACGCGCGTCACATCCTATTGCGCACGAACGAGCTCGAGGACGACCAGACGGTGCAACAGAAGCTCGCGGACATTCGCAAGCGCGTGCTCGAAGGCGGCGAGGACTTCGGCGCGATCGCGGCGGTGACATCGAACGACCCGGGCTCTGCCGCGCAAGGCGGCGATCTGGGCTGGGCCGGGCCCGGCACGTTCGTTCCCGAGTTCGAAAAGCAGCTCGACGCCTTGAAGGAAAACGAAATCAGCCCGCCGTTCAAGACGCAGTTCGGCTGGCACATCATTCAGCTGCTCGGCCGCCGCGTGCACGACGTCACGCAGGACAAGATCCGCCAGCAGGTGTTCGCGCAGCTGCGCGAGGCCAAGGCCGAAGAAGAAACGGAGCTCTGGCTGCGGCGCCTGCGCGATGAGGCGTTCGTCGAATATCGAATGTAACTGACGCCCGGCTCGCGCCGGGCGACGCCGTCATGTCCGCCCGCATCATCGTGACATCCGGCGAGCCCGCGGGCATCGGGCCCGATCTCTGTATCGCGATCGCGCAGCGCGATTGGCCATGTGAGCTCGCGTTCGCGGGCGACGAAGCCCTCTTCCAATCGCGAGCACGAGCGCTCGGCGTATCGCTCGACATCATGCCGTTCGATGCAGCCGCCGCGCCGCGCGCGCACGAGGCGGGCACGGTGAAGATCCTTCATGTGCCGACGGCCGCCCCGCCTGTGCCTGGCAGGCTCGACGTCGCGAACGCGCGCTATGTCTTGAATCTCCTCGATCTCGCGATCGACGGCTGCACGCGCGGCACGTTCGCCGCCATGGTGACCGCTCCAGTTCAGAAGAGCGTGATCAGCGACAGCGGCGTCCCCTTCTCTGGTCACACCGAATATCTCGCGGAGCGCACGGGCGCGCCGCTGCCCGTCATGTTGTTGACGGCCGATACGCTCAGGGTCGCCCTTGCGACCACCCACCTGCCGCTGAGCGAGGTCAGCCGAGCGATCACGCCCGCGTCGCTCGCTCAAGTGATTCGAATCCTGCATCACGATCTGCAGTCGCGCTTCGGCATCGCGCAACCGCGCATCCTCGTGTGCGGCTTGAATCCGCATGCCGGCGAGTCGGGCCACTTGGGTCGCGAGGAGATCGAAACGATCGCGCCGACGCTCGAGCGCCTGCGCGGCGAAGGCTTGCGGCTCATCGGCCCTGCACCTGCGGACACGGCCTTCACGCCGCGCATGCTCGCGCAGGCAGATGCCGTGCTCGCGATGTTTCACGATCAGGGCTTGCCCGTGCTCAAGTACGCCGGATTCGGCAACGCAGTGAACGTGACGCTCGGCTTGCCGATCGTTCGAACCTCGGTCGATCACGGGACCGCGCTCGAGCTTGCGGGGACGGGCAAGGCCGATGCAGGCAGCCTGATCGCGGCGGTCGAGCTTGCGGTGCGACTCGCCGCGCATCGGGAGTTGGCGCCCTCCCCTAACCCTCCCCCGCTTCGCGAGGGAGGGGGACGCGGATGAAGGCGCCGTTCATGCGTGCCCGCAAACGCTTCGGGCAGCACTTCCTTCACGACCGCGGCATCATCGAGAAGATCATCGCTGCGATTGCGCCTGCGCCCGGGGAGCATCTGGTCGAAATCGGGCCGGGGCTCGGCGCGATCACCTTGCCCTTGCTCGATCGCATCGGTGCCTTCGATGCCGTCGAGATCGATCGCGATGCGATTCGGCACCTGCGCGAGAGCGCCGCTGCGCACGGCACGTTGCGCATTCATGAAGCCGACGTGCTCGAGTTCGATTTCGCCGCGCTCGCGGACGGCCGCAAATTGCGCCTCGTCGGGAATCTGCCCTACAACATTTCCACGCCGCTTCTGTTTCGCCTGATCGATCAGCGCGACACGTTCGTCGACATGCACTTCATGCTGCAGAAGGAAGTCGTCGACCGCATGGCCGCGTCAGCCGGCGATGACGACTACGGACGCCTTTCGGTCATGCTTGCGCCCTGGCTGCAGGTAGAGCCGCTGTTCGACATCGGCCCGGGCGCGTTCAGGCCGCCGCCGAAAGTGGATTCGACGTTCGTGCGCTTGCGTCCGCATGCGGCGCCGCCGTTCCCGCTCGAGGACCTGCGCAGATTCTCGACGGTCGTGGCTGCGGCGTTTTCCCAGCGCCGCAAGACACTGCGCAATGCCTTGAAGCCGCTCTTGTCCGAAGCAGAGATCCGCGCGGCCGGCATCGACCCCGGCGCACGCGCGGAGACGATTCCGCCCGCAGGCTTCGCAGCGCTGGCGGGCATGTGTACAAAAGGCGACGCCCGTGACGATAATCCGCGCGACTGAGCACGCGGAGATCTCATGATGACGCCTTACAAGAAGATTCTCCTGGTGGTCGATCTCTCGGGGGACAGCCAGATCATCGGCGAGCGCGCGAAAGCAATGGCCGGCGGCGCGGAGATCACGCTGCTGCACGTCGTGGAATACGTGCCGGTCGAGCCCATGGGCGAGGCGCTGTTGCCGACGGTGCAGATCGAAAGCGAGCTGGTCGGCCGCGCGCGCACGAAGCTTGCCGATCTCGCGCGGCAGCTCGGGCTCGAAGCGAGCCAGCAGCTCGTCGAAACCGGCAGCATCAAAGCGGAAATCATCCGTACCGCCCAGCGCCTCGCGTGCGATCTGATCGTGCTCGGCAGCCGCGAGCGCCATGGACTTGCGATCCTGCTGAACTTCACCGAGGACACGATTCTTCACGCGGCGCCGTGCGATGTGCTTGCGGTGCGGCTGCACTGAGCGCACGAGCGTTCATGACATAAGCCTGCGATTGCCCACCCGGGGACGTGCGCCGCGCTGCTAAAATCGCCCGTGATTCCCTGCCTCGCCTATCACCCATGACAGAAACGATTCCGCACAAGATTCGCGTCGATGTGAGCGCCAATTACGTCGGCGAGCAATCCAAGCCCGAAGAAAGCCACTACGTTTTCTCCTACACGATCACCATTCGCAACGAAGGCAAGGTCCCGGCCCGGCTGTTGACCCGCCATTGGGTGATCACCGACGCGAACGGCAAGGTGAAGGAAGTGCGCGGCGAAGGCGTCGTCGGCGAGCAGCCCTATCTGCTGCCCGGCCAGGGGTTTCGCTATTCGAGCGCGGCCGTGTTGGAAACGCCGGTCGGCGCGATGCAGGGCAGCTATCAGATGCTCGCGGACGATGGCGCGCATTTCGATGCGCCGATTACGCCGTTCACGCTGGCGATGCCGGGGCTGTTGCATTGAGGCGTGGGCTACGCGTGACCGGCTACGGCCACGGCAGGAAAGAACACGCGCCCTCGCGCGTTCGACGAGATGGCGCATTCACCTCTTACCGTAGCCCCTAGCCCCTAGCCCGCTCATGCCCACCTACGCCATCGGCGACATCCAAGGCTGCTGCGACGAACTCGAGATCCTGCTCGAGCGCATCGAGTTCGAGCCGGGTCGCGATCGCTTGTGGCTCGTCGGTGATCTCGTCAACCGTGGTCCGCGCTCTCTGGATGTGCTGCGGCTCGTGCGCCGGCTGGGCTCCGCCGTCACGACGGTGCTCGGTAATCACGACCTGCACCTGCTTGCCGTCGCGTTGACGCCTGGCGAGCGGCTGAGGCCCAAGGACACGCTCGGCGATATCTTCGCCGCGCCCGACCGCGACGAGCTCCTCGACTGGCTGCGGCGCCAGCCGATCCTGCATCACGATTCAGCCCTGAATTACACGATGATTCACGCAGGCCTCGCCCCCGATTGGGACTTCGAGCAGGCACGCGCCTGCGCGGCCGAGCTAGAAGCCGCGTTACGCGATGCCGACGCCGCGCGCGAGCTGTTCGCGCACATGTACGGCGATCAGCCCGACCGTTGGTCGGACGACCTGAAAGGCATGGAGCGGCTGCGCTTCGTCACGAATTGCTTCACTCGCCTGCGCTTCGTACGCCGTGACGGCCGACTCGCACTCAAGCACAAGGGCACGATCGCCGACGCGCCGCCGGAGCTCGTACCCTGGTTTCGCGCGCCCGAGCGGCGCACTCGCGATCTGCGCATCGTGTGCGGCCATTGGTCGGCGCTGGGCTATTACGAAGGCGACGGCGTGCTGAGCATCGACACGGGCTGCGTGTGGGGATCGTCCCTGTGCGCCGTGCGGTTGGATGAGCGTGCGCCGCCGGTGCACGTTCCCTGCAGCTCGTCCGGCCTTCGGCCCGAAAGCGAGTAGGCGCTACGGAGATTTCGTGTCCGGTGCGGCGTCGGGCGAAGGCATGGGGAACAGCGCCTCGACGACGAGCTTCGGTTGCGTCATGGACAGCTGATGCGGCGAGCACCTCACATCGTCCTCGACGATCTTGACTCCCAGCAACGGCAGCAGCTCCTTCTTGATCTGATCGACGAGTTCGCAATCGCCCGGCTCGAGATACACCTTGCCGCGCGACAGCGACACCGTCCTGCGCTGCGCCGGAAATTGCGCCGCCGCCTCGGCGGCAGCTTTCGTTTCACCGCGCACTCGCGCAACGAGCTCGCGCATCGTGCGCGTCTTCTCACGCTCGGCCAGCGCCTCGGGCGTCGCCTCGACCGGCGCGATCAGCTCGATCTGAACGTAGGGCGCCCTTGCGACGTCGTTATGTGATACGCAGCCGCGCGTGCGCAGACGCATGTCGGGGCTCGCGCCGACGGCGATGAGGATGCGCCTGATCTTCGTTTCCAGGCTGCTGCAGGAGTAAAACGTCGTGAAGCTCTGGAAATAGAAGGTGACCCTTTGTTCCTTCCAGATCGCCTGCACGGGCGGCGGCTCAGCGGATTCCTGTGCGAACGCGAGCGATGCCAGCATCGACGCGACGGCCACCAACGCAACCGAACGGCTTCGCATCGCCGCCCCCCTGGATCTTCGAAGAGTACGTTGTCTGCGCCGATTGCTCGGCATGGATATGCATTCTCGGCCCTCGCCCGCCGATTGCAATAAGGCGATGTCGATGCGACCGTCGCCGGGAGCGCGGGGCTATACTTGCGCCGGACGACCAGAGACGCTTCATGAACGCACTGCAAGCCTTCAACTTTCGTCAGTGGATCGATGCGCACCGCGAATACCTGAAGCCGCCGGTGTGCAATCGCCAGGTGTTTCACCATTCCGAGTTCATCATCATGGTCGTCGGCGGACCGAACTCCCGCACCGATTATCACGATGATCCCGGCGAGGAATTCTTCTATCAGATCGAAGGCGACATGGTCCTGCGCACGATTCAAGAAGGCGCGCGTGTCGACATTCCGATTCGCGAAGGCGAGATCCTGCTGCTGCCCGCCCACGTGCCGCATTCGCCGCAGCGCTTCGCGAACACCGTCGGCCTGGTCATCGAGCGGCAGCGCCGGCCGGACGAGAAGGACGGATTCCTGTGGTACTGCGATCATTGCCAGTATCCGTTGTACGCCGAATATCTGCCGGTCACGGACATCGTTGCGCAATTGCCGCCGGTGTTCGAACGCTTCTATGGCTCGATCAAGAACCGCACGTGTGCAGCCTGCGGCACGGTCGCGCCCAAACGCTGAAAGCGCGTGACGAGCGTGACCGACTCGATCGAATTGCGTGTTTCGCTGCAAGGCCGGCGCTGGCGGGTCGACACGACGCGCACGCACGATTTATCCATTCCATTGGCCTTCGATGCGCCCCAGCCGAACTTCTTCGGCGCACCGCAGGCGTCCGCGAGCGCGCTGACTGCAGGCTCGTTCGTCGGCGACG
>Ga0164243_10007191_pt1 | contig 16667 bp, 13 predicted proteins | sample OricompcompostOP_FD_108781 | JGI IMG/M metagenome (GOLD analysis project Ga0164243, IMG submission 108781) | Organic Plus compost microbial communities from Emeryville, California, USA - Original compost - Organic plus compost (OP) | ecosystem: Engineered > Solid waste > Mixed feedstock >... | reverse complement strand
GAGGTTCAGGGTCCCGATGCTGGGAAAAGATGAAGGGCTGGACCTCCAAGGTCCAGCCCTACCCGAAACGCGAACCACCGATGTGGTTCGCGCACTGCCACATCCGGTGGAGCCGAGGGGACTCGAACCCCTGACCCCCACACTGCCAGTGTGGTGCGCTACCAGCTGCGCCACGGCCCCGCGCGCCCGGTCGCCCGGGCACTCGCAAGATACTACACGCCCCTCCCGGGGGTCTCGCACCGGCATTCCCCCCGACGCGCCGGAAGCCCTCGCCACGCGCCGAGGATGGATCCCCGAGGAGCCGGCACCATCACCGGAGCGAGACCGAGGGTGAGACGCCGGTCAGTTGAGCGTCGGATCCGAGGGGTAGTGGGCGATCGCGGCGTGCATGCCGCCCTGCCGGCGGAGCACCATGGCCCACAGGTCGTCGGGACGGTCCGTGAACGCGTCGCTGGGCAGGGCCGGGAAGGTCAGCCACGAGCCGGTGGCGATCTCGTCCTCGAGTTGCCCGGGCGACCAGCCGGCGTACCCGGCGAAGACCCGTACCTCGACCAGGTCGTTGCTCAGCGCGTCCGGATCGCTGGACAGGTCGACCGTGCCGAGCGTGCCGTCGACGCGGTTGAATCCCCGCAGGGTGCTGGTGCTGGATCGCACCCGGGCCAGGCAGATCGCGGCCTCCGGCTGCACCGGCCCGCCCTCGAAGACGACCGACGGCTCGGTCGCCACGCTCCCCCAACCGCCGAGCACCTCGCTGACGGGCACTTCGGTGGCACGGTTGAGGACGACTCCCAACGCGCCGCCGCCCTCGTGCGCCACGAGGAGGACGACCGTACGGTCGAAGTTCGGGTCCTTCAGCACAGGCGTCGCGACGAGCAGTTGCCCGACCAGCGACTTCATCGCCCGTCCCTTCGTCCTCTCCCGACCGGCTCCGCCTTGCCGAACGGGTCCTTGCCGACCACTACCCGGCCGGCCAGGTGCCCGCCGGTCGGGTTCGTGCCCACCGGGTTCTGCCCGGCGCGGCCAAGTCATGCAACGCACCATAGCTTGCGCCCGGCAGTCCGGTTAGAGTCCTGCCGTGGCTGCGCATGCCGACATCGGCGTCATTGGGGGATCCGGACTTTACTCCCTCCTCGACGGGGCATCAGAACACGAGATCCACACGCCGTACGGTCAACCCTCCGACCCGGTGACCGTGGCCGAGGTCGGTGGCCGATCGGTCGCCTTCCTGCCGCGGCACGGCCGGGACCATCGCTTTCCGCCGCACCGCATCCCGTACCGGGCCAATCTGTGGGCGCTGCAGACCCTGGGCGTGCGCCAGATCCTGGCTCCGTGCGCGGTCGGTGGCCTGCGCCCCGAGCTGGGCCCCGGCACGTTCGTGCTGCCCGACCAGTTGGTGGACCGCACATCCGGTCGCGTGCAGACGTTCTACGACCACGGCGCCGTGCACGTGAACTTCGCCGACCCCTACTGCCCGACGGGACGAGCCGCCGTACGGTCGGTGGCCGCCACGTCCGGCATCGAGGTCGTCGACGGGGGCACGATGGTGGTCATCGAGGGTCCGCGCTTCTCCACCCGGGCCGAGTCCCGCTGGTACGCGAGCCTGGGCGGCAGTGTGATCAACATGACCGGGCATCCGGAGGCGGTCCTCGCCCGCGAGCTGGGCATCTGCTACACCGCGATCGCGCTGGTGACCGATCTCGATGCCGGCGTCGAGGGGGACCACGGCGTGACGCAGGAGGAGGTCTTCCGGGTCTTCGGCGAGAACACGCTGCGGCTGCGGGAGCTGCTGTTCGCCGCGATCGCCGCGCTCGACCCGAAGGCGGACTGTTCCTGCCACCACGCGCTGGACGGCCTGGAGATCCGCCCGCAGCATCCGACCCCCTGACCCAGCAACGGCGGTGCCCGCGCCCCGAGCGAACCGCGGCATCCCAGAAACGGCGAAGCGGCCCGGTTCGCGTTTCCGCGTACCGGGCCGCCTGCCGTCAGGTGGAGGTGCCGGGAATCGAACCCGGGTCCTCCGGCGCTTCATCAGGGCTTCTCCGAGCGCAGCTCACTGTGCCTTTCTCGGCCCCACCAATCACGTGAGCGAGTTGGTGTGACGGGCCCAGTCGCGAGTGATCTCGCCGCACCAGCCCCGCGACGGAGCTAGATTGGCCAGTCCACTAGATGACGTCGGGCTCCGGAACGTGGACTCTCCCGGTCCGACGGCCTGCTACTCGCCTCAGGCGGCGAGAGCGAGGCTAGCGCGATTAACCTTGGCGCTTATTGGTTTCCGACGACCGATTCTCGAGACGACGTCGGCTTCCTCGGCTCGCTTCCCCTGTCTCCACGACCGCAGTCGAAACCTGTCACCCCCTGGATGGTGTGCGCCGCTCGCGCACTGAACCAGCGTAACGCCTGCACGCCCAAGATTCATTCCCGATATCGCCCGGAGCGCCCGCGGGTCCCGCCCGCCCGTTGCGTCACACGGAGCGCGTGAACCGGAAGCACGGCGTTGCGTCGGCGTGTCGCTCACCCGCGGGCGGGGGACGCCGGCAACGGGCTCAGCGCATGCCCTTGTTGCGGCGGCCCATGGCGCGGGCGATCTCCCGGTCCGCGTCCCGCTTGGCGAGGGTCTCCCGCTTGTCGTACGACTTCTTGCCCCGGGCCAGCCCGAGTTCGACCTTGGCCCAGCCGTCCGAGAAGTACATCGACAGCGGCACCAGGGTCAGCCCGCTCTCGCGCAGCTTGCCCAGCAGTCGGCGGATCTCGTCGCGGCGCAGGAGGAGCTTGCGCGTGCGGCGTGGCTCGTGGTTGGTCCAGGTCCCCATGGCGTACTCGGGGATGTGCAGGCCGTACAGGAAGATCTCGCCGTCCTTCTCCTGCGCGAACGCGTCCACGAGGGACGCCCGACCGGCCCGCAGGGACTTGACCTCCGTGCCCATGAGCTGGATGCCAGCCTCATAGGTGTCGACGATCGCGTAGTCGTGGCGCGCCTTGCGGTTGGTGGCGATGACCTTGCGGCCCTTCTCACGCGGCACAGCGGTCACCTCCGATCAACGCTCGCGGCCCAAGCAGGTCGGTCGGCAATGCTACCGGAGAACGGGAGCCGGGTGCCTGCTGTTAACCGGCGCGCCGGCAGAGGCCAGCGCGCCGGCAGCGACGACGACGCGAACCGTCGGGCGGCGCGGGACGAACCGCGCCGGGCCGCGACCCAGGGTCGCTGGGTCAGACCTTGATGTAGAAGCGCAGGGCGAACCAGCCCGTCACCGAGCTGACCAGTGCCCCGGCGGCGGCCAGGACCGGCAGCATGAGGTGGACGTTGAGCCACGGCATCTCGGTCAGCACCTGTGCCAGCGGCGCGAGCGCCCCGTCGAAGATGTAGATCTTCGCCAGGACCAGCGTGCCGTAGGCCAGGATGGCGCCGATGAGCCCGGCGGCCACCGCCTCCAGCACGAACGGGGCCTGGATGAACCAGTTCGAGGCGCCGACCAGCTTCATGACCGCGACCTCGCGGCGCTTGCTGTAGGCCGCCACCTGGATCGTGTTGATCACCAGCATGAGGGCCGCGACGCCCTGCACGACCGCGATGATCAGGGCCAGCTTCTGCAGCGAGCCCAGGACGGTGAAGACCTTCTCCAGCAGTTGCTTCTGGTTGAGGATCAGTTCCAGCCCACCCTCGGGGGAGACGTACTTCTGGTACTTCGCCTCGAAGATGTCGAAATCGTCGGGGTTCTTGAGCTTCACCCGGTAGGACTCCGGCAGCGACTCCGCCTTGGTCAGGGCCACCAGGTCGGGCGTCGAGGCGAAGAGCACCTGGAACTTCTCCAGCGCGGCGTCCTTGGTCTCGAACGAGAAGCTCTGGACGAGCGGATCCGCCTCAAGATCGGCCTTGATGGCGTTCTTCTGCTCCTCGGTGGCGTACTTGGTCTCCGGGGTGTCGCCCACCCGGAAGAACATGCTGACCTCGATGTCCTGGTTGTAGACCTCGCGCATCCGGTCGACCTGCTGGTAGAGCAGAAGGCTGGCACCGAGCAGCGTCAGCGACACCGCCATGGTGATGATCATGGCGATCGTCATGGTCACGTTCCGCCAGAGGCCGACCAGGACCTCGTTGAGGACGTACTTGAAACGCATCGGGTGCGGATCCTTCCCGGGACTTCGCGCAGCTCGTGGAGCGAATCGTCAGGCATTCGGCGGGCCGACCTCGCCGGGCTCTCCGGAGCGGGTCGGGGGGACGGGGACCAGGGACGGGGGCCGGGGGCTGGCGCGCGGGCGAACCAGCACAGCGCGGGGGTCAGCCGTAGACGCCTCGGGCCTGGTCACGAACGATCTTGCCGCCCTCGATCTCGACCACCCGCCGACGCATCTGGTTCACGATGTTCGAGTCGTGGGTGACCATGACCACGGTGGTGCCGGTCCGGTTGATCCGGTCCAGCAACCGCATGATCTCGATCGACGTGTCCGGGTCGAGGTTCCCCGTCGGCTCGTCGGCCAGCAGCAGCAGCGGCCGGTTGACGAACGCCCGAGCCACGGCCACCCGCTGCTGCTCACCACCGGAGAGCTCGTGCGGGTAGCGGTGCTCCTTGCCCCCGAGTCCGACCAGCTCGAGAACCTCGGGCACGACCCGGCGGGCCACCGCCTGGGTCTTGCCGATCACCTCCAGGGCGAACGCGACGTTCTCGTAGGCCGTGCGGTTGGGCAGCAGCCGGAAGTCCTGGAAGACGCATCCGATCGAGCGGCGGAAGTTGGGGATGCGCCACGCGCGCATGTGCCCCACCTCACGGCCGTGCACCGTGATCGTGCCCGAGTCGGGCTTGATCTCCCGCAGCAGCAGCTTGATGATCGTCGACTTCCCCGACCCCGACGGGCCGATGAAGAAGACGAACTCACCCTTGTCGATGGACACGGTCGCGTCGCTGATCGATGGGCGCTGCGCCTTCGGGTAGCGCTTGCTCACCCGATCAAGCTTGATGGCCACGTTGCTGGACCCTGACTTGGGGCTTGTCACGGGTCGGAAGTCTACGCGGCGTATCCAAAACGCAAAGTCCGACGTGGCGTGCGTCGCGGGATTATTCCTGAGGACTGGGCGTTCCGTACGTGTTTCGCAAAACACCGTCGGTCACTGTCCGTAGTCCATGTCACGCAAGCCGTACGAGTTACCGACCGGTACGCCGCGTGACCGTACGGCTTCTGCCCGTACGGGTGGATGTGTCCGCCTCGGCGCGACGAACGCGGTCAGGCGACGACGGATCGGCCCTCGGGCCGCGACGATCAGGCGGCGCTCGTGCTGCGCTGCTTGCGCCAGCGGATGCCCGCCTCGATGAAGGCGTCGATCTCGCCGTCGAAGACCGCGGAGGGGTTGCCGGTCTCGTACTCGGTGCGCAGGTCCTTGACCATCTGGTACGGGTGCAACACGTACGAGCGCATCTGGTCGCCCCACGAGCCGGCCACGTCGCCGCGCAGGGCGTCCATCTTGGCCGCCTCCTCGGCCCGCTTGCGGTCGAGCAGCTTGGCCTTCAGCACGCCCATCGCGGTCGCCTTGTTCTGCAGCTGCGAACGCTCGTTCTGACAGCTCACCACGATGCCGGTGGGCAGGTGGGTGATCCGTACCGCCGAGTCGGTCGTGTTGACGCCCTGGCCCCCGGGCCCCGACGACCGATAGACGTCGATGCGCAGCTCGTCCTCGGGGATGTCGATGGCGTCGGTCTGCTCGACCACCGGCACCACCTCGACCGCGGCGAAGGAGGTCTGGCGCCGCCCCTGGTTGTCGAACGGGCTGATGCGCACCAGCCGGTGCGTGCCCGACTCCACGCTCAGGGTTCCGTAGGCGTACGGGACCTTCACCGCGAAGGTCGCCGACTTCAGGCCGGCCTCTTCCGCGTAGGAGGTGTCGTAGACGTCGGTCGGGTAGCCGTGCCGCTCCGCCCAGCGCAGGTACATCCGCAGGAGCATCTCGGCGAAGTCGGCGGCGTCGACCCCACCGGCGCCCGAGCGGATCGTGACCAGGGCCTCGCGCGCGTCGTACTCGCCGGAGAGCAGGGTGCGGACCTCAAGCTCGTCGATGGCCTTGGTCAGCGCGGCCACCTCGGTCTCCGCCTCCGCGGCCATGGCGGCGTCCGACTCGGACTGGGCCAGCTCGTACATGACGGTCGCGTCGTCGAGGCGGGACCGCAGACGCTCGACGCGGTTGATCTCGCTCTGCATGTGGGAGAGCCGGGAGGTGACGGTCTGCGCCTTGGCGGGGTCGTCCCAGAGATCCGGGGCGGACGCCTGCTCCTCGAGCGCCGCCTTCTCCTTGCGCATGCGGTCGAGATCCAGCACGGCCTCGATGTTGCGCAGGGTCGCGTCGAGGGCGGCGAGCCGTTCGGGCAGGTCGGCGGTAGTCACAACCACCCAGCGTATCCTACTCAGCCAGACGATCTAGGGCTTGGCATGGCTTGTTGATCTCCAACAACCATGCGAAGCCCTAGATCAACACCTCGGCGGGTGGGGGCGGCCCTCAGCGGGTGGGGGCGGTCTTCAGCCAAGCCAGCGCGGCCTTGTGGTAGCTGACCGCGAACTCCAGCGCGGCGGCACCGTAGTTGTCGCCCTCCGCCTTGGCCTGCTTGGCCTGCTCCTTCACCTCGGCGAGCGCCCGGTTGTGCATCTCGGTCGCCTGGTCGTAGAGCGACTTGAGCGCCTCGGCGCCGTGGTGGGCGCCGAAAGCCACCCGCAGCGCGATCGGGTTGCGCAGCGACTCCGAACCCGGGTCCTCGGTCAGCCAGCGGGCGAACGCCTTCTTGCCGGCCGGCGTGATCGAGTAGGGCTGGCTCGCCCGCGGGCCGGGCTTGCCGAGCTTCACCAGACCCTGCTCCGCCAGGGCCGGAAGCTCCCGGTAGACCTGGCTGCGGGTCATCGACCAGTAGGGTCCCAGCCGGCGCTCGGCGGCCGCCATGAGCTGCCCGCCGGTCATGGGCTCCTCGTGCAGCAGCCCCAGGAGGGCGGCCGCGGTTGCGTTGATTCCTTCTGCCATGGAGCATACCGTGCCACGGATTCGGCTCTGTGTCCAGATTTCCGCGAGAATTGCTCCACTGTGCACTGTCCCGATTGGACCGTCCGACGTCGACTGTCCTGGGTGGGCGGTCGATCCTACCCCCGGGCCGCCGGGAGCGCAGGCAGTTGCCGTCCACATCGGACCCGGGCGTCGCCCGGATGGGTGGCACCACCCGAACGGGTGGATGTGCGGCGTCGCCGCAGCCAAGATCGCTGAGCCGCGTCGCCGACGGCCAAGATCACTCAGCTGGCTCGCCGGCGTAGGGTCCACGGCGACGCAGTTGCTCGACCGTGCCCATGGCGACCCGCAGCTCGGCGAGCCACTGGTCGCCGTGTTCCCCGACCAGCCGCACGCACCAGGCCAGCGCCTCGGAGCGGGACCGGGCCACCCCGGCGGCGACCAGAGTGTCGAGCACCTGACGTTCCGGTTGGCGCAGGCGGGTCATGACCGGGGCGGAGTAGGTGCTGAACATGTGGCGGGTGTCGTTGACGAGCACACCCCAGGCGACCTTGCGCCGGTACCGATGCTCCAGCTGCTGCCCCAGCCGTACCCGCCGGTCCCGGGACTCCTCCCGGAAGCGCACGATCTGGCTCTGCTCGGCGGCCGCGCGTTCGGCCTCCGTGGCACCCTCGGCCACCCGCGGCGCCGGCAGGGTGCCGATGATGACGATCTCGTCCCGGTCGATCACGACCTCTGGCGGGCCGGTGAACCAGTCCTGCGGCAGGTTCTTGTCGATCCACGCGACGGTGTCGACCGTGGGCGGCGGCTCGGCGTGCGCCCCGCCGCGTCCCCGACCCCAGCTCCGCTCGTCCACGGTTCACCCCCAACGCCTTCCCTGCCACATGCGGATGATGCGGACATTACAGCGCTTACAGCATTGCGGGCAAAGCGTTTGCCGCGCGCCGCGGCATCGGCAGCTGTCGGGGCTGCGACACCCCACGGACGCCGGGGGCGCGGGTCAGGCGTTGGTGAGTTGGAGGTCGTCGAGTTCCTCGGGCGCGTCGCCCTCCAGACCGTCCAGACCCTCCACCGTGGAGAGTTGGGTCGGCGTCCAGACGGTGGCCGACGACGTGACGGCGACGAAGTCGCGCGGATCGTACTTGCCGATCCCCGCCTTCTTCAGGGTCGTCCACAGCGACTGCAGCGCACCGTCGGGGTCGTAGGTGAACTCGCTCTCCCGGACCCGCCAGAACCGCCAACCCGCGCGCTGCAGCTCGCGCTCGCGCTCCAGGTCGGCACGGTGCTGCTCGGGCGTACCGGGCCAGACCTCACCGTCGCACTCCACGCCGATGCGCCCCTTCGCCCCGGTCACCACCAGGTCGATGCTGCGGCCGTTGACCTGCACCTGGGGCGTGACGTGGTAGCCCTTGCCGGCGATGCGGGCGAAGACCCGCTGTTCGAACAGCGACCCGAACGCCGGGTGCGGTTCGTCCGGGTTCACGTCGGTCAGCGGCTCGGGGACGATGGACGGCGGCGGGTTGAGCACGTAGGACAGCAGCGAGGTCCGCAGGTCGATGGTGGCGAGCTGGTCCAGTCCGACGGAGTGGAACAACCACATCTGGTCCCGGGCACGGGAGGCGGCGACGTTGAACCGCCGCTGCCACTCGGTGCCGGTGATGGCGGCGCGCTTCTCCGCCACGACGAGCGAGATGAAGATGACGTCCCGCTCGTCGCCCTGGAAGTCGGGCGGGGTGCCGACCCGCAGCCGGCGCTCCTCCCATTCCTTCGGGTCGATGCGCTCCAGCAGCAGGCGGTGCAGCAGCTGCACCTGGCCGGTGCCCTGGAGCACCACGACGCCCATGGTCTTGCCGGCGTAGGCGGGGTCGGCGATGCACTCCTCGATCCGGCTCACGATCGCCTCGGCCTCGACCGGGTTGCGCAGCCGGGTGTTGCTTCCCTCGGTCACCGCCTGCTCGACCCGCACCGAGCGCAGCGGCGGCAACCGGTCGGCGCCGAACTGGCGCAGCGGCACCAGCGGCTCGTCGGCGTAGAACTGCCGGGACGAGAACTCGATGATCTCCGGCATGCACCGGAAGTGCTCGCGCAGCGGGATCACCGCGCCGAACCGGGTGCGCAGCAGGTCGAACAGGCTCGACCGGGGAGTGAAGGCGTCACGCAGGTAGGCCGGCAGGTCGGGCAGGTAGGCGTTGAGCTTGGCGAAGATCGGCTCCAGCTCGCCCAGGCGCACCTGCGACGGGGCACACTGCTTGTCGTCGCCCACGACGATCACCCGCGGCGCCAGCCAGAGCAGGAACAGGTCCTCGATGCTCGCCTGGCTCGCCTCGTCGACGATCACCACGTCGAACGAGTCGCGGATCGGGGCCAGCGTCTCCAGCACCACGTCGAGCGGCATGATCCAGGCGGGCACGGCGTTGCGGGCCTCGCGCATCGCCTGCCGGGCCAGGGTGCGGAACTTCGCCGCGTACTTGCCCGTGCCCTTGCCGAGCGAGCGCATGTGCTGTTCGTACGCCTGCAACGCCTGAGCCTGGTGCGCCGTCATCCGGCGCAGGCAGTGTCCCCACGCCCGGACCGCCGCCAGCGAACCGGCCTCCTGGCGCAGCCGGCTGGTGGTGTCGGCGAGCTCGGCCTCCAGCTTCTGCTCGCGGCCGACCTGCCGGTGCCGCTGGAAGAACGTGTGCGCGCGGGCCCAGTTCCAGGCCTGCTCCCAGGACGCGATGCGCTCCGTCCACTCACGACGGTTGCAGGTGGAGACGAGCAGGTCGGCCAGGGCCGGGTGCGCGGCGCGCAGCTGGTCGGTCAACCGCGTGCAGGTGGCCTGCTCGTCGATCTCGGCCGCCACCGCCGACAGGCCGTGGATCGCCGCCGCGTAGGCGTCGGCGTCGCGGCTGCTGATCGCGGCCGCCGCGCGCGCCAGCTCGGGCGGCGCGTCCGCGGCCTTGGCGTCGGTCGCCAGCCGATCGGCGATCGCCGTCAGCCGGGCCGAGGCCGAGTCGGCGTCCAGCCGCAGCCGCACCCCGTCGAGGGCGTCGATGAAGTCCTGCCACTCGGTCGTGTTCGTCAGCGGCAGGAAGGACTGCGTGGTCGCCAGCGAGGTGCGGATGGCGGTGACCGTGGCGAGGAAGCGCTGCACCAGATCGAGCCGGGCGTAGAGGTCCACCACCCGCGACACCGACTGGTGCACCGACTCGTCCACGTCGCCGACGGCCGGCGCGCCGACGATGGTGAACCCGCGCGCCAGTATCTCCATCGCCGACTGGGCCTGCAACGCCTTGTAGAGCAGCGCCACCTGCTCCGGGGTGGTGACCGGCAGTCCATCCACAGTGGACTTCTCCAGCACCGGCTCGGCGTCGCGCTGCTCGCTGGACTTGAACGCCGAGCGCAGCTTGCCCCCGCCGGCCAGGTAGTCGTGCAGGGCCTTGACCGCCTGCATCCGCGCGGTCGGCGTGCCCGGCGCCCCGGCCCGCACCACGATGTCGCGGAAACCCAGCTCCTGCAACGCCTGCTGGGCCTGCGCCAGCTGCGCCTTGCCGGCCGCGATCTGGGCCCACAGCGTGGCGTTGTGCCCGCCCAGGCCGTCGGAGATCGCCCGCACCGCCCAGTCGTGCGAACCCCACTGCGACGCGTGCGTGGCCAGGCCGAGCAGGCTGGTCAACTGCCGCGCGCTCTCCACCTGGCTCTGCAGCTTGGCCAGCATCTCACTGTCCAGACTGGACAGATGCCGGGAGACCTCGGTGGCGCTGTGCTCGGCGACCTGACGCGCGGTGGCCTCCGCCGCCAGCAGGGCACGCACCTCGGTGACGGTCGGGTACTCCTCGATCGGCACCGGACGCTGGTCGACGCGGGCCAGCCGCTCCGGAGTCTGGCTGCGCAGCAGGCGCAGCAACTCCTCCGCCTCGGTCGCGGACAGCGGCGGATCCACGCGATCCTCGGGCAGCGGCACCGGAATCCAGCCGTGCCGGGGCTGTTCCTCCCGCAGCCTGCGCGCGATCGCGGCCAGGGTGCCGGAGTAACCGGGCACCACCTCGGGATGCACCACGGTCTCCGACTCGCGCAGCTCGCGGATCTGCTCGGAGAGCGCCTCGACCCGCTCCATGAGCTCGCGCCGGCGCTGCTCGCCCTTGGCGACCTCGACGTCGTGCGCCGCCGGGTCGAACGACGCGTAGCGGTTGGACATCGCCTTGACGCTGCCCTCCAGCTCCGCCGAGCCGCCCCGGTCGAGGTCGGTGATCGAGACGCAGAGCTTGGCGACCTCGGCGGGCAACTTCTCGCGCAGCACCCGCAACGCCTGCGCCTTCTGGCTGGTGACCAGCACCCGCTGCCCCTGGGCCAGCAGGGCGGACATGAGGTTGGCGATGGTGTGCGTCTTGCCCGTGCCGGGCGGACCCTGCACCACCACGCCGTTGTTGCCGCGCAGGCGCTCCATGATGCGCATCTGCTCCGGGTTGGCGGGCAGCGGGAAGAGCGGATCGCGGCCGAGCACCTCGCCGCTGGCCGCGCCCTCCTCCTCCAGCCAGGCCAGCCGCTCCTCCGCCTCCATGGAGGTGACCAGCTGCGCCAGACCCAGCGGTGCCTGCGCCTTCGGCCCGCGCAGCGCCCGCAGCATCGCGTCGTAGTAGCCCACGAGGCTCGCCCGCTCCCGCTTGCGCAGCACCACCGCGGGCGCCAGGCGCACCACCGGGTTCGGCCCCACCTCGGTGAGGGGTTTCCATTCGGAGATGTATTCGGTGTGCGCGTCCAGCGCCCGCTCGGCCCAGGTGCGCACGAGCGCCTCGCCGTCCACCAGCGGCGTGACCACGGTCTCGTCGCGGATCTGGTCGTGCACCTGGTCGACCCGTACGGGGTCGTAACCGGGCTCGCCGTCGAGCACCTCGCGGTCCTGTGCCCGGGTCGGCGCGTCCGGGTCGATGATGACGCGTACCTCGTCCCTGGCCGCGTCGACGACGGCGACCAACCGGGTCGTCATCAGATGGTTGCGCACCACCGTGCCCGACGGGGACCGCCAGGCCAGCAGGCCGAAGCCGAGCACCAACTCGTACTGGTCCTCCTGCTCGGCCATGATGTGCGCGGCCTTGGCCAGGGCGTTGTAGCAGTCGCGGTACGGCTTGAGCTTGCGATCCCGCGCCGCCCACGCCTTCCAGGACGGCAGCCAGTCCTCGTACTTGTCGAGAATGCCCGGCACCTCGGCCCGGCTCACCTGGCGGGAGACCGTGCCGAGCGATCCGTCCGGCTGGCGTACATCAACCCATGCGGATCCGTGGTCCTTGAGTGTCGGCGCCTTCAGCGACGAGTTGGTGAGTTCGTCCTTGTCCAGCCAGCCCGTCAGCATGGCCGGCGGCGGTGGCGGCGCGGCGGGACGATGGCGCGCGATCGTGAACAGCGTGTCGCCCGGTCCCGCCTCGTGGTTGGGCATCACCTCGTCGGGCAGGTCGTCGAGCCACAGCACCTGCTCGTAGCTGTCGACGTCGACGACCCGCTTCTGCCGCGCCATCGCGACGTCGCGCAGGAACTCCACCAGACTCGCCGTGGTGGCGATCAGGTTTCGGTCCTTCGACCGCGTCGACGCCATGCCCGTCTTCCTTTCGCCAACGCGCACCGTGGGGGGTAACCAGCGCGCAGCGAACCAGGCTAACGCGGAACAGGCTCAAATCCGGGCATCACACGCGCAACCTGAGCGTGTCGAGGCCCCCGACAGCCGCCCGGGGGCCTCGATCACCGCCCGGTCCTCAATGGACAGAACGCCCGGATCAGCCCATGTGCGGGTAGCGGTGGTCGGTCGGTGGCGCGAACGTCTCCTTGATGACCCGCGGGGACATCCAACGGACGAGGTTGTGCCACGAGCCGGCCTTGTCGTTGGTGCCGCTGGCCCGCGCGCCTCCGAACGGCTGCTGCCCCACGACCGCCCCGGTCGGCTTGTCGTTGACGTAGAAGTTGCCGGCGGCGTACCGCAACGCGGTCGAGGCCCAGTCGATCACCTGCCGGTCCGTCGCGAACAGCGCGCCGGTCAACCCGTACGGCGATCGCTCGGCCAGTTCGACCGTCTCCCGGAACTGGTTGTCCTCGTAGACGAAGACGGACAGGATCGGCCCGAAGTACTCCTTCGTGAAGACCTCGTCGGTCGGGTCGCCGCACTCCACGACGGTGGGCCGCACGAAGAAGCCCTCGCTGTCGTCGGCCGTCCCGCCCGCGATGACCGCGTAGCTGTCCTTGCCGTTGACCCGGTCCAGCACTCCGGCCAGCCGGTCGAAGGCGCGCCGGTCGATCACCGCACCGCCGAAGTTGCCGAAGTCGGCCACGTCGCCATAGGTCAGCGACTGCGCGGTCGCCGCGAGCCGGTCACGCAGCCCGCCGCCCTCCCACAGCGACCGGGGCAGGTAGGCCCGCGAGGCCGCCGAGCACTTCTGGCCCTGGTACTCGAACGCGCCCCGGATGAGCGCGGTGTGCAGCGCGTCGACATCGGCGCTGGGGTGGGCGATGACGAAGTCCTTGCCCCCGGTCTCACCCACGATGCGCGGGTAGGAGCGGTAGCGTTCGAGGTTCTCCGCGATGCGCCGCCACAGGTGGTTGAAGGTGGCCGTGGAGCCGGTGAAGTGCAGGCCGCCGAAGTCGGGATCGGTCAGCGCCACGTCACTGACCGCCCGCCCGTCGCCGTGCACGAGGTTGATCACGCCGGGCGGCAGGCCCGCCGCCTCCAGCAGCCGCATGAAGTGGTGCGCCGCCAGGGCCTGCGTCACCGACGGCTTCCACACCACGGTGGTGCCCATCAGCGCCGGCGCGGTGGGCAGGTTGCCCGCGATGGCGGTGAAGTTGAAGGGCGTGATCGCGACCACGAACCCTTCCAGCGGCCGGTGGTCGAACCTGTTCCAGGTGCCCGGCGCGGAGCGGGGCTGGTCACCGAGCAGCATCTGTCCGAAGTGGACATTGAACCGAAGGAAGTCGATGAGCTCGCAGGCCGAGTCGATCTCGGCCTGGTAGCAGGACTTGGACTGGCCGAGCATCGTCGCCGCGTTGAGCGTGTCCCGCCACGGCCCGGCCAGCAACTCCGCCGCCCGCAGGAAGACCGCCGCCCGCTCCGCGTAGGACAGTTCCCGCCAGCCCGGAGCGGCCCGCTTGGCCGCCTCGACGGCGTCCGCGACGTCCTGCGCGGTGGCGTTGTGGGTGACGCCCAACACCTGCCGGTGGCGGTGCGGCGCCACCACCTCGATCGGGTCGCCGCCGCCCGGGCGCTGGTGGCCGTCGATCGTCTGGGTCAGGTCCACATGCTCCACGGCCAGTTCGGCGAGCCGCCGCTGCAACGAGGTCCGCTCGGGGCTGCCGGGCGCGTAGGAGCGCACCGGCTCGTTACGGGGATCGGGCACGGTGAACAGAGCGTCCATCGCCCCATCCTGTCACCGTCCGCCCCTCCTGGCAGGCCGCTGACAGCTGTTGCCCCGCCGCCGGCACGTACTATCGCCGAGTGACTGAGACCGTCGCCGACACCGCGGACGACGCCGCGCCGGCCAGCCCTTCCGCGCCCGTCACGCGTGGTCCTCGCGCCGGGCTCCTGTTCGCCCTCGGCCTGATCTGGCTGGCCGCCACCGCCTGGGCGGCACACTTCGAGATCGGCCTCGACGAGCAGACGCCCAGCGTCGCGCTGAGCACGGCCGCGAACGCGCTGGCGGCCGTGGTGGCGGCCAGCCTCGTCGCCGGTGCGGCGGCGGGCCTCTTCGCCACCAGCCTGGTCGCGCGCCGCGCCGCGCCGGCGGCCGAAGGTTCTCCCGTACGGCGTCTGGTGGTCGGGCTCGCGAGCGGCCTCGTGCTCGGTGCGGCCAGCGCCGGCCTGGTCTTCGCCGGGCTCGGCACCACCGGGGAGGTCACCCGCGTCGCGGTGACCGTCGGCATCGGTGCCGTGCTGGGCAGCGTCACCGCCACCCTGCCCCGCTCGGTGCTCGCCGCCGGTCTCGCCGGCACCTTCGGCGCGCTGGTGCTCAGCGTCGCCTTCGGACTGCTGCAGCCCCGCCTCGTCGACCTCTTCCGCGCCTCGGACACGGCCGGGCAGGCCGGCGCCACCCTGACCGTGGCCTACGTGCAGGCGCTGGTCTGCGGCGCCCTGGCCGGTGTGCTGGCGTTCTGGTCGCTGCGCGGACACGGCTCCCGGGCCTGGCCCTGGTACCTGCTGGCCGGCCTCACGCCGGGACTCGCGCTGCTCGTCACCGAGGTGCTCACCCGGGTCGGCGGCGCCCCGCTGCTCGACCTCGTGCGCAGCCTCTCCGACGCCGACGCCGCCGCGATCGACGTGATCAACTTCGGGCGGCTGCGCAGCGGCCTGCTGATCCTCTTCGCCGGCGCCCTGACCGCCATGATCGCGGTCGGTCGCACGCTGCGCGCGGCGGCCCGGCCCGCCCCCGACGACGCGGACGCCGACGCGGCGAGCTGAGCGGTGGTCAGGCCAGGCCGGCGCTGCTGAGCAGGCCGTCGATCTCGGTCACGTCGTACCACTCCAGCTCGTGGTCCTCCGCGCCGTCGACGGTGAACTGCGCGTCCTCGTCACCCGCGGCGGCGGCGTCGACGGCGAGCGCCGCGGCCGCCACGTCCTCCTGCGCGTCCAGGCTGTCGACGTGCACCGCCGCGACGTCGGCGAGCCGCACCTCGGTCTCCACCCGGACCGCGCTCGACCCCAGGGCCGGCCGCGACCGGACGACCTGACCGGCCGGCAGGTCCACGGCCAGCACCGCCCGCCGCCGGGGCGCCGACGGATCGCGCCCGAGCAGGACCAGCGCCTCCTGTGCCGCGCGGGTGAAGGCGACGTACTCAAGCTCCTCCTCGTCACCGTCCGCGTACCACTCGCGCAGCTCGGGGGTGACCGCGTGGGCGCTGACCTCGGCCGGCAGCCGGTACGGCTCCTCGCGCAGGCGCGCGACCAGCGACAGGGTCGCCGGCAGGTAGACCCGCTCCACGCCCACCTCCTCCGATGCTCGGCACTCGCCTGCTGGCTACACCTACACCAGGCAGGCGGACACCGCCAGCAGCCACGCCGAAGACTCGCACGCAAGCCGTAGCAAACGCAGGGAACCGACAGGGTCGAGAGGTAAGGTTCGTCCCATGACCGGCCGGTTCCTCACCCTGGAGCAGCTCGCCGAAGAGTTGGCGACGTCGAAGGCGCAGGCCTACGCCATGGTGCGCAGTGGCGAGATCCCGGCGATCCGGATCGGTGGCCGCAAGCAGTGGCGGATCGAGCGGGCCAAGCTCGAGGAGTACATCGACCGCAACTATCAGGAAACGGCCGAATACGTCCGCACCAACCCACTCATCGAGCGCCTCGACGACTGAGCGGCGCGCGAGTCCCACACCGACCTCCGAGGCCGGAGTCGCTGGTCATCACCGGCGACTTCGGCCTCGGACGTTGTGTGCCGCCCGACCCGGGCTGACCGGCCCGGCCGCCGCGCCGCCCGGAGGCTTCCCGCATCAAACGAAACCAAACGACAGGGTCTTGCGATCGGTTCGGCCGATCAGGTAGAAACGTCAATCGAAGGCAAACGGAAGCAAACGCGAGGATCTCGGGGGAGACGATGACGCTGGCACTGGACCGCCCGCTCCGCGCCGGGCACACCGACAGCCTGGGCGAGTTGCGCATCCGGCCCGTTCCGCTCTCCGAGCCGGTCACCGACGACGAACGGCGCACCGGAGACCGGACGATGCCGGCTGTCGCTTCCGT
>Ga0164243_10007190_pt1 | contig 16669 bp, 12 predicted proteins | sample OricompcompostOP_FD_108781 | JGI IMG/M metagenome (GOLD analysis project Ga0164243, IMG submission 108781) | Organic Plus compost microbial communities from Emeryville, California, USA - Original compost - Organic plus compost (OP) | ecosystem: Engineered > Solid waste > Mixed feedstock >... | reverse complement strand
TGCTCGCCTGCGCGAGCATGACGGGGAAAGGTGGCGAGCCAGATGCTTCGTTCGGGCTGAGCTTGTTGAAGCCCGGCCGCATCCTGAGCGCGTGCCGCGCTTCGACAAGCTCAGCGCGAACGGATAAAGCATCCTCACCCCGGCCCTCTCCCTGAGAGAGGAGGAGGTTCAGTATCGCGGGGGCTTGCGCGAGCATAACGGAAAAAGGGGGCGAGCCAGGTGGTCCGTTCGGGCTGAGCCTGTCGAAGCCCGGCCGCAGCCTGAGCGCTTGGGCCGCCCGCAGGCAAGCTCAGGACGAACGGTGAGAGCACCCTCTGGAGATCAGTTCACCGTCCTGAGTTCCAGCAGCGCCTGGCGTTTTTCCTCGCGGATCACCTTCACCGCGCGCTCCAGCGCTGCCGGCAAATCCGCGCCGACTTCCACGCGCTCGGTGTAGGCGCGGCTGGCTTCGGCCACCTTGGTGTAGGCGGGGGCGGGCTCCAGGGAGGTGACGGGCATGCGGTTGGTCTTGGAGGCCAGGCCGTCGGGGAAGATGGCGAGCGTTGACTGCTTCACCGCATTCCAGATGCCGTTGTTGAAGACCAGCGTGAGGATGGGCAGGCCCAGCGCCTCGGCGATCTGGTGGCAGGCCACGGGGTTGGCGAACATGTAGGAGCCGTCGCCGATGGCGGCGATGACCAGGCGCTCGCGGTCGGCGAGCTGCACGCCGAGCGCCATGGGCAGGCCCCAGCCCAGGCCGCCGGAGATGGGATGGCCGAAATAGCGCTCGGCATTGGCGAATTCCATGTAGGGCGCTTCCACGCCCAGTTCGGAGATGATGGCGCCGTCCTCGCGGGAGAGGATGTCGGAGACGCATCTGGAGACCCAGGCGTTGCTCATGGGCGTGCCGTCGCCCTTGGCGGCCGTCTCCAGCGCGGCCGTCTTGCGGGTAGCCTTGCGCTCGGCGGCGGCCTTGGCGCGGGCCTCCAGGCCGGCGGGCTTTTGGCGCTTGCGCATGGCTTCGTCCAGGGCGGCGATGACCGTCGGCCCGTCACCCGCCAGCGCCACGTCCACCGGGTAGCCGCGGACGGGGAAGCGGCTGTGGTGCGGGTCCTGGCCCACCTGGATGACCTTCACGCCGTCCTTCAATTTGTGGAATTCGGGAATCCAGGGCACCAGCGCGTCGATGACCAGGATGACGTCGGCACCGGCCAGCTCTTCCCGGACGTCGAAGCCCACATGCATGGGGCTCTGCGTGGACATGGCCAGGCGGGCCGGCCAGAAGTCCACCACGGGCAGGGCGAAATCCTCGGCGAAGCGGCGCATGGCCTCGGTTTCCTCGCGCGTGGTGCCGGAATCATGGCTGATGATGAGGGGCGATTGGGCGGCCAGAAGCAGCTCCGCCGCCTTTTCCACATCCGCCGGATAGGGCGCCACGCGGGCGGGGGCGGGGACGGGCTTGGCGAGGTCGGACTCGTCCGTGCGGGCGGACAGCGCCTCGCGCGGCAGGCTCATATAGACGGGGCCGCGGGGCTCGGACATGGAGATGCTCATGGCGCGGTCCACAAGGTCCGCCATCTGGTCCGGGTAGTGCAGGGTGAAATCCCACTTCACGGCCTCTCTTAGCATGGCGTTCTGGTCGCGCATGTCCTGGCCCCAGTTGATGGGGGCCACGCGGTCGCCCAGATGGCCGGTCTCGGTCACCGGCGTGCGGCCGGAACAGACGAACATGGGAATCTGCTCGGCAGCAGCGTTGATGACGCCCATCACCGTGTTGGCCAGGCCCACATTGGTGTGCACCATCACGGCCTGCGGCCGGCCGGTGGCGGCGTAGTAGCCGTGGGCCATGCCGATGGCGGCGTTCTCATGGGGAATGACGAGCGCTTCCGGCAGGTCGGCATCGTTGGCCTGTCCTTCGACGATGCCCTCGATGACGGGTGCAAAATCGGTGCCGCCATTGGCGAACAGATAATCCACCCCATTGGCCTTCAGACGGCGGAGCAATACTTCTCCCGCCAGCGGTTTGCGCTCTGACATTCTTAACCTCCCGTAGTTCGGCGCGATACTAGCCTCGGAGGGTGCGAGGTCAAGCAGAAAGGGCGCCGCGAGGACGCCCTTTCGCCGGTCAATTTGGCGTGAGGAGGACCCCCTCTCCCGGCTCCGGCCAAGGCGTGACCTGTGGTCCCGCCCAAGCCTTCACATTCCTCGCCACTTTGGGGAGAGGGCAGGGAGAGGGGGACTGCCTCAGGAGGCGGTGCCCCAGACCGTGCGGGCGACGTCCACCACGAGCTCCAGCTTGGCTTCCTGTTCCTCGGGGGTGATGTCGTTGCCCTCTTCCTCGGAGGAGAAGCCGCATTGCGGGCTGATGGCGAGCTGGCTGATGTCCGCATATTTCGAGGCTTCCTCGATGCGGCGGATGACGTCTTCCTTCTTCTCCAGCTTGCCCTTCTTGGAGGAGATGAGGCCGAGCACCACGACCTTGCCCTTGGGCAGGAAGCGCAGGGGCTCGAAACCGCCCGAGCGTTCGTCATCGAACTCCAGGAAGAAGCTGTCGATGGCCGTCTGGTTGAACATCACGTCGGCCACCGGCTCGTAACCGCCGGCCGCCGCCCAGGCACCGCGGAAATTGCCGCGGCACAGATGGATGCTGGCCGCCATGTCGCTCGGGCGCTCGGCGAAGCACTCGCTGATGAGCCGGGCGTAGAGGGCCGGCAGTTCGTCCGGGTTTTCGCCGATGGCGCGGGCGCGCTCGCGGTGGTTGGCGTCGCACAGATAGGCGAGATTGGTGTCGTCCATCTGCACGGCGCGACAGCCCGCTGCTGCCAGGTCCGCGATCTCCTTGCGGTAGACCTTGATCAGATCCGCATAGAAACCGTCCATCTCGGGATAGGCCTCTTCGGAGATGGCGCCGCGGCCGCCGCGGAAATGCAGCATGCTGGGCGACGGGATGGTGACCTTGGGCGTGCGGTCGGTGACGGATTTCAGGAACTTGAAATCCTCGAGCTGCACGGCCTTGTCGAGCCCCAGCTTGCCGGTCACGGCCAGCGTCGGCGGGGCGAACTTCAGGTCCTCGCCTTCCTTCTGGAAGCTGATCTCCACCCTGGAGGGGATTTCCTCCACGCCGTCCAGTTGCGTCAGATAGTCCACATGGAAGAGGTGGCGGCGGAACTCGCCGTCGGTGATGGAGTTGAGGCCGACGCGCTCCTGCATGCGCACCACGTCGGTGATGTGCTTGTCTTCCGCCTGGCGCAGGGCCTCGGCGGAAATCTCGCCGTTCTTGAACTTCTTGCGGGCGGCCAGCAGCTCGGGGGGACGCAGGAAGCTGCCCACATGGTCTGCCCGGAAAACGGGCTTCCCGGCAATGGCCGGGGCCGCCGGGTGTTCGGGGTTGGTTTCGGGGTTTGCGTTGGATTGCTTTTCCGAATGTAGCATCGTTCTCCAGATTATGGTTCGGGACGGGTGTAGATCATGCTCATGCCGATATGGGACATGACGACCTCATCGTCCTGATTCAGAATTTCCGACAAGGCACGCAGAACACCTCTGTCCGGCTTGCTCTTGCTCTTGCGGACTTCGAGGATGGTCCATCTCAGGCGCAGCGTATCGCCTGGTCGAACCGGCTTCTTCCATCGAATCTCGTCGACACCGGGGGATGCGATCGCGGCGACGCCGTCGAGAAAATGATCGACCAGCAGCCGCATCGAGATGGCACAGGTGTGCCAGCCGCTTGCGATAAGGCCGCCAAAGGCCGAGACTTCGGCAAAGGCCTTGTCGGTATGAATGGGCTGCGGGTCGTACGCACGCGCGAATTCGAGCACCTCAGCCTCGGTAACAATATAGTTACCCACGGTCGTAATGTCACCCTCTTTGAAATCTTCAAGATATTTCATCGGCTTCCTCTGTTCTGGATGCGAAGCCGGCACCGCCGGACGGGCATGACTATCCGGCCCTTCCGGGGGCTTGGCAAGGTTTTTGGCATTGACCCCTGGCGGATATCCAACGTTCGTCCAGAGCTTGTCGAAGCGCTGGCCCGAGCGCTCAGGCTGCGGCCGGGCTTCGACAGGCTCAGCCCGAACGGAGTGTCTGGCTCGCCGCCTTTCCCCGTCATGCGCGCGCAAGTCCTCGGGGAGGGGACATCGACAGTCCCCCCGAACGCAAATTGTATGCGCTTGGAATTATCTGTTATAAGAACGGCGAATCCTACAGGGGGCGCTCCCGGCCATTGGCGTGCATGGCGCGCGGCCGGACCCAGAGCCTGAAAACATGAGCAATAAGATGAGCACATCCGAAATCGATGCTCCGGTTGCGGAGTTCCCGGCTGACCTGCCCGATTATCCGACCCTGATCGATGCTCTGAAATACGCCGTCGAGGTGGCGCCGGACCGCATCTCCATGGTGTGCGAGGCGCATTCGGTCACCTATGCCGAATATGCCCGCGCCGTGGCGGGGCTGGCCCGGATGCTGCGGGAGATGGGGGCGCAGGGCCGGCGGGTCGTGGTGATGATGTTCAATTCCATCGAGGCCTCCGTCGCCTCGGTGGGGACCATGGCGGCAGGCGCCCAGGTGGTGCTGACCAACCCCACCTATCACGAGAACGAGCTGCGCCCGGTGATGGAGGATACCGACCCCGTCGCCATCATCACCGACGATGCGGGGGCGGAGAAGGTGCAGCAGCTCGCCGCCACCTTCGATATCGAGCATGTGGTTCATCTGGGCCGGAGCGGCATCGACATCGCCCAATGGACGCGGGACGAGAGCCTGAAGCTGCCCGACGACCTGCCGGCCTCGGAAGACATGGCGGCCATGTTCTTCACCGGCGGCACCACGGGCGTGCCCAAGGGCGCCAACCATACCCATTCCATGCTGGTGGCCTTCTGCCGCATGCTGGCGGCGGTGCTCAAATACCGCTTCGACGAGGAGCGCATGCTCTCCGTCGCGCCCATGTTCCACATCTTCGGGCATCATTACACCAACCTGCTGCCGCTCTACTTAAGGGCGCTCATCGTCGTCATTCCGCGCTACAAGCCGGAGCTGGTGCTGGAGGGCTTCGAGACATACAGGATCACCGTCTTCTCCGGCGGGCCGGCGGCCATATATGTGGGTCTCATGGCCCACGAGAACATGGACAGGACCGACTTCACCCACCTGAAATACGGTATTTCCGGCGGCTCCGCCTGCCCCGAGCAGGTGATCAAATCCTGGCAGGAGCGCACGGGCTCGGTGTTCCTTGAGGGCTATGGCATGTCGGAAGGAGCACCCATCACCCAGACGCCGCCCGAGGGGCCGCACAAGCTCCTCTCCGTCGGCATCGCCCCGCCCGGCTGCGAGATCCGGATCGTGGACATCGAAACGGGCGAGACGGTGCTGGCCACGGGCGAGCGCGGCGAGGTCTGCATCCGCGGGCCGCAGATGACGCAAAGCTATTGCAACCGCCCGGAGGAGACCGCCAGGGCCATCCGCGACGGCTGGTTCTATACCGGCGACATCGGCTATCTGGACGCGGACGGCTATCTCTTCCTCGTGGACCGCAAGAAGGAGATGATCATCGTCGGCGGCTACAATGTCTACCCGCGCGAGATCGACGAGCTGCTGCACAAGCACCCGGCGGTGCATGAGGCGGCGGCCATTGGCGTGCCGCACGAATTCCGGGGCGAGGAGGTGAAGGCCTATGTCTCGCTTTATCCCGGCAAGTCGGTGACGGAAGAGGAGCTGATCGCCTATTGCGCGGACAATCTCGCCAAGTACAAAGTGCCGGCCTCCATCACCTTCCTCGACGGCCTGCCCAAGACGGCAGCCAACAAGATCAACAAGCTGGCCCTGAAGGCCCGCGCCCGCGAAGGAAACTGACCCTCATGTTCAAGAATGCCTACATTCCCTACCGGGCCTACTGGTCCACGCCGTTCGCCAAGTGGCAGGGGTCCCTTTCCAACCTGCATGGCCTGCTCTTCGCCGCCCATGTGGCGAAGCAGGAAATGGCGAAGCGCAATATCGAGGCCAGCGCGTTCGACCATATCGTGATGGGCACGACCACGCCGCAGATGTCCGCCTTCAACGGTGCGCCCTGGTTGGCCAGCGAGATCGGCAACAAGCAGATCGGCGGACCGACCATCAACCAGGTCTGCGCCACCGGCACGCGCAGCATTGTGGCCGCCGCGCAGGAGGTGGAACTGGGCACGGCGGATGTGGCGCTCTCCATCTGCTATGACCGCATCTCCAACTCGCCGGTGCTCCTCTACCCGAACCCCCGGAACCCTGACGGCGTGCCCGATATCGAGAAATACTGCCTCGACAATCTGGCCGGCACCTCGGGCCTGGTGCCCTTTGCCGATGTGGGCATGGTGGTCACCGCCGAGAACTGCGCCACGCGCTGGACCATCAGCACCGAGGAGCAGCACGAGGTGACGCTGCGGCGCTACGAGCAGTACCAGCAAGCCCTGGCCAACGACCATGCCTTCCAGAAGGGCTACATGACGCTGCCCTTCGAGGTGCCGGACCCCAGGTTCCGCAAGGTCGAGAAGACGCTGGAGGGCGACGAGGGGATCTACCCCACCTCCGCCGAGAAGATGGCGACCCTGAAGGCCGTGGTGCCCGGCGGCACGGTGACTTTGGCGGCGCAGACGCATCCGGCCGACGGCAATGCCGCCGTCATCGTGACGACGAAGGACCGGGCGGCAGAGCTCTCGGCGGATGCCGGCATCACCATCCGGATCATCGCCCACGGCCAGGGCCGGCACGAGGAGAAATACATGCCCGCCGCCCCCGTATTCGCCGCCCGTCAGGCGCTGGAGCGGGCGGGCATGCAGATCGGCGATATCGACTGCATCAAGTCCCACAATCCGTTCGCGGTGAACGACATCGTGTTCTCGCGCGAGACCGGGCGCGACGTTGCGACCATGAACAATTACGGCTGCTCCCTCATCTGGGGCCACCCCAATGCGGCGACCGCCATGCGCTCGACGGTGGAGCTCATCGAGGAGCTGGTGATCCGCGGCGGTGGCACCGGCATGTTCCAGGGCTGCGCCGCCGGCGACATCGGCATGGCGCTCATCGTGAAGGTGGAGGATAATCGGTAGGTCCTCCAGGCGGAACGGCCCTGGCCGTTTCCCCCGCGTCACGCTGAATACCCGCCTTCGCGGGCACAGGCTTGATTCAGGGTCCATTCCTGAGCAGTGCCGGCGCCACTGTTCCGGACGGCCAGTCTCAGGACTGGATGCTGAATCACGTTCAGCATGACGGGGAATGCATCGAATCAAGTCGGCAAGTGACGATTAAACGGATGCAGGCTGCAACCGAACCCCAACCGTCAGGGCTTTTCCGTTTCGCGGATGAGGGCGGCGAGGAGGGTGTGGAGGTCTTTCATGCGCTCGGGGCCGAAGCGGCTTGTGATGTCGGCGTAGCTGGCTTCCACCTGGGCCACGGTGGCCTCGAAGAGCCGGCGGCCCTTGGCCGACAGCATGATCTGAGTGCGCCGCTGGTCGCGCCGGACGGGCTTGCGCCGGATGAGGCCGCGGCTTTCCAGCTTGTGCAGGATGCGCGACAGGCTGGGCAGGAGGATGAAGCAATGCTCGGCGAGCGCCGAGATTTCCAGGCTGCCATGGTCCGCCAGGGCGCGCAGCACGCGCCATTGCTGCTCCGTCAGGTCGTGCTTGCGCAGCATGGGGCGGAAGAACTGGGCGACATTCTCCCGCGCCTTCAGCAGCATCATGGGAAGGGACGCCGAGAAATCCGGAATATTGGGTCCATCAGGCGGTTTCATCGGTGACGCCGTTGCGCAGCAGGCCCACGCCGGGGACCGAGACCTCCACCACGTCTCCCGGCTTGAGATAGCGGGGCGGGTCGAAGCGGGCGCCGGCGCCGTTGGGCGTGCCCGTGGCGATGACATCGCCGGGCTTGAGGAGGAAGACGGTGGAGAGATAGCTGATGAGATGGCGGAAGGGGAACATGAGGTTGGCGGTGGTATCGTCCTGCCGCAATTCGCCATTGACGCGGGTTCGGACGCGCAGGTCGTCGAAGCCGGCGAGTTCGTCCGCCGTCACCATCCAGGGGCCCATGCTGCCGGAATGGACGAAGTTCTTGCCCTGGGTCACGTTGAATTTGGCGTGGCGCAGCCAGTCCCGCACCGAGCCTTCGTTGATGACGGTAAGACCGGCGATATGGCTCTCGGCCCGGTTCTCCGGGATGCGCCGGCCGCCCTTGCCGATGATGATGCCGATCTCCCCCTCATAGTCGAGCTGTTCGGATTCCAGCGGGCGGACGAGGGGCGTCTCATGCCCCACGAAACTGTCCGGCGTGCGCATGAAGACGCTCGGATAGCGGGGCTTTTGTGCGCCGTCCTTGTATTCGGTTTCGCGCTTGGCGTAGTTGATGCCGATGCAGATATATTTCTCGGCGTCCAGGATGGTGGGCAGGAGCTCCAGTTCCTCGAAGGCGAAGTCCACCGGTCCGCCGATCATCTCTTCCGCGCCGCGGAACTGGTCGCCGGCGATGAAGGTCCTGAGCGTCGGATAATCGGTGAGCCGGGACTTGAGATCGATGACCCCCTCTGCGGTCACGATGCCGTAGGACGCCCCGCCCCGGATACGGTAGCTGGCCAGCCTCATATCAGCCCCGCGCGCTGCAGCACGCCGTCCAGCCGCGTCTCCAGCTCCGGCGTGGCGGGGGCCATGGGCAGGCGGTGCTCGTTCGCGGGCAATATTCCCAGCCGCTTCATCATGTATTTCATGGGTATGGGGTTGGTGTCGTAGAAGACCGCCTGGTTGATCTCCAGGAGGGCCTGGTGCAGCGCGCGGCCGCGCGCCAGGTCATCCGCCCACACGGCCTCGCACATCTCGGACAAGGGGCGGGGCCGCAGATTGCCCACCGCGTTCATCAGCCCGCAGGCGCCCACCGCCATCATGGGAAAGCTCAGCTCCTCCAGCCCGACGAAGATGCGGAAATCCGGGCCGAAGGCGGCCAGGCATTCGGAGACGAACCCCAAATCGTTCACGGCATGCTTCATGCCGATGAAAGTGGGGCTTTCGCGGCGCAATGTCTTGAGCGTGTCCAGGGGCACGCTCACCGCCGTGCGGCCGGGGATGTGATAGATCATCCAGGGCGTGGCGTGCGCGTTGGTGAGCGCCAGGTAATAGTCGATCAGCCCGCGCTGCGGCGGGCGGATGTAATAGGGTGTGACGATGAGGAGCGCATCCACCCCGGCTTTCACGGCGTGGCGGGTCAGCGCATCGCTTTCGGCCAGCGACTGGGAGCCGGTGGCGGCCACCACCGGCACGCGCCCGGCCGCCGCCTCCATGCCCACATCGATCAGGCGGTTGCGTTCCTCCAGCGTGAGCGTGGAGGGCTCGGCCGTCGTGCCGTTGATCAGGATGCCGTGGGAGCCGTTCTCGATCTGGAAGTTCACCAGGGCGGCGTAGGCCTCGTAATCCACCTCGCCGTTCCGGAACGGTGTCACGATGGGGGGAATGGAGCCCTTGATATCGTCCAAGCCGAAAGCCATGATGTCCCTACCGTCCCGGGGGTTGAATTGACGCCGTCCTCCCTGGCCCATATAATTAACATGTTAACTTCAAGCGCCTGGGGCGTCAATGCGGGCCGGGGCCGCAGGTTCCCCGGCGAGGGATGATCCGGGGGAGCCATTGCCGCATATCGTCGTCGAATATTCCGCCAACCTGGAAGCCCATGCGGACATGCGGGGGCTTCTGGCCGAGATTCATCGCGTGGCGCTGGAAACCGGGGTCTTTCCGCTGGGCGGCATCCGCGTCCGGGCGGCGCGGCGCGACCTCTATATCGTGGCGGACGGGAACCCGGAGAACTGCTTCGTCCATATCACGCTCCTCATCGGCGTGGGCCGTGCGCCGGAGACGAAGAAAGCCGCGTGCGACCGCATTTTCGAGGCGGTGAAGGCGTACCTGGCGGAGCCGTTCGAGCGCGTGCCGCTGGCCATATCGCTGACCCTGAATGAGCTCACGCCGGAGCTGACCTACCGGCACAACAACCTGCATGAGAGGTTGGGGTGAAGGGTAAGCTTTGTTTTTGCCAACTGTCATTGCGAGCCCCGTCAGGGGTGCGGCAATTCAGGATTTCCACCCGTGAAAAGCGGTGCCGGATTGCCGCGTCGCTGCGCTCCTCGCAATGACGATTGGTCAGAGACCATGTACGATTCCTTTTCGCTGGGGAATCCCTGCGCGGGGGTGACGATTGGAGCATAAGGAGATGGGTGCCGGATTGCCGCGTCGCTGCGCTCCTCGCAATGACGATTGGTCAGAGACCATGTACGATTCCTTTTCGCTGGGGAATCCCTGCGCGGGGGTGACGATTGGAGCATAGGAGATGCACGTGTCCGATAAACTGACCGCCAATATCGCGAAAGCCAAGGCCGCCATTGCGGCCATGAATGCCGCGCCGCTGGGGCATTTCCTCAACGGCGAGCGGGTGGCCGGCCTCTCTGGCGAGACGTTCGAGAATGTGACGCCCGTCGACAATTCGGTGCTGAACACCGTGGCGCGCGGCAGCGAGGCGGATATCGACGCGGCGGCCAGGGCGGCGCAGGCGGCCTTTCCGGCCTGGCGGGACACGCCGGGGGAGGAGCGCCGGCGCATCCTGCACGCCATCGCGGATGCCATCGTGGCGCGGGCGGAGGAGATCGCGGTGGTGGAGTCCATGGACACGGGCCAGCCCATCCGCTTCATGAGCAAGGCGGCGGTCAGGGGCGCGGAGAATTTCCGCTTCTTCGCCGACCGGGCGCCGGATGCCGCCAACGGGCTGAACCTGCCGAGCCCCGGCCACGCCAACTTCACCTCGCGGCAGGCGATTGGCCCGGTGGGCGTCATCACGCCGTGGAACACGCCTTTCATGCTCTCCACCTGGAAGATCGCGCCGGCCCTGGCAGCGGGCTGCACGGTGGTGCACAAGCCGGCGGAATGGAGCCCGCTCACCGCCATGCTGCTGGCCGAGATCTGCCATGAGGCCGGGCTGCCGGACGGCGTGCTGAACACGGTCAACGGCATCGGCGAGGAGGCGGGCCGGGCGCTGACCGAGCATCCAGCCATCAAGGCCATCGCCTTTGTTGGGGAGAGCCGCACCGGCAGCCTGATCCAGGCACAGGCGGCGCCGACACTCAAGCGCCTGCATTTCGAGCTGGGGGGCAAGAATCCTGTCGTGGTGTTCGACGATGCGGACCTGGAGCGGGCGCTGGATGCCGTGGTCTTCATGATCTACTCGCTCAACGGCGAGCGCTGCACCTCGTCCAGCCGGCTCCTGGTGCAGGAGCGGATATACGGCGAGTTCACGCAGAAGGTGGCGGAGCGCGCCCGCCGGATCAAGGTGGGCCATCCCCTCGACCCGTCGACGGAGGTGGGGCCGCTCATCCACAGGAACCATTTCGAGAAGGTGACCGGCTATTTCGCCACGGCGCGGGACGAAGGCGTGGACGTGCCCGTGGGCGGCAAGCCGGCCCAGACGGACTATGGCGGCAACTTCGTCGAGCCCACGCTCTTCACCAAGGCCAACAACAGTATGCGCGTGGCGCAGGAGGAGATTTTCGGCCCCGTGCTGACCGCCATTCCCTTCGCCGACGAGCAGGAGGCGCTGGAAATCGCCAATGACGTGCGCTATGGCTTGGCGGGCTACCTCTGGACCTCGGACGTGACCCGCGCTCACCGCTTCGCCAATGCCATGGAAGCGGGTATGATATGGGTCAATTCGGAGAATGTGCGCCATTTGCCGACCCCGTTCGGCGGCATGAAGATGAGCGGCATCGGCCGCGACGGCGGCGACTACAGCTTCGATTTCTATATGGAAACGAAGAACGTCGCCATTGCGCTCGGCGAGCACGGGATACCGAAACTGGGGAAGGGGTGAGGACCTGTTTTTCCTCACCGTCATTCCGGAACCCGCTTTGCCCCAATCTTCGATTGGAAGGCAAAGCGAGGTATCCAGAATCCCGACCCGTGGGTGCTCGGGCGGGTCGGGATTCCGGATCACTGACTTTCCTTGACAAACCACAGGTTTGGAGGAAAGTCGCGTCCGGAATGACGTGCTAATGTGATAACCATAACGCCCATCCGGGCACAGGAGGACGCACTGTATGGAGAGCCTCGGCCTGATCAATCTGGCAATCCTTGCCGGGGCCGTGTTCGTTCTTCTGGGAATCATTTCGAGCCTTGTGGCCAACCGCTTCGGCGCACCGCTGCTCTTTGTCTTCCTGGTGGTCGGTATGCTGGTGGGCGAGGATGGCCCGGGCGGCATCATATTCAACGATTACAGTCTTGCCTATCTCATCGGCTCGCTGGCGCTGGCGGTCATCCTGTTCGACGGCGGCCTGCGCACCCGGCTGGCCACGACACGGGCGGCGCTGGGCCCGGCGGTCATGCTGGCGACTGCCGGGGTGGTGCTCACCGCCGCGCTCACGGCCCTTGTCGCCGGAGTGGTGCTCAAGCTCGGTCCGGTCGAATCCCTGCTGTTTGGCGGCATGGTGGCGAGCACCGACGCGGCGGCGGTGTTCTTCCTGCTGCGCGCCGGGGGCATCCGCCTGCAACCCCGTGTGGGCACCATGCTGGAGATGGAGTCCGGCACCAACGATCCCATGGCGGTGATGATCACCATCATCCTCACCCAATGGCTGCTGACCAGCGGCAGCGGCGAGAGCGGGCTCTACATCCTGCGCTTCTTCCTGGAGCAGGTGGCGCTGGGGGCCATCCTTGGTGGACTGGGCGGCTTGCTGGCGGCCCTGGCGCTCAACAAGATCGCCATGCCGGGCGGGTTGCATCCGCTGTTTGCCGTGGCCATGGCGGTGCTCATCTACGCCGTCACCTCCAGCGTGGGCGGCAGCGGCTTCCTGGCGGTCTACCTGGCGGGGCTGGTGCTGGCCAACCGGCCGGTCCGCGCCTATCCCTCCATCCTGGCCTTCCATGATGCCGCCACCTGGCTGTGCCAGATCGTCATGTTCCTGGTGCTCGGCCTGCTGGTCACGCCCTCCACCCTGGTGGATTACGCGCTGCCCGGCCTGGCGGTGGCGCTGTTTCTCATGTTCGTGGCGCGGCCCGTGGCCGTGTGGCTGTGCCTGTGGCCGTTCGGCTTTTCGCGCAACGAGACGCTGTTCTCTTCCTGGGTGGGATTGCGCGGCGCGGTCAGCATCTTTCTGGCCACCATTCCGACATTGGCCAATGTTCCCCACGCCGAAGCCTATTTCAACGTCGCTTTCTTCGTCGTGCTCACCTCGCTCCTGCTGCAGGGCAGCAGCCTGGGCTGGCTGGCCAACCGGCTGAACCTGACCCTGAAGCGCGGCGCCAGTACGGTGCGCCGCATCGAGTTCGACATTCCCGGGCAGACTGAACAGGAGATGGTGGGCTACCCTGTGGCCCATGACAGCATGGTGCTGGCCCTGAAACGCTTGCCGAGCTGGGCGCGGCTGGCGCTGATCGTGCGCGAAGGGGAGGTCATGCCCGAGAGCAACACCGCCTCGCTGCAGGCGGGAGATTACGCCTATTTCCTGGTGCCCGCCCAGCGGGTCATGCGGCTGGACCAGCTTTTCGCCGGATCGCCCGTCACCAGCCGCCGGCTGGGGCCGCTGTTCGGCGAACTGTCGCTCAACGGCGAAGCCTCCATCGAGGAGATATCCAATCTCTACCAGCTCGACGCGGTGGTGGACGTGGCGGGGAGCACGGTGTCGGAATTCTTCGAGCGCTACCTCAAGGATACGCCGCAGGTGGGCCAGCGTTTGCCGCTGGGCCGCGGCTGGCTGGTGGCCCGCGTGGTGGAGGACGGGCGGGTCACCCGCGCGGGCTTGCAGCTCGAGGAACTGATGGGGAGCTGGCTGCGCACCATGCGCGCGCAGGAGCAGCGTTCGTGGTTGCCGCGGCGGCTCCGGAATCTTGTCCGGTGGCGGCGCTGACCCTGGTGTGCAGTCGTCGGTGGTTGAGGTTTATAGGGGTACGATATTTATCGTTATTCGCCGGTACCCGCCTGCGCGGGCACAGGCCTGACCGGCGAATCCAGAGTCCCTGGACACAGCAGTCAAGTCGGCGAGTGACGAGGGATAGGGCTCGTTCAGACCTGCAATCATCCCGCTCCAAACAAAAAGGCGCCGAGGCGCCTTGAGGGAGATTGCCTTCCAAAGGGTGGTGGAATGGCGCGGACCCGGTGGTCCGGCCCGCGCCGGTGGTTGCGTCAGAAATTGTACTGCAGGGTCACACCCCAGCTCAGCGGCCGGCCCCGCACGACGTTGCGGGCCGAGCGGAACGGCGCCCCGCCGCCGCGCGGCGGCCCGCCTACATCCCAGTAGCCGCCGCCGAAGCGGGTGGCGTAGCTGGCATAGGTATTGTCCAGCAGGTTCTCGGCGAAGACGGTGAGCTCGACACGCTCATCCAGCGTCGTCCATTTGATGCGGCCGTTGAGGAGCCCGTAGCCCGGCAGCAGATAGTCGGAATCGCCGCCCTCGGTCGGGTGCGTATGCTGCGAGCTCTGGTGCGACCAGTTGAGGCTGACGCTGAGATTGCCCGCATCCTCCAGGAAGACGCGATAGGTGGCGCCCAGATTGTAGCTGAACTTGGACGGCTCGGGGAACAGATACGGCCCGCTGTTCGCGACCGGATCCTTGAGCGTGTAGTCGGTGTAGCCGAAATTGCCGTCCAGCGTCAGGCTGTCGGTGACCGCGAAGGTGGTCTCCAACTCGCCGCCATAGATGTCCACATCTCCGGAGTCCACCACCTGAATGCGGAAGCCGATGGGGCAGGTATCAATGCCTTCGGCGCTGCAGTCCACCTGCCGTGCGGCCTGGCGGTTGCTCCACATCATGTAGAAACCGGTGGGATTGATGCGCAGACGTCCACCCAGCCATTCAGTGCGGGCGCCGGCTTCCAGGTTGATCACCTTCTCGGGATCGATCGGCTGGATGAAGTCGCCGCTCTGCTGATCGCCCGGCACATTGTCGATAACGTTGAAGCTGAAGGCGCCAGCCTTGTATGCCTTGGAGGCCGTAGCGTAGACCATGTGCTCCATGGAGACCTGGTAGTCCAGCGTGGCCCGCCAGTCGACCTGGCTCCAGCCATGGTCGGTGGTGACGCTGGTGGACGTGGTGCCCGGCGCAGGGGTGAAGTCGTCGGAGGCGTATTCGATGCGTGCCAGGTCCTGGCTGTCATGGGTATAGCGCAGGCCGCCGGTGAAATTCAGCTTGTCGGTGATGTGCCAGGTGGCGCTGCCGAAGATGCCGATGGAGTCCGATTTCACCGTCTGTTCGGTATCTCCCAGGATGAAGAGCCCGGCATCGCCGTCGCCGTAGGCGTGGCCGTAAACCCCGGTGACCGGGTCTTGGAAGAACGGGTCGGCCTCACTGGTGCCCCGGCGGGTGGTGACATGGCCGGCGGTGGAGTCCTTCTCGTGGTAATAGTTGGCGCCGGCGGTCACGTCCACCGCGCCATCCAGCACCGCGGAGTTGAGCAGAAACTCCTGGTAGAAGACATCGGTATCGCCGCCATTGGGGCGCATTTCCGTGCCGATCTCCTGCCAGTCGGTAAAGCCCATCACATCGATCTGGGAGTAGGCTGTGGTGGAGGTGAGGGAGGTGGTGTCGCTGAGCTGGAATTCCAGCTTGGCGTCGGCCTGCACATATTTGGTGTCGTTGCTCAGTTCGCATGCCTCGTCCCAGTCCGGGTCCGCGTCGTCGATGAAGCAGAAGTCCGGCATGGTATAGTCATCGAGCACGAGGCGCGGATCATCCACCGGCTGGATGGGGGGCTGGCCGTCTGCCTCCAGGAAATCGGACACCCAGTCCGCGTAGTTACCCTCCCACACGCCCTCGATGCCCGGTGCCATGTCGAAGGTCTCCAGGTCTTGGGGCGTGCCGTCGGATTCCGCCTTGCTGTAGAGGAAGCCGAAGGTGGCGGTCACACTATCCGTTGCCTCCCAGCGGGCCTGCAGGCGGCCGATCTTGTCTTCCTCGCCGCCGAGCCACTGAGTGCCGCGTTGCACATAGCCGTCCTCGTTGAGATAAGCGCCCTGGGCACGGACGGCGAATGTGTCGGTGAGCGGGATATTGACCATGGCGGTGATGTCCCGCCGGTCGAAATTGCCGCCGGTCACGCGCACATAGCCTTCATATTCGTCCGACGGCTGCTGTGTGAAGATGCGCACGGCGCCGCCGGTGCTGTTGCGCCCGAAATTGGTGCCTTGAGGGCCGCGCAGCACTTCGATGCGCTGCAGGTCGAGGGTGCGCAGGACGGCGATATTGGTGGTCGGCACATAGATATCGTCGATATAGATACCGACGCCGCCGCCCGAGATGCCGCGTGCCTGGAAGGTCGGCGTGTTGTTGCCGCCGCCGCGCGAGCCCTTGATTTCCAGGTTCGGCGAATAGGCGGCGACATCGCCCACGCTTTCGACGCCTTTCAACTCCATGTTCTCCGCCGAAAAGGCGAGGATGGAGAGCGGCGTCTCCTGCAGCGACATTTCGCGGCGTTCCGCGGTCACCGTGATGGTATCGAGGCGGAGTTCGCCATCCGGCCCGGTGCTGGACTGGGCGAGTGCCGCCGATCCGGCCATTAGTGTGAAGGCGGTGGCCGAAGACAGGACGGTTCCCGCCCGCAACGACCAGCGCCATGAAGAGCGTTCATGACTTCGCATCTGGTTTCCCCTGTTGCGCCGTCCCCGCGGCGCGTTTCCCATTTGCGGCCTGCTTTACCGGACATGCAGGCTCTGC